>Ga0302326_10034042_pt1 | contig 10103 bp, 9 predicted proteins | sample Palsa_T0_3_FD_202264 | JGI IMG/M metagenome (GOLD analysis project Ga0302326, IMG submission 202264) | Peat permafrost microbial communities from Stordalen Mire near Abisko, Sweden - Palsa_T0_3 | ecosystem: Environmental > Terrestrial > Soil > Palsa > Peat permafrost | place: Sweden: Abisko...
TGATCAAGCCGATGCTGGCACGCGGTGAGCTGCGCCTGGTCGGCGCGACCACACTCGACGAGTACCGCAAGTACATCGAGAAGGACGCCGCGCTGGAGCGGCGCTTCCAGCAGGTCTTCGTCGGCGAACCGTCGGTGGAGGACACCGTCGGCATCCTGCGCGGCCTGAAGGACCGCTACGAGGTGCACCACGGTGTGCGCATCACCGACTCCGCACTGGTGGCCGCGGCCACGCTGTCCGACCGCTACATCACCGCGCGATTCCTGCCGGACAAGGCGATCGACCTCGTCGACGAGTCCGCGAGCAGGCTGCGGATGGAGATCGACTCGCGTCCCGTCGAGATCGACGAAGTCGAGCGGCTGGTCCGCCGGCTGGAGATCGAAGAGATGGCGCTGACCAAGGAACAGGACGCCGCGTCCAAGGAGCGTTTGGAGAAGTTGCGCGCCGAACTGGCAGATCAGAAAGAGAAGCTGGCCGAGCTGACCACCAGGTGGCAGAACGAGAAGAACGCGATCGACATCGTCCGCGAGCTCAAGGAGCAACTCGAGACGTTGCGCGGTGAATCCGAGCGCGCCGAGCGCGACGGTGATCTCGCCAAGGCCGCCGAGCTGCGCTACGGCCGCATCCCGGAAGTCGAGAAGAAGCTCGACGCCGCCGATACGACCGCTCGAGCTGACGAAACTCAAATGCTCAAGGAAGAGGTCGGTCCCGACGACATCGCCGATGTGGTGTCGGCGTGGACGGGGATCCCGGCCGGGCGGCTGCTGGAAGGCGAGACCGCCAAGCTGCTGCGGATGGAAGACGAGCTGGGCAGGCGTGTCGTCGGCCAGAAGAAGGCGGTGACGGCGGTATCTGACGCCGTGCGGCGCACGCGGGCCGGGGTGGCCGACCCCAACCGGCCGACCGGATCGTTCCTGTTCCTCGGACCTACCGGCGTCGGCAAGACCGAGCTGGCAAAAGCGTTGGCGGACTTCCTGTTCGACGACGAACGCGCCATGGTCCGCATCGACATGAGCGAGTACGGCGAGAAGCACTCGGTGGCCCGCCTGGTCGGTGCGCCACCTGGTTACATCGGTTACGACCAGGGCGGTCAGCTGACCGAGGCGGTGCGCCGCCGGCCCTACACCGTCGTGTTGTTCGACGAGGTGGAAAAGGCCCACCCGGACGTGTTCGACGTGCTGCTGCAGGTGCTCGACGAGGGTCGGTTGACCGACGGCCAGGGCCGCACCGTCGACTTCCGCAACACGATCCTGATCCTGACGTCCAACCTCGGGTCGGGCGGCAACAGGGAGCAGGTGATGGCGGCGGTGCGCGCGGCGTTCAAGCCGGAGTTCATCAACCGGCTCGACGACGTGCTGATCTTCGAGGGTCTGAACCCCGAAGAGCTGGTGCGGATCGTCGACATTCAGCTCGAGCAATTGGCCAAGCGCCTCGCGCAACGGCGTTTGCAGCTCGAGGTGTCGCTGCCGGCCAAGAGGTGGCTGTCCCAGCGCGGTTTCGACCCGGTTTACGGCGCTCGCCCGCTGCGGCGGTTGGTGCAGCACGCGATCGGTGACCAGCTGGCCAAGTTGCTGCTCGCCGGCGATGTGCACGACGGCGACGTCGTCCCGGTCAACGTCAGCGCTGACGGCGACAGCCTCGTGTTGGGTTGACTCAACACTCGCTCAACAAAACTCGCCCTCGCGATTCGCGGGGGCGAGTTTTGTTCTGCCGGTTTCCTGGCGCCGGGACCTAAGCGGTAGCAAACTTTAATTCTGTTGTGACCTGCTCGCATTCCCGATTGCGGGCTATCAGCGGTTAGGCTACGAAGCGATGGTTCCCCTCTGGTTCACGCTCTCCGCGCTGTGCTTCGTCGGCGCGGCGGTGTTGCTGTACGTCGACATCGACCGCCGCCGTGGACGGGGGCGGCGCCGCAAGTCGTGGGCACGTTCGCACGGATTCGACTACGAGCAGGAATCCACCGAGATCCTCAAGCGCTGGAAGCGCGGCGTGATGTCGACCGTGGGCAGCAACATCCCGGCCCGCAACGTCGTGCTCGGCCAGATCCGCGGCGAGGCGGTGTTCATCTTCGACCTCGAAGAAGTCGCCACCGTGATCGCCCTGCACCGCAAGGTGGGCACCAACGTGGTCGTGGACGTGCGGCTCAAAGGTCTCAAAGAGCCTCGCGAGAACGACATCTGGCTGCTCGGCGCGATCGGGCCGCGGATGGTCTACTCCACCAACCTGGACGCGGCCCGCCGCGCCTGCGATCGCCGCATGGTCACCTTCGCGCACACCGCCCCCGACTGCGCCGAGATCATGTGGAACGAGCAGAACTGGACGCTGGTCAGCATGCCGATCGGCAGCACCCGCGCCCAGTGGGACGAGGGTCTGCGCACCGTGCGCCAGTTCAACGACCTACTGCGGGTGTTGCCGCCGGTACCGCAGTCGACGGCAGCGGCCGGTGCGCCGCAGGCGTCTGCGCGCCGCAAGTCGGCGCCTAGCCGTCCGCTGGCTCCCGCCGGCCGAACCGAAGTCCCGCAGCGGCATGCGGAGTCCACCAGCCGCGACAGCGGACCCACGTCGCACGCTGCAACCAGCTCGCACACTGCGACTCCACCGCCTACCCGGCAAGAGCCGATCCGTCGACCCCCAACGAGCCGAAACGGCCACCAGGCTTCACACCACCAGCGCTGAGTCGCGGCCCTGAACGGACGCGCCTCGTCCACGAATTCGCGCTAAGTACACTGGCGCCGTGCCTCGTCGCGTCGCCCTGATCACCGGGCCCACTTCCGGAATCGGCGAGGGTTTCGCTCGCCGCTACGCGGCCGACGGTTACGACGTTGTCTTGGTGTCCCGCGATGCGGATCGACTCGACCAGCTGGCCGCCGAATTGTCCGACGAGGGCGGAAGCCACGTCGAGGTGTTAGCGGCCGACCTCGCTGATTCCGACGGCCGGGCCAAGGTCGCCGAGCGGCTGGCTGCCGGTGTCGATGTACTGGTCAACAATGCCGGCTTCGGCACCTCCGGTGAATTCTGGACCGCCGAGCCTGCGGTGCTGCAGTCCCAGCTCGACGTCAACGTCACCGCGGTGATGCAGCTGACCCGCGCCGCGCTGCCGGCCATGATCGACAACGGCTCCGGCACTGTTATCAACGTCGCGAGCGTGGCGGGCCTGCTGTCCGGCCGCGGCTCGACCTATTCGGCGTCGAAGGCCTACGTCGTGTCGTTCACCGAAGGCCTGGGCGTCGGACTGCGCGGCACCGGCGTCGGGATACACGTGGTGTGCCCGGGCTACGTGCACACCGAATTTCACAATCGGGCCGGAATCGACATGACGTCGCTGCCGTCGTTCATGTGGCTCGAGGTCGACGACGTGGTCCGCGAAACTCTTGCCGAAGTCGCCCGCGGTAACGTGCTCATCATTCCGGGGCTGCAGTACAAGGCGATCACTACCGTCAGCCGGATGGTGCCGCGAACGTTGTCGCGCGCTGCCACAAGCGTGTTCGGCCGGGGCCGTGGCCGTACCTGAGTTCGCCGAATTGGCCGATCTGGTGCGCCAATTGGCAGTAGTGCACGGCCGCGTCACGTTATCGTCGGGCAAGGAAGCCGACTACTACGTCGATCTGCGCCGGGCCACCCTGCACCACCGGGCCGCACCGCTGATCGGCCGGCTGATCCGCGACCTCACCGAGGATTGGGAATACGCCGCGGTCGGTGGCCTGACGCTGGGCGCCGACCCCGTCGCCACCGCCGTCATGCATGCTCCCGGCCGCCCGATCGACGCGTTCGTCGTGCGGAAGTCGACGAAAACCCATGGCATGCAACGTCTTATCGAAGGCCCTGGCATCACCGGTCGAGCGGTTCTGGTCGTCGAGGACACCAGTACCACCGGCGCATCCGCGCTGACCGCGGTGCGCGCCGTGCAGGACGCCGGCGGACAGGTGGTCGGCGTGGCGACCGTGGTCGATCGCGCCACCGGGGCGGCTGAAGCCATTGAAGCCGAAGGCGTTCCATACCGCAGCGTGCTGGGGTTGGCGGACCTCGGGCTGAGTTAGCCGCCGTGCGAACCCTCATCGTGATGGTGGCGACGCTCGCGCTCTGTGCGGCGTGCTCGAGCGGCGGTCACCGCGATCTGGTGTACGGCGCAGGCAGTGCCCAAGTGGGCGAGTCGCTTGCGGTGCTGGGCTGGAACACCTCGGTGTCGAACCTGCGCTGGCAAGACGACTACGTCCTCGTCGACGTCGATGCCGCCCCAACCGACCCGGCTACGCCGCACGCCGACCCGCGGGACATCCGCTTCGGCTTGTACGGTGCGCTGTCGCATCCGATGGAGGCCGCCGGCATGGGCAGCTGTGAGAACGTGAAAAACATTGTGATCCAATCGCTTTCCGCGCCCGGCGGTAAGCGGTTGACCGGCACCGTGTGCTTGGGTCCGCTGAAGGACCGCAGCGCCGTGCGTGGGGTCTACCTGTACTCACCCCGCGACCGGATCGCTGACACCGCCGCGGCCTACCCGGCGGCATTCCCGGTCGGGCTGCTGCCGACCAAGCGGACCGACACCGGCCTGGTGGTCAAAAGCACCAGCGTCGACGCGTGGCGCGCCGACGGCAACCAACTGACCCAGGCTTCGCTCGGTGACCCGGCCGCCTTCAACGGCAGCGGCTACATGCTGCTCGGCTTGAACGCCGACACCATCGCCGCCAAGTATCGCGACGACTCATCGGCCCGGGGCGGGCCGATGATGCTACTGGCTTCGCCGACCCTGCCCCCGCCTGGGCTGAACCCGGCCTGCTCGGACTATGGGTCGTCGGTACTGATCCTTCCCGAGGCGTCGCTGGACGCCGTGCACGTCAACGCGTCGCTGTGCACCCAGGGCGACATCAACGAGGCGCTGCTGTACGCCACCGTCGCTGTCGTCGGCACCCATGCCGCGGTGTGGATAGTCAAGTGACCGACACCGGACCCGGTCCCACCGAGTGGAGCGTTCCGGCGGCCGGCGTCAGCCAAGGGGTTGGGCCTTGGCAAGGAGATCTGCCCGACGATCCGCGGTATGACCCCGAGTTGCTGCGCGCCGGCGACACCCGCAACGTCGTCGACGCCTACCGGTACTGGACGCGGGAGGCGATCGTCGCCGACATCGACGGGCGCCGCCATCCGCTGCACGTGGCCATCGAGAACTTCGGCCAGGATGCCAACATCGGCGGCGTGGTGCGCACCGCCAACGCGTTCGCCGTCGATACCGTGCACATCGTGGGCCGTCGCCGCTGGAATCGCCGCGGCGCCATGGTCACCGATCGCTACCAACGACTGCGTCATCACGACAACACCGCCGAACTGTTGAGCTTTGCCTCCGACGCGGGCCTGACCGTGGTCGCCGTCGACATCGTGCCCGGCGCGAAACGCATCGAGCAGACCACGTTGCCGCGGGACTGCCTGTTGTTGTTCGGTCAGGAAGGCCCCGGCATCAGCGAGGACGCCAGGGCCGGGGCCCCGCTGACGGTCTCGATCGCCCAGTTCGGCTCGACCCGCAGCATCAACGTCGCGGTCGCGGCGGGAATCGCGATGCACACCTGGATCAGCCAACACGGGGACATCGGCCAAGCCTGGTAGGGCAGGATCAGCAGATATGGATCAGGTATGGGTCAACCGGGCGGTCAGCGCTGAAGCCGCCATCGCTGGGCGGCATTTGAAACGGCTGTGGGCGATACCCGGGACCCAGCTCGGCGTGGTGGCCTGGCCGCCCGCGCGGCGCGACCGACTGTTCGGCGGCTGGCATTACTGGTGGCAGGCGCATCTGCTGGACTGCCTGGTCGACGCGGAGCTACGCGACCCGCAAGAAGAGCGGCGGATCAAGATCCGCCGGCAGATTCGCTCACACCGCTTGCGCAACAACGGATCCTGGGTCAACAGTTACTACGACGACATGGCCTGGCTGGCGCTCGCCCTGGAGCGGGCGTCGCACATCGCCGGCGTGGACCGCAAGCGAGCGCTGAACAAGCTCAACGACCAACTCGTCAACTCCTGGGTGCCCGAGGACGGCGGCGGCATCCCGTGGCGCAAGCAGGACCAGTTCTTCAACGCCCCGGCCAATGGCCCGGCGGGACTGTTCCTGGCTCGCTACGGCGATCGGCTCCGCCGTGCCCAGCAGATGGCGGACTGGATCGACGAGACGCTGATCGACCCCGAGACCCATCTGGTGTTCGACGGCATCAAGGCGGGCTCGCTGGTCCGTGCGCAGTACACCTACTGTCAGGGCGTGGTTCTCGGGCTGGAGACCGAATTGGCCGCCCGCACACAGGATCACCGGCACGCACCTCGGGTGCATCGGCTGGTGATCGCCGTCGACGAGCACATGGCGCCGGGCGGGGTGCTGCGCGGCTCCGGCGGCGGCGACGGCGGGCTGTTCTCCGGCGTCACCGCCCGCTACCTGGCGTTGGTCGCCACCACGCTGCCGGGAGATTCCGCCGCCGACGTCACCGCCCGCGAGACCGCCCGGGAGATCGTGCTGACCTCCGCGCAAGCGGCCTGGGACAACCGCCAGTCGGTGGAGGGGCTGCCGTTGTTCGGGCCGTCCTGGGATGACACCGCTCAGGTACCCAATACCGGCGGGCAGCAGGCCCAATTCGTCGGCGGCGCGGTCAACGCTTCGGAGATCCCCGAGCGCGACCTGTCGGTGCAACTGTCCGGCTGGATGCTGATGGAGGCCGCCCATATAGTGACCGTCGGTGAAGGCAATGAAGGGACCAGCGAGTGAGTAAAGTCCATCCCGATGCCGAGTCCGCTCTGCACGGGCTGCTCAATGACGGAATCACCATCGCCGCAGGCGGTTTCGGCCTGTGCGGCATTCCGGAGAACCTGATCCAGGCCCTGGTCGACAGCGGAGTGAAGAACCTGACCATCGTCGGAAACAACGCCGGTGTCGACGACTTCGGCATGGGACTGCTTCTCAAGGCGCGTCAGGTAGACAAAGTGATCGCGTCCTACGTCGGCGAGAACAAGGAGTTCGAACGTCAGGTGCTGGCCGGCGAACTCGATCTGGTGCTGACCCCGCAGGGCACTCTCGCGGAGAAGCTACGGGCCGGTGGCGCCGGTATCCCCGGCTTCTACACCCGCACCGCCTTCGGCACCAATCTCGCCGAAGGCAAAGACACCCGGGTCTTCGACGGCACGGAATACGTTCTGGAAGAAGGCATTCGCGCCGACATCGCGATCGTCAAGGCGTGGAGAGGCGATCGCGCGGGCAACCTGGTCTACCGGAAGACCGCGCGGAACTTCAATCCGATGATCGCCACCTGTGGCACCGTGACCATCGCCGAGGTGGAGGAACTCGTCGAGGTCGGCGACCTGGACCCCGACCTGATCCACACCCCCGGCATCTACGTGGACCGCATCGTCGAGGGCGTGAACTACGAGAAGCGCATCGAGTTCCGCACCACCAGCGGCGGCGCTGCGATCAAGGGGGAGAGCCCGATTCGCGAGTTGATGGCGCGGCGCGCGGCCAAGGAGCTGCGCGACGGCTATTACGTGAACCTCGGTATCGGGATTCCGACGCTGGTGGCCAACTACATTCCCGACGAGATCAGCGTCACGCTGCAGTCCGAGAACGGCCTGCTCGGCATCGGCTCCTATCCGGGTGAGGACGCCGTCGACCCCGATCTGATCAACGCGGGCAAGCAGACCGTCACCAGCCTTCCCGGGTCCAGCTTCTTCAGCAGCGCCGACTCGTTCGCGATGATTCGCGGCGGCCACATCGACCTGTCCATCCTGGGCGGGCTGGAGGTCTCCGAGAACGGCGATCTGGCCAACTGGATGGTGCCCGGAAAAATGGTCAAAGGACCGGGCGGTGCAATGGATTTGGTGTCGGGCGTCAAACGGGTGATCGTCGTGATGGATCACACCGCCAAAGACGGCAGCCCCAAGATCCTCAAGCAGTGCTCGTTGCCGATCACCGGCAAGAGCGTGTTGGACATGATCATCACCGACCTCTGTGTCTTCGACGTCGAGCCCGACCACGGGCTCACGCTCACCGAACTGCATCCCGGGGTGACAGTCGCCGACGTCCGGGCCAAAACGGGATGCGACTTCACCGTCGCCGTCTGAGTCCGACGGGTCGCTATGCTGGAGAAGGTGACTTCCCCAACCTCAAAGCCAGTCAATCGACGGCACGTGTTGTTCGGCACCGCCGTACTGGGCGCGCTCGCCGCGTCCGGGTCGGTGCTCGCCCTCAAAGCCTCTGGTGCGCCGCGAACGCCGATCGGAAACTTCGAGGTCAACCACACCGACGACGAGTGGCGGCACCTGCTGAACCCGCAGCAGTACGACGTGCTCCGCACCGCGGGCACCGAGAGGCCATTCAGCAGCCCGCTCAACGATGAGCACCGCTCCGGGACCTTCACCTGCGCGGGCTGCGGCCAGGACCTGTTCTCGTCGACGACCAAATTCGACAGCGGCACCGGCTGGCCAAGCTTCTACCGAGTCATCAGCAACGCGGTCATCGAGCGGGCCGACAACAGCGATGGCATGTCGCGCACCGAGGTGCTCTGCAGCCGCTGTGGTGGGCACCTCGGCCACGTCTTTGCCGACGGGCCCCAGCCGACCGGTCTGCGTTACTGCATGAACGGTGTCGCGATGGGCTTCCGACCGGCATAGCTAGTCGGCGACGGTGACCTGTTCTTCCTCTTCCCGGGCTGCCCGCCTGCGTTTCAGGTAGGCCCGCCCGGTGGCGACGAACGCCGGCAGCATGGAAACGAACAGGATCGCCAGCACGATCTTTTCCAGATTCTGGTGGATGAACGGGATGTTGCCCAGGAAGTAGCCGGCGACCGTCACGCCGCCACCCCAAAGGACGCCGCCAACGATGTCGAACGCCAGGTAGACCGGGTAGCGCATGTACGAGACCCCGGCGACCACCGGGGTGAACGTCCGCACGAACGGCATGAACCGGGCCAAGATGATCGCCGCGGGCCCGTATTTTTCGAAGAACGCGTGCGCCTCGGTCACATGGTGCTGTTTGAAGAACCGCGAGTCTTCCTTCTTGAACAGGGCGGGCCCGATCCGGCGGCCGATGAAGTAGCCGGTCTGGTCGCCGAGGACCGCGGTCAGCGCCACGGCCGGCGCCAGCACCCAGATGTCGAGGGTGCCGTGGGCGGCCAGCAGACCACCGGTGAACAGCAGCGACTCCCCGGGCAGCAGCGGGAACAGCAGACCCGTCTCGACGAAGACGATGGCCAGGATCGTCGGCAACACCGCCGATGCGAACAGTCCCTGGGGACCGATCCAGTACATCGGGTCGAGGATGTTGGGCATAGCCACCACAGTGGTGATCACGGTGTTCAAGATACCGGCGCGAACGGCCGTCCTTTACCGGGCGGGCTGCAGACCACCCGCGGATGTTGCGATACTGATGCGACACGTCAGGAAGGAAGCCGCATGCCCATCGCAACGCCAGATGTCTACGCGGAGATGCTGCAACGCGCCAAGGAGAACGAGTACGCCTTCCCGGCGATCAACTGCACATCCTCGGAGACCGTCAACGCCGCGCTCAAAGGATTTGCCGACGCAGGCAGTGACGGCATCATCCAGTTCTCCACCGGCGGCGCGGAGTTCGGCTCCGGGCTGGGGATCAAGGACATGGTCACCGGGGCGGTCGCGCTGGCCGAGTTCGCCCACGTCGTGGCGCAGAAGTACCCGATCAACGTCGCCCTGCACACCGACCACTGTCCGAAGGACAAGCTGGACACCTATGTGCGCCCGCTGCTGGCGATCTCGGCCGAGCGGGTGGCCGCGGGCAAGAATCCGCTGTTCCAGTCGCACATGTGGGACGGCTCGGCGGTGCCGATCGACGAAAACCTCGAAATCGCCCAGGAGCTGCTGAAGTCGGCTGCCGCCGCGAACATCGTGTTGGAGATCGAGATCGGCGTGGTGGGCGGTGAAGAGGACGGCGTCGAGGCCGAGATCAACGACAAGCTCTACACCACTCCCGAGGACTTCGAGAAGACCATCGACGCCCTGGGTCACGGCGAACACGGCCACTACCTGCTTGCCGCGACGTTCGGCAACGTCCACGGCGTCTACAAGCCGGGCAACGTCAAACTCCGCCCCGACATCTTGGCTCAGGGGCA
>Ga0302326_10034043_pt1 | contig 10103 bp, 9 predicted proteins | sample Palsa_T0_3_FD_202264 | JGI IMG/M metagenome (GOLD analysis project Ga0302326, IMG submission 202264) | Peat permafrost microbial communities from Stordalen Mire near Abisko, Sweden - Palsa_T0_3 | ecosystem: Environmental > Terrestrial > Soil > Palsa > Peat permafrost | place: Sweden: Abisko...
GGCTGGCAGCAGGCGCTGGTGATCTTCGCTGTCACCATGCTGGGCGTGCTGCCGTTGTCGCTTGCACTGGCGGTGCCACGCGCGGTGGCACGTGGACATGGTGCGCCGCAATCGCTGCGGCAAGCGCTCGGCGAGGCTTTCGCGCACCGCTCCTATGTGTTGGTGGTGCTCGGCTTCTTCACCTGCGGTTTTCAGGTCGCGTTCATCACCGTGCATTTGCCGGCCTTTCTCGCCGATCGCGGTCTTTCAGCCGAGGTTGGCGGCTGGACGATCGGAGCGATCGGGTTTTTCAATATCTTCGGCTCGCTGACGGCAGGCTGGCTCGGCGACCGCATGCCTAAGCACTATCTGCTTTCGTTCATCTACTTCATTCGCGCCTTGGCGATTCTGGCGTTCATCTGGTTTCCGATCACGCCGTTCACCTGCATCGTATTCGGCGCGACGATGGGTCTGATGTGGCTCTCCACCGTGCCGCCCACCAATGGCATCATCGCTGCCGTTTTCGGCACTCAATGGCTGGCGACGCTGGCGGGCTTTGCCTTCTTCAGCCACCAGGTTGGCGGCTTTCTTGGTGTATGGCTCGGCGGCGTCGTGTTCGACCGCACCGGTTCCTACGATCTGGTGTGGTGGCTTGCGATCCTGTTTGGTGTTCTTTCCGCGATCATCAACTTGCCGATCGTCGAGAAGCCGGTTCCCCGCATCGCGACGTTGCCGGCCTAAGAATGGCGAACCCGGCGGCCGGAGGGGGAGTGTGAGCACATTCAAGGCGATCGTCATCGACAAAACGGCGGCCGGACAAACCGTTCGGCTGGCCGATTTCGACGAAAAGGATCTGATGGACGGCGACGTCACCGTCGCCGTCGAATACTCAACGCTGAATTACAAGGACGGGCTCGCGCTTACCGGAAAGTCGCCGGTCGTGCGCCGCTTTCCGATGATCGCCGGCATCGATTTCGCCGGCACGGTTGAATCCTCTTCTCATCCCGCCTGGAAGTCCGGCGACAAGGTTATTCTCGACGGCTGGGGCCTTGGCGAGACTCATCTCGGTGCCTATGCGCAGAAAGCGCGCGTCAAGGGCGACTGGCTGGTGCGGCTGCCACCGACCATGAGCTCGCGCGAAGCCATGGCGATCGGCACTGCCGGTTATACCGCTATGCTCTCGGTGATGGCGCTGGAGCGAGCCGGTATCGTGCCGGCGCGCGGATCGGTAGTCGTGACTGGCGCCGCCGGCGGCGTGGGTTCCGTCGCGATCGCGCTGTTGGCCAAGCTCGGCTACACAATTGTCGCCTCGACCGGGCGGTTGTCCGAAGCGGATTACCTTAAGGAACTCGGAGCCGCCGAGGTGATCGAGCGCAAGGAACTGGCCGGCGCGCCGCGCGCGCTCGCCAAGGAGCGCTGGGCTGGTGGCATCGATGCGGTAGGCTCGACCACCCTCGCCAATGTACTGTCGATGACGCGCTACGGCGGTGCGGTTGCCGCTTGTGGACTCGCGGGTGGGATGGACTTGCCGACCACGGTCGCGCCCTTCATTCTTCGCGGCGTGTCGCTGATTGGGATCGATTCTGTCATGTGCCCACTGGCGTTGCGGCAAGAGGCTTGGCGCCGGTTGGAAACCGACCTCGACCGCCGCAAGATCGCGGCGATGACGAGTGAAATCGCGCTCGCGGATGTCGTCGCTGCCGGAGCGCGGATTGTGGCGGGAGAGGTGCGCGGCCGCATTGTGGTAAAAATTTGGTAACTAGGTCAGAATTTGGCGGGGAAATTCCCCAAAATTTCGACTAGTGTGCGAGGCCTTATGGTAAGGGGACGGTTAAGAAATTTTGCTAACTTCGCCTTCGCGTTGAGAGTGGAGTCGCCGATGTTGCTTCGCGTTGCCGTCGTCTGTGCGGGCGTTTTGGGCGCTGCTTCGGCGTTTGCCGAGGAGCTGGGACCGGATCAGGCCAGAGCGTTCGTCGTCGGCAAGCTGTTCACCTATACATGCTTCGACGGCACTGCTGGCATGGGCCGTATCTTCGCCGACGGTTCCGTCGTCGGCACCATCCGGCCCGGTGGCCGCGGCGAAGTGCGTTTCGCGAGCTTGCCGGCGGGTACCATCAAGGTCGAAGGCACGTCGATGTGCGCGCACCTGTCAGGCTTGCCGCTGGAGCCGTGCTTTAGGGTGCAGAAGACGGACTACCGGAGCTTTCGTGGTTCGATCTCCGGCTTGGGCTTTGCCTATTGCGACTTTGCCCAGCATAACCCGCGCGCTCAGATCATAAGCCGCGCGCCGGCGCCGGAAGAGCGCGCTCAGATCGTTAGTCGCGTGTCGCCGACCGTGCCAGTGCGCGCGATGCCGATCGAGGCGCTTCGACCGGCCATCAACGACTAGCCAACCGTCACTCCAGCTCAAGCCGGAACGGCGTACCCTCCGCAGCGAACGTTCCGAAGCCGATCGTTTCGATCGCGGCGATCATGCGACCGTCGCGTCTGAGCAGACGGTCGGCGATCGATACAATGCGGGTGTTCGGCGTAGCAGTCGGCGAAGCGCGACGTAACGCCTGTGCGATGCTTGCCTCGTCGCGATGCGGATTGAGCGCGCAGACGCTGGCGAAGGCGCTCGCGGTCGAGCGGCTGATGCCCGCGTAGCAATGCACCACGAGCGGCGCGCGACGGTCCCAGTGGCGCACGAACTTCAAGAGATCGGCAACATGCTCCTCGCCCGGCACGATGTAGCCGTCGCGCGGCGCGGAAATGTCGTGCAGCCGCAGCCAAAGGTGGTTTTCCGCGACAACAGCGCTTGGCCGTTCAATCGGGGCCTCGTCGCCGAGCAGCGACACGATGTGGCGCGCGCCGGTGTCTTCGACGGTGTCATGAAGGCGTGCGAGGGAGCAGACGTGAATCATGGAATCAAGGGGCTGCTTTGTTCAGTGTCATATAGGTGCGGCGGGCGGCACAAGTGTGACGCTCACCAGGCGGTGGGAGTTCATTGTCCCGTTGTGCGCCAGGCGATGGCCACCGTCGCGACGGTGAGGACCACGAATGCGGTGAGCGCGACGGGATCGTGTCGTGTAACCAGCGCAAGAAGCGCCGCGACCAGCAAATAGGCCGAGAGCGCCAGCGTGGAGAGGCGGTCGATTTCGCCGGGTGCCGCCGGCGGACCATAAAACAGGCCACACACCAGGAATGTGGCGGCAAGCGCGAAGCCCGCGAGCGCGTTGAATACGTGGGCTCCGAGTTGCTCGACCGGGTAAAGATCGGCTCCCGGGACCGTCCACAAGGCACCGAGCACGATTGCCGTGATCGCCAGCCAGCGCCACAGCCGCGCACGCGCCAGCGCGAACGCGGCAGCCGTGACGATGGCAATGTAGGTATATGGCAATGTAGATATACAGCGACCAATAGTCCGGCTTGGCGGACGCTATCAGCAGCGGCGTCACAAAAGCGCCGACAACGCCCAGACCCGCGAGTGCCGGGCCATGGAGCAAGGCAGCCGCCAAGGTCAGCAGAGCAACGACGCCCAGCAAAATGAATGCGGCAGCCGGCGGCAGGAATTCATAGAGCGCGTAAGCTGCGTACACCGTCGCATACGCCACCGTGGTGCCGGAAGCCGTCAGGATGCTCGGAATATCCGCCGTGGGCAGGCCGGGAAGTCCCGCCAGTCTTTCGCTGCGGCGCGCCCATTCGCCGACACTGACCAGAGCCAAGGAGAGCAGTGCACCCAGTTTGACTCGGACACCCGGACCGATGAGGCCTTGCTGGATCGTGTAACGCACGAGAAATATGCCACCGAGCGCGAGGGCAATGCCGCCGACCCACGACCCAACGCGTACCGAACCGCTCTTCAAAGCCGATCGCCGACGGCAGTGGCGGTGTGGCAAGCACGGGCGTCTGCGGGACGGACGGAGGTGGCGGCAGCGGTGGCAATGGTGGAGGATGAGGAGCCTCTACCGGGGCCGTGACCGGTGGCGGCGCGGCCGCGAAGGTAGCCGGTGCCTGTGGCGACACCGCCTCACGAGGCACGAGGCCTGCTTCCAGCGCCCTCACTCTTGAATCAAGACGAAGCACGTGCGTGCGCAGTCCGACGACCCTCACAAGCGCGACAACGGCGATGACCGGAAAGGCCAGCGCCGCGAGCACCAGGATGACTATCAGGTCGAACATTGAAGCCGCGTCGCCCAACTGGCCATTGCGGAGTCTAAGAGACCCGCGCGACAAACGGAATGCGCAACCTTGCTTGCCCGGTCGTCGCGACCGTCAATCCTTGCTGACAAAAAGCCTTTTGAACCGTTCGCGGTAACGCTCCTGCGCTGTCTCGGCGGGCCAGGGCTTGAGGTAGTCTCGTTCCATCGCGACTGAAATGATCGGCGGCCGGCCAAAGAACCGCCGCGCTTCCGCGTAGTCGAAGCCGGCGAGACGGGTGGCTTCGAGAAAGGCGGCTTCGTGGTCGGCGGCCTTGATCAATTTCCCGAGCTCCGGGGCCGCCTTCGGTTGCAACCCGAAACGCCGATGGATCGCCGTCAGCAGCCGCTGTTCCACGGCTTTGTAGGCGTCGCCGATCACTGCCTTGAACGGCGATATCATGTCGCCGATCACGTATTCGGGCGCATCGTGCAGCAGTACGGCGAGGCGCCGGCTACGGTCGAGCCGCGGCACGCGGGCGCGCGCCAGCGCTTCGACAAGAAGCGAGTGCTGGGCGACGGAATAAATATGCGAGCCCACGGTCTGCCCGTTCCAGCGCGCCACACGCGCCAATCCATGCGCAATGTCTTCGACCTCGATATCGAGCGGGGAGGGGTCAAGTAGATCGAGCCGCCGCCCGGACAGCATCCGCTGCCAGGCGCGCGGCGGAGCCGCGTTGCGCCTCGGCGGCGCCGAAGGAGAGGGTGACCGAAGCTTCGCCATGTTGAGCAAAGCTAGCCCGCCCGCTGTCATTCGCAAGCGCGCTGTTAAAACGAACGGCCTCCCCGCGCCGCGGGGAGGCCGTTGTAGAGGCAAGGCCGTGGTAGGTTACGCCGCCTTCTTTCCCCAAAGCCGCTGAGAGGCGATGTCGGCGCCCTCGCGCAGCGTTTTGAGTTTGAGCCACACAACGTCCTCGGCGACCCATTCCCAGCCCGCGAACGTACCGAAGCCGCAGTCGACACCGGCAATGACGCGCTCGCGATCGCCAACCGCCGCAACGGCCGATTCGATGCGCTGTGCGACGACCTCGGGGTGCTCGACCAGATTGATCTTCGAGTCGATGACACCCGGAATCAGGATCATGTTGTCGGGGAATTTGTGTTTTTTCAGCGCTGCATACTCATGCTGGCGGCGCCCGTTGGCAAACTCGATGCTGAGCGCGCCGACGTTGGCCTTGTAGAATGCCTGCAGCAGGGGCTCGAGGCCGATATCGTAAATGTGCGGCCCTTCCCAGTTGCCCCAGCAGATGTGCAGTCGCACGCGATCGCGCGGGATATCGTGGAGGGCCTTGTTGAGCGTCGCGATATGCAGTTCGACGATTTTAACGTATTCGGCTTCGGACTTGTCCTGGAACAGCAGCACGCGCTCCATTGCGAGGTCCGGCGCGTCAATTTGCAGGACCAGTCCGGCGTCGACCACTGACTTGTATTCGTAGTGCATCTCGCGGGCGATGGCGTCGAGATACCCCTCGTACGACGAGTAGTGGGCGTTGAGCATCGTCGTTGCGATGATCCCCGGCGACGGTTCGGCGAAGAACATCTCGGTGAATGGCGGCTTGATCGCGGCCGCGGCCTTCTTGTAGCGAGCGAGTTCGGTCTTGATGGCTTCCTTGTCGTGATATTTGAGCTCGCTGACGCATTCGGGACATCCGAACACTTTTCCGGTCTTGGGAATGCGCGCCGAAAATTTTTCGGTGAAAAGTGGATTTTCGATCCATTCCTTGCCGAAGGGCCGTTTCGACTCGCCGCCGAATCCATGCATGCGCTTCGGTACGTAGGTCTGAAAGCCCACGCGGCCCTGCTCGCCGTCATTGGCGACGCTCACGCCTGCCCAGTGCTGCTTTTCCATCACGTGGGCGACGCGTTTCTCGATCTTCTCGGTGAGTTTGGCCTGATCGACCTTTTCACCTGCCTCGTCCGCGATCAAAAGGTCATTGAGCTCGGCGCCGCGCGGCAGGCTGCCGGTATGGGTGGTCAGGATATGGTTGACGCTCTTGTGCACGTATTCCTCCCTTACTTAATCTTGACTTGGTCTTGCTTTGGTGTGCGGCAGAATAGCGTTATTTTTGGTGCTGCCAAGGCCGCCCGTCTCGAGGGCGCAATGCCGCGTGCAGGTGGGCTTCGCCCACACGAATGAGGGCTGCATCCCACGATCTAGATGCGACGTTTTTTACCTCCGCCGCAACCGGATTCGCGCCGCGGACCTTGGCACCGGCCGCAAAAGGAGTATGCTTCCTCCGCACAAAGGTCATCTGGAATTTCCGGTTGATATAGACGCACAGTTTCGGCGCTGCCGATGAGTCGTTGCGTTTTGACCATCCGGACCAAATCAGATGCATAGGGGAGGAATTTATATGTTGTCAGCACGCAATATAGCTGTCGGCGTTTCGGCGTTGGCCCTCGCAGGTGCGGTGGCTTCGGTCGGCTACGCCATCGAACTCAACAAGGCCAAGCTCTATCCGGACAAACTAGGCACGGTTGCCGACTTCCAGCCGATGTCCAAATTCTGCGGGACCAGGCCGATCAAGGTCGCCCTGTCGGACGGCTGGGGCGGCAATTACTGGCGCCACATCACCCGCGCGGAATTCGAAGACGAAGCATCGAAGTGCAAGAACATAACCGAGACGCGTTACACAGACGGTGAGTTCAAGCCTGAGAAGCAGATTGCCGACATCGAAGGCCTGATCGCCCAGAAGTACGACGTCATCGTCACGTTCCTCGACGGCGGCCCGGCCATTCTGAAGGCAACGCGCGAGGCAATGTCGGCCGGCGTGGCCGTTGCGCCTTACGATACTGGCGACAAGTTCCCCGGCTCGATCGGCAAGGACTACGTTGACCGCGCCACGGAAAGCCAGAGCAAGGTCGGCGAACAGGCCGCGGAATGGCTGGTCAAGACGCTAAACGGCAAAGGTAACATCATCATGTTCGGCGGCACGCCGGGCAATCCGATGACGGCGGCGCAAGTCACCGGATGGCAGCCTTACTTCGCGAAGTATCCCGGCATCAAGGTGCTTGAAGCAGAGCCGGTGCCGACCATGTGGGATCCGGCGGTGGCGCAGCAAAAGACCGCGGCGCTCATCGCCAAATATCCGCAGATCGACGGCATCTATAGCGAGACTGTCGGCCCGATCCGTGCCTTTGTGGCTGCCGGCAGGCCGCTTCCGGCTTATGTCGGACAGTCGCTCATGGATCTGAGCTGCCTGGCCGCGGACCATCCCGAAATGAAGATGATGAGCATCGATGCTCACACCTGGATGGTGCGGCTTGCGCTACGCAAGGCGGTCGCCGCGGCGCAAGGTATCGACAATACCGAGCCGAGCCTGATCACCCTGCCGTTCAGCGAGGACACGACCTCAAAAGATCCGAAGCTGGCGTTGAAATGCGACAAGTCGATGCCGATGGATTCCATTCCATCGTCGATGCTGTCGAACGAGCAACAGATCAAGGCTCTGGGCGGCAAGTAGTCCGGAGCCGTTGTCTCACCCCGATCGCCCGGTCTCGTACGAGACCGGGCGATCAATTCTTGTCTGCGCTCGTGCCCGCACAAGCAAAAGCCCAATTCCTTGGCGCGGCGACCGGATTCCCGCAGACGCGGGAATGAGCGTAAAGTCATCCGGCAATACAGGGACTTGGTTCGGAATATGGCGGGCGACCGAACATTCCGTCTGCGGATGCCCAGCAAGGATTTGAGCGAGTATCCGCTGTCGCTCAAGGCGTTCGTCGCGACCGCGCTTCTGGTGCTGATCGGCGGTATCGCCGCGCCCAGCACTGTCAATTCAGCGGCAATCCTTTCGACATTGCCATACTTTGCGATCCTCGCGGTGGCGTCGATCGGCCAGCATCTCGTTATTCAGCAGCGCGGCCTCGATCTTTCCACCGCCGGCATCATGTCGTTTGCGGCGGTGATCGTGACCAAACTCCCTGACGGCAGCGGCGATCCGGGCGTCGTGATTTTCTACATCGTGGCGGCGCTTGCGGTCGGTGCGGCGATCGGTACCGTCACCGGGCTTATCGTGACACTGTTGCAGGTGCCGCCGCTTGTCACCACGATCGGTGTCAACGCCATTCTGTTCGGCTTGACCTATTTCGTCTCGACCGGCGCTTCGGTGCAATCGCCGCCGATGATGGTCCGTTTTTTCGTCGCGCGGTTTCTCTACGTTCCGATCACGGTATGGGTTCTGTTGCTGGTGGCCGGGGCAACGGTTTTCGTCCTGGTATTCACCACTATTGGACGCCGGTTCATCGCCGTGAGCGTCAATCCGTCCGCCGCGCACGCCGTGGGTGTGCCGCTCAAGACCTACAGCATCCTGACTTATACGATTGCAGGTTTCATGTACGCCACCGCGGCGATCATGCTTTCCGGATACCTGGTTTCGCCGACCGTGTTGTGCGGGTTGCCATATCTCCTTGGCACCATCGCTGCCGTCGTCGTCGGCGGTAATCCCTTGGGCGGCGTTACCAAGGGAAGCGTCGTTGCCACCATCATCGGCGCGTTCTTTCTGACCTACCTCGCCCAACTGGTGACGGCGCTCGGGTTCGGCAGCTCGGCCGAAGACCTGGCCGACGCGATCATCGTCCTGAGCGGCGTGGCGCTCCCCGAAATCACGCGACGGCTGCGCCATGCATAACGTGGTGGATTCAGCCGTGTCGCCGGTCACGGCGTACGTGCCGGTCATGACGCTCGCCGGCCTGCGCAAAAGCTTTGGCCCGGTGCAGGCGCTCAAAGGCGTCGATGTCCTCATCATGCCCGGCGAGGTGCATGCCATCGTCGGCGAGAACGGCGCCGGCAAATCGACGCTGATCGGCATTGCCGCCGGGGTGCTGCGTGCCGATGCCGGCACCATCTACTACAGCGGTACGCGTGTAGACGCACCCGATCCGCGCCAAATGCGCGAGGACGGGGTGGCGGTCGTCTATCAGCACCCGGCGCTGGCGCCCGATCTCACCGTGCTCGAAAATCTTCAACTTGCGGCGCCGTCGCTCGCCGGCCCCGGAGGCCAAGCCGAAGCTGAGCGCATCCTCGCACGGATTGCGACCGACGAATTGCGTATGCCGGTCAATAGGCGCGTCGCGGAATTGTCGCTCGCGCAGCGGCATGTGGTGGAGATGGCGCGGGCGCTCGCGACCCGGCCGAAGGTTCTTTTTCTCGACGAGCCGACCGAACCGCTGCAATTGGCCGATGTGCGCAAGCTGTTCGACCTGATCGGCGAGCTGAAACGCGAGGGCGTCGGTATCGTCTATGTCTCGCATCGGCTGCACGAAGTGGACGAGCTTGCCGACCGCGTCTCGGTGATGCGCGACGGCGAGATCATCGACAGCCGCCTCGCCGAATCGATCACGCCGGCCGAGATCGTGGCGCTGATCGCGGGCCGGCCGCTCGGCCAGATTTTTCCTGCCAAGGCGAAATCGGTGGGTGCTCCGCTCTTCGCAGTGAAGGGATTGAGCGGTCGCGGTTTCGATCGCGTCGATCTTGTCGTCCACGCTGGGGAGATCGTTGGCCTTGCCGGCATCGAAGGCGAAGGCCAGCGTGAATTCATCCGCGCCGCGGCCGGCGTCGACCGCCGTCACGGCGGCGAGGTGCGCGTCAAGGACGCAAAGATTTCCGGCGACAGTCCCGGCGCGTTTCGCAAATCCGGCATCGGCTTTATTCCGGACGATCGCCACGCCGAAGGCGTGTTCCTCAACCTGACCCTGCGCGAAAATTTCAGTCTCGGCTTCTTGGATACGATATCAAGGTTCGGCGTGATCGACCGCGCCGACGAAGCCGTTCGCGCCAGGAAAATCACCGCCGATTTGCGCATTCGGGCCGCGTCGACCGAATCCAAGCTGTTCGAAATGTCCGGCGGCAATCAGCAAAAGGCGTTGTTCGGCCGCGAAATCTCGGCGCAACCGACTGTGCTTCTGGTGGATGAGCCGACCAAGGGCGTCGATATCGGCGCGCGCAGC
>Ga0302326_10034044_pt1 | contig 10103 bp, 7 predicted proteins | sample Palsa_T0_3_FD_202264 | JGI IMG/M metagenome (GOLD analysis project Ga0302326, IMG submission 202264) | Peat permafrost microbial communities from Stordalen Mire near Abisko, Sweden - Palsa_T0_3 | ecosystem: Environmental > Terrestrial > Soil > Palsa > Peat permafrost | place: Sweden: Abisko...
CCCCGTGCGCGATAACGATATGCTTTGCAATAGCCAGCCCCAGCCCTGTCCCGCCAGATTCCCGCGATCGCGCTTTGTCCACACGATAGAAGCGCTCAAAAAGACGCGGCAGATGCTCCGACGAAATGCCCGGCCCGAAGTCCCTGACATAGAACTCGACGCTGCTTTTCGTGGCGCGAGCTCCGAGAATAACTTCTTTTTCAGAAGCCGCGTACTTCAAGGCATTCTCGATCAGGTTAGAAAAAATCTGATGGATGGCCTCTCGATCCGCAATCACGTGGCTGGCAGGAGTTGAGTTCTCGAGCACCAGTTCGACATTATACGACCGTGCCACTTCCCGGTAACTCTCCAGTGCGTCCTGCAACAGCTCTTCAGCGCTCACCTTCTGCACGTCGAATCTGTGTTCGCCCGATTCGACGCGCGCCAGTGTAAGCAGATCTTCTGTCAGGCGCGACATCCGCGCCGAGTTCTTGCGGATGATCTCCAAAAACTCGCGCACATGATTATCGGAGAGCGGGCTGTCCAGCAAAGTCTCGGTGTACCCCTGAATCGAAGTCAGCGGCGTGCGCAGTTCGTGGGAAACGTTGGCGATGAAATCGCGGCGCGTCTTCTCCATCCTCTCAGCGTCCGTAAGATCTCGAAGCACGGCAACGGCGCCCCCACCGGGCATGGGCGCCGCCGTGACGTCGAACGTGCGCCCCGAAGCAATCGTGTTCGAGCGGGCGGAAGTTACCACGTGCTCGCGTGCCGCTTTTTGAATGGCCGCGAGAAAATCCGGATCCCTGACGCTGTCGATCAGCGGAGCATTCAGGCGGGGAGAGCGAAGCAGCAGGCGATCCATGCCGCGATTCGCCCATTGCACGCGCCCATCGTCATCGACCGCAATGACCGCGTCCTGCATGCTGTTGAGCAGGGTCTCCAGTTCGTGCTGGCTGGTTTGAACGCGCGCAAAACTTGCTTCCACATGGCGTGTCGTCTTATCGAGTGCCGCCGCCACCTGCCCGATCTCATCTGTCGAGCCGGACGCAATTCTGGCGGTCAAATCTCCCGCCGCTACGCGCTCAGCAAAGTCGACGATCCGTTGCAGGCGCCAGCCCATATATTGAGAAGCGGCCGCCGCCACGATAAATGCAAAAACAAGTGCGGCGAGCGATCCCCAGGAAAGGGCTACGGCCAGCGGCCGATCCGTAATCTCGACCTCCGTCAACGGATATGCCAGCCGCACGGCTCCACCTGATACCGGCGCCGCGACATATACAAAAGGAACGCCGAGACTTTGACTCTTGCGCTCTTCCACTCCGATCTCCCCGGTAAGCGCCGCCACAAACTCCCCCCGATGCGCGTGATTGTCCATCGAGCCTGGGTCGGCTTCGGAGTCGGCCAGCACCTTGCCCGTGGGATCAATCACAGTAGCGCGCGCTCCCGCAGCCTGGGCCTCCTGCGAAGTAATGTCGGCAAGAGAATGTTGCCGATCCGTCTCCACGCGATGGGCAAACATCAAAGCTTTCTGTTTGAGATTGAGTTTGATCTGTTCGCGCAGCGTTTGTTCCCAGACTCTGTGCACGGTCAACTGCAAGGTGATGGCCGTAGCCCCAATCACCAGCAAGAATACAAACATCAGTTTAAAGAAAATGCGACTTCTCAACGCGCGACCTCAAAGCGATAACCGGCCCCCCGAACCGTCTTCAGGTAGCGCGGGTTCTCCGGATCAGGCTCGATCTTTTCCCGGATCCGTCGCACATAGACGTCCACCGAGCGCGGCGTGACGTATGCCGTATCGCGCCAGACCGAGTCGAGCAACTGGTCACGGGTAAAAACGCGTCCCGCGTGTCGCATAAAGTGATCCAGCAAGCGGAATTCGGTGGCCGTCGTCGGCACCTGTTTCCCGCGCACCGTCAAAGTCATAGCGCCCGGGTCGATGTTGATTTCATCGATCTTGGTCGGCAGCGCCGGCAGCGGCCGCTCAAAACGCCGCAGTACCGCTTTCACGCGGGCCACCAGTTCCCGCGGACTGAAAGGCTTGGGGATGTAATCGTCGGCGCCCAACTCCAATCCCAGAACGCGATCCGCTTCGCCGCTCTTGGCAGTCAGAAAAATCACCGGAACCGGCGCTAGCGCCACCGACTGCCGGATCTGGCGGCACAGTTCCAGCCCGTCTTTTCCTGGCACCATGATATCCAACAGAAATAACGCCGGGCGCTGCCGTTCGGCATCGGTCACCACCAGATTACCGGTCGAGTACAGTCTCACGTTAAAGCCGGCTCCCTCCAGATGATGGCGAACCAGTCGCGAAATATCCGGGTCGTCTTCAACCACATAAATCGTAGGTTTCACGCGAACCATTGTAGCTGGGAAATATGACGATTTCGACAATCAGCTCAGGGAAGGTGTCTAAAGGGATGGTATCCAACGCAAGATAGCCTCTGGCTGTGCCTGAGAGAGCACTTTTTCAGCCACTACGGCCGCGAGTGTGATCCTGAGCGCAGTAGCCTCTTCGCGCAGCGAAGCAGCTACCCAGTCGAAGGACCCCATCCGCGCAACCGCCATTCCGTCCGTTCACCGCAGCGCCATCCCCGCCTCCGCCGAAAAATCCATCGCCACGAAATCCTGGCGCACAAATTTCGGAAACGCCGCAGCCGCGATCATGGCGGCATTGTCAGTCGAAAGCGCGCGCGACGGAAAGTACACCGGCAAACCCTGCATCGCCGCTTCCCGCTCAAACGCAGTCCGCAATTCGAGATTGGCGGCGACTCCGCCGCTAACAAAAAGAGTGCGAACTTCATACTCACGCGCCGCGCTCAGCGTCTTCAAGACCAGGTCATTGACCATTGAACGCTGGAAAGAAGCCACCAGGTTCAGGGTTTTGCCATCACAAAGTCTGAGAACATCTTCCATTTTCGGGTTGTCAAAACGCGTGAGCGCCTGTCGCCGAAGCTCAATCGCAGGCCTCAGGTTCCCAGTCTCGACATACCGCAACACGGCCGTTTTGATTCCACTGTAAGAAAAATCAAAGCTTGGACGAAGAACGCCCGGCCGAAGAAAGCTCGGCCCGTCCTCTTCTAGAGTCCCTGCCCTAGGATCGTCGTGATCGCGCCGGTCCGCATGCTTAATCTGCGAAGTCTGGAACTTGACCGCCAGCGCATCGCCATAGGGCGCAAGCCAGTCGATGATAGGCCCCCCCGGATAGCCCAGCCCAAGCAGCTTAGCGACCTTGTCAAACGCCTCTCCCGCAGCATCGTCGCGTGTGTGGCCTATATTGCGGTAGGTCCAAAGATTTTCGTCCACGTGGGCAAGATAAAGATGAGTATGTCCACCCGAGACCACTAGCGCCAGCACAGGAAAATGAAGCCCGCCGTTTTCGTTGTTGTGATGCTCGAGCAAAACCGCATGAATGTGCCCTTCCAGATGGTTCACGGCGATCAGTGGTTTCTCCAACGCGAAGGCCAGAGCTTTGGCGAAGCTGATCCCAACAAGCAAAGCGCCCGCCAGTCCCGGCCCTTGCGTGACCGCAATAGCATCGATGGACGAATAAGTTTGTCCGGCCTCGGCCAGAGCTTGGCGCACCACGGGAACAATAGCGCGCAAGTGCTCGCGGGAAGCAAGTTCCGGCACCACTCCGCCATAGGGCTGATGCGTGGCAATCTGCGAGGCGACGACGTTCGATAAAATCTGCCGTCCCGAGCGCACCACCGCCGCTCCTGTTTCATCACAGGAGCTCTCGATACCGAGGATGTATGCGTCAGGCATAATTGCTGGTAGCTCTAATTCTAACGGTCGCTGTAGTTCTTAGCTCGCGCGCCTCTCGATGTCTGCCGCCAAACAACACGCCGCCGAAATCGTCCGCACTCTCCGCGAGCACGGCCACCAGGCCTACTTTGCCGGAGGATGCGTCCGCGATCTTGTCCTCGGCCGCGAGCCTGCCGACTACGACGTGGCCACCGACGCCACTCCGCGCGAGGTCATGCAAATCTTCCCCCAAACCTTCGCCGTAGGTGAGCAATTCGGAGTAGTCCTCGTTCCACCCAGTGGAGCGATGCGCGGCCTCGCCCGTCCACCCGAGCCCGGCAAGGAAACCATCGAAGTAGCAACTTTCCGCTCCGACGTAGCCTACTCCGACGGTCGTCATCCTGACGAAGTCCGGTTCACCAAAGATCCATTGGAAGACGTCCAGCGCCGCGACTTCACCATCAACGGCATGATGTTAGACCCCGCCACCAACGAGATTTTGGACTTTGTTGGCGGCCATGCCGATCTTAAGGCCAGAATCATCCGCGCCATCGGCGATCCCAACCGGCGTTTTGCCGAAGACAAACTGCGCATGCTCCGAGCCGTGCGTTTCGCCGCACGCTTCGATTACCAGGTCGAGCCCACAACACTAGCCGCGATCCAAAAGTTAGCGCCTGAAATTCACCAGGTTTCCGCGGAGCGAGTCCGCGAGGAATTGACCAAGATGCTGACCGAAGGCCAAGCAAACCGAGCTTTCAGGCTGCTTGACACAACCAATCTCCTGCCCGAAGTCCTGCCCGAAATCTCAGCCATGAAGGGGGTTGAGCAGTCGCCCCAGTATCATCCCGAAGGCGATGTCTTCGTGCACACGATGCTCCTGCTCGAGAAACTGCCACCTGGAGCCTCAAAAACTCTAGCCTGGGGAGCGCTGCTGCACGACGTCGGCAAGCCCCCAACATTCCGCCTGGCGCCCGACCGCATCCGCTTCGACGGCCACGTCGACGTCGGCGTAAAAATAGCCGCCGAAATCTGCCGCCGCCTCCGCTTCTCGAACGATGAGACCGATCAGATTCTGGCTCTCGTAGACAATCACATGCGCTTCGGAGACATCTTCCGCATGAAGCAATCCACGCTAAAGCGGTTCCTGCGTCTGCCCGCCTTTGAAGAGCACCTGGAGTTGCATCGCCTGGACTGTCTTTCCAGTCACGGCCAACTTGAAGCGTACGACTACGCCCGCGATCAGTTGCATTCCATTCCGCCGGAATCGATTCGCCCCGCTCCGCTGATTACCGGGCGCAATCTGATTGAAGCAGGTTATGAGCCGGGCCCGCGCTTCAAACAGATCCTCTCAGCCGTCGAAGACGCTCAACTCGAAGGACGTCTCGCCTCAAGCAAGTCAGCCATGGCGTATGTCCTCCGTGAATTCCCTATGTGATTGCAAGCTGTTTTTCAGCAGTCTGCTTGCAGCTTGACTCTCGGATCAGGGCATACATTCTCGAAACCCGGTGCCCCTCCAGGTTGGCCACGGAACTCGCTTGAGCCAAGTTCGTGCCACGGAGAGCTCGAAGATTTTAGCCCCGTAGGGGCGCGCAACCTTAGCCCCGCGCTTCAGCGCTCGGAAAAGCGAGAAATGATGCAAGTCCCCGCAGTGACGACCCTGCGTAACTCATCCCGCGATCAAAGGTACCGCCACCAGCGCCGCGACCATGCCGATCGTTCGCACGCGGCTGAAGTGCTCGCGCAGAAAAATGCGTGCCAGCAGAACGGTAATCGCAGGATAAAGTGAGCTGAGCACAACCGCCTCATCCAGTCGCCCAATTTGAGCCGCGCGGATGAAGACAACGCTCCCTGTAATATCGAGGATCCCGGCCACCACAGCCATCGTCAATACCGGCGCGGGCAACAGGCGGAAGTATTTTCCGAACAGAACGATATTGCCCGTGACCATGAATGCCCCGCATCGCGAAACAACCGAGATCCATAAAGGAGAACCATTGCCGGCCTGATGGACGCACAGGTAGAACCCAGCGAAGCCTATGCCGGAGAGCACCGCCATGCCCAAGCCTTTAGGGCGCTCAGTACCGCTTTCAGTTCGCGAGATAAGCCAGACGCCAGCGATGGCGAGAATAAAACCGAGGAGATGTCGCCGCCCCGGAAAACCCACCGCGGATGCCGCCACGATGCTCGGAATCGCAGCGCTCAGAACGGCCGCCACCGGCGCGACCAGGCCCATATTTCCGCTGGCCAGGGAACGGTAGAACAACACCAGGGCCGTGCCCCCAACGACCCCGGAAATCAGCGCCCAAACTACGCTGGTGGCGGATAAAAACGCAGCATGGGTCATGAGCGCAAGCGCGGCGATCACAACCAGGCCGCTGATGTGCACGATGGCCGTGAACAGAAACGCGTTCACCCGCCGCGCACCCACGCCTCCCAGAAAATCGCTGGTCCCCCACACCCCAACCGCGGCAAGGCTATAAGCGGCAGGAATGTAGGCAGCAGGAATGTATGGAGCGGCGAGGGACATGGGTCTTTGAGATCGCGCCCGGAGACGTTACGCCGTAACCGTTTCCAGCTGCGCCTTTCCCGCAAGCAACTGCCGTAGCACATACTGCAATATGCCCCCGTTCGAATAATAAAGAGCTTCCTGCGGAGTATCTATGCGAACCACCGCCTGAAATTCCGCCGTCTTGCCGCCCTTCACGCGAACCGTAATCTTGCGCCCCGAAGAAAATCTCTCCACCACCTCGCGAATCCCCGCGATCTCAAACACCTCTTCACCAGTCAGCTTCAGCGTCTCGGCATTTTCTCCCGGCAGAAACTGCAGCGGCAGAATGCCCATGCCGACCAGGTTCGAGCGATGAATACGTTCATAGCTCTCCGCCATAACGGCGCGCACGCCCAGCAACAGCGGACCCTTCGCCGCCCAGTCGCGCGACGAACCCGACCCGTATTCTTTTCCCGCCAGAATCACCAGCGCCACTTTCTCCGCATGGTATTTTTCGGACGCATCAAAGATCGACATCTCCTCGCCATCCGGCAGATGCCGTGTGAATCCGCCCTCTATGTTCACCATCTTGTTTCGCAGGCGGACGTTGGCGAACGTGCCGCGCACCATGACTTCATGATTGCCGCGACGCGATCCATAAGAGTTGAAATCCGCCGGCTGCACGCCATGGGCAATCAAATACTTGCCGGCTGGGCCATCTTTCTTGATCGACCCGGCGGGCGAAATGTGGTCGGTGGTGACGCTGTCGCCAACCACGGCTAGCACCCGCGCGCCCTTGATATCCTCAACGCCGGTTGGCAGAAGCGCCATGTCATCGAAATAAGGCGCCTTCCGAATGTAAGTCGAGTCTTTTTCCCACGCATAAGTCTCGCCCTTCGGAACCGGCAACCCGCGCCAGCGCTCGTCGCCCGCATACACTTCGCCATAGCTTTTGCGGAACATCTCGGACGTAATCGCGCTCGCCATCGTCTCTTCGACCTCCCGCTGCGACGGCCAGACGTCGGCCAGATAAACGGGATTGCCGTCTTTGCCCTTGCCGATCGGGTCTTTGCGCAAATCGGTATCGATCCGTCCGGCAAGAGCAAACGCCACCACCAGCGGCGGCGACATCAGATAGTTAGCGCGCACCTCGGAATTGATACGTCCCTCGAAGTTACGATTGCCCGAGAGCACCGAAGCGACGACAAGGTTCTTCTCGTCGATTTCTTTCGAGACCTCAACCGGCAGCGGACCCGAATTGCCAATGCACGTCGTGCAACCGTAGCCCACAAGGTGAAACTTGAGCTTCTCCAGATACGGCATCAGGCCGGCGGTTTGGAGATAGTCAAGCACCACCTTCGATCCCGGAGCCAGTGAAGTCTTGACCGTCGCCGGAACCTCGAGTCCGTGCTCGACAGCTTTTTTGGCCAACAGCCCAGCCGCGATCATCACCGAAGGATTCGACGTGTTCGTGCAACTCGTAATCGCCGCAATCACCACGCTGCCATGCCGCAGCGCCTTACCATTTCCCGAAATATGTTCCTGCACCTTCGGGTCCTCAACCCCAACCGCGGTTGGATTTCCACCCTCTTGTTCCCAGCGCCCGATTTGCTTAGCGGCGCTCTGCTTCGCCGCGACGTCCGCCGGGCTGGCGACTGCAGCCTTAGCCTTCGGTTGGATCAGCGACGGCAATGCCTGCGCAAACGATTCGCCTGCCTTCGACAGAACCACTCGATCCTGCGGCCGCTTCGGTCCCGCGAGACTCGGCTCTACGCTAGCCAGATCGAGACTCAGCAATTCGGAATATTCCGCCTCGGGTGTCTTCGAATCGTGAAAGAGCCCCTGCTCGCGCGCATAAGCTTCGACCAGCGCGATCTGTTCTTCGCTCCGCCCGGTAAGTCTCAAATAGCGCAAACTCTCTTTATCGATCGGAAAGATCCCGCAGGTCGCCCCGTATTCGGGAGCCATATTGGCGATCGTCGCGCGGTCGGCCAATGGCAGATCCTGCAGGCCGGGACCAAAATATTCGACGAACTTACCGACCACGCCATGCTTGCGCAGCATCTCGGTGAGGGTAAGAACAAGATCGGTAGCGGTTGCTCCCTCACGCAAGCGTCCGGTAAGTTTCACGCCAACCACGAGCGGGATCAACATCGACACAGGCTGTCCGAGCATGGCGGCCTCTGCTTCGATGCCGCCGACGCCCCAGCCCAGCACGCCAAGTCCGTTAACCATGGTGGTGTGCGAGTCGGTGCCGACGAGCGTGTCGGGATAAGCCGTCCGCTTCCCACCTTGTTCGTGCACAAAAACCACGCGTGCCAGATATTCGAGATTTACCTGGTGAACAATGCCGGTGTCAGGCGGCACAATCGCAAGATTGCGGAAGCCCGTCTGTCCCCAGCGCAGGAACGCGTAGCGCTCTTTATTCCGCTGAAACTCAAGCAGCGCGTTCACATCAAACGCGCCCGGCGCTCCAAATTCGTCGACCTGCACCGAGTGGTCAATCACCAGTTCGGCGGGTTGCAGCGGATTGATCAGCCTGGCATCGCCCCCCAGGCGCTTCATGGCGTCGCGCATGGCGGCAAGATCGACCACCGCGGGCACGCCAGTAAAATCCTGCAACAGAACACGGCTCGGCGTGAATGCAATTTCTTTTTCCGGTTTCGAATTCTTGTTCCAGGCCGCCAGCGCGCGAATTTCGTCCTTAGTCACGTTGCGTCCGTCCTCGGTGCGCAACAGATTCTCCAGCAGAATTCGCAACGAGAATGGCAGGTGTTTGGTCGAGACGCCTTGCTTATCGAGAGCGTCGATTCGATAGAGTTCGTATTCTTTATTGCCGACTTTGAAAGTGGCGCGGGCGCCAAAACTATTGGATGACATGATGGCCTTCCTTCAAGCTCCAACACAGGACCGGAGCGCAAAAAGATGGGAACCCAATAAGTGTAATCGGTTTCGAAGCCTCGTGTGGCAACCGCTCGTGTGGAGACGGGTCTCTGGGCCAAGGCGGGAAGCGGCAGTCGTCATTGTGATCGAAGTATAGTGATTGCGTTAAAGTGATTCAGCTAAAGTAGAAACGAACCACGATGCAGACCCTCGGCCATGTCGCGCTCGTCGTCCGAGACTACGACGAAGCCCTGGCATTTTTCACTCGCACGCTAAATTTCACGGTCCTTGAAGATACCCGCCTGAGCGCAACCAAACGGTGGGTATTGATCGGCCCACCCGGCTCTCATGGCGCGACCCTGCTGCTCGCCCGCGCCGCCACGCCCGAACAAACGAGCCGTATCGGCAATCAGACTGGAGGCCGAGTCTTTCTTTTTCTGCACACCGACGATTTCTGGCGTGACTACCGTGAAATGCTCGAACGGAAAGTTACGTTCGTGCGCGAGCCCCGCGAAGAACCGTACGGCACAGTCGCGGTCTTCGAAGACCTCTACGGCAATCAATGGGATCTACTGCAACTGAAGGACGCAAAGCCACGCTGAATGCCCGTTGTAGATTACAAATTGCAAATCACAAAATCGTTATCGCACGCCCGTCCAAATCTGATACACCACCACGCCGACCATAAACACCAGATAAATTCGCAGTCCCCAGAACACCACCATCTCCGTCCGCGTGAGTTGCCGTCGCGGACAATGATGTTGCTCCTTGGCGGAAACAATCTGATCAGGCTCGAGCGCCGTCATTACCGAGGTCAACTCTTCACGGCTCACGCTCTCGTCGGTGCCGGGCGCGTAATCGACGTGTTTATCCATCCATCTGCCTCCAAACTAGCCGCCTCCAAAAATCGCCAGCGCCTTGGGCGCAATCACGCTGACTCCAAACAACAGACCGGCGCCGATCAGCACGATCACCACTGCCAATGCCAGCACATTCGCCCATAGCG
>Ga0302326_10034048_pt1 | contig 10102 bp, 7 predicted proteins | sample Palsa_T0_3_FD_202264 | JGI IMG/M metagenome (GOLD analysis project Ga0302326, IMG submission 202264) | Peat permafrost microbial communities from Stordalen Mire near Abisko, Sweden - Palsa_T0_3 | ecosystem: Environmental > Terrestrial > Soil > Palsa > Peat permafrost | place: Sweden: Abisko...
GGCCTCGCGCGCGATGGCTGATTTTTCCTGGCCCAGGCCGGTGTTGCTGCGCGCTAATTCCAATGCGCCCCAAACACTTTCGCGTGGCAAAGGAGTTACCGTTGCGCCCGGCCAAAGTTGCCGCAGGTGCGCACGAATACGGCCCGCAAATTTCGGCTGCTGCAAGAGTACGCTGCCGGCCAACACAAATTGCACAGGCGCCCTGCTCTTAACTAACTTGCGCGCGCAGGCCGCGCCATCGCCCGCCAGAGATTCCGCCGCCTCTTGCAAAATTTGGACGGCGATCTTGTCCCCTTTGTCAGCAGCCTCAAAGACCGACACCGCAAGGGCCGCAATGTCGGGCTTGGAAGCGGTCTTGGCCCAGTCAATCAAATCCTCGGGTTCGTTGAGCAAAAGAGTTTGCAGCAAATTCTGTCCCAGTACAGACCATTGGCCGCTGACATCCAAGTGATGCGCGACCGCCTTCAGGGCGTTCAAGCCAATTTCGTAACCGCTACCCTTATCGCCAATGATATGCCCCCAGCCGCCGACGCGGGCCGTCCGGTTATCCGGAGTGCGTCCATAACAACAGGAGCCGGTGCCGCTAAGAATGAGGATTTGCGCGGCGGGTGCAGTTTTGCCCGGCGACGGCGCGGCGGCCAGAGCAGTCTCCAAATCGTTGGTCGCGTAACAAGGAACGTTGGGCCAAACCTTGGCCGCAGCGGAATGGATGCGTTGACGATCCGATGCGGTGCGCGCTCCGGCCATGCCGATGGCGATGCCGCTCAGGGGAGTTTCCGCCTTTTGGGCCAACGTATCGATGCCGGTGAAATGACGCACCAAGGCATCATCATCCATGAGCCGGAGGTTGGCCGGCCCGAATTCGCCGCGCAGGCAGGGTTTGCCGTTGCCCGGCGCAAGCAGAGCAGTGGTGCGGGTGCCCCCGCTCTCGATTCCCAAATAGGATGCAGCAGAGATATGGCCCAATTGTAATGCCTGACGCAATGAATTCTTCAGGGTGCGTAATATCTATCACGTCAAGATTCTTTTTGCCATGTTTATTTTCGCGCCCGCCGCGTAATATGGTGGTTGGAAAATCGAATTATGACAAAAACGGAACACGAAATTCTCGACGCGCTGGTGGAATTGGAGCAGGCCGCCAGCCAAATGGCCACGGCTCCCATCAAGCCCGACCTGCGCCCCATCTTCACGCGATTGGACACTTTGTCCGCGCAATTGCCTGCCGACGCGCCTTCTGATCTTCGGCATTATCTCCAGCGCAAAAGTTACCAAAAAGCCCGTGTCTTCCTCGAACAACGCTAAAACGCCAGGCGATACCATCGCCGCCATCGCCACGCCGCTCGGAGAGGGAGGCATTGCCATGATCCGGCTTTCCGGCCCGCAATCCCTCGCCATTGCCGACGCCAGCTTTCGACCAGCCGGTTCATCGGCCAAACCTTCCGCCGCGCCGACGCACACGATTCATTTTGGACGGATTATCCGCCGCGGCCAGGTGGTGGATGAAGTCCTGTTGAGTGTCATGCGCGCGCCGCGCACATTCACGCGCGAAGACGTGGTCGAAATCACCTGTCATGGCGGATTGTTGCCGGCCAAGCTGGTGCTGGATACGGTTTTGGAAAATGGCGCGCGACTGGCCGAGCCGGGGGAATTCACGCGGCGCGCCTTTCTTAATGGGCGCATCGACCTGACGCAGGCCGAAGCGGTCGTTGATTTAATCCATGCGCGCACGGAATTGGCGGCGGCGGCGGCGCAGGAACAATTGGCCGGGCATCTTTCCAAGCGCATCCATCAGGTGCGCGACGATTTGATGAAAATGCTGGCGCACGTGGAAGCGCACATTGATTTTCCCGACGAAGATATTCAACCGGACACAAAGGAGCAATTGTGGGCGCGATTGCGGGCGGCGCAGAATTTTATGGATGAGTTGCTGCGCACGGCCAACGAAGGCCGGTTGTTGCGGCGGGGGATTCGGGCGGCGATCATCGGGCGTCCCAACGTCGGCAAATCCAGCCTGCTGAACCAACTGCTGGGCCAGGAACGGGCCATTGTTTCGCCGCAGCCGGGCACCACGCGCGATACCATCGAGGAAACGGCCGACGTGCGGGGCGTGCCGGTTATTTTTATTGACACGGCTGGATTGCGCGAAACGGCCGATGACATCGAGGCCGAGGGTGTGCGGCGCAGCCGCCAAACGCTGGCGACAGCGGAATTAATCCTGCACGTGCTGGACGGATCGGAACCCTTGGGCGACATGGATACAAAATTATTGACAGAATTTGAGGGGCGGAAACGCCTGCTGATCAGCAACAAGTCCGATTTGCCGCAACGGCTAAAGCTGCCCGACGGACTGTGCGCAACCCAAATCTGCTGTTTAAAGGGAACTGGCGTCGAAGATTTGAAGGATGCGATTAAAGCGATGGTCTGGTCCGGCGGAGTTTCCACGGAGATGTTGCAAGTCATGATCAATTCACGCCACGAAGACGCCTTGCGCCGAGGCTGCGAGGGGTTGGAGCGCGTGGCTACGGCCTGGCGGGCTGATTTGGGGCTGGAATTGGTGGCTTTTGATTTGCGCGCGGCCGTCAATGCCGTGGGTGAAATTGTCGGCAAAACCACGACCGAAGATTTGTTGGATTCGATCTTCAGCCAGTTTTGCATTGGGAAATAGGGCTCAAAAAGATCGTTATGCTTTTGGTCGGGCCGCCAGCGCGTATGAATCCCTGGATAGAAGAGAGAACGCTCCGGCCTCGGATTCGAGCGAGATTGCGATTGGTCAAAGAAATATGCGAGGCGCTGAATGGCACCGCGCTGAATTTGACTACGACTCAACCGGTAATCTCAAAGGAAAAAATATTACTGGTAGAGGCGATCCACGATGATGCCATCTGCCCAAAGAAAGATACGGAGGAACTGTGGCAATCATGGAGACAGCCCGGCATCTGGCGATTGCCACATGGGCATGTCGGCCTTTGTTGTGGTTTCGTGCCGGGTTTGCCGGGACGCATCCTGGACTGGCTATCACCGCGGCTGAACAATCTGCGTGATACCCTAAAATAAACCTCAGTCCTATTGAGTCGGCGCACGCTATCCACCAGAAGATCGCGCTCATTCATATGGCGCGGGCCAGTTCAATCCGCCGCCGAAGCAGTCGTTCGACTCCATCGGCATCGGCCTCGGGATGTTGGTGGCGAATTCCCTCACGTGCGACCTCGCAGGACAACTCATGCAAATCCAGAGCGATGGCCAGGCGCTGCTCGCCCGTCATTTGGCGATAAAGTTAAATTTGTTTTTCAAAGGCGGCGGCAGCGGTCATGATTCCTTTATAGTTCGATTCGCTGCTTCTTGCAACTTCCTCATCAGCCAGCGCAGACCAGTTATTAGTCTTTCGCGGTTGCGACCCGCCGCGAGGTCTGGTAGCCTGTCTTTCCTATGACACTAACTGAAAAGATACTGGCCCGGGCGTCAGGCCAGAGCTCGGTGCAGGCGGGCGATAATGTGTGGGTGAAGGCGGATGTCCTTATGACCCACGATGTCTGCGGGCCCGGGACGATTGGCGTGTTCAAGCGGGAATTTGGAGCGAATGCAAAAGTTTGGGACCGTAATAGGGTCGTCATCATCCCGGATCATTACATTTTTACCGCCGATTCAAAATCTAACCGGAACGTGGACATTTTGCGCGACTTTGTGCGCGAGCAGAATATTACTTATTTCTACGATGTGATTGATGAGGCCACTGGCTCGTGGAAGTACGACTCGAGCAAAAGTCCGTTGCAACGCCAATATGGCTCTCATTACGCCGGCGTTTGCCACACCGCCCTCCCGCAGAAAGGCCATACCCGGCCGGGAGAAATTCTCTTTGGCACCGATTCCCACACCTGCATGGCGGGCGCGTTTAACGAGTTCGCCACGGGCATTGGCAATACCGATGCCGGCTTCGTCATGGGCACGGGCAAGTTGCTGCTCAAAGTGCCGGAGACGATGCACTTTCGCCTGGAAGGCAAATTGCAGCCGGGTGTCATGGCCAAGGACGTTATTTTGCATTGCATCGGGGAAATTGGGTTCGATGGCGCAACCTATCGGGCCATGCAGTTTGACGGCGAGGGAATTAAATACTTGACTATGGACGACCGCATGACGATTGCCAACATGGCCATCGAAGCCGGCGGAAAGAATGGCATTTTTGAATGCGACGACCAAACCCGCGCGGCCGTCGATGCCCGCTGTCTCCTCAATGGCACCCAGCAAACGTACGAGCCGGTGGAAAAGGACAAACACGAAAAATTTGTCTATGAAATGACCGTGGACCTCTCGAAGTTGGAACCGACGGTGGCTTGTCACCCTGACCCGGGCCAGCGAAAATTGGCCAAGCAGATGACCGAAACGCGCTTGGATCGGGCCTATGTCGGCTCCTGCACGGGCGGCAAGACCAGTGATTTTTTGGAGTTCGCGCGCGTGCTGCGCGGCAGGAAAGTTGTTATTGACACTTTTGGCGTGCCGGCCACGCCGGAGATCGTCCATGACCTGCAAACGGCGCGGTGGGAGAATAAGACCATTTGGCAAATCCTGGTGGATGCGGGCGTGCAAATGACGGAAAACGCCGGTTGCGCGGCCTGTTTGGGCGGACCCGTGGATACCTTTGGCCGCATGAATGCGCCGCTCAAATGCATCAGTGCGACCAATCGGAATTTTCCGGGCCGCATGGGGCACAAGGAATCGCAAGTTTTTCTGGCTTCTCCAGCCACGGTTGCGGCCAGCGCCTTGACCGGACACATCACAGACCCGCGCGAATATCTGAGTTGAGTGCATCAGGGCAAACCCGGGTGAGCGAGCGCGTCGATACCTTTTGCGCGCGATCCATCCTCGTCATCGTGCTGTTTATTCTGGCGTGGAGCGTGCTGGCGTACGGCGGCATGGATCCCTTCGCTTTTCTCGTCATCCAAGGCGCTACCATACTTGCCCTGGGTTTTTGGGTGGTGCGACTTTGGGTGCAACGCCCCTTTCGTTTGCTTTGGACGCCCATGTGCTGGGCGGTGGCGGCTTTCCTGCTCTACGCCCTGGTGCGCTGCCAACTGGTGACGGTGGAATACGCGGGGCGTCAAGAATTAATCCGTGTAGTCATCTATGCCGTTCTTTTCCTGCTCGTGTTGAATAACCTCAACCGCAAGAATTCCGCCAACTTCGCCAGTTTTACGCTCATCGGGATAGGGTTCGTTGCGGCCATGCTGGCCTTGTTTCAATTTGCCACCCACTACCCGATGATTTGGGGATTCAAACGCCTGAGCGAATATATGGGCCGGGGCAGCGGCCCATTTGTCAATCCGGATCACTTGGCCGGTTTTTTGGGCATGATCATTCCGCTGGCGCTGGCCTATACAATCATGAGCCGCGCATCCGCAACTGTTAAGGTGCTGCTGGCTTACAGTGCGGTGACCATGTTGGCCGGCGTCATGGTGACTCTCTCACGCGGCGGCATTCTGGCCTCGCTGGTGGGCCTGGTGCTTTTTTGCAGTGTGTTGTTGGTGCAACGTGATTTCTGGAAGTCTGCTTTGGTCATGCTCTGCGTTTTGATCGCGCTGGGCGGGCTGGCCTTTACCCAATTGGAATCTGTCCAGAAACGATTCGACGAAGCATTCAAAGCGGACCGAGTCGAAGACGATCGCCGTCTCTATTGGGCCGCAGCCTGGGAACTGGCGCACGAATCTCCTCTTTACGGCATAGGCCCGGGACATTTCGATTTCGAATTTCCAAAGTTGCGGCCCTGGAAGGTGCAAGGCCGTCCGCAATTCGTCCACAATGATTATCTCAACACCCTCTGCGAATGGGGAGTACTGGGATTAGGCATTGCGGCCGCCGCCGGGGCGTTGCTTTTTTGGGGTGTTTTCCAAACTTGGCGGGCCGTGCGCCGCCCTGAAAATGATTTGGGCTCCCGCTTCAGTGATCGCACCGCCTTCATCTTCGGCGCCAGCGTGGGCTTGGTGGTGCTCATGCTTCATTGCTTCGTGGAGTTCAACATGCACATCACCGGCGTGGCGATAACGGCAGTGGCCTTGATGGCGCTGCTGGCGGCGCAGATGCGCTTTGCCACTGAGCGCTATTGGTTGAACCCCGGCCAGTTTGGAAAAATCCTATTGACTGTAACAGGCGCGGCGGCGGTGGTATTTTTGTCGGTGCAAGGCCTGCACAAAGGTGAGCAGATATATTGGCTTGGGCGGGCGCAGGCAGAGTCCGGCCATCCAGATCACGTCATCTCTTATGCCACTAAGGCCAGCGAGGCCGAACCGGCGGACTGGAGGGCGAAAAACAGATTCGGCGATTATCTCTGGAGTTTGAGCCTGCTGGATGACTCCGATTATAAGGAACGCGCCCAACAGGCCATGACGTGGTACGCAAAATCCATGCTCTTGAATCCGTTCGATTCCTATGCTCCGCTCGGCTGCGGCATGTGCCTGGATCGGATCAATGCCGACCCCGAACAGGCGACTCGTTATTTCTTGATCGCCATCCACAACGATCCGCATAACACTTATCTTGCGCTGGAAACGGCCCGGCATTGCATCGAATTGGGCGAACTGGCGGCGGCCCGGAATTGGATACAAAACGGCGCCTTTATGTGGGATGCGCCCGACACGACGGACCTGGCCCTGCAGGAGATTCAGAAATTGGACCGGCTCATGGCGGACCCCATCTACGTCGCCTCGGCCGAAATGATTAAAACCAACCGATCGCAGACCTTGCAGCGTGAAATAGCCCCCCTTTTGGCGGGCCCCAAATAGCTCTTCAATTTACGACAACGCGCTTGCAATCCCTGCCCCGCCCGTTCATGCTGCACTCGAAGAAACAACAAAAACAACGGTCTCCTTTTAAAAGCCATCGATGAGCACAGTCCCAGAACCGGATTTTGACCTGGAAAAACTTTTCCTGCCCGCTTGGGCTCAAGACTCACCCCAGGTTAATCGATATGCCGATTTCGCCGGCGAAAATCGGCCCGACCGCAAATTCGATGATCGCCAGGGGCGTCGGCCACCGCGCCGAGATCAACCCGGCGGACCCAAGCCTCGCAGCGGACGTCCCGAAACCGCCCAGCGTCGCGACCGTGACCGCCGGCCAGAAACACGCCCGCCCGAAAGGTTCGCGCCGAAAGCCGAAGCTCCGCCGCCTTTGCCCTTGACCCTGTGGGTTATGCCGGAAGAAAAGGGCGTTGAATCGCTGGCCCGGCAAATTCGCATGACCGGCCGGGCCTACCCGCTGTTCGATATTGCGCATTTGATTTTACAAAAGCCGGAACGCCACAACATCCGTTTCGAGGTCAAGAAAGGCCCCGAAGGCCAGCCCCTCCAGCCTTTGTTCTTGTGCGCTTTGGACAATTCGTTGTGGTTGTCGGAGGAGGAAGCTGTCCAACACATTCTCTCCCGCCATGTGGGAACCTTTTATCAAGCCGAGAAGACGGCGACAGAGCCGCCGCGCGGCACGTACACGTTCGTGGCGCAATGCGGTTTGAGCGGCAAGGTTCTTGGTCCGCCCAATTATCACGATTACCAGACGCAACTGCACAAATTGCATACGGAACGGTTTGCCCGCATGCCTTTCGAAGCTTTCAAGGCTCGCGTCAAAATTGTCAAGGACGAGGCGGTGGTCAAACAATGGATCGAAGACCATAGTTTTAAAACGGAATACAATTGCCTGAACGTTCCCGAGCCGAAGAAACTGGGCAGTTGGGAAGAGGTCCAGCAGCACTTTCGCGAAGTGCACCTGGCTGATATGGTGAAAACCACCGAAACGCTGACTTTGAGCGGGACTGCGGCCCGGCAACTAAGATCGCCGGCCTTGCAGCGCGCCATTCGCAGCGCGTGGGAGGATCAACGCCGGTTTCCGCTGCAGGTCGCTACGTCGTTGAGCCAGCAATTTGCCGGGCACGGCTTGCAGTTTTTCAAAGTCAACCGCACAGTGACCCACGTGTCCGTGGCGCGGCCTCGTTTTCTCGATATGGAGGCCACGCCTGTTTCGGAGGGAGTCAAACGCATTGTCGATTACATCAACACCCATCCGAAATGCACGCGGCGGAAATTGCTTGAAGCCTTGGCCCCTGCGGCCGCCGTCCCTGCGCCAGCCGCCGCGCCCGCGGAGTCAACTACCCCTGCGCCGGCAGCCGCTCCCGTTCCGCCGCAACCTTCGCCCGAACAGAATGCCCTGGCCAGTGATTTGCATTGGCTCATTCACGAGGGGCACGTCATCGAATTTGCCAATGGCGTTCTGGAAACAGCCAAGAGGCCGCTGCCCAAACCGTCAAAGCCCGAAAAAGCGCCCGCGTCGGCAGCATCTCCCGCCGCAGCAGCCGTGCCCCCAACCGATTCCACGGACGGCGCTGCGCCGCCCATTGTGCAGCCGCAAGCGGAAGTAGCAGGCGAGACGGTTATAGCTGAGGCCCAAACGCCTTCGGCCGAGACCGGTTCGGCTCCGTCCCCCGAATAGGCGGGTTGATTTTTGCTCCAATTCTCACTGTCAAGGACTGTGGAAAAAATTCTTTTCGACAGGCTCATTTTCTTCTTTGCTTTTTTCACGAGCCAGCCTACTTTGTGTGTCCCTAAATAATAAGAGGGATGCAGCGTCGGGCGAAAACAGCTCGTAACTTTACTGTCAAACTATGAAAAAAGGTCAAAAGAAAAAAACGAACGAATACACGCGCAAAAAGATCAATGATGAGTTCACAGACCTGCCGATTTCACGGCAGCAAAAATGGCAGCTTCGCCGGGCCAAAGAAGGGCGATGCGTCATTTGCGGTGAACCGAAAGTGACCGCCTGGCATTGTTTGAAACACGCCATTGCCAATCGTGAATGGGCGCGAAAGTATTCCGGCTCCGTTCGCCGCAACAAGACTTTGACCTACCAACTGGCCTCCGATGCCAAGGGCAAAGGCAAGAGCAAAGCCAAGAAATAGCCTTCCCCCAACACCATAAAGGAGGACGGGCCGATGTCTCTCCTTGGCGGGAGATTTCTAATTGACGGATGGAAGATTGCCCCAATATTTCTTACATTCGTTCGTTCCCCCCAATGCTTCGCAAAGTTTTCTGCGAAACTATTTGCCATGAAGCCCCGCAAAGGGCAGATTGATTGTCTTCGGTCGTGTCGGGGCGTAGCGTAGCTTGGTAGCGCGCTTGGTTCGGGACCAAGAGGTCGTGGGTTCAAATCCCACCGCCCCGACCATTTTCTTCACTCTAGGGCTGGAAAAGTTCTGGCATTTTCCTCTAACGGTTTCCTATCTTAAAGGACATGAGAAAGAAGCCGTCAGACTCGAGAGAAACCTCACCGTTCCTGGCAACGAATTGCGGTTGCTGTTGAAGCCCACACCCCCAACGTCTTGAGTCGAGGCTCATCCTTAGCCGGACCTGGAGAATGGATCCCAACATTCCCAAGGACTTGTCGGACCAACTCGAGCGCCTCTGGCAGGAATGGCAAAATCAGTATTGCAGCCTTTCTACGCGAAGTTCACATAAAACTGCTGTCAAGTGAGCGTGACAGATTCCGGGAGACCTGTGTCCGCTTCGTGAAAGAAGATCACTTTTCCGGTCTCGATGTGTTGTTAATCGCCGTGCGGTAAAACTTTGAAGCCGTGATTCTGCGCGTGGTCTTTCAAAAACCGCGCCAAATTCACGATTGAGCCGTCCGCGCGGATAATCGAGCCAAAGACCTGCGTTTTGGCACATTATATTATATCCTCGACAAGCATGCCACGCTTCGTTAACCTGTATCAATGATCCGCGCGAACTCTCAAGGCCCCAGCCGCACTCCGCGTGTACCGTTCTAAAACTCAAGCCAATTGTTCAACCTATGATTCCAAAACAGTCGCTCCTTTTTTTCTCGTCATGCGCTTTGGCATCCGGCGTGGCTCGCGGCGCTGTCGATTATACTTTCCTCAATCAAACTATTGTCGCTGGCGGCAACCAAAGTTTGTCCTTTGATTTGAACCAGGACGGATACCCGGATTTCCTCATCGAATTTGACAATAATAATGCCCTAAAGCCGTACATTAATGACAGCGTCGAGACCTCGGGCTCAATCACCTCATTCGTCCTCTCCGATGCAAGCGACACCAATGGCTCTGAAGGGC
>Ga0302326_10034049_pt1 | contig 10102 bp, 8 predicted proteins | sample Palsa_T0_3_FD_202264 | JGI IMG/M metagenome (GOLD analysis project Ga0302326, IMG submission 202264) | Peat permafrost microbial communities from Stordalen Mire near Abisko, Sweden - Palsa_T0_3 | ecosystem: Environmental > Terrestrial > Soil > Palsa > Peat permafrost | place: Sweden: Abisko...
CGCCTTTGGCCCAGGTGAAGTACGAAACCCAGCACATCAGGGCGCGATAGATCGCCGCTGCGAGCAGCCACTTGGCCAGGTGGACGAAGTGGGCCGGCGTGCGGCACGCCGCCGCCACGGTGAACGCCAGAAGGACGGTGCTGAGAATCAGGTAGATCTGCCAGCTCGCGATCCGAAACTCGCCGCCGCTCATCACCCCGTACGCGGTCGAAGCGACCGTCGTGCCGATCACCAGGAATAGGGCGTTACGCATCGGCCGGACGAGCCCCGGCCTCTTCGGACCTCGGGCGCCGATGAGCACCAGGAGCATGAGCAGGTCGAACCCCCGGATCTTGATGGGCGTCGGCTCCAGCAGGTAGGCGTGGACCCAGTCGAGCGGCGCGTTCATGTGATGCGCGTACGCGGTCCCGCTATCCTCGGCGAACACGAGGAACAGCAGGAAGCCGACGATCTTCGCCACGACGAGATCCTAGCCGCTCTGGCCGCGGCTCAACGCCACGAGGATGTCGGCGATCCGATTGGCGTTCTTGCGCATGTCGAACCGCTCTTCGCCGAATCGCCTCGCCGCGCGTCCCATCGCCGCGCGAAGGGCCGGGTCGGCCGCGAGCCGCACGAGGCGATCGCGAAGAGCATCTTCGTCGTCGCGCTCGATGAGAAAGCCGCTCTCGCCATCGAGGATGGCCTCTGGTACGCCCGCGACTCGCGTGGTGACGATCGGAATGCTCGACGCCATCGCCTCGCCCAGGACCACCGGCGAGCAGTCGGCGCGCGTGGGAAGGACGAAGACGTCGGCGTCGGCGTAGAGCCCCAGCAGCAGCGGCGAGTGCGGCTTGACCCCGCGGTGGACCCGCACGCCGTCGCCGCCGGCGACGTCGGACCCCGTGACCAGATCCAGCTCGCACACGCCGCGGAGGTGCTCGCGGAATACCTTGAGCAGCAGGTCGCCTCCCTTGCGCTCGAAGTCGCCTCCCACGAAGAGAATGCGCACGGGCCCCGGCTTGCGGGCGGGGCGCGACGCCGGATCGGGGAAGCTGGCGAGCGTCGTCCCCGGATGGATCACGATCACGTCGTCGGACGGGATCCCGTACTCGTCGACGATCGACCGCTTGGCCCACTCGGACCAGGCCGTGATGCGTCGCGCTCGTCGCATCACCTGCCGGTGCGCGAAGAGCTTCGCGCGCTCGATTGGCGCGGGCGACACGCCGTGCTTGTACCAGGCCGCGAGCTCGTCGTAGTTCTTGGGCGTCGCGTCCAGCGAGAGCAGGGTAGGGATGCGCGCCATGCAGTCGCCGGAGAAGAGGCTGATCGCTTCGGTGTGCAGGAACAGCGCGCCCAGCGGGCGTTCGGCGTGCGCGCGGCCGATGGCGAGGCGCGCGCGGAGGTTGCCCCGGAAGGCGTAGCTGCGGCCGAGCACCGGGATGCGGCCCACGCCCTCTTGCCCGAAGCGCACCTCGAGCCAGACGCACTCGATGTCGGCTCGGTCTTCGAGCGCGCGCCGCAGACTCTGACCGTAGGCCACGTGCCCCAAGCCTTGCTCGAGTACGAAGCCGATGCGCGGCCGGGCCGCCGTTGCGTGTGCGGCCATCGCGCGCTCGACGACTCTAGCGATCCGCCCGGCGCACGCAAGGCTTCTCGCGCCTCGCGAGGGGGCGCCTCCCCGCGCTAGAGAGCGTCCTTCGCCACCACCGTCCAGTCGTCGTGCGCGTGGCCGCGGCCGATCCAGCGGTCCATCTCGGCGGCGATGGCCGGGATGATGGCGAGAGGGACGCCGCCGCTCGCCGCCTCTTCGATCATCAGGCGCGCATCTTTGCGCGCCATCACGAGCTCCCACGAGGGGTGGGCGAAGTCCTTTTCCATCATGCGTTTCGCCCGCCCGCCGATCGTCTGCGCGGGGTTGAACGCGTCGAAGAGCGTCATGGCCTGCTCGGCGGAGATCCCGAGCGCCTTCGCGAGCGCGAACATGTCGGCGAGGCCCGTCGTCAGGAACATCAAGAACAGGTTCCCCAGCAGCTTGTACGAGGCGGCCCGGTCGACCTCGGGCCCCATGTAGACGAGGTTTCCCGTCATCGTCCGCAGCTCCGGTGCGAGGGCCTCGAACCGGCGCCGGTCGCCCGAGGCGAGCATCACGCCCGAGGACTGCAGCGCGTTGGCAGGTGCCATGAAGACCGGCGCGTGCTGAAATGCGACCCCGCGCTCTTGCCAGCGGGCCGCGCGGGCCCGCGTCCCCGAGGGGGACGTCGTCGTGTGATCGACGAGGACGACGTCGCTCGCCAGTCCGGGACGCGCGCGCTCGAGCACCTCGTCGACCGCCGCGTCATCGGAGAGGGTCAAGTGAACGCGGGCGGCGCCTCGGACCGCGTCCGCCACGTCTTCGTGCGCGGTCGCGCCATCGACCACGAGGGCCCGCGCCCTCTCGGCCGTGCGGTTCCACACGCGGACCTCTTGGCCCCGCTTCCGGAGCGCACGGACGAAGTTGGCCCCGAGCATCCCCGTTCCCAGCCACGCGATCATCGCTCGCCCTCCTTCGCCGCCACGCTCCGATGCCTCGCGCGAGCCGGATGTTGCGCTCGTCGCGGGCTTGACAGTCACTGATGCGACAGTAAATAATGTCAGCATGACGACCGTCGCAGACCGCCTGCCGCCTCGTCCGATCGAGTGGGGGCTCGCCCTTCGCGCCACGCTCGGCCTCGCGAGGGATACCACCCGCACCGACCACGTCTTCACCATCGTCCAGGCGCTGCGCGGCGACGCCTTCGAGAGCAACTACCAGGAGTTCCGCGCCACGCCCCACGGCCAAAAGGTGCTCCGCGAGCGGCCGGACCTGCGGGCGCTCCTCGCGGACCGCGAGCGCCTGCGTGCGATGCCCGAGGGCAGCCTCGCCCGGGCATACCTCGTCTTCATGAAGGACGGCGAGCTCACCGCCGACGGCCTGGTCGAAGCGCAGAACGCCGGCGTCGACCCGCACGCGTACCTCGACCTCGACGAGAAGCGCCGCTACTTCGGCGACCGCGTGCGCGACATGCACGACCTGTGGCACGTGCTCACCGAGTACGGGTCCGACGACACCGGCGAGATCGCGAACCTCTGGTTTTCGATGGGCCAATTCACGAGCTACGGCCTCACGTTGATCGCGTTCTTGGGGACCCTCGACGGGATCGCCAGCGGGCGCTTCGGCTGGCCGCGCTACTGCATGCGCGCGTACCTGCGCGGCCGCCGGGCCGAGCGCATCGCGTCGGCCCCGCTCGAAGAGTGGCTCCCCTTGCCGATCGACGAGGTCAGGCGCCGGCTGCGGATCTTGCCGACCGAGAGGGTGCACCCCGAGGGCATCCGGTTCGGTTACCGCAAGGACCGCCGGATGGGCGCGATCCGCCGCCGCCCGGCCTGAGCGGGCGGCTCACTCGTCGCGCGAGGCAACGAGCTCGACGACGGCGCGGTCCACGCTGTGCGACGTCGGCACGCGTAGCTTGGTCGCCGCGACGCGGACGCGCATCGCGGGCGTCTCCGCGAGCAGGCGATCCACGAGGACCCGCGCGTACGTCTCGAGGAGCCGGTACGGCTCGGCGAGGCCCGTATCGACGACGATGTTCGCGATCGTGTTGTAGTCGACGACCTCGCGCTTGTGGTCTCGCCGAGGCAGGGCAGCGACCGGGAGGCTCAGGTCCACGTCGACCACGATCTCCTGCGGGATGGACCGCTCCGAGTGCGAGGCGCCGAGGTTGGCGCGAAACCGGATGGCGTGAAGGCGCAGCGAGTACTCGAGGAGCATGGCCCCGTCAGGGTATCGCGGTCAGAAGCTCGCGGCGGCGCTGATACGAAAGAACGCGCCGTTCATCGAGAGCGGGCCGAGGTCGACGCCGCTCACGCGCTGCGTGTTGCCCGACCCGAGGTCGGGGCCGAGGGTGAGCTGCTCCTGCGCCACGAAGGCGTAGCCCACGTCGGCCTGCAACCACAGCCGCCCCGTCAGCCGGGGGCCGTCGAACCGGGGAAAGACGAGCCAGGCGTAGCCCGCGCTCAGGTCCGTCGCGAAGAGCCACTGGGTCTTGCTCAGCGTGGCGGGCGACGACGCGTCCGACAGTTGCGTCTGCAGAGCCGCGGTGCCCGGCGCGACCCGCACGAACGCGTATCCCCAGGGACCGAAGTGGGCTCGCCCCTCGAGCGGGATCGTGAGCCGGTTCAGGCGGAGCGACGCGTTGTCGATCTCGCGGACCGACGCCGAGCTGCCGCCGTTGTCCCACGCGAGGCCCGCGGCGAACGAGAAGCGGTCGGACACGAACAGCGTGCGGGTCGCGGCGAGGTAGAACTCGGGCAGCAGGTCGTTGCCCGAGAACGGATCGAACCCCGAGGCGGGCACGAACGAAGCCCGGTACCCGAGCTCGAGGCGCGTCATCGCCACGCGATGGTCGACCCAGGACGCGAGCGGGGCCGCGTCGGGCTCCGGGGCTTGCGCCTCGGCGGTCGTAGGAACGAGCACGGCGAGCCCGACGGCGATGAGAAAGAAAGGCTTCACGGCGTGGGCTCCACGAGGAGAGACGTTGCGTTGCGGGCACTGGCGGTGCTCGGGTCGGCGGCGCTGAACACGGTGGCGCCCCAGCCGCCCCCCGTGTGCGTCGCGATGAGCGCCGACGGCGCGCCGGTCCCTGCGTCGGCGCTCGCCATCGTGACGTCGTACACCGAGCCGATGGGCAGGCTCGTCGTCAGCCCCGGCACCAGGCTGAGACTGGGCAGCTGGATCTCGGCGAGGTTGGTGCCCCCTTGTTCGAAGGCCCACATGCGCGTGCCGTCAGCGGAGATCGCCAGCGACGGCGCCTGGGACGTGCTGAGCGGTGAGGCCGTGCGGGCCGTGAGATCCAGCACGTAGACGTCGTCGTCGACGAGCTGCAGCACCTTGAGCTGCGGGTTTTGCGAGGTGGCGCCGCCGACGTCGAGGACCGACTGGATCGGCTGCGTCACGCTCACGACGTCGATCCCCTCGGCCGACGTGTTCGCCAGGCCCCAGAAGGCCACTCCGGCCCCGCTCTCGGTCGCTGACGTGCCCTGCTGCCAGAGCAGCGCCACGTCGGGACCCGTGGTCGCGGTGCTGCCCGCGTTGACGACGCTGGTGACGAGCGACAGCTGCGAGTACGCCGCCGGCAGCGCCACCCGCGTCGTCTCGTCGGAGTCGTCGATGAAGACCGCGCTGCTCAGCGCCGGGACGAGCGCCAGGACCTGCAGGCCGTAGTCGTTGGCGGGCAGGGGGCTCGTGTGCACGAAGGTGACGGCCGACGGAACCTGGCCCACCGGCGCCGAGTTGATCGAGGGCGTGAAGAGATTCAGATTGGGCCCGGGCGACGCCGCGATGAGCTTGAAGATGAAGACGTTCGAGTCCGTCGACGTCCACAGCGCGATCCGCGCGTCGGTCGGATCGCTGGGGTCGCCGTCGTCGACAGCCACCCCCGCGGGGACTTCTTGCTGCGTCGACGTACCGTCGGTGAGCTGCACCGTGATCTCCGGGTGCCGTAGGCACTGCGGCAAAAACGCGTAGGTCATGTCGAGCATCGTCAGGTCGACCGTGCTCTCGATGAGCAGCAGGCGCGTCGTCGCCCCGACCACGTCTCCGTTCGCGTCGGTGCCGTTCGGCAAGAAGAGCGGCGGCGTGAACGAGAGCTGCTGCGGCGTCCCGCCGAAGCTCTGGATGTCGAGCGTGACCGGATTGGGGAGCGTCGCGCCACCATCCCCGACCGGCGCCGCACCCCCGTCCGCGCAGTCGGAGGTCGGCGCGGGCGGCGTATAGGGGAGGTTCGGATTCAGGAGGACGATCTCGTTGGGGTTCTCGATGAACGACGTCGACGCCGAGCCCGCGTACGCCACGGCCCACTGTCCGAGCGGGTCGATGACGAGGTTCGAGAGCGGCTGCTGCATCGGGTACGTCGTCGGCCTCGGCGACCCGCGCGTGGACACGTCGATGACCGTGAGCTCGGGCAGCTGGTCGCTGGCGCTCTGCGGCGGCCAGTCGCCGCTCGACATCACGTAGAGCTTGTACCCGTCCACCGAGGTGGCCACCGTCGTCACGTTGTGCCCGATGGTCACCGCGTGTTCGCTCAGCGTCTGGTCGGGATTCGCGCTCAGGATGACCACGCGGTTCGCCGTGCCGTCGACCAGCGCCACGCCGTTGGCGAGCCCGTAGCTGCTCGCCGCGACCGGCTGGTTCCAGTAGCCGCTGCGCGAGCCGCAGCCCCCGGCGGCGCAGGCCAAGGCGACCGCCGCCGTCCCCATCTTTGCGAGCTTCACTCGTCTCTCCCGTCCACGATGCGGGCGCCCAGATCGAACCCGGTGATGGTCAGCGCTGCGCCCGGCGTGCCCCCGTCGGGCGGGTAAAGGTCCACGAACGTGATGCGTCCCTCGGCGTAGTCCTGCGCCGCGTAGCCTTGCCCCGCGCCCTCGACGATCCCCGCCGCGATGGGCGGGCTGGCGAGCGTCTGGCTGATGACCTGGAGCGAGGGGAACAGGCCGACATCGAGCCCGTACGTCGAGGACGGCGTGTCGCTCAGCGCGATGACGACGCGATCGCTGGCCGACGAGATGGCCACCGATGTGGGCTCGGCGGGGACCGGTACGAGCTGCACGGGCAGCGTCGTCGCGATGGGCACCAGGCTAAATGCGCCGAGGACGCCCGGGGCCGGCGTCACCGTGTGCAGCACCACGGCGTTCTTGGAGTCCGGCGTCGGGAACACCGCGAGCACCGACTCGTGCAGCTGGATCGTGCGGATGCTCGGCGGCGACAGCGTGAGCACGCTGAGCAGCGTCGAATCGGACACCGAGGTGACGGTCGTGAAGAGCAGCGCGCTCGCGCCGTTCGGCGTCACGATGGCGCGGCCCACGATCACGCCGGGGACCGGGATCAACGTGACCCCCGCGGGGTCGGTGACGACGCCGGGAATCGGGAGCACGGCGATCGTCGACGTGTCGCGCAGCACGGCGAGCGCGAACGTCCCGTCGGGCGACAGGTCGAGGTCCGTGGGCGCGCTCGGCAGCGGGACGGTGGTGGCGGCGCCCGTCGCCAGCGAGATGACGGTGATGAACGCGAAGCCGTCCTGCCGGACCAACGCGAACGTGCCCTTGGGCGTGAACGAAACGTCCGGCGTGCTGGTGCCGGCCCCGCCGTCGTCGCCCGTCTCCGGCGGGAGCGTCTCGACCTCGTCGCTCACCGTGCTCGCGGCGTCGAGCAGAGAGCTCGCCGAGCCGGCATCGGAGGCGTCCGTCGCCGTCGCGGCCGCATCGACGGCGCTCGACCCGTCCCCGTTGGCCGTCGCATCGACGCCGCTCGCGCCGTCGGCGGCCGAGGCCGCGTCGGCGGTGCTGGCGCCCGTATCGGCGCCGCCGAAGCCCGCGTCGTCGGCCACCAGCGTGGTGCTGGCCGCGAGCGGGAACTGCGCCGAGGTGACCGGCGGCGATTGCTGGAGGTCGATCTGCGCGATCCCGTCCTGGGTGACGACGTAGGCGTAGTTGTCGCCCGCGAACGCCACCTGCGAAGGGCGATAGCCGACGGCCATCACGGTCGACATGCCGCCGCCCCCGGACGCCGGGGCCGAAAGGTCCATCACCGCCACGTCGCCAAAGCTCGCGGCCGAGGGCGGATTGGAGATGAGGGTCGCGTTCGTCCACGCGATGGCCCAGCGGCCGCTGGTCGAGACGGCCCAGGAGTTGGCGTCCGCGGTGGACGCGAACGTCGTCACCGTGATGCTGCCCTGCGCGTCGCGTCGGAGCAGCGTCGCGTCCTGCGAGACGGCGTTTTGCACGATCGCGATGTCGTTGCCGTTGGTCGGATCGGGGACCGCCGCGAGGTACGTCGGACCTTCGCCCGCTTGCACCGTCTGGACGGTGAACGACGTCGCGTCGATGTACGCCACCTCGTCGTTCGTGGGATTCGCGCTCCAGACGACGTTTCCGGTGGCGACGGGCGACTCGTAGTTGCTCTCGGCCTTGGTCTCGGCGGGAAGAGAGGCCAGGCCGGCGTCGGCCGCGGAGAGCGAGCCGCTCCCGCCGCTGCTCGCGCCGCTCGGGCTGCCCGCGTTGCCTCCGCCCGAGGCGTTATCTGCCCCGCCGCTGCTTGGGGCGGCGAAGTCTCCCGAGCCGTTGCTGGAGCTGCAGCCCCCCACGCTCGTGCCGACTGCGGCGACCAGCGCGCCAAAGGCGGCCAGCGCCGTCAGGCGGTGCGTCCACGAATCGTGTCCCCTCATCGTGTCTCCCCGTTCACTCGCATCGGCCGCGTGCGGCAGCGCGAGCTCCGCTGACCTCGAGTGCAACTGGGCGGCCATCCGAAACCACGCGGAAAACGCGGGTCACGACAATGCGGAGCGGGACGGTGCTGTCGCGGTTGGCGCAACATGGCACGCCGCTCGCAGACAGCTAGTCATCAACAGCCACCAATGTTATGCCCGCCCCCAATGCGCTACGACTGCGCGATGAGCGTGATCGCGGCGTCGCCCGTGCGACGCCCTGGAGCGCTGCCGCATCCCATACAGGGACATGAGACCATGACCGCAGTCGGTGACGCGGCTCGTCGAGCCTATCCTTCCGTTCGTCAGGCGACGAAGGCGGTTGGTCCGCAGGCCTCGAGGAATCGGGGGTTTGCGCGTCACCATGAAATAGGCGCCCGCACATGACGATCTTGCATCTGCCCACAGTGCGCCAGCCGGCGCCCATCCCCCGCCCCACCATTGTCTCGGCGTCGCGCGGGTCTCCCGTTCTGCCTGATGCAGTCTGCAACCTCGTGATCGGAGCGCTCGACGACGTGTCGCGGGTGCTCGTCTCGGCCGGGATTTCCGCCAACACCATCACGGCCACCTGTATCGGGCTCGGTGCGGTGGCGGGGGTGCTGCTCGGCCTCGGATACTTCGGCCTCGCGGGCCTGGTCATGATCGTGGCGTCCCTGGGCGACGCGCTCGATGGGCTCGTCGCGCGCCGCAGCGGGACGGTGTCGGTCGCCGGCGCGCTGCTCGATGCCTCGGGCGATCGCTATCAGGAGTTTTTCTTCCTCAGCGGGCTCGCGATCTACTTTCGCGCGTCCCCGGCGCTGCTGGTGGCCACGCTGCTCGCGCTCGTCGGTTCGTTCATGGTCAGCTACGGGAGCGCCAAGGCCGAGGCGTTCGGAGTTCCCGTTCCCCCCGGCGTCATGCGTCGGGCCGAACGTGCGGTCTGTCTCTGCCTGGCCACAGTGCTCACGGTGCCATGGTCATGGCTCATCGCGAGCACGGCGCTGCCCGTCTGGGCCTCGTCGCTCCCCGCATCCGAGCTTCCGTTGGTACTCGCAATTTCCATCATTGCGGTTGTCGGCAACGTCTCGGCGGTCCGCCGCCTGTGGACGCTTGGGCATGCGATCAGCGCTGGAATCGTGGCGCGGCCCAAGTCTAACGCACCGCATCGGTCAGAGACCTACCTTTCACCGGAGCCACTCCGTTTGAAGGCTTCTGACCGCTCCGCACGCCCGTGACGCTGTGCAATAACTGCAATTGACGCGTCGCCCCATTGGGCGTAATTTTCCGTTCATGGGGGTCGCCGTACCATGAACAAGCTCGTCGCTCAGGCACTGGGCATCCGTATCGGCTCGCTCGTTGCGATCAAGCTTGGCGTCTGAGGCCGCAAGAGCAGCCGAACCGCGCTGAACAACGCCGAACAACCGAGCTGCCAGGACGGGCATCCAACCCCGCGTGTGCTACCGTCGCTCGCCAAGTGAATCGGGGTTCATCTTCCCCGGGACGAGCGCTTTCGCGGAGTAAGTGATGTCGATGGCGAGCAGTGGGACGGCGTCCGAGCACAACGTGCCCGCCGCCGCGGCAGTGGCCCCGCGCAGCAAGAGCAGGCCGTACGTCATTCTGGGCATCGTGGTGGCGGTCGGTCTGAGCGCCGCTTTCGTGGTGTCGTGGATGTCGCGCGGGCGTGAGAGCACCGACGACGCGCAGATCGACGCCGACGTCGTGGTGGTCTCGACGCGTGTCGGCGGCGCCGTGCTCAAGGTGCACGTGACCGACAACCAGCAGGTCAAGAAGGGCGACCTCCTCGTCGAGATCGACCCCGCGGATCTCACCGCGCGCGCCAAGCAGGCAGAGGCCGAGCTGGCCGCGGC
>Ga0302326_10034051_pt1 | contig 10102 bp, 11 predicted proteins | sample Palsa_T0_3_FD_202264 | JGI IMG/M metagenome (GOLD analysis project Ga0302326, IMG submission 202264) | Peat permafrost microbial communities from Stordalen Mire near Abisko, Sweden - Palsa_T0_3 | ecosystem: Environmental > Terrestrial > Soil > Palsa > Peat permafrost | place: Sweden: Abisko...
AGATCCGCCTCCACAAACGCCTAAGCAAACAAGCCAAACTCCTCGGACTTCAACTCGTACCGATCGCCATAGGAGAATCTTGTTCATGAGGAGCGGAGCGCAGCGAGTCGAAGGACCTGCGTTCCGCGGACCCAACAATTGAGACTGAGACGACGGAGTCCTACAGCTCCATCGACTGCCCCGCCACCAGCGCCTTGGCCTTGGCGATAAAATCCGTCAGCGGCATCGACCCCTGGTCGCCCTTGCCGCGCGTGCGCACGCTCACCGAGCCCGACCCCTCTTCCTTGTCGCCAAAGACCAGGATGTACGGCGTCTTCTGGTTGGCAAAGTCGCGGATCTTGGCATTCATCTTCTCGTTGCGGCCATCCACCTCGACGCGCAGCCCTGCATCCTTGAGTGCCGCCTCAACCTTCGCGGCATAGGCCGCGTGCCGCTCGCTGATGGGCACCAGCCCCACCTGCACCGGCGCCAGCCACAGCGGAAACGCCCCTGCATAATGCTCGATCAGCACACCGAAAAATCGCTCGATGGACCCGAAGAGGGCGCGGTGAATCATGACGGGCTGATGCCGCTCGCCGTCTTCGCCCACATACTCAAGCTCGAAGCGCGCGGGCAGGTTGAAGTCGACCTGCACGGTGCAAAGCTGCCAGAGGCGCCCCAGCACATCCACCAGCTTCACATCGATCTTGGGGCCGTAGAACGCGGCCTCGCCCGGAATGGTGCGATAGCCGATGCCCTTGCGTTCGAGAGCGCGCTGAAGGCCGCCGATGGCCAGCGCCCAGTTCTCGTCCGATCCGGTGTAGTGCGCGCGATCGTTGGGGTCCCACGTCGAGAGCTCGACCTGGAATTCGTTAAAGCCGAACGTCTTGAGCACCGCCTCGGCAAAGTCGATGCAGGCAATGACTTCATCCTCGATCTGCCCCGGCGTGCAGAAGATGTGCGCGTCGTCCTGTGTGAAGCCGCGCACGCGCAACAGCCCATGCATGGTGCCCGAACGCTCGTAGCGGTACACATTGCCCAGTTCGGCATAGCGCTGAGGCAGGTCGCGATAGCTCTTGGGCGAATTCTTGTAGATCAGAATGTGCCCTGGGCAGTTCATCGGCTTCAGGCGGTACTCGGCGTCGTCGAGCTCCATGGGCGTATACATGTTGCCCGCGTAAAAGCCCTCATGCCCGCTCACCTTCCACAGTTCGCGGCGCATCACGTGCGGCGTAAACACCATCGAATAGCCGCGGCGCAGGCACTCCTCGCGCATCCAGTCTTCCATCACCTTGCGCACCATGGCGCCCTTGGGATGCCAGAAAATCAAGCCTGCTCCGGCCAGCTCCTGAATGCTGAAGAGGTCAAGCTGCTTGCCCAGCAGGCGATGATCGCGCTTGGCTGCCTCTTCAAGCCGCGCAAAGTGCTCGTCCATGGCCTTCTGCGAGAAAAACGCCGTTCCATACACGCGCTGCAACTGCGGATTCTTTTCGTCGCCCAGCCAGTAGGCGCCGGCCAGGCTGGTGACCTTCACCGCCTTCACGCGGCCGGTCGAGGGCACATGCGGCCCGCGGCAAAAGTCCACGAAGCTGCCATTGCGATAGAAGCTCACCTCGTCGCCGGGCTGCGTGAACTTCGTGACGAAGTGCGTCTTCATGAAGTCGCCATCGCGGTCAAATTCCGCCAGCGCCTGCTCGCGTGGCTCATACTCGCGCACAAATTTCTCATCCCGCGCTACCACCTCCGCCATCTTCTTCTCGATGACTTCGAGGTCCTCCGGCGTGAACGGCCTCTCGCGATAAAAGTCGTAGAAGAATCCCGCATCCGTCGCCGGACCGTGCCCCAGCTTGGTCTCAGGGAACAGCTCCAGCACCGCCGTGGCCAGCACGTGCGCGGCCGAGTGGCGCACCACCTTCAGTGCCTCGGGATCGTTCTCCTTCACCAGCTCAAGGCGCGCATCCTCGGTGAGCGGCGTGGTCATATCCACGAGCCGCGACGCGCCCGCGTCCTGCGCGGCATACATGGCCGCCTCTGTGGGCTGCTGCGCCAGGCCGGCCTCGGTGGCTTTGGGCGCAGCGCCGTTCACAGGCGTCAGGCGCGCCACCACAGCGGCGGCCGCCAGCCGCGGCGAAATCGAGTTGGCAATGTCCAGAGGCGTGGTGCCGGCGGGCACTTCGCGCACCGCGCCGTCGGGCAGATGAATGGAAATGCTTTGCGTGCCGATCATGTCAGGAGTCCCGTGAGCCCGCGAAAGACGATCGCGCGAGCCAATAATCAAGGATAGATGGGGAACGTAGCGAAGTCGAGTGCAGCCGGCAAATCGTGTGGGTCTGAAAGGGCACGACTTCACAGTCTGCGGAAAAATTCCTATCACGCATCACGAAACGGTAGGTCGGGGATTTAACCCCGACACAAAGCCCGCAGAATGAGCACCGGGCTTTAGCCCCTGAGGAATGTCTCGCCAAGCTGCAGCGTCAAGCCACCCGCAGCCGGCAAAGCTCCTGCAAATTCGTGCGCAGCCGCCGTTCCACGTTATCCTCAAGCATTTCCGGACGAGCCCAGCCCCACCGCTTCATGCAAAGCTGCCACGACGTTTGCAGCACCCCCGGCACACAGCGCGCGCTGCGTCCCGCCGCGCGCGGCTCCGGTTCTGTCTGGCTGCACGCCAGCTCGCCGATGCGAAATCCAAAATAAACGCACTGGGCCAGCATCTGATCGTCAAAAATCATCTCGTCTGAACAGGCCATCAGCGGCAGCCTGGTCAGCACCTCGCGCGTCCACGCTCTGAATCCCGTGTGCGAGCCGGAGAGGCGCTGCCCGGTCAGCAAATTCTGCATCAAGGTCAGTGCCACGTTGGCCGCATACCGGTGCACCGGCATCCCCAGCCGCGTCAGGCGCGCGCCCAGCATCCGCGAGCCCAGCACCACGTCAAACTCGCCTGAGGACGCCATGGCCGCAATGCGCCCAATCAGCTCCGTCGAGCACGCGCGGCCCGCTCCCAGCATCACCACCACGTCCGCGCCACGGCTCAATGCGGCGGCGTAGCCGGTCTTCTGCGCTGCTCCGGGCCCGCGCCGCTGGATATGCGCCAGCGTGCAGACCCCCAGCTCATGCGCCAGTTGCGCGGTTCCATCCCGGCTGCCGTCGTCCACCAGAATGGCGTCGTCAATCAGGTCGGGAGGAATCCGATCGATGGTAGAGCTCAGCGTGCGCGCGGCATTGCATGCTGTCAAAACCACTGCGATTCTCTTCCCGTTCAACATGGCGTGTCCTCCCGAACCCGGGATCTCAGTGGCCCATGGAACCGCGCTCGGCGCCGTTGACGGCCGCACGCAACTGCGGCAAAGGCTCGGGCGCGCCGCTGGCACTGGGCCTGCGAACATAGATGCGGTATCCGCGGTGTCCGCATCGCGCCGGCGCAAATGCGCGTTGGTCATATAGCGTGTAGTCTTCGTCGATGTATTCGCTTCTGCAAGGAGTAGCGCCGGTCAACAGACCGGGGTCCCCGGCAAGCCCGCATTTGGCTTGCTAGGGTGGGAGACCGGCTGCCGTGCCGGCGTCCCCGCCCGCTCCCGCTTTCAAAACAATTACTCAATCATGCGGTCGCGATATCAGTTGCTGTGAATACCGCATCTCCGAAATCTACTTATGTGTTATGCGGCGTACACGTAGTTACTGCGCGGTCCAATTGCTTTTTGTTGGATGGCGCCGCGGTGGCAAATGTTAGCTGGCTGCAGCCATCAATCACACCAAGGCGTGATATGCAACTGACCCCCCTGTTCGCGCATCTCCGCTTAAGAGGAATATCCGGCTCTTTCGCCGCGGGACTAATGTCTTGGTGGTGGGGGGGCCGATAATATGAGGGCTAGAAAAATGCAGGTACTTTGCAAAAGCACGATCGGCAGCGGCGAATTGAAGTGCAGTGTATGCGGACAGGGCTTCGTCATGTTCTGGGAGCGCCAGTCGCGCGCTGAGCGCAAGCAATCCATGCGCGAGATACAAACCTATCTGCGCACTCACCATAGCAACATCGCAGGCCCGCAGGCCCATCCGCGCGCCGGGTTTCTGGTGCCCGATTGGAACGGCCCCGTTCAATTTTCTGGCGCGTCGATTCTTGGCCATGCACCCACTTGGGCGCTTTAGGCATCTATGAACTTAGCGCTTATACCAGGGCGCTCGGTTTCCGGAGTCAGCAACTGTTAGGTGGAATGGCACAAGTTCTTCGCGCAAGCTTGAACCCTCGGTAATCGCCGTCAAGAAAAAGTGGAGATTTTCCTGGCGGTTTCGCCGATGAAGAACAGTAGATGGGTTCACGCCAGTTATCAATCAGGTAGCCTGAGGTTCTATTCGTAGCTTTCCGCACGAAACTGAACCTTCACAATCTCGCATTGTCTTATGATGCCGGTCGCGACTTCACCCTTTGAGGTCATCGCGCCGGCATCGATTTTTTTTTGCCGATAAGTTTCGCGCATGCCGAAAGGATCTGCGCATCGAGTCGCAGCACTCTGCGCCTCCGCAAATGCAGTCATCCTGAGCAAGCGCACAACCACAAAGTCTGTGATCCTGAGCATCATGACTTGCGTTGCAAGTTACATCGGCAATGAACGAGATGGTGGGTGCCCCACCTGGGAGCCCTCTGGGCACGGCGTCTTTGTTTTTGCCGCTAGGTTAGGATGCCTCGACTCTCAATTAGCCTGTACACGAGGAGCGAGCGCACTTCCACAAAAGTTGTCATCCTGAGCGAGCGCAGCGAGTCGAAGGACCTGCGTTTCAGCACGCTGTCAACGCAGCAGTCGGCGCTCCCGTAGGGAGCCGTCGAAAATAGCCCAGAGTGGAACCCTGGGTCAGTTGCGCCCGCAACGCCGTCGGCCCGGAGGGCCGGCGAGCCCATTCGCAATGAATTCCACACAGCCAGCACCCGCGTTTCCATCCTGCTTGCCAAACCTGATAAAAATCTCGATGGAGGAATCTCCATGCCGGCCTACATTGCCCTCCTGCGCGCCGTAAACGTCGGCGGGACCAAAAAGCTCCCAATGGCGGACTTTCGCAAGATGCTGGAGGAGCTCGGTTACACCCGCGTCGAGACCTACATCCAGAGCGGCAATGCGGTCTTCGACGCCAAAGTGCCGCCGGCCAAGGTCGCCAAAGTCATCGCCGCCGCCCTTGAAAAGCTGATGGGCGCGCCGGTGGGCCTGATCCTGCGCACCCACGAAGAGCTGGGCCGCGTGATCGCGGGCAATCCCTTCGCCGTCCACGCAGTTGCCGACGGCGCCAGAGTCCATGTGGTGTTTCTCTCCGGCATCCCCGGCGAAGCGGCCGTCGCCGGACTCGCCAAGATTCCGCCGCGCCGCGACCGCTACCACTGCGCGGGTGACGCACTCTATCTCCACCTGCCCGACGGTGCGGGCGAGAGCAAATACACCGCCCAGGCGCTCGACCGCATCCTCGGCGTCACCGTCACCGCGCGCAACTGGAACACCGTGGTCAAGCTGCACGAGATGTCGCGGCGGTAGCCATTGCCATTACGTGTTACGAAGACCTATCCGGAGAGGCTCGAAGCGTCAGGGCACGACTTGAGTCGTGCCGAAAATGCCGCAAATTGTATTCAGGGCTTTAGCCCCTGCGGGAAGCCTTTCCCTATCTCCTGCAAGGACACCTTTCCGCGCGCTCCCTAACCCCGGACTAAGGTCCCACCCAGAACGGCATCCGCAATCAACGCCGCCTCCACCGCCGCCTTCACCGCGTGAACCCGAACCATCGAAGCCCCATGCAAAATGGACGCCACCTGCGCGGCGATGCTGGCCGTCTCACGCGCACCCACCGGCGCGCTCTTGCCATCGTTCAACGCCGCCAGCTCATGGCCCAGAAACGATTTGCGGCTCACCCCGGCCAGCAGCGGCCGGCCCAGCGCCAGCAACTCGGCCTGCCGCGCCAGCAGCGCAAAGTTCTCGCCCAGCCTCTTGCCAAACCCATATCCCGGATCAAGCACAATCCGCTCCGCGGCCACGCCCGCCGCCTTGGCCGTCTCCAGGCTAGTCAGCAGGCCGGCGCGCACCAGCGCCACCAGCTCATCGCCAGGCAGCTGCGGCTGCGTGCGCCACTCCTCAGGCCGCCCGCGGCTGTGCATCAGCACCACGCCGCAGCCCGCCTGCGCGCACACCCGCGCCAGCTCCGCATCCCACATCAGCCCGCTCACATCGTTCACAATCTCGGCGCCCGCAGCCAGCGCGGCGCGCGCCGTCGCGGCTTTGTATGTGTCCACTGAGACGATCGTCCCCGGCCGGGCGCGCAGAATGCCCTCCAGCACCGGCAGCAGCCGCGCCTGCTCCTCATCCGCACTCACCAGCGGCTCGCCCGCCCCGGCTCGCGCTCCCGGCCGCGTGCTCTCCGCGCCCAGGTCCAGCAGGGCCGCGCCCTCATCCAGCAGCGCCATCCCATGCGCGATCGCCGACTGCGCATCAACGTATCGGCCGCCATCGCTGAACGAATCCGGCGTGATATTGACCACGCCCATCACCAGCGTGCGTTCGCCCAGCTCCAGCGCGCGGCCGCGCAGTTGCCACACCGTCTTCCGTCGCAAAGGCGAGTTCAATGGGCCAGCCCTCAATGGGTTTCCAGGTCTGCGTTGGATCGCGGTTTAGCTTCTGACGGAGACAAGATAGATAGCCATCGCCAGGCCCACCAGCGCCAGAAAAAAGGCGATCGCCACGGCTTGTTTCGCGGGATGCGCGCGTGGCGTCTCGCCGCTGCCGAGCTCGCGCACCAGTCGCATGTGGCTCCAACCCGCCAGCAGGCTCACCACGATGCCAGCCGCGATGAGCAGCGTGCCCAGCCACAGCGAAATGCCGTAGCGGTGCGCGGCCGGCGCGTGCTCCAGCATCTGCAGCTTCTCCAGGAACAGCCCAAACCGCGCCACCACAAATCCAAATCCCATCAGCGCCAGACCGGTGCGAATCCACGCCAGCAGCGTGCGCTCGGCCGCAAGGTAGTCGCTCAGGCTGGCCCGCTGGACGGCGCTCCCATTGTTCGCCATGCTCGTCTCCCGCTCCTATTATGGCCCGCCATAGGGGAAATGCTTCCGCTGCGGCGGTTTGACGGCCGTCAAACTAAATCTGTGACCGCAACGCGCTTGCCCGCATCTCTATAGCCATGAGTCTGGAAAAAGCAACATTCGGAGCCGGCTGTTTCTGGGGCGTGGAGACCGCGTTCGCCGCCATCCCCGGCGTCACCGCTACGGCAGTCGGCTATGAGGGCGGCCATCTGGAGCGGCCCAGCTACAAAGACGTCTGCACCGACGCAACCGGCCACGCCGAAGTGGTCGAGCTCGAATTCGACAACGAAATGGTCAGCTACGACCGCATTCTCGACGCGTTCTTCTCCCTCCACGATCCCACCACGCTCAACCGCCAGGGACCCGACTGGGGCTCGCAGTACCGCTCGGCCATCTTCTTCCACTCCCCCGAGCAGGAGGCGGCGGCCCGCGCCAAGATCGACCAGCTCACCGCCGAGGGCCGCTTCAGCCCGAAACGAATCGTCACCAGGGTCGAGCCCGCGCAGACCTTCTGGCGCGCCGAGGAATACCACCAGAAGTACCTCGAAAAGCGCGGCCTCTCCAGCTGCCATATCTAAACGCACGGAACTGGGGTCAGGGGTTAGGGATCAGGGGTCGGGGATCAATCATCGCTGAGCTTTATCAGCCTGCTAAAACTTCGACACAATCTGCCGGATGGTATCGATCATTGCGGATTTCAATGCGGGAGTCATAGCCTTCTGCACGGCGAGCGATATCATCTTGTGGTGGTAGAGCACGGAGATCGAATTCTGATTCCCGGGCCGGATCCAAAAAGCATTCGCTTCGCCGAGGCCGGAGATCGTCTCCGCCTTGGCTCCTCCACCGGCGGCCAGCATGTTGATCGACTTCTGGAACTCTTCCGCCGTGAGGGCAGGCTGGTCGACAACGGTGACAGTGGCGGTGGCCGAGGCGTCCTTGTTGCTGTAGCCGCAGCCAATGCCCGCCATGTCGACCGGCAGGCCGACAGGGCTGCCCAGCAGTGTGGAAGCCGTCTGGCTCGGGAAGACCTGGCAGGCCGTTGGCCCGGCAGCGCGGACAGCCGGAGCGGCGAGAAGAACGAGAAGAGCGGCGGAGAGTGAGAGAACGACGCGCATGCGCATCGGCGAATAGCCTCGACGAAAGTAATTGAACACCGGTTCAAGGACTATATCAAGCCGCAGCGGTTTCAAGCACAAATTGTGCTCGCCTGAAGACAATTTCAGGCGCAAGCGCATCCCTCACGGACTTTTGAAACGTGCCAGCAGCGCGCACTCAGCTGAACTTCTTCAGCTCCGGGTAGCGCGCATAGATGAGGCGCTGGTTCTCCACGCCCAACTGCCCGAGGCGAACAGGCTTGTCCTGCGGCCGCGTGCCTTTCTGATTCAGCACGTTCATCAGGCTCCACTCGCGTTCGAGGCCCTGAGGCTCCTGCGCATGCAGGTCGTAGCGCGTAAGGTCGATGACCATGGGCGGTGTGCCGGCCTGCCAGTTGCGCAGCAGCGCCAGGCGGAACTCGCGATTCATGAACCACTGAATCTCGAGCTCCGGCTCTGAGCCTGGCGCGCCCGTGCCTTTGGCGTCAAACCGGTAATCGAGATGCGCGTTGCTGGCGTTATGTCGGCGCCACTCCAGGCCAAAAGCGCCCTCCGTCATGACGCGCGTGTCGGGCCAGCGCTCGCGCACCGCCCCGAGCCACCACGCCAGGTCGTCGTCGTGGCCGATCGAGACCTCCCAGATGCCGGTGACAAAGCCAAACCCGTTCAGCGCGCAGCCGCCGTCGAAGTGCATGGCCGTGGTGGCCATCATCTCGCGCCGGCCGGCTTGCTGGCCGAGGTTGCCCACGGTCTCGATGGGCCCCACGCCCATGCGGCTGTTGAACCCGCCCTGAAAGCCATCCCGCCGCGCGGTGAGAAAGTCGCAGGTCCAGCCGTCCAGGCAGACGCAGTCAATAAAATCCGCGGCGCCCAGGGCCGGCTTGAGATAGTGCTCGCGGCTCGGGTAATAGGGATAGCAGATGCCGCCATCGCCGTCGCCATTGTCGATGGCGTGCTGGCTCCAGATCTGACCCTGGCACACGTGGATGCCCTCGTCGGCCGCCAGAAGGCGCTGGTTTTCAGCGTCCATGAAGCCAGCCACCACGCTCTCCGGCCGATAGCCGCCGCCCACCATGTTCGCGATCAGGCCCAGCGCCTGGTGGATGGTCTGGCGAATGTGCTCGCGGGTATCGTACATGGGTGCAAAATAGCCGCCGGGAATGAACGTGATCTCGTCGTCATAGCGATCGTGATACGAGGCGAGCAGGCGCCGAGCCTCAATGTACTCAGGCCGCGTGTCATGAAGCGCCAGCCAGCTGATGGCCCACGTCATGCGCCCGCCGGGGCAGCCCCGCTCAAATGCGTCGCGCCGCGAACGAATGCGCTCCGGCCGGTTGTCAGAGGCCTCATCGTCGCCGATGTTGCGCGTGGGCGTAACCTCGATCTGGTTCACGCGGACAACGGAGACGTGGGTCACGAAGCGCCCGCGCAGACCAGAGGACGCGGTGGCCAACGCGTGCGGCGCAAGCGCAAGCGCTGCCGCCGATCCGCCTGCCGCGTGCAGGAACTGCCGCCGATTCAGTAATTTACGCATGAACACTTCCCCGCTCTGCATGGCGGGCTAACACCCGCGTGGAGCTTGTTTCAAAAGTCCGCTTTGTGTCAGGGCACGACCGGGGTGCCCTCTGGGTCGCGTGCCGTCTGAGGCCGAGGAATTGTGGGCTTTAGCCCCTGAGGGATTGCGAAATCAATCGACGAGGCCATTTTTTGAAACACGCTCTTGTCAATCTCCACCCGGCACGAATCATACGACAGGAGACCGCGAAAGCCAGACGGGAACCACGCGAACCGGTCCGCCGTATCATGGAGAGACGCGGGCGCGAGCCCGCGCGCGGAGGCGCTGGAAACCATGATCAAATTTCTCTTGTGGTGCATTCTTCTGGTGTTCTGCTGGCCGTTGGCCTTGGCCGCGCTGTTGCTCTATCCGCTGGTCTGGCTGCTGGTCCTGCCCTTCCGCCTGGTCGGGATCGCTGTGGGC
>Ga0302326_10034054_pt1 | contig 10101 bp, 11 predicted proteins | sample Palsa_T0_3_FD_202264 | JGI IMG/M metagenome (GOLD analysis project Ga0302326, IMG submission 202264) | Peat permafrost microbial communities from Stordalen Mire near Abisko, Sweden - Palsa_T0_3 | ecosystem: Environmental > Terrestrial > Soil > Palsa > Peat permafrost | place: Sweden: Abisko...
CTTCCAGTTCGGGCTCTGCTGCCTGTCGAAGAGGTAGCCCGTGAGAGCCACGATGGGCATTAGCCCGACACCGGGGAGGAGGAGCAGGGGGTTCAGGCTCACGAGTTCTATGACGACCCCGATCATCAGGGCGATGGTGAAGAGAAGCTGTCCCATGGACTGCGTGACGAACCTGCGGACGGCCTCCACGTCGCCCGTCGCCCTGGCTATGAGGTCTCCGACCTGGTTCTGGTCGTAGAAGGAGAATGATTTTGATTGTATGGACGTGAACAGGTCGTGCCTGATGTCGTAGACCATCTTGTTCCCGGTAGTCTGGGTAAGGTAGGAGTAGACGAACTGCCCAACCCCGGAGACGGCGGTCACACCTATTATGGCCAGCGAATAGAAGAGAATCGTCCCAAGGCTCGCCCTCGACGTGATGTCGACGGTGATTATGTTGATGAAGGCCGGGACGAGCAGTCTAGTATAGACAGTAACCGCGATGCCCGCCGCAATTGCGGATACGCCAAGCTTGTACCTAAGGAGGTACCTTATGAATCGAAGTGCCTTGCTCAATAAATCGGAGGCCTGCTTCGCAGAATGCCCAACCGCTATTTAACTTTCAATCCGTTGGCACCGCGGGTAGCCAAAGATCCGGCGGGGTCGCGAGCCCGGAACGCTTAAGTGGATAATCGGAGCCCATTTCGAAAGTCAAGATTGTGATCAAGCGAAACTCAGACACGGTTACGACGGCGCTCGCAATCCTCGCGCTCTTGGTCCTTGTGTCTTCATCCCAGCCATTTGCACACGCGCAGCAGGTAGTGGCGACGGCGAAGGATGGAGGTTCCGCTTACGCGATCGTCTACGACCCCGCCAAGAGCGACGTGTTCGTGGCGAACTATCTCAACGACACCGTGACGGTCATCTCTGACTCGAGCAATGCGGTCGTGGCGACCGTAAAAGTGGGCGGGGGTCCAGATGCAATCGCGTACGACTCGGGCAAAGACGAGGTCTTCGTAGCGAATAGCATCGACGGCACGGTAACGATCCTCTCGGATGCGAACGACGCCGTGGTCGCGACGGTGCCCGTTGGAGTAGGTCCACAGGGCGTGGCTTACGACCCGGCCAAGGGAGAAGTCTTCGTGTCACTCGGGGGCAACCTCGCCTCCTCGGTTCCGAGCGGCATCTCGGTCATATCCGACTCGACCGATAGCGTAGTGGCTACGATCGCCGTGAACCAAACGGCGCAAGTGCAAGGTCAAATCCTGACGACCAACCTAGAAGGCGTGGCCTACGACTCGGGCAAGGGCGAGGTCTTCGTAGCTAACTATGGTCTCGACTCTGTGCTCGTCATTTCTGACTCCAACAACTCCGTGGTCGCAACGGTGCCGGTAGGTTCCTACCCCTACGGCCTTGCATACGACCCGGCTAAGGCCGAGGTCTTCGTCGCCAACTCAAACTCGAACTTCACTACAGTCATCTCCGACGCGACCAACAGGGCCATCGCGAACGTTACCGTGGGAGAGGACCCTGGCGGCGTCGCGTATGACCCCTCAAGCGGACAGGTATACGTGACGAACGCCGAAGGGACGTCCTACGCCGAGGGGACCTACAGTGGGACCTCCGACGGTACCGTCTCTATCATCTCCGACGCGACCGACAAGGTCGTCGGGAACGTGACCGTGGGGATTCAGCCGGGAGGCATCGCGTACGACTCCGGCAGGAACGAGGTCATCGTGCTGAACGTGGCCAGCGACACGCTCAGCGTCATCTCTGAGGGTTCAACGACCGCCAGCAAGACCTCGAACTCCCTCGCCTTTCTCCCCTCGTCTATGGCAGTGGTGGCCGTGAACGTCGCAGTGCTTGGAATCCTCGCTTCCCTCTTGATGGCGAGACAGCGAGGCAGATTCAGGACGATTTCTCGGTCCTCGTGACGACCTTTCGAGCCGGGGCCGGAATATCTCGCCAGTCAGTTGACACCGCGACGGCGATCGCGCTGCTCGGAATATTGGTCTTGGCATCCTCTTCGCATCCTTTCGCCCGCGCCCAACCCTCGGTCGTCACAACGGTGACTGTCGGAGCTTCACCAGGCGCCATCGCTTACGACTCGGCCAAGGGTGAACTCTTCGTTACGAACTTCGACTCCGACACGGTCTCAGTGATATCTGACCAAACCAACACGGTCGTCGCGAATGTCAGCGTAGGAAAGGGGCCTGACGGTGTAGCCTACGATCCCTCGACGGGAGAGCTCTTCGTTTCCAATGCGAGGGCAGCCAACGGCTCGGACTTCCCTACCGTCTCGGTGATATCCGATAGCACCGACAAAGTCGTCGCGAACATCGCCATTCCCGATTATGTAGATTCGATCGCCGGAATCGTCTACGATTCGGTAAAGAACGAAATGTTCGTCATCTCCGGTTCATCAGCTGACGTCTCCGTGATCTCCGACCGCAACAACCAGGTCATCGAGAATCAGGAGGTGGACTTCAATGCGCAGTACGCGGCCTATGACTCGGCGAAGGGTGAGTTGTTCCTTGCCGGCTATGCGCAAGGGTCGGTCTATGTGATGTCCGACAGCACATACGCGAACGTCGCGAGTGTGGCCATCGGGTCCGGTACCTTCGGCATAGGCTACGACCAGGCCAAGGGGGAGGTCTTCGTGGCCGATCAGCACTCTGACACGGTCTCGGTCATCTCCGACAGCACCAATACGGTAATTGCGAACGTCACCGTGGGAAGCGACCCATACGGCGTGGCATACGACAACGCAAAGGGCGAAGTCTTCGTTGCGAACTCCGGCTCGAACACCGTCTCGGCGATATCGGACAACAACGACTCGGTAGTGGCGACAGTGAACGTAGGGACCTCTCCCAATGGCGTCGGTGTGGCCTACGACTCTGGCAAAGGCGAACTCTTCATCACCAACGCAGGAGGTTTCCTCAGCACAACGCCCGGTAACGTCACCGTGATATCCGATGGGTCGGGATCGACCAGTTCGACCTCGTCTCCCGTCACTACCAGTACCTCGGTCGGGGTTACATCGAGTTCCGCTTCGGCATCGACAAGCAGCTCACCTTCCCACAGTTCAGCAACGAACACGACCAGTAGCTCCGGCGGTTCGCTGTCAATCTCGTGGAATTACATCGGGATGGTCGCTGTCAACGCGGCGGTTTTCATCATAGTTGGCAGCTTCGTTGCGACCAAGAGAAAAAATGCACGGCTTGGCGGCGGGCCGCACTCACGTGCGAGCGGACCCCAGTCGGGCTACTCCATGCAGTCGCCCGAAGACTAGGAGCCTAACGACAGGACTCTGCGCTGGGCCACGGCCCTGGCCAATCTCCGCACCTGGTAGTAAGATAACCCTAGCAAGGCTATGCCGAGTAACGCGGTAGAGAACAACTCCAGTCCCTGGAGGAACCCGGTCACCCAAAAGACCCCAGCGATAGTCCCGTAGCCGAAGATTACCTTCTTGCTCAGAACGGAGGTAGAGGCCGAGACAAGGTACATGAGCGAGTTCACACCCGTAGGGGTAAGACAGCAGATAGCCGCGGAAGTCGCCAGTGCAGGAACGGAGGTGGCAAGGAACCCACCCGCAGTCTGTGTCGCCATGAGGCGCATCGAGCCGGGAACACCCACGTTCGAGCCAGATTGCGAGACGTAGACCAAGGTCGCAACGTAGTACCCGAGGACCAAAGCGAGCGAGAGGAAAAGGAGGTCCACAAGGCCTATGACGAGCAAGTCGAGATTCAGCGCGAGTGAGCCGACCATCGGGACGCCGACTGCCTGGTAGGAAATCTCCGTCACGGGGACGAAGTAGGAGCTGATATTCACATCGGGGACGAGCAAGAGCCCGCTGCTCACGAGGAAGGAGAGAAAGAAGACGGGAGCGAATACTATGAGAATTGCCCGGCCCATCCTATCTGCTAGCACTCCGCGGACTATCGACCTTATCCCGACCCCGCCATTGAGAGGGATGAAGCGGGCCCAGTCCAGCCTCCGCAATAAGACGACGGCGAAGACGTTGGCCACTACGCATGCGGCCACGAACTCAAGGAACGGGTAGAGGAAGGAGACCTGGCCCGTGGTCGCCATAGGCGTATACCAGATGTCGGCGACTCTCAGGCCTGTGGTGACGACAGGGAGCAGGGCGGTGACGTTGAAGAAGAGAATCAGGAAGTAAAGAGGATTGAGAGCCCTCATCCCGTCTCGCTTCCTAACAGTGAAGACCGGTCACAGGCGGAGAGAGCACGCTGTCCGCCAAGTAGGTCCCATATTGATACGAAACCGGGATGGCGAACGCGGGGGCGGTCGTGAGAGGCACGCTCCCGGTTGGCGCCGCGTTTGTAGAGACGCTCGCCAGCGCTATGAGATAGATGATGCCTCCGGTGGTAGGTGTCCCGTGCATGACGACGTAGGCGTTAGCGCCGTCCGGAGTAATCTCCATGTCCGCCAGCCCTGGAGAGGATGACGCAGGAAGGTCGATCGTGTTGACCACCGTAAATGTGCTGGTCGAGATGACCTCGACGACATTGGTCGAGCCTGAGGCTTCGAGATAGTACTGACCGTTCGGAGTGAAGACACCGCGTGTGGGACTGAAGGTCGAGATGCTGAAGCTCGTCGTGCCCAGCGACTTCAGCGCCGGGTACGAGTAGAAGGCGTCAGTCTTGTTGCCCGAGAGCTCCACGGCCAGCATGGTCCCCTGAGAGTTGATTGTGAGCATGAACGGGTCGGTGGAGAGAGGAAGTTTGGCGCTCACTATGATGCTGCCCGTTGCCGCGCTGATCTCGTCGACCGTGCCGTTGTTCTTCATCGGGATCGCGATCGTATTTCCATCGGGCGCCCACCTAATATCACACGGGAATGCGGTAGCGCCGGTCGTGCCCTTGAAGACCGTCTGCCAGACTACCTGGAGATTAGCCAGGTTGACGACCTCGACGACGCCAGAAGGCCCGTCAGCGATAGCTGCGTACTGCTGATCAGGGGAGACCGCGACTCCGATGAACCCTGTGGCCGTCCCCACGCTGAGCCTCGATGACACTGTCAGCGATGCCCCGTTGATCACTTCGACTGTGCCGTTATTGAGCGGGACGAGGAAGTTAGGATTGGAGATCGGGGCACCCGGCACCGGATAGCTCGTCCAGTAGAACGTCTGCGCCGGAACGCTGTCCGAGATGTTGTAGATGCGGCTGTATCCCAGCAGGCTGCCTTCGGGCGACGCGAGCTCCGCTATCCCCTTCTGAGTGAAGACAAGGAAGAAGTAGTTGTTGAGCGCGACCGTCGATGAACTGCTCGACGTCGTCGTACTAGTCGAGGAGGTGGAGGATGTGGACGAGGTCGTGGAACTCGACGATGAGCTTGTCACGGTACTCGAACTTGGGGACGTGCTAGTTGTCGTGGACGAAGTCGATGGGAGCGAACTGGAGCTTGTGGCCAGGGTGCTGGTAGATGAGGAGCTTGCGATTGAGGACGAAGAAACAATTGACAGAGACGAGGTCGAGGAGATGCCAGTGGACGAGGACGAACTCGGCGTCGAGGAGGAGGTGAGACTGCTCGAGGACGAGCTACTGGAGCTGCTCTGAGCCGCCTGGTCCGCAATAACCAATACCGCTCCGGCGAGAACAAGTATCACCACAACCGCAGCAATCGCGACGTACGCTCGTTTCAATTGAAAAATGCGCCCCGCGAACACGATTTAAGCCTTAGTGACAATAATAATCATATATTCATCGTAGTAACATAGGAATAATGACTGCCCGTCAGCGGTCTTGCCGCGACGCGGCCTCGAGGACCATCTTCGCGAAAGCGTTCTCGGCCGGGGCGCCGTCGAATCCAACGACATCGTCAATGACGGTCCTGGGGACGCCCAGGACATCATACTTCTTGGCTAACTCGGGAAACGCGGTCGTTTCGACCATGATAGACCGTATGTTGCGGTTTTCCAGGGCAAACCGGTGCGCGGAGCGAACTACCAGGGGGGAATAGGGGCAGAAGGTCGTGACGAATACCCTGATGACCGTCTGGGCGTTGACGCGCCCGATGACGCTCCTTGTCTCCTCGTCCATTTCGGACCGGCCGCGTGAGGCGTCAACAATGCCCTCGACAAGACTCCTCAGCTGGCGCCCAGCCGGCGTGCCGACAAAAAAGAGCTTCGCGCCATTAGGCGCAACCACGACGATTGTAGGCGCCAGATCGACCGCCATCTCCCTGGCACGGGACGCCTCCTTCTCCAGGTCGAGAACTTTGAGCTTGACCCTGTCGTCCAAAAAGGCGACCTCCTCTAGGAGCTGCCTCGTCTCTGAACAAAAGGCGGAACTTCGATCTGAGATGAAGAGTACGACCTCGACTTCGTCCTTCAACCGGGATCGGAATAGCCTACCGATCTCCTTCGTGTCCTCCACGCCGATTAATGCGGTCATTTCTGAACGGTCGAAGTTGGCGCGCGAAGGCATCGAGGGATGGTCAGGTCGCCGTCTCAGGCGGCGTGCGTAAGTGCCGCCTTGACCTGGCCGTCGATCTTGGCAATCTTCTCCAGACGGTCTACGAAGCTCGCGAGCTTCTTTGCGTTCAAAGTCACTACTATCTCGGACTCTTCGTACCCGGACCTTGTCCTGCTCGCGGTACACCCGAGCCCAATGACGACGTCTCCCTCGTTAGCGAGCGGGAGGCCCTGACAGGTTGGCTTGACTGTGACCTTGCTGTCTGGCGCAGCTTCCTTGATGAGCGCGGCCTGTTGTGAGTCGGCGAACAGCAGCACGATGTCCGGGACGAAGGGCGACTTGTCGAGGGGGGCGTATCCGATATTGCGCTGCGCCTCGAGGGGTAGAGCGGGCAGCCCCAAGATATCGTTCTTCCCGATCCATCCGACGCTCGTCAGAAGGTCGATATCTGCTAGCCCGGCGCCAGGGAGGGAGTCTTTGGCGGCCCGATAACCGTGAGTGACAGCGCCGACCGAGCAGTGAAGATGCTGGTCGGGCGTCGTATAGAAGGCGCCGTCAAGGGCCTTGGTCCAGAAGACGCAGCTCGACTCGACGACGTCCGTAGACCTTCGCAGCTTGCTGACGTCTGGGTTGAACGAAACCGCAACTATCGGCTTGGAAAGTCCCAAGGCCGACTCCAATCGCTTTCCGAGACTGTTGAACTCTGAGCTTGACAATCTAACGAGATAATTTTAGCGAGCGGTAATAAAGTTGAGTAATTCTCTATTCTTCGGTAATTCTCTATTCCTATGCGCGGGACGAACGGACCCGCCCTTCGGCTATCTGCCTGATGTACTCCCTGACCACAAGCTTCTCTATCGCCCTGCCCGACCTGAACGCGTCTGGCGCGGCACGGATGCTCTCCTCCGCCCTCGATGGGTCGATTCCCTTCTCTGCACACTTCATCCTGGCGACCTCGAGGGAAGTCTCCTCGTTGATGGGAGGAAACTCGATCGCGTAGAGCCTGTCCTTCAGCGCGCTGTCGAGGAGCTGGAACTTGTTGGTCGTCATTATGAGCGAGGTCTGTGAGGTATCCAGGTCGTCAATCTGGTGGAACAGGATGTTGTTCTGCGCCACGTGCCAGCTCTCGCCCTTCATCCAATCCCTGTCTGGGAATACGGATTCGGCGTCATCGATGAGGATCAGGGACCGCTTCTTGCTCGCGGTCGTGAAGACCTTCACTATCTGACGCTCGGACTGGCCGTAAAGCTCCCTCGCAATCACCGAGCCATCGACGAAGAACAACGAAAGCTGGAGCTCCTTCGCCAGGACTTTGGCCATCAAGGTCTTCCCGTTGCCCGGCTCCCCGTGGAAGATGAAACCCTTGATCCCTTTCAGGGAGCTGTTCCCGAGCTGGTGCGCTATTACGCTCCTGACCTCCGCGAAGGTCTTCTGGAAGTCTTCGCCCTTGCAGTCTGCGAGGGACTCTGGAATCTCTCTCCACCCGATCTCCAGGCTGTCGCGTTTAGGGTTCACGTTGGATCGCGTGTCGGGTCTCCTTTCCAGACGCCAGCGTCTTCGTGCCCGATATAAGCACTGGGAAGACGAAGAGGTGCGCCGAGGCCCTCACCGTCAGATATGACTGTGGTTACACTTTCTATGAAGGTCAGCATTAACCTAAGAATATTTATCTACCCACGGTCGGCCTCGCCCGCCAAGGTCTCGACTTTGTCCTCCGAACCCGCGCGTCCCGAATGGGCGAAGGCCGATGTTTCGGTGGACGTCCGCGGTGAAAGCTGCCCCATTCCCGAACTGACCACCTCGAAGAAGTTGAAGGAGATGCCTTCGACGAAGGTGCTCGAGGTCCTTACCGATAATCAGGCCTCCGTCGATGTGACCCTACCTGACCTTGCGAGGGGGATGGGTTACGAGTTCTACTCCGAGAAGAGCGGAGACCTGTACCGGTTCTTCATAGCAAAACGGTGAGCCGATGCCACTGCCCAGCATGCTGCCGCAGCAAGTGCTACCCTTCGGTTTCGTGTTCGTCTATGCCGCGTTCGGGGTAAGTGGTTTCATCCTCGGATGGGTGGCACAAAGGGGAAACTACTGCTTCGTGAACGCCATGACCTCTATCTTCACCACCAAGAGCTACGACAGGTTCGGAGCGCTCCTCATCCTGTTCGGAATCTCAGCGTTGCTCACAGGGCTCCTCGTCGTCACGGGGATCGTACCCGCGGTCGACCAGTACTATGACAACTACTTCTCCGGATGGTACGTAATCGTCGGCGCCGTCATCTTCGGTTTCGGCGCTACGATGGCGGGCGGTTGCAACCTCTCGATGCTCTACAGAGCCGCGAGTGGATACGTACAGAACTGGCTCGAACTTGTCGGGATGATGGTCGGCACCTACATCTTCGCCGTCGCAATCTGGCCCTTCCAGTCCTTCACAATGGCGGACGGCATACTCTCTACCAAGCTCGGGGCATACACGGAGTATCTGCCGTACGACCTCTTCCACTCGGTCTCGCAGGTCTCGATAGGGGTCACCGCCGCGGGCATCGGAGTCCCGCTCATGGCCATCGGGATTTTTCTACAGCGAAAGACGCGCTCCAGGCGCTCCGTCCAGAGCTCCGGGATCTCCGGGATCGGCTCGTTGCACGCGCTAGCGGCACCAGCCTCAACTGGAAGAGTGGGTCCACTTCCCCTCATCGGCCTGCAGGGAACGAAACTGAGACTCTCCGACGCGAAGGAGATGCTGCTCCTGAGGAGGCCGTACGGTGCGAACTTTTCGACCCTTCTTCTCGCGGGAGCACTCCTGCTAGTCTTCGTGGCCGGGGCCGGGTACACTTTCAACTATCTCGTGATAACTTCTTCAGACGGAGGTAGGTTCCTCGAATACATCCTGATGCCTTTCGGCGTCAACCTCGCCCTCAACACACCCTGGTACAACGACGCCCTTCCAATACTAGACCCGAGCGTGCTGATGGTCGTCATGCTGATCGTGGGCGCATTCAGCGCCAGCCTTCTCAGTGGGGACTTCAAGGTAAGGGTTCCTCACCAGAGGAAGAGGCTGGCTGTCGGGTTCTCCGGCGGGATACTGGTAGGCATAGGGGTGAGGACGGCACTCGGCTGCAACATCGGGATGATGTGGACCAACTTCGCGCAACTCGGCTACGACGGGATACTGTTCCTGTTTTCGATGCTGTTCGGCGTATGGATCGCCGTGAAACTCCAGAGGCACCTGGTATGAGCACGACCACCGTGGCGCGCAAGTTCAACTACAGCAGACTGATCGCTCCGATAGCGCTCATTATCTTCGCGGTCGGCTGGTACGAATTCTCTGTGGTGTACATCCCGAATGCCAACAACCAGCTCGTGGCCAACGATAACCTGGCAGTGTATGTCCCGATCCAGCAAATCCAAGGGTATCTTGCAGCGCTCATCGACGCGACCTATCTTACTGTCTCAGTGGGCCTCATCATGTTCGCGTATTACTTCGTGAAGCTCTTGAGGTTCAGGTCGGCCAGATAGCCCGAGCGGCGTATAGCATGTCAGCGTTGTCGGGCGTTGTTCCTCACCCTCGACGTGAGCAGCATCGTGATGACGATCGCGGCCATGAAACCTGCTGCTGAAAGCATCGGGACCAGGGCGGAGAGCGCCCCGGTCGGTGAGGCGGACACGGGGGAAGTCAGGTTCAGTGAGCCGA
>Ga0302326_10034057_pt1 | contig 10100 bp, 7 predicted proteins | sample Palsa_T0_3_FD_202264 | JGI IMG/M metagenome (GOLD analysis project Ga0302326, IMG submission 202264) | Peat permafrost microbial communities from Stordalen Mire near Abisko, Sweden - Palsa_T0_3 | ecosystem: Environmental > Terrestrial > Soil > Palsa > Peat permafrost | place: Sweden: Abisko...
CGACGACGCGGCCCTGGTCGATCGAGTCCTGAACCGACGCAACGATCAACCGCTCACCGAGCTCACTGACGCGACGATCACGAAAATCCAGGGCCTCCGGAAAGTTCTCGCCGGTATCGACGTGCAACAACGCAAACGGAAACCGTGCCGGGCGAAACGCCTTCTCCGCCAAACGCAACAACACAATCGAATCCTTCCCACCACTGAACAACAACACCGGCCGCTCAAACGTCGCCACAACCTCACGCATCACATGCACCGCCTCCGACTCCAACGCCTCCAAATGCGTCAGGCGGGTCAACGCGGTCATCGAAGCGCGACCGCCGCCGGGGCGCGGCCGAAGTTGCTCGCGAAACATCTACTCAGGCGTCCAGGTGGAGGCCGCACTCGACCTTGTCGCTGCCCGCCCAGCGACCCTCGCGGCCGCTACCCGGGAGCGTGCACGGACTGCATCCGATCGAGGCGTAGCCGCGGTCATGCAAAGAGTTGTAGGGGACGTTGTGGCGAGCGATGTAGTCCCAGACCGCCTGCTCGCTCCAGTCCGCGAGCGGGTTCGCCTTGAAGACGCCACGACGCGCGTCGAACTCGAGCTTGCGCGCGTCCGCCCGGGTCGCGGCCTGTTCGCGTCGCAGTCCCGTGATCCAGGCGTCGAGCTCGCCAAGCGCGCTGTCGAGTGCCGCGACCTTGCTCGCCGAGCAGCAACGGCTTGCGGTCCACTGGAGACCGGCCGAGTCTTGAGCGTCGAATACCTCGACGCGGATGCCGTAGTGGTTCTCGAGGTCACGCCACGCCTGATAGGTCTCGGGAAACAGTGCTCCGGTGTCGATCGTGAAAACGCGCGCGGCCGGCTCGAGCTTGAGCAACATGTCGATCAGCACCGCCTCCTCCTTCTGGAAGGAGCAGGCGAGCGCGAGCCGCGGATGGTAGCGCTCGAGCATGTGAATCAGCACGCCGTGGGCGTCGTGGCCCTCGAGTTCCGGCGGCGCCGGCGCTGTGGCTAGACCGCGCATTCGCCCTCCCCGCGAACCACCTCGAACGGCTCCGAGCGGCTCCAGTCGATGAAGTGGTTCATCGTTTCGAGACTGAACTCGGGTGGCAGCGCGAGATCTCTGACCAGCTCCTCGAACTGCCCCGTGCCGACGCGATCGACGAACGCGTTGAACTCCTCGCCTTCGCTGCGCGTGCGCTCGTAGTGGCGCACCCAGCGCTCGACCGCCTCCGGCACGCGCTTGGCCGGCAGACGCGCCTTCAGCCGATGGCCCATGACGACGCTGCCACCCTCGTAGTTGCCCGCGAGGTGGGGGATGTAGGCAGGAACGCTGCGCTCGCCGACCTTGATCGCGGCGCCGTAGAAGCCGATGTTGGCGACGTGGTGCTGGCCGCAACCGTTCGGGCAGCCGCTCATCTTGACGTGGATCCGGGCGGTCAGCGGGTCGTCGATCGCCATCTCGGCGATCCTTTCGCTGAGGGCGCGGTTGAGTCCCATCGAGCTCGTGATGCCGAGCTTGCAGCTGTCGGTGCCAGGGCAGCTCACGATGTCGTTGATCGTCCGGGGGCCGAGACCGGCGAGCTCGAGCTCGCCGAGCGCCAGCCAGACCCCGTAGAGCGACTCGTCAGGCACCCAACGCAGGACCAGGTTCTGCTGAATCGTGGTGCGCGCGAAGCCACCGCTCGCGTCGCGCATGATCTGCGCGAGCCCGCGGAACTGCTCCGGCGTGAGATCCCCGCGCGGGATCTTGACCTCCACGGTCGAGTAGCCGGCCTGCCGTTGCGGCTGGACGTTTGCGGCGACGAACCGCTCAAAGTCCATCGCGTCGCCATTTGGCGAGGTCGCGCTTTGCCGCGCCTTCGGCGCTGCCGCCTCCTCGTCGAAGATGAAGAGCTGCGGCGAGAAGTCACGCTCCGCGACCCAATCGCCGCGCAGCTCCTCCTCGATCATCTCGCGGAACGCGTCGATGCCGACCCGGTCGACGAGCACCTTGATCCTGGCCCGCGCACGGTTGGCGCGCAGGTCGTCCTGGCGGTTGAAGATCCGCAGCGCCGCCTCCGTCACCTTCAGGTACTCGCCGTCGTCGGCGCCGACGAACTCGTAGAGCGTCGGCGCGACACGCGGCATTATCGAAGTCCCACCGCCGATCATGATCTCGAAGCCGCGCCGGCCGTCCTTGATCCGCGGGATGAAGCCGCCATCATGGATGCCGGTGATCGCGCGGTCCTCGTCAGTTGCCGAGAACGCGGTCTTGTACTTGCGCGGCATCAGCTGGCAGACCTCGTTGCGCACGAAGTAGCGCACGTAGGCGCCGACGTACGGCGTCGGGTCAAAGAGCTCGTTCTCGCAGACTCCGGCCCAGGGGTCGCCGGTCACGTTGCGCACCGTGTTGCCGCAGCCTTCGCGCGAGGACAGGCCGGTGGCCGAGATCTCGCGGATCAGCTTCGCCGCGTCGCTCAGCGGCACGTGGTGCAGCTGGACGTTCTGCCGCGTCGTCAGATGACCCTTGCGCAGGGGCACGTAGCGTTCGACGGCGTCGGCGAAGGCGTCGAGCTGCTCTGGGTTGATACCGCCGAACGGCAGCTTGACCCGGATCATCTGGCGCTCGGCCTGCCGCTGGCCGTAGACACCCTGCTTGAGGCGGAACCCGATGAACTCGGTCTCGGGCACCTCGCCCGCGATAAAGGCACTCGCCTCGGTGTCGAAATCGTCGAACTCGCGCTCGATGATCGGGATTACGTGTCCCGGAACGTTCTCGTAGATCTCTGGGTCGGCGAGGGAACCACGCGCCATTCAAGGAATACTACTGAAAGGCGCTCCGCTTTCAGCTAATTAGTCCCGGGTCCGTCGCACGCCACCCGGCCGGGCCCCGCAACTCGCCCCGCACCGCCTCCAACCGAGCCACCCGCAGCCAGCTGCTCTCGACGGGTCTCGACCCAGTCGCTGCAGGCGCAGCCGTATCCCAAAGGAACCGCCGGACGGCCGCGACGATCGCAGCCGTCTCGGCCGGCGAGGCGCCTGCAGGGCGCCCCGCACCAGTAACCAAAATCTTCCCAGCCACGGTCACGCCCGCATTCTCGCCTATGGCGCGAGCAACGCGAGCAACCCCACACGTACAGCGATCGCCAGCAGCGCCAGACCGAGGACCCGCCGGATCAGCGTTCCCGAAAAGCGTTGCGAGAGCCTCGCCCCGAGCTGCGCTCCGGCGATCACGCCGACCGACAGCGCGGCCGCGCGCCGCAGCCCGATCCCGCCGGCGAACGTCCCGCTGATCAGGTGGGTGATGCTGCCGGTGAACGCCATGAATGTCAGCACGAAGTGCGATGTCGCCGTGGCGATGTGCACCGGGAAGCCGAGCCGGGTGGCCATCAGCGGCACGTGCAGCACGCCGCCGCCGATGCCGAGGAAGCTCGAGACGAAGCCGACGACGACGCTGTAGAGGATGCCGCGGCGGATCGGGACCGCGTACTCGTAGGTGACGCCCTCGGCGTCCGTGATCGAGCGCGGCGTGGCGGATCTGAGCGTCTGCTGCTTGAGCTCGCCGGTTCCGCCGCGCAGCACGAGGATCGCAAGGCCGGCGAGGATCGCGGCGATGATCGCGTCGAACGGACGCGTCGGCACGAGGCCGACGACGAGCGCGCCGGCGATCGAGCCGGGCAGCGCCGCGGCCGCGAACTGCAAACCTGAGCGGTAGTCGATCCGCCGCTGACGTCGGTAGGCAAACGAGCCCGAAAGTGCGTTGAAGAAGACGACCACGAGGCTGATCGCGGTGATCAGGTCGGGCTTCGCGCGCGGATATGCAATCAGCAGAACGGGCGTCAGGATGAAACCGCCGCCCGAGCCGACGAGCGTCCCGAACGTGCCCACGGCGAATCCGAGCGCGGCAAGCTCGACTGCGATGAGGAGCGTGAACGGGTAGACGTGCACGCTCGAGGAAGCGGCCTACAGCGGGATGTTCCCGTGCTTGCGCTTCGGTCCGGGCTCGCGTTTGGTCGCGAGCGCGTGCAACGCGGTGATCAGTTTGGGCCGCGTCTCGTGCGGGATGATCACATCGTCGATGTAGCCGCGCTCGGCGGCCACGTAGGGGTTTGCGAAGCGAGCCCGGTAGTCCTCCATCAACGCCTGGCGCCGCTCGGCCGGCGCGTCGTGCCCGGCGAGCTCGCGCCGGTAGATGATGTTGGCCGCGCCCTCCGGGCCCATCACTGCAACCTCCGCCGTCGGCCAGGCGAAATTGAAATCCGCCCGCAGGTGCTTCGAGGCCATGACGTCATATGCGCCGCCGTAGGCCTTGCGCGTGATGACGGTGATCTTCGGCACGGTCGCCTCGGCGAACGCGTACAGCAGCGTCGCGCCGTGGCGGATGATGCCGCCCCACTCCTGCGCCGTTCCCGGCAGGAACCCCGGGACGTCGGTGAACGTGATCAGTGGGATGTTGAAGGCGTCACACGTCCGGACGAAGCGTGCGGCCTTTGCCGAGGCGTCGATGTCGAGTACGCCGGCGAGCGCGGCCGGCTGGTTGCCGACGACTCCGACCGAGATTCCGTCGAGGCGCGAGAAGCCGCAGACGATGTTGCGCGCAAAGTGCTCCTGCACCTCGAGAAATTCGTTCTCGTCGGCGATCAGGCGGATCACCGCGCGCATGTCGTAGGGCTTGTTCGGGCTGTCGGGGACGACGCCGTCGAGCTCGAGGTCCATCCGCAGCGGATCGTCGCTCGTCGCGACCTGCGGCGGCGACTCGAGGTTGTTCTGCGGCAGGAACGACAGCAGGTAGCGCGCCTCCTCGAGGCAGTGGTCCTCGTCCTCGGTCGCGAAGTGCGCGACGCCGGACTTCGTGTTGTGGGTCATCGCCCCGCCGAGCTCCTCGAAGCCGACCTCCTCGCCCGTGACCGTCTTGATCACATCGGGGCCCGTGATGAACATGTGCGACGTCTCCTTGACCATCAGGATGAAGTCCGTGATCGCCGGGGAGTACACGGCGCCGCCCGCGCACGGGCCCATCACGAGCGAGATCTGGGGTATCACGCCCGAACAGGCGACGTTGCGGAAGAACACGTCGCCGTAGGCACCGAGCGACACGACGCCCTCCTGGATGCGCGCGCCACCAGAGTCGTTGATGCCGATCACGGGGCAGCCGATCCGCGCCGCGAGATCCATGATCTTGCAGATCTTCTCGCCCATCACCTCGCCGAGCGACCCACCGAAAACGGTGAAGTCCTGGCTGAAGACGCAGACACGGCGCTCGTCGATCGTGCCGTGCCCGGTGATCACCGCATCGGCGAGCGGCCGATTCTCGAGCATGTCGAAGTCGACCGTGCGGTGACGCACGAAGCCGTCGAGCTCCTGGAAGGAGCCCGGGTCGAGCAGCTTCTCGATCCGCTCACGCGCCGTGTACTTGCCCTTCGCGTGCTGCTTCTCGACGGCCGGCCCCTCGGCGTGCGCGGCCTCACGACGGAGCTCCTCGAGCTGTGCGAGCTTCTCTGCGTAGGTGTCCGGCGCGTGGTTTTCCATCGCGCGGGGGATCTTAGTTGCGCGCGCGAGCGGCACGAGAACGGCTTCGCGGCGGCCGAGACTCTGCCTCGGCGCGCGCCGTCCGGCCGGCCGCCGCTCAGGCCCCGGGGCGGTAGTGGCCGAAGACCTCGGCCATCGTGCCGCAGACCTCGCCGATCGAGCAGTATGCGCGCAGCGCCTCGCGGATCGCCGGTAGCGTGTTCTCGCTGCCGGCGCAGATCTCGCGCAGGTGCCCCAGGCGCTCAGCCACGGCCTGCTGATCGCGCGTTGCCCTGACCTGCGCGAGCCGTTCCACCTGCGCCTGCTCGGTCTGCGGATCGACGCGCAGGATCGGCTCGCCGGCGTCGTCGTCCTCGTCGACGTAGCGATTGACCCCGACGACGACGTCCTGCTCGGTCCGGTATCGCTCCTGGTAGCTCCAGGCCGACTCGTCGATCTCGCCGATGATGAAGCCGATCGCCGCCACCGCCCCGCCAAGGCGGTCGATCTGCTCGATCAGGGCGGTGGCGCGGCGCTCGATCTCGCTCGTCAGCGACTCGACGTAGTAGGAGCCCGCAAAAGGGTCGACCGTGTCGGCGGCGCCCGACTCGTAGGCCAGCATCTGCTGCGTGCGCAACGCGATCTTCGCCGCGCGCTCCGTCGGCAGCGCGAGCGCCTCGTCGTAGCCGTTCGTATGCAGCGACTGCGTGCCGCCGCAGACCGCGGCAAAGCCCTGCAGCGCCACGCGCACGATGTTGTTGAGCGGCTGCTGGGCGGTCAGCGTCACGCCGCCGGTCTGGGTGTGGAAGCGCAGCATCAGTGAGCGCGGATCGCTGGCGCCAAAGCGTCGGCGCATGATCTCGGCCCACATGCGGCGCGCGGCGCGAAACTTCGCGACCTCTTGGAAGACGTTGTTGTGGCCGTTGAAGAAGAACGCGAGGCGAGGCGCGAACTCGTCGACGGCGAGGCCGGTATCGAGCGCCGCCTGCACGTAGGCGATGGCATTGGCGAGCGTGAAGGCGACCTCCTGGACTGCGGAGCAGCCCTTCTCGCGGAAGTGATAGCCCGAGATCGAGATCGTGTTCCAGCTGGGGATCCGTTCGCGGCAGTAGGCGAAGAGGTCCGTCGTCAGCCGCATTGACGGCGCCGGCGGATAGATGTAGTTGCCCCGTGCGATGTACTCCTTGAGGATGTCGTTCTGGGTCGTGCCGCGCAGCGCCGAGGGCGGGATCCCCTGCTCCTCGGCCACGAGCTCGTAGAGGCACAGCAGGACGCCGGCCGGCGCGTTGATCGTCATCGATGTCGACACCTCGCCCAGCGGGATCCCGTCGAACGCTGCGCGCATGTCCTCGATCGTGTCGATCGCGACGCCCGTTCGCCCAACCTCGCCGAGACAGCGTGGGTCATCCGAATCGAGTCCCAGCTGGGTCGGCAGGTCGAACGCCATCGACAGGCCGGTCGAGCCGTGGTCGAGGAGATAGCGGTAGCGCTCGTTGGACTCCCTGGCTGACGCGTAGCCGGCGTACTGGCGCATCGTCCACAGCCGCTCGCGATACATCTGTCGGTGAACGCCCCGCGTGTAGGGAAACTCCCCGGGCTCGCCGAGCTCGAGCGGATCGGGCAGATCCTCGGCGCCATAGAGCGTCTGCAGCTCGATACCCGAGTCGGTGAATCGCCGCGGGTCTCCGGCTCCGACGACCGGTGCGATGCTGAGATCGCGCTCGCTTCCGGCACCGCCCGGGCGCTTGTCGGTCGCTGTCATCGCCCAGGCAAGGATATATGCGCGTGAGCAGCCAGGGCAGACGTCGGATCAGCGACTAGGCTTCAGCGATGGCGACCTGCTTGGTCACGGGCGGAGCCGGCTTTCTCGGCTCGCACCTCTGCGACGAGCTGCTGGCGCGCCAGCATCGTGTGATCTGTGTCGACAACCTCGAGACGGGGTCGCTAGTCAACATCGAGCACATCCGCGATTCGTCGTTTGTTCATCTGAATCTCGATATCACCGATACCTATCACGTGGAGGAGCCGGTCGACTTCGTCTATCACCTCGCTTCGCCGGCTTCGCCGATCGACTACCTCAGACTGCCCTTGCACACGCTCAAGGTCGGGTCCTATGGAACGCACCACACGCTCGGCCTGGCGAAGGCCAAACGTGCTCGGTTCCTGCTCGCGTCGACGAGCGAGATCTACGGCGATCCGCAGGAGCACCCGCAGCGCGAGAGCTACTGGGGCCATGTGAACCCGATCGGCCCGCGCGGCGTCTACGACGAGGCAAAGCGCTACGCCGAGGCGCTGACGATGGCCTACCACCGCCAGCAGGGTGTCGACACTTCGATCGTCAGGATCTTCAACACCTATGGCGCGCGGATGCGCGCCTACGACGGTCGCGTGGTTCCCACGTTCCTGCGCCAGGCGCTCTCGAACAGGCCGCTCACCCTGTTTGGTGACGGGTCCCAGACACGATCGTTCTGCTACGTCAGCGATCTGGTCCGCGGGCTGATCGCGCTCGCCGAGTCCGGGCAGCACACACCGGTCAACATCGGCAACCCGGACGAGTTCACGCTGCTCGAGCTGGCCGAGGTCGTCCTCGAGGTGACCGGCGCCAGCTCGCCGATCGTTCACGAGGCCCTGCCGGTCGATGATCCCAAGCAGCGCCGGCCGGACATCACGCTGGCTCGCGAGCTGCTCGACTGGACGCCAGAGGTCGCGCTCCGGGAGGGTCTGCGGCTGACGATCGATCAATCCCGCACGGAGCGCTTGCTGGGCGAGTACGCCGGGTAACACCTTGCATCAGCGCACGCAACAAACAGACCTCTTGGGAGTTAGGACAAGCGAGATGGAAGCAGCGACAAAGCCGACCGGGTTGCTCGATGCGCCCGCCGCGCCCCCGCCCGCGCCCGAGCAACCTTCCCCACGGCCTGTCGCGGCGCCGCCGCTCGAGCGCTCCCTCGGCGGCCGGCCTCGCGATGTGAGACGCAAGCGCCCACCGGCGCTCTCGCTGCTTCTGCGCTGGGACACGGCGCGGCGCGCTACTCGCGTCCTCACGCTCCTTGCGCTCGACTTCGCCGGCATTTCGCTGGCGATCTTCACGGCGCTGGCGCTCAAGGCTGTCGTCCACGACCAGTTCAGGTTCTCCGACGTCCTCGCGACGACGCGCCATTACGTGTCATTCGCCTACCTCGTGACGGTGCTGATGTTCGCCCGCTCGAGGATGTATGCGCGGCGCGGCGAGCGGCCGGGTCTGGTGCGCGTCCTCGCCTCGCTCTCGGAGGTGACGCTCGTCGTCTTCATCTTCGCGGCCGTCAGCGGCCAGCAGTTCGCCTCCTATTACATCTTCTACGGCTCGTTCGCCTTCGCCGTCTTCTATGTTTCGTCGCTGCGCTGGGGCTGCGAGTGGGTCTCGGGCGAGCTGCTCCACGCCGCCGGCTACCAGCGGCGCGCGGTGATCGTCGGCTCCGGCGGGCACATCGAGGCCGTGGCGAAGGCGTTGTGCAGCGGGCCGCACCCGGCGGTGTCCGTGGTCGGATTCATCTCGCTCCAGCCGCGCCCGGGAAACGGCCTGCGCTCGCTCGGCAGCCTCGATGATCTCGGCAGCACGCTCGTCGAGGAGCAGATCGACGAGGTGATCATCGCCGATCCGGACTTCCCGCAGGAGCGCGCCGTGGCGCTCGTCGACGAAGCCCACGACCACGGGGTGCGGGTGCGGATCGCGCCGTCGACGATGGAGATCCTGATTCATCGCGCCGACTTCGTGCCGGGAGAGCTGCTGCCGCTGTTCGAGCTGCGCGCTCCCGTCTTCGAGGGCATCGACTACGTCGTCAAGCGGACCTTCGACATCGTGATCGCCTCGCTGGCGCTGATCACGCTGAGCCCGCTGCTGGCGCTGATCGCGCTCGCCGTGAAGCTGAGCTCACGCGGGCCGGTGCTGTACCACTCGATTCGCGTCGGCATCGGCGGCGAAGCGTTTGCGTGTCTGAAGTTCCGGACCATGTTCGTCGGGGCGGAGGTCCTGCAGGCCGAGCTCGAGGCGCACAACGAGGCGACGGGCGCGCTCTTCAAGATTCGTGACGATCCGCGTCTCACTCGCGTTGGCCGGCGGCTGCGGCGCTACTCGCTCGACGAGCTCCCGCAACTGATCAATGTGCTGCGCGGCCAGATGTCGCTTGTCGGCCCGCGACCGCTGCCGCAGCGCGATTACGACCGCCTCGAGGATTGGCATATGAAGCGCTACCTCGTGTTGCCCGGGATGACCGGCCTCTGGCAGGTCTCGGGCCGCGCCGAGCTCTCGTTCGATGATCTCGTTCGACTCGACTTTCTCTATCTCGAGCGCTGGTCGGTCTTCCTCGACCTGACAATCCTCGCCAAGACGCTGCCCGCGGTGATCTGGGGCCGCGGGGCGTTCTAGGAAGCGCGCCTGGCCTACTTCGAACGTCTCTGGAGCACGTCGGAATGGGCGTCGGACGCCCGGCCGGAGCAGTTTGTGCTCCGGCGCGACTTCCTCCTTGGACATGTGTCGGCGCCGGCGCGCGTTCTCGATCTTGGCTGTGGTCTCGGCGACTTCACCGCGGCTCTGCACGAGCATGGGGCTGAGGCGGTTGGCTGTGATGTGGCGGGGGAGGCGCTG
>Ga0302326_10034058_pt1 | contig 10100 bp, 8 predicted proteins | sample Palsa_T0_3_FD_202264 | JGI IMG/M metagenome (GOLD analysis project Ga0302326, IMG submission 202264) | Peat permafrost microbial communities from Stordalen Mire near Abisko, Sweden - Palsa_T0_3 | ecosystem: Environmental > Terrestrial > Soil > Palsa > Peat permafrost | place: Sweden: Abisko...
ACGGCGCGGCGCCGGTGACGCGCCAGTGCCCGCCGTCCGGTGCGTCGCAGCTGGCCGGGATGGGAGGGGTAGGCGGCCGGGACTGCCTCCGGTGGGACTGCCTCCGGTGGGGCTGCCTCCGGTGGGGCTGCCTCCGGGGTGGCGGCGGCCAAGCTGCGGACCCCGTCGGCGACGAGGTTCCACCGGCTCGCCTCGAGCCGGCAGTGTTCGCAGCCGGTCAGGTGCTCTCCGGCCGCGTCGCCGATCGGCTGGCCGTTGGCCGCGGCGATCAGGTCGTCCAGGTCCAGATGGGAGGATTGGGTGTCGGTCGGAGGTGCGTTCATTGGATCTGGCCCTTCTCGTTAAGAATCCGGCTCAGCGCGGCCCGCGCTGCGCTCAGGCGGCTCTTCACCGTCCCGACCGGGATCTCCAGCACGCCGGCGACCTCGGGGAGGCTGAGCCCCGAGCCGAAGACGAGCCCGAGCACCTCCCGGTGGGCGGGGCCGAGGTCCCGGATCGCGACCCGTACCTCGGCCAGCTCCGCCCGGTCCAGGGCCGTCACCTCCGGCCCCGGGACCGAACCCGGCCGATCGGCCAGGAAGGCGTCGTCCACTACCCGCAGCCGCCGGCCGCGGAGCCGGTCCCTGGTCTGCCGCCGGGCGATGGCGATCACCCAGGAACGCGCCGACGAATCGCCGCGGAAGTCGCCCGCCCGGCGCCAGACCGCGAGCATCGTGTCCTGCACGATCTCCTCGGCCAGCGCCCGCTCACCGGTCACCAGCAGGACCTGTGCCAGGACCACCCGGCCGTGCGCACGGTAGAACGCCGCCATCGCGTCCTCGTCGCCCTGGCCGATCCGGCCAAGCAACCAGCCATCGCGACTGGCAGGGTCACGGCTGGCGGCGAAAATCGCCGCCCCGACGTTCCCGTTAGGATCGTTCACCGGTCGCCTCTCTGAAAGCTTCGCTTGCAGAGTAAGTAGCAACAGCCAGCGCGCCGGTTCGGCTCACCGCCGGCATTTCTAACCGGCCGCCCAGGGGCGCCTACGGGTGCAGCACGCCCAGGATCCCCTCGCCGTACTTGGCCAGCTTCGATTCGCCGACGCCGTTGATCGCGGCGAGCTCGCCCAGCGTCGCGGGCGCGGTCACCGCGATCGCGCGCAGCGTCGCGTCGTGGAAGACCACGTAGGCGGGCACGCCCTGCTCCTTCGCGGTCGCGCCGCGCCAGGCGCGCAACTGCTCGAAGACCGCTTCCTGCTCGGGCGTCAAGTCGGCCGCGGCCAGCTTGGCCGCCCCGGCCGCCCCGGCCGGGCCGCCCGCGGCGGCGACGCGCACCCCGCGCAAGCGCGCCGCCTTGGGCGACGGCGCGTCCTGCCGCAGCGTCACCGCGCGCTGCCCGCGCAGCACTTCGCCGCTCGCCTCGGTGATGCCAAGCGTCTGGTACTCGCCCTGCACCGCCAGCAGCCCCTGCGCGAGCAGCTGCCGCACCACGCCGCGCCACTGCGCCTCGTTCAGCTCGACGCCGATGCCGAACGTCTTCAGCTCGTGGTGCCCGTTCTCCGACACCTTGACGGTCTTCTTGCCGAGCAGGATGTCGATGATCTGGCCCGCACCGTAGCGCTGGTCCCGCTCCCGCTCCAGCCGGATGATCGTCGACAGCAGCTTCTGCGCGGGAACCGTCCCGTCCCACGTCTGCGGGGGAGACAGGCACGTGTCGCAGTTGCCGCAGGCCGCGGTCCGCTCGGAGAAGTACGCAAGCAGCTGCGTCCGGCGGCAGTCGGTCGCCTCGCAGAGGGCGAGCATCGCATCCAGATGCGACGCCATCAGCCGCCGGTGCGCGACGTTGCCCTCGGAGGAGTCGATCATCCGCCGCTGCTGCACGACGTCGGCCAGCCCGTAGGCGAGCCACGCGGTGGCGGGCTGGCCGTCCCGCCCGGCCCGGCCGGTCTCCTGGTAGTAGCCCTCGACCGAGCGCGGCATGTCCAGGTGCGCGACGAACCGGACGTCGGGCTTGTCGATCCCCATCCCGAACGCGATCGTCGCCACCATCACCAGCCCGTCCTCGCGCAGGAAGCGCGCCTGATGATCGGCCCGCACCCCACTGTCCAGCCCGGCGTGGTACGGCAGCGCGGGGATGCCGTTATCGGTGAGGAACGCGGCGAGCTTCTCCGTCGAGTCCCGTGACAGGCAGTACACGATGCCGGCGTCGCCCGGGTGCTCGGTCCGCAGGAAGTGCAGCAGCTGCTTCTTCGGTTCGTTCTTGGGCACGATCCGGTACTGGATGTTGGGCCGGTCGAACGATGACACGAACAGCTTCGACCCGGCCAGCTTGAGCCTGATCGCGATCTCTTCCCTGGTCGCCTGGGTGGCGGTCGCGGTCAGCGCGATCCGCGGCACGTCCGGCCAGCGCTCGTGCAGGACCTGGAGCTCCAGGTAGTCGGGCCGGAAGTCGTGGCCCCACTGCGACACGCAGTGCGCCTCGTCGATGGCGAACACCGAGACCTTGGCCGCGTCGAGCAGCCGCAGCGTGGCCTCGGTCCGCAGCCGCTCCGGGGCCAGGTAGAGCAGGTCGAGCTCGCCCGCCTTGAACTGCTGCTCGACCACGTGCCTGGTCCCCGGGTCCTGGGTCGAGTTGAGGAAGTCGGCCCGGATGCCGAGCTGGCGCAGCGCCTGCACCTGGTCCTGCATGAGCGCGATCAGCGGGGAGATGACCACCCCGGTGCCCGGTCGCACCAGCGCCGGGATCTGGTAGCAGAGCGACTTGCCGCCGCCGGTCGGCATCAGCACCAGCGCGTCGCCCCCGCCGACGACGTGGCCGATGATCTCCTCCTGGCGGCCGCGGAAGGAGTCGAAGCCGAACACCCGGTGCAGCACGGTCGCGGCCCGCTTCGCCCCGTCCGGCACGCCGGCGACCCGCGGGCTTTCCGTCGCGGTGGCGGCGAGACGTGCAGACGCGGTGCTTTCAGACGCGGTGCTTTCAGACGCGGTGCTTTCAGACGCGGTGCTTTCAGACGCGGTGCTTTCAGACACGGTGCTTTCAGACACGGTGACGGCGGCGCCGGTGTCGGTTGGATCGCTGGCGTCGCTCGGGTCAAAGGGGGAGGACACGCGGCAATCCTACGGGCCGGCGCCGACAGTCGGTGGGAGTGCAACCGATCGCCAGGTCGCCGCGTCCAAGTCGCATGACCAGACCCGCCTTCGCCGTCGGCTGCGCCGCCGCCGTCCTGCTCTCCGCCGTCGCCTGCGGCACGACCAGGGGGGCGGTCGGCCCGGCGGCGCCGCCGACGCGGTCCGCCGCTGCCCGGAGCGCGTCCGCGCCCGGCTCGGGAAGCTGCCCGACCCGGCGCGCCTACGCGACCGAGGTGACCGCCGCCGGCCGCGTGGCCTGGCAGGTCAGCCTGCCCACGGCCGCCCAGCAGCAGGGGATCGCGGCGCAGCCGCTCGTGATCAGCGGCGTGGCCGTCTTCGCCGAGGAGAACGCCGTCTACGGGATCCGGGTGAGCGACGGCCATCTTCTGTGGCGACGGGTCTTCTCCAAGGACATCGCCTCCCTGACCGGGGCCGTCTACGGCCTGTGGCAGGCGGACGGCCGCGTGGTCATGCTGACCGGGCAGGTCACTTCGAGCGCCCGGCTCACCGCGCTGACCCCGTCGACCGGCGCCGTGCGCTGGACCCTGCCGCTGCCCGCACCGGGGCTGCTCGGATCGCAGGCCCAGGGGAGCGGCGCCGCGCTGGCGATCCTGCGACCCAATGGCGTGCTCGAATCGGTCGACCTGGATTCGGGCCGGGTGCTCTGGACCCGCCCCGTCGGCCCGTCGGCCGGGCCGGCCGCCGTCGGCCCGGTGATCGCGGCCGGCGGCAACGGCCTGGCCGTCGGCTATGCCGCCCGGGGCGGCGGCCGGTCACTGTGGACGGCCCGCGGGCTGCCACCGGAGACCAACCTGACCGCGGCGGGCGGGCTCTTCCTCGCCTGGAGCAACGCCCAAGGCGGCGGGGCGCCCACGGCGGTGACCGCGCTGAACCCGCGCACGGGCCGGCTCGCATGGCGGTTCGACCCCGGTCCGGCCGTCACCATCCTCGGCGCCGGTCCGGCCGGCATCGCCCTCGCGACGTACACCGCCCACCCCCGGCTCTACCTGGTCAACCCGGCCACCGGCCGGGTCCGCTGGTCCGCCGCCACCTTCGCTGCGGCCGAGTACGGCCTACCCGGTCAGCTGGTCGTCACCGGAAGCCGCGTGATCCTGGCCGAAGGCAGCGCCGGGGGCACCCGCCTGGCCGTCAGGAACGCGGCCGACGGGCGGGTGCTCTGGTCCACGCCGCTCGGCGCGGACGCGGAGGGCGGCGCGAACCTCGCCCTGCTGCCGCTCGCGGCCGGCCAGGCGGTCGCCGCGACCGTGTGGCAGGGCTCGGGGCTCTCCACCCGGCTCACGGTGAACCGGCTCGCGACCGGCGCCCCGCTCGGGTCGCGCACGCTGCCCGACCTCGTGATGGCCCCCCTGACGGTCGCCGGCACCAGCGTCCTGGCCCAGTCCGACTCCCCCGCCTGCGCCATCGCGGCCACCGGCACCGCCACCACCCGGACTAGATAGCGGGTACCGGCGCAGCCACCGGGCCTCGGCACCCAGCCGCGCCGCTCCTGGTTAACGGCGAGTGACTTCCGATAAACTCAGGGACATCACTGAACCCGTACGGCGCATGCTGCCCGCTGACGCTGTCCCGCTCGTGGTCGGCGTCCTGGTCGGCGCATCGATCGGCGCCGCCACCGCTGTCGCGCAGCCGCATCTGGGCCTGCCGTGGTCGGCCCTGGCGAACTCGGCCAGTCCCTGGCTACTGGGCGGCTTCGCGGCCGGCGCGCGGGCGGCGCGACGGGGACCGGCGATCGGGGCGGGCCTGCTCGCCTGCGTCGTCGAGGTCCGCGCCTACTACGCCACCGCCACGGCGATAGCGATGCCCGTCGCCCACAACGTGACCCCCTTCTGGCTGGCCTGCGCGGCGGTCGGCGGGCCGGTCGCCGGACTGGCCGGCTGGGGCTGGCGGCGGGGGAGTGGCCGGGTCCGGGCGTACGGCGCCGCGTTCCCTGGAGGCACCTTCATCGCCGAGGCGGTGGGGGCGTACGGGCTCCGCCTGCACTACCACCCGGCCGTCGCGCTCTTCCTCGCCATCGGGATCGCGCTGCTCTGCCTGATGATCGGGCGCGCGCCGTGGCCGGGCCTGCTGGCCTGGACCGCGGCCTTCGTGGTGGCCGGGGCGCTCGTCTACGGCCCGCTGCTCGACGCCGTCGTCGGTACCACTTCCGGCGGCGTCACCTTCGGGCCGTTAGGCCAGCTAGGCCAGCTAGGCCAGCTCGGCCAGCTCGGCCAGCTCGGCCATTAGGCAGGCAGGATCGGCTCGGCCGGCTCGTCCAGCCGGACGGCGATCACGCCGAGCAGGATCAGCGCGCCGCCGAGGAACTGGGTGGTGGCCGGCGCCTGGTGCAGCAGGATCCAGGCGAAGGCGACGGCGAACAGCACCTCGGCCATGGCCACGAACGACCCGAACTTCGCGCCCAGCCTGCGCGCCGCCGCGATCCCGGTCACGTACGCGATCGCCGCCGCCGCCAGGGAGAGGCCGAGCAGGGGCACGACCCAGCTCACCGGGTGGCCGAGCAGTGTCACGTCGCCGCCGGCGAACCGCAGCGGCACCAGGCCGGTCAGCCCCAGCGCGGCCAGGGCGGCGGAACCGACCACCATTCCGCCCCAGGTCAGCACCAGCGGGGGCAGTCCGCCCGAGCCGTCGGCCGACTGGAAGAAGTACACCGCCATCGCCACCGCGGCCGCCAGCGCCCACGCCGCGCCGGCGATGCTGACGGTAACCGAACCGGTCAGGTCGAGCATCAGCGCCAGTCCGCCGAGCGCGGCCACCACCCCGCCGACGGTCAGCACCCGGGGCCGCTGGCCGTGGCGCAGCCACAGCCATCCGACGATCAGCACGATGCCCATGTACTCGAGCAGGATCGCGATGCCGACGTCCATCCGCGCGATGGCGTTGAAGTAGCAGACCTGGCACGCGTCCACTCCGATCAGGCCGAACAGGATCATCTGCCAGGCCCCCCGGCGCAGCAGCGACCAACGACCGCGCAGCGTGAGCAGCGCCGGGATGGTGAGCGCGAGCGCCGCGATCCCGACCCGCCCGAGCACCGCGCCGGCCGGCGACCAGCCCGCCGCGATCAGCGCCGACCCGAACGTGCCGGACGTGCCGAAGCACATCGCCGACACCAGGCCGATCGCCACCCCGGCCGACCGCCGGGAGAGCCCCGAGCCCAGCCCCGCCGACCTCGGAGCCGGCGCCGAGATCACGGGAGCTGCCGCGATCGGCCCGTCCGCCGTCCCAATCGTGGTCATGATCCCTCCCCTGGTGGGCGCCCAGCGCCGGTGGGCGCCGAGCCCTCGTGATCGCACAGCCCTGTTAGTCGCACAGCCCTGTTAGTCGCACAGCCCTGTTAGTCGCACAGCCCTGTTAGTCGCACAGCCCTGTGAGTCGCACAGCCCTGTGAGTCGCACAGCCCTGTGAGTCGCACAGCCCTGTGAGTCGCACAGCCCTGTGAGTCGCACGGCCTTGTGAGTGGCACGGCCTTGTGAGTGGCACAGCGCCGCTGTAAGTGGTAAAAATTAAGTACGCCTATGACACTAGCCGGGAGTGCTGAAAGGAGTCAAATGGCTTTTGCCCATGACACCGAAGTGTCACTCAACGGCACCGCCGCGCTGGTGAACACCGGCCGCGGCGGCGTGGAGGAGCTGCCTGACGGCGCCGCCCTTGACCGATTCGTCACCCACTGGCAGTGGACCGGCAGCCGCACCCACGACGAGGCCGAGCTCGCGGCGGTGCTGCGGCTGCGCGAGCGCCTGGCGCCGCTCTGGGAGATGACGCCGGACGAGGCGGTGGAGCTGGTGAACACGCTGCTGCGGGTCGCGAACGCGCTGCCGCAACTGGTCAAGCACGACGGCTGGGACTACCACATCCACGCGACGTCGCCCGACGTGCCGCTGGCGGACCGGATCGCGGTCGACGCGGCGATGGCGGTCGCCGACGTGATCCGCTCCGGCGAGTTCGGCCGCTTGCGGGTCTGCGCCGCCGACGACTGTGACGACGTGGTGATCGACCTGTCAAAGAACCGATCCCGCCGATTCTGCAGCCTGACCTGCGCTAACCGCGTCAACGTGGCGGCCTTCCGCTCCCGCCGCACCGCCAGCTGAGACCCGCCGCTAGCCGGCCGGCTGCTCGACCGGCGCCTGCTCGACCGGGGCCGCCTCCTGCCGCCTGATCGCCGACCGCCCGAGCACGAACCAGCCCACGAACGCCACCACCAGCGCGACGATCACCCCCAGGTTGGCGTACTCCCAGGTGCCCGTCTTCCCGCCAAGGCCGAACGGGCCGAGCAGGTACCCCTGCCAGGACAGCCACGAGGCGTAGGTGTTGACCACGAGCCCCCACCCGATGACGGTGCCCGCCACCATCAAGGTGACCGGCGCCCACCGCACCGCGCCGTAGCGGCCGGAGGAGGTGAACAGCTCCGCGTCCGCGTACGGTCGCCGCCGCAGCAGGATGTCGGCCAGCATCACGCCGCACCAGGCTGCGAGCGGCACGCCCAGCGTGATCAGGAACCCCTCGAACGGCCCGATGAAGTTGGACGAGAAGAACACCACGTAGATCGTCCCGACGATCATCAGCACGCCGTCGATCAGCGCCGCCGACCAGCGCGGTACCGGCAGCCCCGCGGCGAGCAGGGTCAGCCCGGAGGAGTAGATGTCGAGCACCGCGCCGCCGACCAGGCCGAGCACCGCCACCAGCACGAACGGGACCAGGTACCAGGTCGGCAGGATGGTGGACAGCGCCCCGATCGGGTCGCTGTTGATGGCCGACGACAGCGACGTGGACGACCCGGCCAGCAGCACGCCGAAGCCCAGCAGGAACAGCGGCGCGATGGACGCGCCGAACGTCGTCCACCCGACGACGCCGGCCCCGGAGGACCGGCGGGGCAAGTAACGCGAGTAGTCGGCGCCGTTCTGCACCCAGCCCAGGCCGAAACCGGTCGCGACCAGCACAGTTGCGCCCAGGAAGGCCTGCGGGGACCCCGAGTGCAGGGACGACACGGCGGCCCAGTGGATCTTGGGGATGACCAGGATGAAGTACACCACGGTGAGCACGCCGGTGATGACGGTGATGATGGCCTGCAGCCGCATGATCGTGTCGAAGCCGAGCGCGGCGCTGCCCACGACCAGCACCGTGATGACCAGGAACGCGATCACCTTAGTGACGTCGCCGGAACTCCAGCCGAGCCGGTGGAACACGGTCGCGGTGGCCAGCGTGGCCAGCACGGTCAGCACGACCTCCCAGCCGACGTTGACGATCCAGGCGACCATCGTCGGCAGCTTGTTCCCCTGCACGCCGAACGCCGCCCGCGACAGCACCAAGGTTGGCGCCGACCCCCGCTTGCCCGCGACCGCGATGAAGCCGACCAGCAGGAACGAGACGACGATGCCGACCACCCCGGCCACGCAGGCCTGCCAGAAGGAGATGCCGAACCCGAGCACGTAGGCCCCGTAAGCGAGCCCGAGGACCGAGATATTGGCCGCGAACCACGGCCAGAACAGGTCGCGCGGCGTCCCCTTCCGTTCGTCCTCGCTGATGACGTTGATCCCGTTGGCCTCGAAACCAAGCGGCCGATCCTGCGTCGCGGTGCTCACCGGATGCCTCTCCCTGCTGGTAAGAGCTTTAACCTGGGAACATACAGCCAAGCGCGTAAACCGTGCATTACGGGTATCTCTTCCCGCTGTGGTAACAAGCAAAGATGGCAGTGTAGGAGGCGGAACGCACGTGCGGCCACCGGACCGCGCCAAGGGCGCGCTGTACGGACTGGGGATCGGCGACGCGCTCGGCATGCCGACGCAGCTGCTCTCCCGCCGGCAGATCGTCGAGCGCTGGGGTCCGCTGCTGACCGGCTTCGAGGCCGCCCCCGACGATCACCCCATCGCCGCGGGCATGCCCGCGGGCGCGGTCACCGACGACACCGAGCAGGCCGCGCTGCTCGGCTGGCTGCTGGTCGAGGGCAACGGCCGGGTCTCACCGGGCGAGGTGGCGGCCGCCCTGCTCGGCTGGGAGCGCCAGATGGCCGCGCGCGGATCGCTCGACCTGCTCGGCCCCTCGACCAAGCGCGCCCTCGACGCCGTGGCCAGCGGCACCCCCCCGGCCGAGGCGGGCAGGCACGGCGACACCAACGGCGCCGCCATGCGCATTACCCCGGTCGGCATCGTGGCTGCCCCGGACAACCTGCCGGGCCTGGTCGACCGGGTGCAGCAGGCGAGCATCGCCACCCATAACACCTCCGTCGCGCTGGCGGGCGCCGCCGCCGTGGCCGCCGCGGTCAGCGCGGGCATCGACGGCGCCGACATCGGGGCGGCGACGACGACGGCCGTCGCGGCGGCCGAGCTCGGCGCGCAGCGCGGGCACTGGACGGCGGGCGCGGACGTCGCCGCCCGCATCCGCTGGGCGGCGGACCTGGTGGCGGGGACCGGACCGGAGCGGGCGGCCGAGCTCATCGGCACGCTCGTCGGCACCAGCCTGGCCACCCAGGAGTCCGTGCCGGCCGCCTTCGCCGTGCTCAGCGCGGTGCCGGGCGACCCCTGGCAGGCCTGCCTGCTGGCGGCGTCGCTGGGCGGCGACTGCGACACGATCGCCGCGATGGCCGGCGCGATCGGCGGCGCCTGCCACGGCCTGGCCGCCTTCCCGGCCCGCGCCATCGAGACCGTGGACGGGAACGGGCTGAGGATCGCCGACCTGTCCGAGGCGCTGTTCGCGCTGCGCGGCCCGCGGTGACCCCGGCCGAGATGACCCCGGCCGAGATGACCCCGGCCGAGATGACCCCAGCCGAGATGACCCTAGCCGCGGTGACCCCGGCCGCCGCGGCCCCGCCCCGCCGGCTTGTCTTCGCGGGCGAGGCGCTGGTCGACGTGCTCATGCGCGTGCCCGGCCTGCCTCCGCGCGGCGGCGACATCCTGGCAACGTCATCCGAGATCGCGGTCGGCGGCGGGTTCAACGTCATGGCCGCCGCCGCCCGGCAGGGGCTGCCGGTGCTGTACGCGGGCG
>Ga0302326_10034059_pt1 | contig 10100 bp, 6 predicted proteins | sample Palsa_T0_3_FD_202264 | JGI IMG/M metagenome (GOLD analysis project Ga0302326, IMG submission 202264) | Peat permafrost microbial communities from Stordalen Mire near Abisko, Sweden - Palsa_T0_3 | ecosystem: Environmental > Terrestrial > Soil > Palsa > Peat permafrost | place: Sweden: Abisko...
CCGTCCCAGGCCGGGCCCGCCGAAAGGCAGCTTCGATGCGACGAGTACTGCCCACCGGCAGCTGCGAAGAGATGAGGACGATCGAGCCATCGCGCAGGTGCGGGAACAGTGCAGAAATCCGTGTTTCCACATAGCTGACGTCCGCCCGGTCCTCCTCATCCACAGGCGTATCGAAGGTGACCCAAATGAGTTCGGATGCGCTCACGGCTTCGTGCGTGTCCGTCATGAACCTCAGCATCTCCGCGGACACACCCGCGCTAAGCAGATCGGTCAATCCGGGTTCGAGTATCGGCGGGTTGCCGGCGACCAGATCCGAAATTTTCTCAGGATCGGGATCAAGGCCAATAGTTGGAAAATGTTCCGCGAGGCAGCCTGCGGTAACACAGCCGAGGTGCCACAGGCCGTACACACAAATATTCATCCTGATGAATAGCGAAAGCTCATCATGACACAACGGCTCCGAACCCGTCCAATCCGAATTCTTCACCCCGGCTTTGAGCGCCCCGTTCGAAGGGAGCCGGGATCTTGTATGTTATATTCCATCTGATGCCCTCCGGAAAGTGCGACGTCAGCCTCATCCTGCCCGCATATAACGAGGCGGGGACGATCACGCGCACACTCGCTGAGGCAGTGGAATACTTTCGGGCTCGGTCCCTGACGTACGAAATCATTGTGGCGGCCGATGGCGATGACGGAACGCGGGAACTGGCGAGGGAGTTTGCCAAAACCGAGGCAAGTATTTGCGTGATTGGGGAGTCTGGCCGGCGTGGAAAGGGCAAAGGGATTCGCGAGGGCGTGATGCTGGCGGCTGGAGAGATTGTCGGCTTCGCGGACGCCGATAATAAGGTGCCGATCGGCGAATTTGGCAAATTGGAGACATTCCTTCACAACGGCTATGAAATAGCTATCGGCTCGCGGGGACTGGAACGGTCCTGCGTCAAGCGGAAGCAAAAGCTGTATCGCCAAATCGGATCGGTAGGATTCGGCCGCCTGATGCACGCCCTGGTTGGGTTGCCTGAGATCACGGACACGCAGTGCGGGTTCAAATTTTTCCACAGAGAAGTCGCGCAGGACTTGTTCAGGCGGCAGCAAATCGATGGATATATGTTTGATGTTGAGATCCTGGTTCTTGCGCAGAGTCTCGGCTACCGCGTCAGGGAAGTGCCGATTGTATGGAGCGACGATGCAGACAGCCGCCTTCAGCTGGTCAGTGGGAATTTGCGCAATGTCGCCGACCTTTTCAAGATCCGTCTGACCTCCATGCGGCAGAGTGAGGCCCCGGCAACGGTGGAAGCACACGTGAACAGCGCGCCCCGCTAAGTCACATTCGTCTGACAGGGAGATTGATTTGAAAGCCTTTGTAACCGGCGGCGCCGGGTTTATTGGGAGTACTCTTGTTGACCGCCTGCTGGAATCCGGGCACGAAGTGGTGGTGTTCGATAATTTCTCTACGGGCAACATCGCATTCCTTCAGGACGCTCTTAAGTCACCGCGTTTCCGTCTGGAGCGGGGAGACCTTTTGGACCCCGGGGTCCTCGCCAATGCGATGCGGGGCGCCGATCTGGTTTTCCACTTTGCCGCGCACGCGGATGTTCGGTTCGGTCTGAGTCATCCCCGCAGGGATCTGGAGCAGAATACCATTGCCACCTGGAACGTACTTGAGGCAATGCGGACTAATGGTGTTCGCCGAATCGCTTTTTCGTCGACTGGCTCGGTCTACGGGGAGGCCGAAAGTTTTCCTACACCTGAGAATACCGCTTACCCGATCCAAACTTCTCTTTACGGAGCTTCAAAACAGGCGGCTGAAGGCTTTCTCACGGCCTATTGCGAGGGATTTGGGTTGCAATCCTGCATATTCCGCTTTGTTTCGATTCTGGGAGAGCGGTATACCCACGGACATGTAGTCGATTTTTATCGCCAGCTCATGGAACACCCGGCATATCTCGATGTGCTCGGAAATGGTGAGCAACGGAAATCTTACCTGTATGTCAACGATTGCGTGAACGCTGTCATGATGGCGACCGAAAAGGCGACGGACCCCGTTAATATCTTCAATCTCGGCACTAATGAGTATTGCCAGGTGAAGGAGTCGATCCAGTGGATATGTGAACATCTGGGGCTCAAGCCAGAGTTGCGGTATTCCGGCGGAGACCGCGGTTGGGTGGGCGACAACCCGTTTATTTTTCTGGACTGCTCCAGGATTCGCGATCTCGGATGGAAGCCGCAATTTACCATTAGAGAAGGTGTGATCCGAACCGTTGATTTCCTGCGGAGCCAGGAATAGGGCCTGCATGGGCGGTGTCGTTGTGCCGCGGAAAGGTATGTGTTTGTGACAGACGCGTCGATTTCGCCTTCGCGAGGACAGCAACTTGCTCCGGGTTGCCGGGATCACCTGTCCCGGATAAAGACCTTCTACGCCTCCGCTCCAATCGCGTCGGGGTGGTTTGGGCAACGATATCGCAGCCTTTTGGCCCATTACTATCGCTTGCTCATCCCCCCGGACGCAAGCGTAATCGAGATCGGGTGCGCCAGCGGCGAGTTGCTCGCGATGTTGCCTAATCGGGATGTGGCGGGCGTTGACCTTTCGGAACACCAGATTGAGGGCGCGCGCCGGCGCCTTCCGCACGGCGCGTTCTTTACGCAAGAGGCGGAGTCTCTCCATCTTGATCGGACCTTTGACTTCATCATCCTTTCGGAGACCATAAATTTCGCTGCAGACGTGCAGGCTGTTTTCCGGAATCTGCTGGACATTTCCCATCCGGGGACGCGCCTGATCCTGAACTTCCACAGCAATTTATGGCAGCCGATACTCGCGTTAGCGGTTCGGTTGGGCCTGAAAGCCCGGAGTCCTGCGACCAACTGGCTTACCACCCCCGATGTTCGAAACATGCTCTCGCTGTCCGATTGGGAGGTGCTGAGGGTTTCAACCCGGATTCTCATTCCGGTTCCACTGCTTGGATTGGATGTCCTTATCAATCGGTATCTCGCTCCTTTTCTGTCCTGGTTCTGCCTCTCGGTGTTCCTGGTCGCCAGACCAAAAGAAAGCCCTCGACGTGGTCCGTGCCGTGTCTCGGTCGTGGTTCCAGCGCGCAATGAAGCCGGGAATATTGCGGAGGCTGTGCGCCGGATCCCGGCCCTCGGAGGGGGGACCGAAATCATTTTCATTGAGGGACACTCGCGGGATAATACGTGGGATGAGATTCAAAGAGTTGCTTTCGAGCACCCCGGCGCAACCATCCGATGCCTTCGTCAAACGGGGAAGGGTAAAGGAAACGCTGTCCGCGAGGGTTTTGAGGCGGCCAGCGGCGATATTCTCATGATCCTGGACGCGGATCTGACAGTTCCGCCGGAGGAGTTGCCTAAATTCTACGAGGCGCTCGCCAGCGGAAAGGCGGAGTTCGCTAATGGGGTTCGCCTTGTCTACCCGATGGATGAGAAGGCAATGCAGTTCCTGAACTTATGTGCAAATAAGGTATTCGGCCTTACTTTCTCATGGCTTTTCGGGCAACCGATCAAAGACACCCTGTGTGGCACGAAGGCGTTGTTCAGGCAGGACTATCGGCGAGTTGCGGCGAATCGCTCATATTTCGGCGATTTCGATCCATTTGGAGACTTCGATCTTTTGTTTGGAGCGGACAAGCTTCATCTGAAAATGATCGACATTCCAATCCGCTATCGGGAAAGAACGTACGGGCAGACCAATATCCAGCGATGGCGGCACGGAGCCATTCTCGTGAGAATGGTGATTTTTGCGGCGCGGAAGCTCAAGTTCATCTAAAGAGAATGGCGCCTTCGCAATATCTGGTCAGGCTCAATTTGTTTCCTCTCTGGAGGCGGAAGGTTCGCGTTTGGGGGGGCGAGTTCCTCGCGGTGTCGTTCGATCGGCTCCTCTACCTCTATCTTCACCGGCTCGGCTTGATGGGTCGCGAAGAGAAAAGTTTTCTGGAAAAGCGAGTCCGGCCCGGCATGCACGTCGTCGACATTGGAGCGAACCTCGGCGTCTACACTCTCTTGCTTTCGCGCCTTACGGGAAGGTCCGGGACAGTGGTAGCGTTCGAGCCGGATCCGGAACTCTTTGAAGCCCTGCAGGTGAACTGCCGGGTTAACCCGGCCGGGAATGTTGAATTGCGCAATCTGGCGGCAGGCTCGCGCTCCGGTGAGATGACGCTTGCGCGATCTCTGGTCAATGCGGGCGACAATCGAATGGAACGATCGGGTTCTCCATCGGGCTTTGTCCGGCGAACGGTCGTTCCTGTCGCGACGGTTGACGAAATTGTCGCCGGACGCCCGGTGGATTTTGTGAAGGTCGACGTGCAGGGGTGGGAATCCGAAGTGTTGCGTGGTATGACGCGCGTCATAGCCTCCAATCCGGTACTGCAGATCTTTCTTGAATATTGGCCCTATGGCCTGCGAAAGGCGGGCTGCGAGCCACTCGAACTTCTGCGCTCTCTCGACGCCCAGGGATTCCGCCTTTACCGCATTTCGAGCGACGCGATTGTGAGAATCACAGACTTTTCAAATATGCACGAACCGACAGGTAAACGCTACATTAATCTTTACGCAGTCCGCGATGCATGACTGAGTGAGTCCCAGTGCCTTTACGAGATTATCTAAGGTTTCTTACCCAACCCCTTGCGCGAGACTGCGACATCAATTCGCCTTCGACTACCCAACTCAGGAGGCGGATCTTACTGGAAAATCCCTTTCTCCGAAGGATCTATGAAGAATGGTACGGTGCAATCCTGGAGACTTTGCCAGCTGGGCCCGGCCGGATTCTGGAGATCGGCACGGGAGCCGGCTTCCTCTCACAACGACTGCCAGGCCTGATCACCTCGGAAATCTTCCAGATCCCCGGTTTGGATCTCGTGCTCGACTCCTGCCGCTTGCCCTTCGCTGCGCAGAGCCTGCGTGCGATTGTGATGACCGACGTTCTCCACCATATTCCCGACGTCCGTCAATTTCTGAACCAGGCATCGGCCTGTGTGAAACCCGGCGGCGCGATTGTAATGATCGAACCATGGGACTCAGCCTGGTCGCGATGGATTTTTACTCATCTTCACCACGAGCCCTATCAGCCCGACGCGGAACGATGGGAGTTTCCGTCCACCGGCCCGCTTTCGGGAGCCAACGGGGCACTTCCCTGGATCGTGTTCGAGAGGGACAAGGCGCGATTCGCCGCGGAACACCCTCAGTGGCAGGTCGTCTCGATCCTCCCCATGATGCCTTTCCGATATCTGCTGTCCGGGGGGGTCACTTACAGAAGTCTCGTGCCCGGTTGGACATTCCCGCTGTGGCGTGCAATCGACAGGACAGTTCAACGTTTCGGTATGGCCATGTTTGCCCGAATCGTGGTGCGGCGATGCGAGGATCCTGATCGCCCGCGCTTTACCAATCCCAGTCTTCCGCGGTGATGTTAAGTTCGTAGATCCAAACAACCTCTCCCGGCCGAAGTCCGTCAAACTGCAAACGCAGGCGTCCGGCAGGTGGACTGCTCAAATCGAGACTCACTGTTCGCATTGGCGGGATGGTGGTGACAGCGACGAATTCCTCCGGCCGCTCCATGGGCTTCACGGAACCTTTGCTCACGGGCTCATATCGTTGAATCAGCAACCTGATCTTTCGGGGCAATTCGCCGGAGCTTAGTTCGCATTGCCATTGGAACTTGAGATTTCGGGTGCCCCGTGCCCTTTCGGTGTCGATCAGGATGGCGGGAGACCCGATGTTTGGCGTGGTGCTGGCACGCAAAGCAAACCGGCGCGGATAATGTTCCATACCGGATGTCCCACTGTTCTCAAAGGTCCCGTTCTCAATTGTGAGCTCCCGGGCAGCGTGCATTTGCGAGGCATATTTGATAACCGGGAACCATCGCGATTCTGTCACATCAAAACTGCTGCCCTTATTCTTCAGCGGAAAGAAGGCACGCACGGCGATATCATTCAGATACCAGGGCAGGTTCGATGGTGCTGGATCGTCCTTGAATCGGCGCAACAGCCACGCGCCCTGCCGCTCCGCCCATTCGGGCTCGTCGAGAGAGATGGGAAAGTCAGTAAACCGTCGGTTTGCAAAATCGAATGGAGCCATTCTGGACTGTAAAGAGAACAGCACTTTCGTGCGATTCTGGCCAGCGAGGTTCCAAACAAAATCCGTACTCGCTCCGGTTGTTAACACGTAGGGAGAATCTTCGTTCTGTTGGAGGACCGCGCTGCCTTCATCGACGGCAATCTGGAGGCGCGGGCTCGGGAGCAGTCGTTGCAACTGCCGGAGACAACTTGTCATCACGGCCGTCAGATCCGGAAAGGGCTTAGGCTTTTGAATTGAACGGCTGGCCCACCGGTACCCGACCACAGCGGCGCCTGCCGTTACCTCGGAACAGACGAACCCGAACCATATCACGAAAACAGCCAAAAACGCAGTGGACGCCCACCTTGGGGGGGTGCTCCAGAACCTGTTCGTGACCAACCATGAATTGTCCGGAGCCGCAGATTCGAAAGCGCGGAACATACAGATATTACGAATCAGGTAGAGAACAATGAAGTCTGCAGCGAAGAAGAACTGGCCTCCAAGCCGGTACCCGAGGGCATTCAACGCCATAACCGGACTAAGAGGTGGTCCCCACGTACCCCCCACAAGATACAGCGCCCCGACGCCGGCAAACCAATATGAGGCGAGAACCGCGATGCCCCAGCCCGATTTATTCCACAGAGCAATTGGAATGCCGCACACCAAAGCCAGCAGTACCACCCATGAAGAAAGCGGCAAGTACATCCATGCAAAGACGATCATGAGCGCCAATGAGCAACGCCCTGGGGCATTCCCTCCCAGGCGGCTTATGGCTAACCCCAGCGCGAACAGGCACAACACCGCCAGACGAACTAATATTGCCCCCGTGCTCACACGGCTGGCCTTAGCGATGGACATACCGGCGAGTTCAACGATATGGGGAACGATTCGACGCAGATGATATCCCGTGAAATGACGGTAATTTTCGGAGGTCAGGATCCAAAACTCCTGGTCCACCTGGCTGGGGGATACCTGGGTCACCTTGAACCGGGCTTTTGCGAGTCCTTCCACCGGCACGAACATCTCCGGGTTCCAGACTTGTATCTGCGGGTTGCTTGCCGCATAAAATGTTGCTGCGTCGGACCCCGCCAGCTTCCATTCGTTGGTCAATGACCGCAGGAGCCCCATCCAAAGGAGGGTGGGAATCAAAAACGCCACCAGAAGCGCACCCGCAGCTCTGGCACGCCGACGCCACCCAACGTGAATTGCGAATAAGGGCAACAGGACTGCAAGGACCAGAAACGGCGTCATGAGCGGGCGGGTCAAAGAAGCGAAAGACACAAACAGACCGCTCCCAGCCAGACAGACTGGCGAGAGATTACCCCTCAGACCGACGAGGAGAAACACGAGCGCCCATACGTTGAACAACAGACCGACGCTGTCCGAAGTTGAAATCGCGAGCCACTCTGCGGTAAACGGGTTGAGCACGGCCAGCAGAACTCCGGTAGCCGCCGCTAGCTTTCCGAGAGAAGGCCGAAGCGCAAGGTAAAGGGCATACCAGGCCACAATGTGCAGGACCAGCAGAAACGCGTGAAAAAGCGCGAACTTCGTTCCAAACAGCGCTATCCATAAGCCGCCAACGAAAGCATATCCCATCCTGAATGTCAGGTTTGGGTTCTCGCGAACAATGCCCTTCGCAAGCTGAATCGCACCATTCCACCAAAACTCGGCATCTCCATACTGCCAATTTCCAATGGTCGCCTGACCGGACCAATAGCTCGAATTCTGGTGGTATAAGAACGCGGAAAAAACCAGCAGGATCAGGAAGGCGAGATCGAATCCGTCAACCTGAATCCGCCAGCGCAAAGCACTCCGTATGCGAGCCAGCGGGTTGCGATACCTTTCATCATTCCGGGCCGCGTCAGCAGGAGTTGCGGCGACGTTACTGGCCATTCAACACAGGCTATCATAGCGCGTAATCTGTATTTCACTGCCAGTTTCGGGTGCATGTGTCCGGCCTCTTTCAATCAGTGCCTTATTACGGCCTCGCTTCTTTTTCGGTTGAATCCGCAGTTGCTGGTTGAAATCCCACGTAGCGCAGATGAGCGGAGACGGGTCGGTTGTCGGGATCTGGCAGGTTCATCGCCCGGTCGAAAAGCAACTCAATCTTCCGGTCGCCAACTCCCTCCACGCGAAACTGAAACGACACGTACCCGGACGAAACCGGCCTTCGCCCAACCTCTTTCCCGTCCACCAGTAAGGTCAAAGAAGATGACGCCGAACGCCCGCGCAGTCCAGGGATGTTCATCGAGACGGTGAGAGCAGTTGCATCGGCTGTCTTCCCCAGGACCATATAACTGGATTCCGCAACCCAGCCGTCCTCGTATATTCCGCTGTATTGCAGATCCGGGTTCTTAAGGTCGTCTGGAAACCGCTGGATCGAGTCGGGAGGCTTCATCGCGTTATAGTCAGATTCGGAAATCAGCGAAATGTCTCGGGCGAAACCGACAATGCGGCGAGTGTCCGCCGCAATATCAGCACCATAGAGGCGCATCAGACCGCTACGATGTGTAGGGAAGGACCAGCCCGACGTTCCCATATCTAGGGCGATGTACCGCCCGCCGTCGATTTCCTGCGGTCGAACCGGAGGAGAAAACAGCCTCGCCGAACCACGACCTTCGACGGGAAGCATACTTCGCGCGTCCCCGATTACACTCGCAGATGAAGGGACTCGGTTCTCGCGGTCGGCATTCAATGACGCCGTATACTCCAGTACCATTCGAACTTTCGGGGACGGGTCCAGAATGCGAAACAGGGAATCGCGACCCAGGGAAACTATCGTCGCGCCACTAAAGAAATAGTCCGCTTCCGGCTGATACATCGATACCAAACCGGCAATGCGATCTTCTATGCGAGTATCAGGCCACGGTGGAAGGCCGAAGGCCGAACTGACAAACAACAGATAGTTTTTCGGCTGTGGCACGACCGTGATGATGCTGCCGTTGCCAGCCTCGACAGGCCTTCCTCTTCGATTCACCACGCCAAGTTCGTTGCTGCTTCCGAGTACGGTCACATCCCCTTTGCCTTCAATTCCCCGCTCCATGTGAAAATCGTCGGCTGATGGAAGTGCACCATGCATATCGAATCGCAATAGCGGATACTCGGCTGCGAGCCGTCCGAGCAAACTCTCGATGTGTTGCTGGTTAAGAAGATAGAACGGATTGAATTGGTTAACTTCCAGGTGAGACAAGTATTCTGCGTTAACAATGCTGAGGGATGGATCTTTTGTGGAGAAATAGATCTGATCCAGGTACAACGCTTCTATCTTTGCCAGCGTAACATTGGCGCCGTCCGAGAGCCACGCGCCACGCTGTCCGGTCCGAAGGCGTGCCAGCTGAGAACTTAGTCCGGAACGCGATGCGGACAAGATCTCGACGAAACTGCCCGGAACAGTGCCGAGGCTTCGCTGCGTGTAAAAGTGTTGTGTAGTTGCCCCATAAATAATGAGAGTAGAGAGGGGTATACACCACGCTATTTTCAGGACAGTCGATCTTCTGCACCGTGCATGGATCTGGAGCCACGCCACCGCCAGCGTGCCGAGGACGAACGGCTGGATATACATCGCCAGCTTGTAAAGCGCGAAGTCTGCTTTCACTGTAAACAAGTAAATGCCTAAGACGATCATGAGAACAGAGGCGAACGCGACGGGCTGGCTGGTTTGCAATTGCCCCACGGTTGCCCCTATAGCGAGAAGAAGCAGGACAGCGCCCGCGATGATGGCGATATCACCACTCGGCCCGCTGACTACATTCCCGATTGCCTTAAAACCCCAAAGGTACGTCAGACCGGCCGGAGTGAGGTAGTCCGGGAAGAGAACCTGCGGAGTTACCGCTCCCCGCAGTGCACTCAATTGCAGCAGGAGCGTTATACCAGTAACTACGATCATAATATTCAGCAACACGACGCTGCAGATCGCAACAGGCACGGCGCGCGCTAGAATATCGCGAACGGACTGTTGCTTTCTGGCTACCAGAGCCGCGTGATAAAGCAGATATGGAATCACAAAGAACGGCAGAATTTCGGGGTAGACAAGAGCAGTA
>Ga0302326_10034060_pt1 | contig 10100 bp, 15 predicted proteins | sample Palsa_T0_3_FD_202264 | JGI IMG/M metagenome (GOLD analysis project Ga0302326, IMG submission 202264) | Peat permafrost microbial communities from Stordalen Mire near Abisko, Sweden - Palsa_T0_3 | ecosystem: Environmental > Terrestrial > Soil > Palsa > Peat permafrost | place: Sweden: Abisko...
TTTCCTTCACTGCTGTCATCACTGCTGTTTGGTTCGTTGTTTTCCAGTTTCTTTTTCCCCTTGGCTGCTTTATGGGCTTCCAGAGTCCATAGACAAAACACGATGAAGGCCGTGGAATTAACGACAACTGTGAGGAGAAGACGGCTATGTCGCCAGTCTTTGAGGTCGACTATTATCGAGTACAATGCCGTCGGTTTCTCGTATATCACATCCACAGTCTTACGCGGTCGTATGGGTCTGATTGGAAGCGGCGAGGAAGCGGATTGACTGTTTACTGACGGAGTAGGGTTCGGAGGAGGAGGCGAGGAAGAGGAGCGTTTGAAATTTGATTTCTTTGATTTCTGGCGAATTTGGACGGCGAAAATAGTAGGACTGAGGGTGCGGTGAGTATGCACAAGGATTGGACGCTGCAGAGCGCCCTGCATCAGGCTCGAGACTGCTATTCTTGGGCATTGAGGTCCATTCAGGAGAAAATGGCGAAGGACCTGCATGCCCTCTCTCGATGTTGTCGTTGATCGGCGTTGATCAATTTTTGGGCTCGATTAGCGGGCGCCACCAATGGCGGCGAATCCGTCAATCTGATGACCGTTATTCTCATAACACGAATGTCTCAATCCAATTCCTCTCATTAATTGGCAATCTGAGAAGTTTGATAATCTGTCTGGATTATTAGACAATGCGACATTAGCTACTCCCTAACATAAATCTATACATCTCCCAACGCAGATCTTGCACACATCTAGCCAAGTTGTCCTTCAGCTTTATGAATCTCAACAGAAGGAGGCGCTCCAAGGGCCTTCTTAATATCTGCATAAATTGCAAACTGCCCAGAAACCAAAAATGCCTACAAGAATTAGGCCTTGCATTGCAACGAAATCTGTGGGGGTGGATACCGTCATAATCATTCTAGGACCTAATCCGGCGAATAAGCCACGAAATCCAGCTGCTTTGCCTAAGGTATACAAGCGAGAGACGACCCCACCTTCACCCCCCTTTCCTTTGTTGATTTGAGATAATAATGTGTCGGCAGGCTATTGTCAGAGCCTAGCCAGGTTAGGGGATTGGACCTGAGAAAGTGTGGCGGCGGCGATGCCGGCTACGACCCCGGATGTTAGTTCAATTGTAGTATGTTTGATGGACGTCATGTTCTTCTTGGACTCATCAGACATGTTTCGAAGAATGATTTCATTCATCCATTCGTGAACAGTAAACTGACCCAATGCAAATGGGATCTATCATATCAGTCAGCATTACCACTGAAATAGAGGAAGAGAGGGAAGGTACCTGTTTGCACAAAATGGGAATAAATCCGGAATAAAATCCTCGTAAAACTCCATCTTCTCGCATAATCCGCATGAATCCAGTAACCAACCCACTAGCAAAATGCCGTTCACTGACCAATCTAATCCTCGTCGCCTCCAAAGGACAAAGTAACACATCAGCAAAGAACTCTGCAATAGCGGCGGATCCGAGATATATCGCCGTACGATGCTCCACGGCAGTGTTATAATCTCCGGTCGCATTGATAAATCTCCCTTTGAAGAATTCGTATCCCGCGAATTTCATCCCACCTTGCACAAGGTATCCGACTGCCGTGGGCCCAAATCCGGTCAACAGTGCACCAGGGCCTTCTGCCGCGACGATGCTTTTACCTGCTGAGAAGAGGCCCATCCCCTTGAGCGCGGGATCGATTTGGATACGCGTTTTCACAACATCAATTGGCGTTGCCATCCCCTATATTCAGACGATAACCTCGAGGATTACATGTGTGATAGTTGCGCAAATGCCACCAGCGGCGAGGTATTTCAAGTACCCCGAAGCAGCAATTGCAGGAAGAATCGGCTGGGTAGGAGAGCCCTGGGGGGACGGACGAGACGGATGGTGACGGAATACGTTCGTGCCATCTGGGAAATGGACCCCTCCAATTATTATACCCTTCCCTCCATCTCCTGCATCCTGGGTGTTTATGCGCATTGTTTATATGTCGTTAGGAGATTGCGCGCTGTTGGAGATGGCGAGGCGGTTGACTGCGCAGTCCACGCTGATTGCGGATCATCCGGAGAGGTATGGACGTCATTGGCTGATTTGGCGGACATTGCGGGCCTCTTATTACACGTAACACGAGTGACGAAGATTGACGACGCAGATCACGTGATCGCTGGCTCCTCAAGGCTCAAAGCTCAAGACAGGTCAGACCTAGTAGAAAATGGTCGGACGAATCTCATGGTCACTCCTCCGCGACAAATTCACAAGAGAGGCAGCCGGAGGGTGGAAGCAGGAAAGTCAGATTTCCACTATTTAACAATGTCGGAGAAAAACTACAAAGATAGAGGGAATAGGAGTTCCGGAAGATGGCCTCGAGGATGCGATATGTGTGAAAAGAGCTCCGGACTGGCAGCCATGGAGAAATTATGCTACATTTTTTCTCCCCCAGGTGCTTGCGGTGTCTGTCGGTGAGATGAGATCGGCGGGCGCATCGACAGGCCCGGATTTTCTAAATTTCAGCTTTGACTGGAGCACTTTTCTCGTAGCCGATCCTTCCCCCATTGCCCGGAAGACATCAAACAGCGAGTGCAGACGCCATCCTTGATCCACCGGCATAGCGTCTTCCTTGCTCAATTGACGCAGCATTCGCCATGCCGCCAAAGCCAAAAGATGCACTGGCCCCAAAGGAACAGGCTACATTCCGGCAGATTCTGGTACGTACCCACTGCCCACTGTGCTAACTTATTTCAGAGGAATTACGAGTCGAAGCAGTACAAGAAAGGGCTCAAAGCATGCGAGCAGATCCTCAAAAAGCATCCGCAGAATGGCGAGACAACGTCCATGAAGGGCCTTATCCTCAACATGATGGGACCAGCACGGAAAGCTGAAGCGTACGATCTCTGCAAGAAGGGGCTGCGCTATGATTTGACAAGTCATATCTGCTGGCATGTGTTGGGAATGGTGTATCGAAGCGACAGGAACTATGAGGAGGCGTTAAAGTGCTATCAGAATGCAATCAAGTTCGATAAAGATAATTTGAATATTCTCAAAGATATGGCTGTCTTACAAATTCAATGCCGGTTGTACGAAGCTTATACGGTACTATCTGCGAGAGACATAGCTAATGCGTAGGATACGAGGTTGAGGTTGTTACAGTTGAAACCGCAGATACGCCAGAATTGGACTGCCCTGGCAGTGGGACATCATTTACAAGGTGATCCAGCAGGAGCTGTCAAAATTCTGGCTTCGTTTGAGGATACTCTCAAGGTAGGGATCAAGTCGGCGTAAGCTAATGGTAGGTTGCACCACCGAGAAATGACCAGGAACATTCTGAAGCTTTACTATACCGCAATGCATTATTGGCAGAATATGATGTGTCAGCCGCCCTTGAACATCTATACGAGATAGAAGATATCGTTACCGCACCAGGAGTAGTTTATGAATTCGAGGCAGATTATCTATCCAAGCTGAACGACAAATCAAAGCATGAGGATCTGGTCAATGCATGGGAGAAACTGGTGGAACGGAATCCGGAGAACACGGAGTACCTGATGGGGCTCGAGAAAGCGAAGAACGTATCACCAGCCGATCGCAAACCATTCTGGGAAGAATTAGCCGCAAAATATCCGAAGGCTATCTCAATAAAAGTTATTCCACTGGGATTCCTGGAAGGTAACACCATCACTTAATCATAACTGATGATAGATGACGATTTTAGAATAGCAGTGGATAAGTATCTCCGATCATTTCTCAGCAAAGGCGTCCCAAGCACTTTCGTGTCACTAAAATCCCTCTACACAGTCCCTGAAAAACGGCAAATCATTCAAGACCTCGCAGAATCATATCTTGCATCCCTACGATCAGATCGGACATTCCCACCACCAATTGACACGACATCACAACAACCAAACGGCACATCAGATATAACAGAGCCTCCCACGACGCTACTCTGGACACTTTATTTCCTGGCATTACACTACGCCCATCCGAAATCCGAACGCAATGTCACCAAATCACTTGCTCTCATCGAAGAAGCCATCGAACATACTCCCACATTAGTCGAATTGCACCTTACCAAGGCTCGGTTGTTGAAATACCAAGGCGATTTATCAGCTGCTGTAGACGCGATCATGGTCGCTCGGGAACTTGACATGCAGGATCGGTTCGTGAATACCAGAGTTGGAAAATATCTTCTCCGCTGCAACCGCAATGATGAAGCGCTACAAATTCTCAAGGAGTTTACTCGACCCGATTCACCTGGTGGACCTTTGGCGGATCTAACTGATATGCAATGTATGTGGTTTGCCATCGAGGACGGAGAGTCCTATAGGCGTCAGAAGAAGTATGGTCTTGCGTTGAAGCGATTCCATACAATATGGAAGGTAATATCTCTCCTTGCTGACGTTGATAAGTAGCATTTTGAAGAATGGGAAGAAGATCAATACGATTTCCATACCTATTCCTTCCGCAAGGGACCGATAAGGGATTATATCAAACTACTTAAATGGGAGGATCGATTAAGAGGACATCCTTATTACGTTCGGGCAGCAACCAACGCGATTTCAATTTACATTACATTACATGACGATCCAAGTAGTGCAAATGAAACGCCAGAGATTGATGGGGTGAACGATGCAGAGAGGAAAAAAGCGATCAAGAAAGCGAAGAAAGCTGCAAAGAAACAAGAAGAGCAAAATGCTGCTAACGCCGATCCTAAAGATGCAAAGAAAGATGAGGATCCAAAAGGCGAAGCGCTTGTGAAGACTAACAAGCCCCTGGAAGAGGCTGTCAAATTCTTGAAACCATTACAAGAGCTAAGTGCAACCTTGCTGCAGACTCAACTCCTTGCGTTTGATGTTCATGTTCGAAGAGGTCCTTCCCCTGTAATTCACTATTAACCGAGCAGGCAAGTATTTCCAAGCACTTGCGGCTTTGAATGCGGCGAAGAAACTTGATGGAGGGAAGGAAGTTACTGAGAGAGTCAAAATGCTGAAGGAGAAGCTTGTGGGAGTGGAATTGAAAGATGAATTAAAGAGCATAATGGAAGAGTCGCTAAAGACGTTGGAACTGGTGCAAAACGGCATATAGACGGGTTCATTGCGAGTCATATTTCTATGTGCAATATCGACATTTGCCGTCATCTGACAGCTCTTTTTGAGGCTGAGAATCAGTCAACCATGGCTGTGTTCGTCCGCAAACGTGCATGTGCGCATTTCTCAACCTTATTTCGTCCGTCTTTATTTCCTGGCTTCATGTCCTCAGTTTTCGATTGCAACCTCATGGATGTGGCTGGCAAGCCTGCTATTGGATTCCGATGTCATGACGACAGAATGCACAATTTGATTATATATTACTATGACGGTAGATGCAAGAAGACATCTTTCATTATCTCAAACTATCAGTACTTGTACACATACTCATCCCTGGTATTCGAATTCCCAATTTATTTATTAATAACACCCATCCTCGACATGTGCATTGTGTTCAACATATTACTCACCATCTGAGGTTTCATCTGGTCCTCCTTCAACTTCGTCGTCGCATTTCCCTCTCCATTTCCACCTTCCCCTCCACCGGCGGAAAGAGCAATCGCTTCCAATCTCGCTTGTTTCCGTCCGTTATGAGCGGCGATATAAGATGAGATCTGATCTGACAAGGCCGTATTTTCTGCGTTGCGAACTTCTCGAGTCTTGAGATTTTCGTCGAGTAAGTGAGTTTCTTTGACGTTCTGTTCGGCTTTGAGTGTCTCTACGGTATCCCAGTCCGAAGCGGATTGTGCTGTATTGAGAGCCGGAGTGGATTCCTCGGCTATCACTCGTAATTCATTTTGTTCCAGAAGCGTATACAATGTATTGACCCTTTGACACATCCGCGTCAAAATCCGTTGAGCTTCCTGAAGTTGCTCAAGCAATGCCTCCGATGGATAAGTATCCATTGATCCCTCATGTGGCGGCTTCTCACTCTTTGAACTCTCGGGAAATTCCTCCAAGGTCCTCTTAATCTGATCCTCGATCTGTTTTTTCCTTTCCGTGATATTCTCCACCATATAATCAACAAGATACTTCACACACTGAACATGTAATGTCACTTTTCCCAGCCGATACTCCCCCCTTTGTTCCCTAAGTAAATGATCCTCCTCCTCCTTCTCCTTATCAAGGACTTGGACCATCTCCCAATCGCCCGTAACATGTGCCCTGTGAACCTTCAGCGAATGTTGTTTCCGTCTCAATTCGTCCGTAACAACATCCAGTTTCGCCAAGACTTCCATCAATGTCTGCTGCACTTGATTCAACAGTTCGACTTGTTCCTCCGTGTTCTCACATTCGGTTTCCACAACATCTTTATGCAGGGCAGTAATATCCCCGAAAATCGAGTGTAGTTTGGTGTACGTTGGATCACAATATTCGGAGCGCCAGCGTGCGATAGAATGTTTAATTTCTGTTTCTTTGTACCGTTGTTCGAGTTCGTCAAAGGTTTCTGATTCAGCAGTGGCCTGCTCCCAGGAATTTTCAGCGTAGAGGGACGATTGGCGCACGGAGTGGACTTCTTGCCGGGCCTGTGATGCTGCGAGGTGGTCTTTGGCGATTTTGTCTTCGCGGGAGTCAAATTCATGTTGCTCGTGGTCTACCCATGTAAGTTCTTTCACGGCATTGAGACGCTCCAGCAAGGTTGCTAGGATGGGATCTGGGGAGACGGGCTCCGGGATCGAGGAGAGGATCACGACCAGGGCGTCGGATTTGGGAATGGGTGGGATGGGGTGCTCTTTGAACGGCTTGACGGAGTATACTTCTACCGGCGGTCCGACCGTTGTGTCTGTAGCTACTGGAGGCCTAGATGCTTGAGATTCCGGGGCAGGAGGGGCGGGTGGTGGAGATGTAGGTGCAGGTGGGGATGGAGATGTTGCCGCTGGGGCGCGCTGTGGACCGCCCATGTACGAGGCAACTTGAGATAATGTTGCTGAGAATGTTGTATTAGCAGGAGGACTCTGGGTTTCCTTAACCGAGGCAGCAGGAGGGACCGCCTGTTGAACAGAGCTCCTCGTATCTGGTTCCACAATTGGTTTTGAAATCGAGTCCGATGGCAACACAGAAACTTCTCGAGCCGGTTCTTGTTCAACAGTTTTCGCAACCACAGGTTCTGGAATATCATATCGTTCCCGTCGAAGCTTAATCTCCTTGTCCATAAACTCTTCAAATACTTTCGGAATATGCAACGTCTTTCCCTCATTGTACAGTTCTCGCTCTTTCCGAAGAATCTCACGATAACGAGATATAGACTCTTCCATAAATATCGTCATCTCATCGATCGGTGCATCTGGAGAAGGAGTTGGTGGGAAGGTCTGTTGAGGTGGCTCGACTGTTTGGGCCGGGGAAGGGAGAGGTTGTGGAGTTGGGGTGAAAGGATGAATGGGTGAGATGGTCGGTTCAAGTGGCGGAGACGAAATTGTCGGTGCTAATGCCTGTTTCGGAACTTCGTTGCTCGTCACGGGAGTTTGGGGGCTCAACTGGATTGGTTGTGTTGACTGTTCATAACTCCACTGAGAAGACTCGTCTACTTTCGAGAGGATAGTTGTTGCACGATTATACTGAGATGGTGGCGGGAGTTGGGATGAGGTTGGCGGGAATGGTGGTTGAGTTGGCGAAAGTGGTGATGAAAGTCTTTTGCTCTCATGTTCCTGCGACGTCGTCTGCTGCTGGGAAGGAGGTACTGACGGAAATTCCTGGTTGTTACTCAAGCTAATGGCAGGGGAATACGGGTGAAGCGTAACCAGGGGTAATATTATCGTATTGCCGGGACGGCACGTTCGGATGTCGTTGGTTGTCGTAGGACGCAGAAGTAGAAGGACGCTGAGCTTGCTCAACGGCGCTGTTATCTGTATTTCCAAAGCCGCTAGTTGTCGGCCTGTTGTACGCGTACTGTGATTGATTTGCTAGCGACGCCGGAGTGATGTTTTGAGGGCCCTCATTGTAAGTCGGAGGCGAATTAACCCTAGTGTTGTTGGGAGGCTTGAATTGCGCAGTCTGACTTGGTGGTCGTAATGGAGGGGAGTTCATCGGCGGCGGGCTTTGTGTTTTTCCGTATGGAGGGGACTGTGGCTGAGGTTGCGGACCGGACAATGACGCCGGCCGTTGCGGGTATTGAGATTGTTCTTGGAAGACAGTCTGTGTCGATGGTGGAGATGACTGATACGATGCAGGGGGAGGAATATTCTGGAAATAAGGCTCCTGGATCAAATTGGGCGAGGCTGTCTTGCCGTAGGGGGAAGGACGCTGATTCTGAGGGTTTCCATATTGCGGTTGACCGTATGGATTGGACTGTGGATATGGGGTTGGTTGGCTGGGAGGAGGACTCTGACCATAAGGGGAGGTGCTGGGGTATGCACTTCCTTGTCCATACGGAATTGACGACTTTCGCACAGGGGGTGGTTGACTGAATAGCGGATTCGAGGTTCGGCCGTAGACATTCTCATGCGTTTGCGGGGGAAGATATTGGCTTGTCGCATTGCCGCCATATGGAACATGCTGCTCGGGGTACCTCTTCGGACTTTCAGGTCCCGGCGGAGGACCGAACCCCGTTTGATTCTGTCCGTACATCGCTTGTTGCAATTGAGGGGCATGCTCAGGTCTTCCGTAGAAGTCAGACAGCGGTCTTCGCGGCGGCAATGGCGGTGGAGGCAGAGGCCTCCTTTCGTCTGGATACGGAGGCCCAGTGGGATACGGCGGAGGACGATAGTTCGACATCTTTTTGGAGCGAAAGGAGAGAGAGACTCGACGGTGAAGGGGCCGAGTCTGCCTTTTTGCCGACTCATTAAGGCGTCGGGGGCCTGTGTGGCTTTAATTAGCTCCTGCAACGGCAACAAGGTTTGGCCAATCAGGGGGACCGGCTGAGATTGACGCGGTGGCTGTGACATCTCCACCATTTATTTTGTCGATCGGCCACTCTCTAACGCATGCCAGCGAGACTCGAGAGATCCGTCATCATCGTCAGGGCTGTTCTTACAGGCTCTGCCACAAATTATTGGAGAATATGTCTTGTGTAACGAGGCACGCAGGAGGGGCTATGCTCACTCTCTCTGGACAAGGTTTGCGTCGGCGCAAATTTGATACAGAGGATTTGCAGCACTGAGAGACGAGACGAGACAACCACGAGACAAGGCCTGCCGAGTTATCACAGATGGGAGACATAAGTAGAGGCCAAAGTGGACCGAATTTGCGAAGAAGCAATTGGTTTCAACTTTAATCGCCCCAGATTGCGATGGACGCACTTCTCCTCCCACGGAATATTGTGCGTCGGCGCACAAACACCACGTCGGGCTACATATCGATCAAGGTTCAGCTCAAGAATTGCTTTTGTTCGAATATGCGAGGGCGCATAACCCTCAGTCATAAAAGAGCGAAGAGATCATGTCTTTTGGGAGCATCCAGAAAGTCGAAATCTGTCCTGACTTGACGTTCAAAACATCATTGGTATGTGCCTTTATTGATGGACTGACATTGTAGTACCCCAAATGGCAGACCCGATCGCACAATACTTTGCACAATACCCCGAATACAATTACTATCCCTCATCCTTCGACTGGCGCCAAAAACGCGCCTTCGATGCCCTCGCCGGATTGAAAGGCTGGGACCAACCCACCCGCAAGCTCGAATTCGAGAAATTCAAAGCAACATGGACGACCTTCGTTGAAGCCGAATACTCCGGCTTCACTCTCCAACATTATCAAAACCTATGCGACGATCTGGGCATCAACCCTATTCCTGGCTCGGTCAATGAATGCAAACGCCAGTTGGCAGGGGTGTTTGTCAATATTGTGGATTTGACACAGTATAGGATGGATAGACGCGCGGGGAGGTGGGTGTCGAGGCCGTTGTTGCATACGGATTTGGAGGCGTTGAGGAGTTATTCTAATAAGGAAAAGAAATGGTATCCGCCTGAGAATACCCAATCGGAGATGTTGAGGGTATTGCTTAAGGTTTTGCACTAGATCTCCACAATCGAATACTCAGATGTACTTGGGCAAGTAGTATAGTTCTCCCGTTGTAGTATGTCCTAATATATAATTCTTTATTTTGTTGTTTCAGGCGTGCAGGCGCGTGGTATTGTGTTGTAATCTC
>Ga0302326_10034063_pt1 | contig 10099 bp, 8 predicted proteins | sample Palsa_T0_3_FD_202264 | JGI IMG/M metagenome (GOLD analysis project Ga0302326, IMG submission 202264) | Peat permafrost microbial communities from Stordalen Mire near Abisko, Sweden - Palsa_T0_3 | ecosystem: Environmental > Terrestrial > Soil > Palsa > Peat permafrost | place: Sweden: Abisko...
TGCGCATGTCGCGCACTCGCAACTGGCAGCGTCCGCCAGTTTTTTATTATCACCGCGAGCCACTGATCATCCGCAGCCAGGTTTCCCTGGCGCACGAACTTTCTCAGCCCGCGCCACGCCTCACCAAACTTTCGCGCCACCACGGCGAGTCGGTGATGCGCTTCATCCGCGAAGTCATGGCCGTCCGCTACCGCGAACTCTACGGCACCACGCTCGGCGACGCGGGCTCTGTGGTTCGCATCAGCCTTGGTCGCGGAGTCGTCATCCATCTCTGGAATCTGCCGCCGGCGCGGCGTCTGCCGCTGCGCGCCTACGTTGCCGGCCTCACTCTGAAGAACGGTGTTCCCATCAACTACATCGAAGCCATCGGCCTCTGCGAATGGATCGAGGTCGGCTTCAACACCTTCTACACGTACCGCCACGGAGAGACCGCGTGGATCTACGCGCAAACGTTGCGCAGCCTCTGCGCCTTCATGAGCGCACGATGCATTTCCGTCTATCCGTATCAGATCGGCCAGAACAACGACGAGGCCATCGACTCCGGCGCTTTCTGGTTCTACCGGAAACTAGGTTTTCGCAGCGGCCGCGCCGACCTTGAGCAACTGGCTCGAAAGGAAGAGCAGAAGATTTCCGCCAATCCCGCGCACCGGACTCCGCCGCGAATCCTGCGACGACTGGCCGAAGCCCACGTCTTTTACGATTTGGATCGGCATGATTTGGATCGGCGCAATTTGGCGGACGAGCGTCAAACCGCCGGCACGACCGTGGAAGAGCGGCCCTTCAAGGGCCGCGTAGAGCATTTGATCAAAGCTGCGGGCTTTAGCCCTCGTGGCGACTGGGACACGTTCTCCACGCGCAACCTCGCGCTGCGCGTGAACCAGCGGATGGCTCGCGAGTTTGGCGGCGACAGCGCTCGCCTCCGCGAAGCTTCGGTGCACGAAGTCAGCCGCGCACTCGACGTGAACTTATCTCGCTGGAATCCCGCCGAGTGCCAAGCTTTCGAAAACTGGTCGTTGGTGCTGGCGCTGATTCCCGACCTGCGCCGCTGGTCGCCGCAAGAGAAGCACGACATAGCCGAGATCATTCGTGCCCAGGCGGCTTCCGACGAAATGCGCTACCTGCGTCTGACCCAACGGCATCCCCGCCTGCGGGCTGACCTTCTGCGGCTGGGTTCGTCCAAAATCGGCGCTCCGAAAACACGAACGGCGCAGACCTGAAGGCCTGCGCCGCTGTGATTACCCTATATATCCAGAATATCAAATTGAAGGGGTGAATGTAACATGCTTTTGGACTTTATATTTCACTCCGAATCAATGAGTTAGCTTCGGAAGCTCAGGTTCAGGGTCTTGACAAGATTTCAGGAAAAAGTCAAAAGCGGGCGGACAAGAGTGTCCGCCCCACGCGGGCTAGTCATCATCGGGATCGGTTGGCGGACTCTTGTCGTTGATGAAATGCGCGGCGTCGAGCGCCGCCGGTATCGTCTGAAACTTGATCGGCGTCTGGGTCATGGTGAAGCAACTGGAAAGGTCGTCGGCGGGAGCATCGGCATAGTTCAACGAGGGCAGGTTGAATGTGGTCTCGACGAACTTAAGCACGCTGCCGAAGTCGTGGGTGGTGTGGTCGATGGTAGCGGCTTTCGCGTAGGGCGAAACGACGACAAGAGGAACACGGAAGCCGTAGACATATCCTGATCCCCAGCTGACGCCATCGTCCACTACTTTGGGCGCGACGTGATCGTACCAGCCTCCCCAATCGTCCCAGGTGATGATGATGGCAGTGTTGGCCCAATACTGGCTGTTGCCAATCGCGTTGACAATGGAGGCGACCCAGGAGGGTCCGCTGCCATTATTGCTTTCGGCGTGATCGGAAGCCGCGCCATCGGGGATGATCCAGCTTACCTGCGGCAGGTTGCCGTTCGAAATGTCCTCCAGAACCATCCACTCCGGGATGATCACGTTGTTGGTCCAGTCGGGACCGGTGCAGGTGAGCGTGCCGTTGATGGTCTGCTGCTGGCAGATGTGTTCGATGGCGTCGGGTGCGGTCCAGATGGATCCGGCGGAAGGAGCATAATAGCGCCAAGTTATACCTGCAGTGTCGAACAAGTCGGTGAGCGTGGGATGGTCAAAGCAGGGATATTCGGGCGGCGAGTTGGTCTCACTTCCGGTGGCGTCAATCATGGCGACGGTGTTGGTGAGCGCTGCGATGCAACCGGCGGTGGTTTGGACGGGATTTTCGGCGGCGAAGAGCGGGCTGGTCGCGGTGGGGGCTGAAGTGCCGGAAAGAATGAACTGGTGCGCCGGAAAGCTGGGGCCCTGGTTGGTCTGAAACATGCGGTCGCCGAAAGTGTATTGCTCAGCCAATGCGAAGTAAGGCTGCACGTCGGATGGCATCACGTACATGAACTGCGGGTTGGGATGCGCGTTGGGCGGGCAGTTGGCCGCGGGAGTGCAGGGAATCAGGCTGGCCCCATCCATTTTTCCGGCGTCGTACATGGAGACGAACGCAGAATGGGCGTGGCTCAAGTCGTAATTCTGGGGGTTGGCGCCGGCCGTGCCAAGGTCGATGGGGCTGAGCGGAATCGTCGTGCCGAACGAATTTGCGGTGAAGGAGATGTCGGCCCCGTTGTTTATCAGGGTTTGATCGTGGAAAAGGTTGTCGGGGGTACGGTTTTCCTGAAAGATCACCACAATGTGCTGGAACACGGCCGCCGTGATCAGGCTAAGGGCTTGAGGACCATTGCTGGGAGCTCGACTTTGAACATCGCTGCCGGTGACGCTAATTGACTGAGTGCCGCCGGGGGTATTGTTCGTAGTCGTCACGGTCAGCGTGGAGATGCCTGCGGTGCCGCCCGAGAGCACTACGGGATTTGTGCTGAAGGCACAGGTGATCGCCATAGCGCTTGCGAGATTGGGGCAGGAAAGACTGACGCTGCCGCTGTATCCGGTTGCCGGAGTGATGGTGATGGCGGCACTGGACGTCGCGCCGGCAGTGATGGAAGCCGGATTCAACGCCGCCGCAGTGAGAGTGTAGCCCGGGCCCGCGCTCGTGGAGGATGGCGAGCCTCCGCATGCGGTCATACTAAGGAGACTCAGGCTGAGCAGACCGAAGATAATCAGACTCATGCTGAGCCGAAGGGCAGACGTGCCAGAGACAAACGGAAAGCGCAGGGGGCTCATCGCGGGATCTCCTTGCCAATACAGGGTGTGTTCCATCCCATAGCAACCCGAAGGGCGGGATTTTGACTCGGAAAAAGCGAACGAAGACCTGAAATGGGTCCTGTGCAGAGTCGAAAGCGGGCGGACGAGGGCGTCCGCCCCTCCACGTGCTCGTCGTCGCCGGTCACGCGGTCAGGGCTTGCACACGCCTGCGCACCTCGGCGACGAAGGCTGCATCTTTCAGCGACGCCAAGTTGATTTCCACGTTGGCGAGGGCGCCCGTGACGGCGGCGCGCGCCAGGGCCACGGATGTAGTCAGGTCCGACTTCATGTTGGGGTTGGTGATGGGTTCCAGGCTTTGCGCGATGGCGGCAACTTCGTGCGCTTTTTCGGCGACGCTGAGGGGCACGCCGGTAGCCAGTTTCAAACTGGCATCGATGAGCGAGTCGGCACTCGCGGCGTCGATTTTGGATTGCTTGTAGGCCTTCATGACGGCGTTATAGGCTTCGGCATCGGCGTCAATAGCAGCTTTGAGTTCTTCGCGAAGCGGAGTGAGGCGGGCGATGGCGGCGCTGAGTTGAGCCTCGTATTGCACGTAGGCTTTCTTGCCACGCGACATGGAGGCGACCATCACGGCCAGGCCTGCGGCCATCGCAGCGGCGGCCGCGGAGGCGCTGCCGCCTCCGGGAGTGGCGGTGGGAGCGGCGAGTTGCTCGACGAATGGCTCGACACCGGCTCGCAATCCACCGACGGCAGTTTTGCCTCCCATCACCGCGGCCAGGCGGTTCTCGAGGATCAGCGACGAATCGAAGTTCTCGACTTGCAGAAACCACTCGGCGGCCTGCTCCAGGGCTTTCTTGGGAATCAGTCCTACGATTTCGCTGGAGACTGGGATGACGCCGTAACGCGCGGCTTCGCGCTTCACCATCTCGAAGACGCGATGGACGGGCGTTTGCTCAAAATCGGTGAGATTCATGGAAACTTGCGCCAGGCCGCGGACCAGAAATCCAGCGCCTTTGACGAAGCGCATGCCGCCGGTGGAGAAGCGCACGGCCTTGGCGATTTTCTTGGCGATGTCGACGTCGGGCGTGTTGAGGAAAATGTTGTAGGCGATGAGAAACTTGCGCGCGCCCACGACCGTGGCGCCGGCGGTGGGATGTACGCGGGGTTCGCCGAAGTCGGGACGCCGCGCCGGGTTGGTGGCGATGTCGGAGCGAATGCCTTCGAACTGTCCGCGGCGAATGTTTTCCAGATTCTGGCGCTCGGGAGTGGTCGCGGCGGATTCGTAAAGATAGACAGGGATCTGATAGCGCTTCCAGATTTCTTCGCCGACGTGGCGCGCCATCGCGACGCAGTCTTCGATGGTGACGCCGTCGATCGGGATGAATGGCACAACGTCGGCCGCGCCCATGCGGGGATGCGCCCCGGTGTGAACGTTGAGGTCGATCAGTTCTGCGGCCTTGCCGACGCCGCGGACGGCGGCTTCCTGAATCGCTTCGCGCTCGCCGACCAGAGTGATGACCGAGCGATTGTGGTCCGTGTCACTTTCGCGGTCGAGCAGATAGACGCCGGGCACTTTCATAGCGTCAATAATGGCGTCAACTTTCGATTTGTCGCGGCCTTCGGAAAAATTCGGGACGCATTCTACGAGCGTGGACATAAGGGAGAAGAATAGCTGGCAGAGACGTGGGCCGCAACTCGGGTTGGAAGACGAGACAGCTGAAGGAAAAATCATTCACCACTAAGGGCACAAAGTTGCACGAAGGAAATCCTGTGAGCGAAGCTTTGTGACGGAGCTTCGTGATGGAGGCGGGGCACTCACTCCGCAGCTGCAATTCGGTTATACTCCCCGCGATATCTTTAGCCCGAAGGGAGTTCACTATGCCCGTCAAACAAGGGGACCTCGCGCTGCTGCAGCATCCTGCATCGCAGGAACTTCTCGCATCGAAAATTCCCGCGCGCTTGGCTTATGTCTGGACCGACGGATCGCCGCGCGTAATTCCCATCTGGTTTCACTGGAATGGAAAGGAAATTGTCATGGGGACGCCGCCCAAGGCGCCCAAGCTCAAGGCGCTAGCCAGGAATCCCAGAGTTTCGCTCACCATCGACGACAATGTTTTTCCTCACAAGGTGCTGCTGATTCGCGGCACCGCGCGTCTGGAGCCCGTGGACGGAGTTGTGCCCGAATACGCTACGGCCGCCGAGCGCTACTTCGGACCGGAGCAGGGCAAAGCCTGGGTCGCGCAAATGGGAAAGATGGTGCAGTCGATGGTGCGGGTCACGATCACCCCGACCTGGGTGGGCCTGCTGGATTTTCAGACGCGGTTTCCCAGCGCTTTGCCGCTTTGATCGCAGTTTCGATGAACGGTATTGCGAGTCGCGCAACTCCAGCCACTGATCGATCCGCCATCCGTTACAATCCACCCAAACGAGAACCCGGACGAGAATTCGATGACAACCGATGTCATGCAGGGCTGGAGCAACTTCCTCGTGGGCGAGCTTGGCGCCGGTGCTGCGCTGACTGGACTCCTGTTCGTCGCTGTCTCGATTAATCTGAGCCGCATCCTGCAGTTTTCGCATTTGCCCACGCGGGCGGCGGAAGCGCTTCTTGCGCTCATATCCGTGATGTTCGTCACCACGTTCGCGTTAGTCCCGCGGCAAAGTGCCGCTGCGTACGGCGTCGAGATCGGCGCGACCGGACTGCTCATCTGGGCGATCCACACGGTCTCACTGATTCGCTCCCGTAAATTCGACCGCCGGTATGTTGGATTCGCAGCGCGATTTGTCGTGAATCAACTCCCTCCGCTGCCTTTCGTTGTCTCAGGCGTATTGCTGATCGCGGGCCGACCCGCAGGCGTGTACTGGATTGTCCCCGGCGTACTGTTGTCGTTTGCGGCCGGCGTTTTCGGCGCCTGGGTTCTTTTGGTGGAAATCCAACGCTGACTGCGCTGTTTCGCTTATCCGTTAGAATCAAATTGGAATCAGCGATCCGAACGGGTCGTTCGAGCAAGTTTCTCTGGGCACTGTAGTTAAGGGTTTCGCATGATCGTAGGTGTCCTGGCCTTACAGGGCGATTTCGACGCCCATCGCCGCCGGCTCGAAGAGCTGGGCGCTGAAGTTCTGCTCGTCAAAAAGCCGGAGCAACTCGACGGCCTCGACGGCCTCGTGATTCCGGGAGGCGAGTCAGGGACTTTCCTGAAACTGTTGGGAGAAGAAGGTTTCGCAAAGCTGAAAGAATTTGTCCACGCCAAGCCCACGTTCGGCACCTGCGCCGGGGCGATTCTCCTGGCGACCGAAGTAGAAAATCCGAAGCAGGCCGGCCTCGGCGCTCTCGACATCCGCATCCGCCGCAACGCCTACGGACGCCAGATTGACAGCTCTATCCGCGAGGGTCGACTGGGTGACTCGCCGCTGGAAATGGTCTTCATCCGCGCCCCGAAAATCGAACGCGTCGGCCCCAACGTCGAAGTAATCGCCACGGAAGGCTCAGACCCGGTCGCCGTCCGCCAGGGAAAAATCATGGCCGCGACATTCCATCCCGAGCTTTCCGACGACACGCGGGTGCACCAGGCCTTCCTGGATTTGTGTGGGGCGGACACTCTTGTCCGCCGCTCTTGACTTTATTTCTATCTCTGCTTCTGTCTTCCCCCCGCAAGCTTCGGCGCAGACTTGGCTCGGAATGACAACTGAGGAAAAAAGAACGCGAGCGAGAGTGGATCTCTCGCTCGCCACGTACGTTTGAAACGGTCAGCCTTCCGCTCTCAATCCTCTGTCGAGTGGATGCTATTTCTTGCCGACGTGACCGCGCCCATCCCGCACTTCATTGCCTTTGAAGTGGTCAATCTTATCGAGATGCTTGTTGGGATCGGGTCTTTCACCGCGAGCGGGCTTGGGGCCGTTATAGCCATGTTCGGGATGGAAATGGTTATTTACGTGGCCGTGGAAGCCTGCGGGACCATGAAACCACGGGCCGGCGCCAATGAAGAGGCCGCCGGTAAACCACTCTGGACCGTAGTAGCCGTAGGGGGCACAGTCGTACGGAGCAACGTCATAGTAGCCGTACGGGCATTCAGGCGCGACGCCGATGTCGACCTGTACCTGAGCCTGCGTTTTGGGAGCGGTTACCGCGAAGCAGATTGCGGCGATGGCAGCTAAAGTGAACAACTTAAATCCGTTCATTCAATTATCCTCACCTTTCTTAATCTCGGACATCCTGAGCCTTGAATATCGTGGGGAGAACGTCTACTGAAACCCCTACGCGATTGAGGGTAGCGACTCAGATCAGTGTTGATCTGAGCAATATGATACAGATAGATCGATTCAGCTTTCCCTCTAAAGGTTGGTGGTCGTGTCTTTTGAGTACCGAAATGGGACCACTGCCAAGAGGTTGATTGCATTAAGGAAGGTTCAACATTTTGCGGATGGCCGAGAGCGGCCGCAGTTCGAGCACCACGATAGTCAAGATGATAGCGATCACGCCCTCACTGAAGGAGTCGAGTTGTGGTTGAAGTCAGCCATGCGCTATCAGGCCGGCTGTTGTTGCGTCATGCAGTGCATGGTGCCGAGTCCCCAGATCAGGTCGCCCGCGTAAATGGGAACGATCGTGCGGGTCGGAAACAGGCGGGTCAGAGTGTTGAGGGCGATGCGGTCGTTGGGATCGTTGAAGACGGGAACCAGCACGACGCCGTTCGCGATATAGAAATTGGCGTAGCTCGCGGGCAGGCGTTGCCCTTCGAAGACAATCGGACCCGGCATGGGGAGTTCGACGATGTTCAGCGGCTTGCCGTGCTGATCGCGCGCGGCTTGCAGGCGGCGAAGATTGGCGAGCAGCGGTCCGTGGTTCGTGTCGCGGGAGTTGGGTTCGACCATGGTGACGACGGTGTCGGGGGAGACGAAGCGCGCGAGGTCGTCGACGTGACCGTGAGTGTCGTCGCCCGCGATGCCGCGGCCGAGCCAGATGACGTTGGGCGCGCCCAGGTAGTCGGCGAACGCTTTCTCGTAGTGGACGCGGGTCATGCCGGGATTGCGCTCCTGCACTTTGCTGAGCAGGCATTCTTCGGTGGTGAGGAGGGTGCCGCGTCCGTTGACGTCGATGGAGCCGCCTTCCAGCACAATGCGGGTGCGGGTGGGCAGAGCTGCGTTCGTGATGGGGCGGATTTCGTGGGCCTGGGCGGCTTTCGCCATCAGCGTGCCGATTTTTTCGTCGTGACGCCAGTTCGGATATTTGGCCCAGGCGTTGAAGCGGAATTTAAGGGCGAGGGAGCCACCCTCAGGGGCTAAAGCCCTGATCTTTTTTGGTCGCTGATCGGCACGACTTAAGTCGTGCCCTTCCCGGTGTTCATGTGGGGACAGCCGCCCTCGGCTGTCCGACCGGGCGAAGCCCGGTTGCGGCGTCAGGAAGATGCAGCCGGAGTCGCGCAGCCAGACGCGGTTGGTGGGCCAGCGGTGGAAGTGGACGTTGGGCGTGAGCGCGTTGGCGCGCTGCAGCAACCTGCGAGCTTGGGTTTGAGCGCGGGCGTTGTTGACGATCAACTCGACGCATTCGTGGCGGGCGAGGTTGCGGATGATTTCGGCGTAGACCCACGGGATAGGCTCGAATTTTCCCGGCCAGTCGTCGTGGTTGTGCGGCCACGCAAGCCAGGTGGCGGCGTGAGGCTCCCACTCGGCGGGCATGCAGTAGCCGGAAGCTGCCGGGGCGGCACTTAAAGGGTTACCTGACTTACAGGACCGAGGCATGGAGGTAGTTTATTGCACGGGATGGTAAATCGCGCAGTCCTGGGGCTGACCTTGATCGTGGCGAACGGCATTCCTGGCCAATAAGTGTTATGGCGATGTTTCGCCAACCGGGCGGTATGCCAAACCAATTCTTCCGTGTCTGTTCTCCGAGTCCATTCAAGGTTACTTCTGCGGGTCGTGACTTCCTGTGACATTCTTCGCGGAATAGTCAGCCCATGCCGATGGCGCGAGTTCGTCGAACCGGCAACTGCGAAAAGGGCCGTTGAGACAGCTCAGGTGAACATCAAATGCCCGTTTCACGGATGCCCTGGCGGACTGCACAACGCAAGTTGCGAGCTCATTTGCGGGAAACTTGAAGCCGCCGTGACTAACCCACACCTGGTAGTCCTGACTGCTGCACGGGCCGTACTCAAAGGCCGCCGAGTCTTTCCGAGTCACAACCTCATATCCGCGGGGAATCAGCTGCCGATACGCACTGTAGTCTACACGTTCCATCCTATATTCCCCGACACCCGTGTGGCTCATATAGAGCTTTCCGTCTCGAACTTCAAACTGCGCACCGACAACCCACGAACGGACCCCGATGTAAGGAAGAGTCGTATAAAAAAATCTTGCCTTTCTGTCTAGTAGAGGAATCCGTGGAAGCTGAGTCATGATCTGCAACAGAAACCAGCAATCCCGCGGCGTGCACGTAGTCTGGGGCCTCCGTGGGAAGGTCACGTTCCCGTGGTCATCGACCCTCGGGTAGTCTGGATCAGGAGCCCGAGGCAGCAATTTCCTCTGCATCGCAGTGCCCCCGTTACGAATCATGATGTCCCGAACCTCGGGAAAGCCGGCGGTCGCGAAGTCAAGAGATCTTAGGTCAGCAAAGAACGCCTCTGCTCTACGACGCTGATAGACCGAGTCGAGATATAGGAATAGCCAGCTACCAGCAATCGATACGAGGGTCAGTCGAGCCACCCAGCGCAAGATGGCTCGGAATCGACGGCGGGTATCAATTGGCTTTGAGTGAGTGTCGGTCACTTCACATAGTCTAGACACCACTGAAAGCCCGTGAGTTCCTAGCACAAGTGACGCAATCAGATGGGATGAGAAGGCCGGTCTCCGGACGGGATGCTGTACGCTCCCAAGTTATCGACGTGCTCAAGGCACAGATAAAAAAGGAGACCGGCAATGAAGAAGATTAGCACCGCAGCGGCGAAGCAGAG
>Ga0302326_10034064_pt1 | contig 10099 bp, 9 predicted proteins | sample Palsa_T0_3_FD_202264 | JGI IMG/M metagenome (GOLD analysis project Ga0302326, IMG submission 202264) | Peat permafrost microbial communities from Stordalen Mire near Abisko, Sweden - Palsa_T0_3 | ecosystem: Environmental > Terrestrial > Soil > Palsa > Peat permafrost | place: Sweden: Abisko...
AGCCCCTCGGGCGAATACCGTCAATCGCTCAACATCAGGGTGCCGATGTACTAGCTTGCGTCACATAGCGTCGTTACCATGTGCGCGCGCGATTCAAAATAAGCGGAGAGGCCGTCTTGAGGTTGGGGTATCAGTTTCTCGTGCGCTTGTCGCTGGCGGCCGTGGCGTCGCTCGGGCAGAGTGCCGGTGCGCTCGCCGGCACCATCGTCGGCGCCGTCACCTTCCCGACCCAGTTCGTACCATCGATGACCGTGTACGTCTCCGATCTGGACAACTCGCGTGTGCGATCGGTCCGGCTGGCACGCGGGCAGGCGAATTTCACCGTCGAGGTACCTCCCGGCCGCTACCTGGTATTCATGGCACCCAATGAGCCCGGTGCACCCAATATATATGGCGCATACACCCAGTACAGCTTGTGCGCGCCGCGCGATGCGGACCAATGCACGGTTCACGAACTGGTTCCCGTGACCATTACGGCAAAGGCTTCCCGTGCCGCGGTGACCATCGATGACTGGTATTTGACCGATGACGTCGCCCAGCGGATAGATCGCATCCGCGGAGCCGCCGCCGGCGGCTTCGATTCGGAACCCCTGAGCGCGCCGCGATTCTCCGAATATCCGAGCGAACCCTTCGCCGCAGCGGGCTTGCCCAAACTTGATTTCGCCGGCAACGAACTGTCGGAGGAAAATCGTGCGATCGTAGAGCGCGCGCTGTCGAGCGGTCCGAATTTCGCCGGACATGTCACGGCCGCGCTGACGCACTGCGGCCCGGAGTGCAGCCGCTTGGTGCTGATCGATTGGACTACGGGGGCGATCCTGGGACTGCCGTCTCAACCCCTGCGTACCGACATCGAGGGAACTCTGCCGTGCCGCCCCGACGAAGCTTTGCTGTTTCGGCGCGACAGCAGACTGCTCAGTGTTTCCCGCGTGCGGGGAGCGGTGGTGGTCACGCAGTATTACGTATGGAATCAAAAAAATGCGGCGCTGTGGCAGAGCGGCGAATATCGGCGAAGTTCGCAGACGTTCTGCGCAATTGCGGCGCGATAAGTCCGATCATGCGATGATAGAGCCATGCGCAAAATCTTAACGTTGACCATGAGCGGCTTGGTGACCGTACTGCCCCTCGCATTGACGGTGTACGTGATTTGGTGGCTGGTCAATACGGTCGAAGGATGGCTGCGCCGTGCCTTGATCGCGCTTCGCATCGTGAGTCCCGAGCACTATTGGCCGGGGCTGGGGCTGGTGGCCGGATTCGTATTGCTGTTGGTGGTCGGCGGCTTGGTCAATGCCTATGCCGGCAAGATCCTGCTCAAGTATTGGAACGACTTCCTCGGCCGTATTCCCTTCGTGAAGACCCTCTATGGCGGATTTCGCGACGTCGTCAGCCTGCTGCCGTCCGGTAGCGGCGAGAAGCGCGATTTGCAGCGCGTGGTATTGGCGCGATTCGCGGATGTGCGCGCCATCGGTTTCGTCACCCGGGAAGACGTGCCGGCGGTGCTGCATGCGCACGGCGGCCACGATTGGGTGACGGTGTACTTTCCGATGAGTTATGCCTTCGGCGGCTACACCATTTACCTGCCGCGCGACCGCATCGAGCCCCTCGACATTTCGGTGGAAGATGCCATGCGATTAGCAATCACCGCGGGCCTTACGGCCGCCGGCAGCCACGCCGGCAGGTAGGAACTTCCGCCCCATGGTCAAGTACTGCCTGCTGGTCCTTGCACTCGCGGCAACACACTCTGCGACCGCGTCGGGAGCCGGTACGCCTGGAGGCGCAGCGGCCCCGCCTTTTTCACAGGCGGCGATCGACAAATCCCTGGTATGGAGAGCGGAGGCGGCGGCGGCCCTGAGTACCCGTGCGGACGCGGCGTCGCTGGCGACGGCCGCGGCGCTGCGTTATGTGGGCACCGGCAACGCCAGGGCGGGCCTTCCCAAACCTGTCCCGTCGGCGCTGGAATTGGCGGCCCGCGCCAGCGAGTTGGATCCTCAAAGTGCGAGCATCAGCTGGCTGCACCTGCAATTGTGTTCGGGTACGCCTAGCTGCGACATCCGCGACGCCGCCACCGCCATGCGTTGGGTGGACGCGGACAATGGAGCGGCCTGGCTGCAGACGCTGACTGCGGCGCAAAAAGACGGAGATACGGTGGAAGTGGACCGCGTACTCGCGGACATGGCGCACGGAGTGCGCTTCGATCTCTACTGGAACCGCATCGTGGTCATGATGGTCGATGCTCTCGATGCCGCGCGCGACCGAGTGCCGGGCGGCTACGCGGCATCGGATTCAGCACGGCTCGACACCGTCAGCGGCATCGCGAGCGGCGAGCTCATTCCGCCCTTTTCGGCGCTGGTGGAAGCGTGCAGGGAATCGAGTGCCGCGGCGGAACGGCGCGATCTGTGCCTGAAGCTATCGAAAACCATGCAGCACGGCGATACCATCGTCGCGCAGATGATCGGTTTCAACATCGAAAAGCATCTGTTCGCGCCCGATAGCAAAGAGGCGCGGGCGATTACCGAACGCAGACATCTTTTGGAGTGGCGCGTGGCCGCCGCGGCCAAATTCGACCATCCGCTCCTGCCCTGGACGAAGAACGCGCGGGCGCGAGCGCGTCTGGTACATATGCGCTACATGTCACGTGAAGAAGACGTTTGCATTGCGATTTTGCGGCAACACAGGATGGCGCTCGACCCGCCGGAGGTACACCCATGATCGATTTGTACTACTGGCCGACCCCCAACGGTCACAAGATCACTCTATTTCTGGAAGAGACGGCCATGCCGTACAACATCATTCCGGTGAACATAGGCAAGGGCGAGCAGTTCCGGCCGGAATTTCTCGCCATCTCACCCAATAACCGCATGCCCGCCATCGTCGACCACACGCCGATGGAGCGCGGCGCGCCCATATCCGTGTTCGAATCCGGCGCGATCCTGTTGTATCTGGCGGAGAAGAGCGAACAATTCATTGCGCGGGACTTGCGCGGCCGGGCGGAGACGCTGCAGTGGCTGTTCTGGCAAGTGGGTGGGCTCGGACCCATGGCAGGCCAGAATCATCATTTCGCCAGGTACGCCCCCGAGAAAATTCCCTATGCCATCGAGCGCTACGTCAAAGAGACCAATCGCCTGTACGGAGTGTTGAACAAGCGCCTCGCCGACCGCGAATTCATTGCCGGAGCCTATTCCATCGCCGACATGGCAGCCTATCCCTGGGTCGTACCGCACGAAGCGCAGGGTCAGAGCCTCGATGATTTTCCGAACCTCAAGCGCTGGTTCGAAGCCATCAAGGCCCGCCCTGCCAGCGTGCGCGCCTATGAGCGCGGCGCCGCCATCAACAGCAATCCTACCGTCGATGAAGAGTCGCGGAAAATTCTCTTCGGCCAGACCGCGCGCAACATCGACGGCAAGTGAATCACGGCGATTTGGCGTCGTGTGACTTGAACCACGCCAGCACATAGGCCACTTTGTCGATGAGCAGGCTGGGACGCGCCGAAATGTCATGCGAGGCATTCGGAACACGCACCAAGGCCGTATCGACCTTGCGCAATTTGAGTGCCTGATAGAATTGCTCAGCCTCCGTCGACGGGGTGCGGTAATCCACTTCGCCCGTCATCAACATGGTCGGCGTGTGGACATTGCCCACGTAAGCCAGCGGTGAACGCTTCCAGTAGGACTGCTCGTCGTCCCAGGGAAAGCCGCCGAACCAGTAGCGGTAGAAGTAATTGGTCATATCCGCGGTGAGTACGAAGCTGGTCCAATTGATGACGGGCTTGACCACGACGGCCGCACGGAACCGGTCGGTGTGCCCGACGATCCAGGCCGTGAGCACGCCGCCGCCGCTGCCGCCCGTGACGAACAGGCGTTCGGGATCCACATAGCCGCGTCCGACCACCGCGTCCACGCCGGACATCAGGTCGCCGTAGTCATTGTCCGGATAATCGTGGTGGATCAGATCCGCGAACTGCTCGCCGTATCCCGTGCTGCCGCGCGGATTCAGGTACAGCACCACATAGCCAGCCGCGGCGTAGAGCTGAATTTCAGCGGCGAAGCTCGGTCCATAGGCCCCAAACGGGCCGCCGTGAATCTCGAGCAACAAGGGGTATTTCTTGGCGGCATCGAAACCCGGCGGCTTGACGATCCAACCCTGGATTTTGCGTTTGTCGACCGAGGAATCGAAGGACAGTTCTTCGACCGCGCCGAGAGTCCTGTCGTCCAGCACCGTGCCGCTGAGGGCGGTCAGAGTTGCGATGTCGCGCAGCGAAGTACCGGTGGCCAGCGCAGCCGGCGCCAGGGGTGCGGCTTTGGTATACGCGAATCGGACATTGGTGCCGCTGCCGTTTGCGGCGCTCGAGAACGAACCTCCTGAATAGGGCCGGGTGACGTCGTTGCCGCCCACGTCGTCGGCCAGGACGCGCATCTTTCCAGCGAGATCGATGGCCGCGATTTTGATCGATCCGTGGTCCTCGTATTGAAAGAGGATCTGTTTGCTGTCGCCCGTCCAATGCGGCGACGCGGCGTCGCGGTCCAGATCGGCAGTGAGTGAATGCGAATGGCTGCCGTCGATGTCCATGACGTACAGCTGTGTCGGCTGGTAGCCCAGGCGCTTATCGTCGAATCCCAGATAGGCGATGTGCTTGCCGTCGGGGGAAACCACCGGATGGCGGTCCGGCCCTCGGCGGTCGGTGAGCGCATGAATCGAGTCGTCCGCCAAGTCCACCCGGTAAATTTCGCTGTCGAGCGGCTCGTATTCCGCATCGGAACGCCTATTGGCGGTAATGAGCACGCTCTTGCCATCGGCCTCGAATGCCGGCGTACCGTCGTGGTCGAAATCGCCGTGAGTGAGCTGGCGCGCCGCTCCGCCGTCGGCGCTGACGATGAACAGCTGGCTGAACACATTCGGCAAATAGCCTTCGCCATCGGCGCGGTACACCATCCTGTCGATGAGTTTGGGCGGTTCCGCCCATTTGGCATTCTTGGGAGTTTCCGGCAAATCCACCTTCAGGGGTTTGCGTTCGGCAGCCACCGGCATGGTGAAGGCGAGCCATCGGCCATCCGCAGACCAGGCCAGACCTCGGGGCGAGTCGGTGAAATTGCTGATTGCCGCCGTCACGCCGTTTTCCGTCCAATAGACGAACAGCTGCGTCGAGCCGTCCGCGGCCCTCCCGAGGTATGCCAGCCGGCTGCCATCCGGCGACCAGCGTGGCGCACTGCTGGACACGGCATCGGATAGAGGACGCGCGTGCTTGCCGTCGGCTCCCACCAGCCAGATGGCACCGCGCGGCCGGTCCGTCTTGATGTCGAAACTCATGCGCACGTACGCGATGCTGCGGCCGTCGGGCGAGATTTCAGGATCGCTCACCCACTGCAGATCAAAGACATCGAGCGGTTTCAAGGCGGGCTTGGCGGCCTGCGCAGTGGCCGGTGCGGGCGCAGCGAACAACAATAGCGCCGCCATGCTCGATGCCGCCATGACCAACGTTGCGGCGCCAAGCCGCCGCCTCGATATTCGTTGCATCGCACTTCGATCATTCATGCCGTTTTCCTTTGACTTGCCCAGCAGTAACGTTGATGTTCATTGACGATTCCCACCGCCTGCATGAACGCATAACAAATAGTCGATCCAACGAAGCGGAAGCCCCGTTGTTTCAGATCCTTGCTCATCGCGTCGCTCTGCGCGGTCGATTGAGCGATGTCCCCCAAATGCAGCGGCCGGCGGCGCAGCACTTTACCGTCGGTGAACTGCCAGATGTACTGGTCGAAGGACTTTAGTGAAGCGCGGATCTCGAGGTAGGCTTTGGCGTTGGAGATGAACGCGTCCACCTTGAGGCGGTTTCTGACGATACCGGGATCTGCCAGAAGGCGTTTGCGCTTCGCGGCGCCGTAGCGCGCCATTTTCTCGGCGTCGAACCCATCGAACGCCATCCGATAGGTCTCGCGCTTGCGCAAGATGGTGAGCCAGCTCAGGCCTGCCTGGGCGCCCTCCAGGCATAGCATCTCGAAGAGCCGGTGGTCGGCGTGCACGGGCACCCCCCACTCGGCGTCGTGATAGGCAAGGTAGAGTGGATCCGTCCCGCACCACGCGCAGCGCAGCTTGCCGTCGGCGTGACGTTGCGCTCCGAGTTTCCGAAGATTGGGGCTCCCCATCAGGCGCTATGGATTCAGCCGTGCAGACGCACGGCGTGACTATCCTTGTAAACCAGTTCGATGCGGTCGACGCCGCGCGTGCGACGCGCCGTACTGCGGATTTCGTGCATCAGTTTGAGCAGCACGCGGGTATTCACCTCGGGAGTCGAACTCAATAGTGGTTCCACTCCGAGATGCAGCACAGCAAACCGCTCGGCGCACGAGCGCACGAACACGGCGACGCCCAGGGGTCTGCCGAAGTCGGATATTGCAAACAGGGTTTGGACCCCCGCGATGTCGCCCACCCGGACCCGCAAGCCGCCCTCATGCTCATAGATTTCCGGCACTCCATAGGTTTCTATGGATTGCTGAATGCCGACTCGCACGCGATGCTGATTGACGTTGAAGAACAGCAATTGCTCCAGCGCAGTGCGCTGGTCCGCCGCCAATTTCGATGTGATCCCAATTGAACCGCTCAACGCTATCCCGGCCATGAGTGCCTGCGCCCCTCAAGTGAGTGTCCCGTTATTACTTGATGCAGTGCAACAAATATTGCCTGTCGCTCGAGACGCCGTATCGTATAGCGTCGCCTGAGGAATGGCACTAGATTGACATTTAATCACATTGCTGCGGTGCGGAATTCTGCGGCGGGCGCGCCGCTAGGCAGCCGAACTGCGGGTGAGTGCCGCTTCTTCCGGCTCCTGCGTGAGCGCGCCGATCTCGGCGCCGATGCGCAGATCGTCAACCGCGCCGAACGTATGCTTGCGCACTTGGCCCTGCTTATCGATCAGAACCAGGCTGGGTGTGCCGCGCATCTTGTAGCGCTCCATGGTGTGCGGAATCGGACTCGCCGAATTCGGCTGATCGAGTGCGATGGGAAACTTCAGACGGTACTCGTGGATGAAGGCTTTGAGCACCGCCGAGTTGAAGGCGTCATGGTGTTCGAAGGTCGCGTGCAAGCCAATGACCGCCACGTCTTTCGGTTCGAAGGTCTCGTAAATCCTGCGCGCCTGCGGAATTGCGCCGGCGACCGAATTCGGGCACAGCACCTGGAATGCCGCTAGCACCACTACCTGCCCGCGCAGCCCGGATAGTTGCAATGGACGGTCCGTGTTGAACCAAGACTGTACGAGTAGCTCCGGCGCATATGTTGAAGTTGTCATGAATAGCGCACGCCGCAGATTCCCAGCCGCGGCGCAATGATCCTCGGTTGTTTTTTTGATGGAGTCGGTATGTCTATTGTGTGCCGGAAGCAGGTAAGAATTACAAGAGGCAAAGCTGTCGACGAACAACTTTGTACGGAACCGTTGCGATTTCTGCGGCGATGCGCTAGGAGCCAGTGCAGCGCGCGACAATGCTGCTGGGCGCCGCGTCGAACGGCGTCCGCCGACGATTCGCGCCGCACGCCGCCCGATTTACGTCTTGAGCGCTTTGTCGCGCTGCTTGCGCTCCGCGATCTCCTCGCGATCGACCGCAATGTTGCGTGGCGCTTTGATGCCGATTCGAACTTGCGAGCCGTTCACCGCCATCACGGTGACTTCAACATCGTCGCCGATGTGCAATGTCTCGCCGGTGCGGCGAGTGAGTATCAGCATTGAAGTAGCTCCGGGTAGACCCGGCCAGTATTAAGTCACACGGTAAAGCGCTTCGATGTGAGCGCGTTGCGGCGAATTGCTGTAGGACTGCGCTGACTCCTACGGCTGGGTCAGTGCCCCATCCAGCGCGACTTCCGGTGCTCCGGCCCAATCGCTGACCGTGGCTTCATAAATGGCCAGTTCCCGCAACAGCTCCTCGAAATGCTGCGCTTTGCCCATCGCGAAACCTTGGCCATAGTCGACCCCCAGATCCGCCATGCGCGCGCGCAGCACATCGGTCTCGACATATTCGGCGATGGTTTCCATGCACATGACTTTCGCCAGCTGCGCAATGGCCTTGATCATCGATTCGGAGCGCGAATTGGTGATCGCATCGCGGACGAAACTGCCGTCGATCTTCAAGTAGTCGACCGACAGATCCTTGAGATAGGCGAGCGAACTGACGCCGGTGCCGAAATCGTCGAGCGCGAACTGGCACCCCAGATTCTGCAGGCTGCGCATGAAAGCCTGCGCCTTGGCCAGATTTCCGATCGTCGCGGTTTCCGTCAATTCGAAGCACAAGATGCCTGGCGGCAGCTTGCTCGTCTGGATCCGGTCGATCACGTACGGGAGAAATGACTCGTCCTGCAAAGACTGGCCCGAGAGGTTGATCGCGAAGCGCGCGCTGTCTTCGCCCAGCGATGCGCCGTGCTCGCCGAGCAGCTCGCAGGCGCGGCTCACCACCCAGCGATCCACCGTCGGCATGAGCTGGTAGCGCTCCGCCGCGGAGAGGAATTTGCAGGGCGGGATTATTTCGCCGTGGTCGCCCAGCATACGGATCAGCAGTTCGAAGCGCGGGCGGCCGTAGTTGCCGCGCAACGGCAGAATGGGCTGTGCATCGAGGCGGAAGCTGTCGTTGCCGAGTGCATCCCTCAGCTTGCCGATGACCATGATATCGGTGTGCCGCCGGATGATGCTCTGGTCGGAATCCTGGAACATTTCCACGCGATTGCGCCCGCGGTCCTTGGCCGCTTTGCATGCGATCTCCGCGGTGGCCAACGCATGCGCGAGCGGATTGTCGGAGCGCCCTATCGGCGCCACGCCGAGACTGACGGACACTTCGAAAGAACCGTGCCCCGCGCGCGGCATGATGGCGGACGCCGCCGCGCGGATCTTCTCGGCGACGATCGCGGCCGCGTCCATGCTGGAACTCGGAATGAGACCGGCGAGCCGATCTCCGGAAATGCGCGCCGACAAGGCCCCCGCGGGCAGCGACTTTGCCAGGCATTCGGCGACATTGACGATTACGTCGTCGCCCACATGCATACCGAAGGTTTCGTTGATGACGTGTAGCCGGTCGATGTCGAGATAGAGAATGATGTGCGTATCGCCGGAATTCGCCGAGCCGAGCAGGGCGGTGGCCTGACGTTCGAACGCCTGACGCGTCATCAAGCCGGTACTGGAGTCGTATTGAGCCTGAATGATGCTGGTCGCTCTCTTCGCCAGCACCTCGGCGATGCGCGTTTGATGCAGGTCGAAGTCCTGCGCGCTCGGCGGATTGAACAGAGCGAGCACACCCATGACCCGCTCCGAAGAATGGCGCACCGGGCAGGCCAAAATCTTGTAGGGGGCCGCGACGTCACTCGCGACCTTGGAGATATGATTGACGACGATGGTGCGCTGCTGCAGCTGCATCCAGGCCATCAAATGATGCTGCGCCCGATTCAGCGATTCCGGCGACATGGGCTGGCCACTGCGCGTCTGGGACAAAGCGATGTTCTTGTCCGGTACCCACAAGGCCGCAAGCGCGCAGCCCATGCGGTCCAGCCCGGTTTTCAGGATCAAGCTGAATTCGTCGTTGTCGCTGCAGGTGGCGGATTGCTGCGAGGATATTTCAAGCATCAGATCGAGGTCGCGTTCTCGCACGTCCAGATCGCGTTCTCGCGAACCCAATCTCGAGCGCAGGCTGAGTTCGCGGCGCAGGCACTCCAGCGCCGGTTGCACCAGCTGCCGCACGGTCTGCAGTGGGCGCGGCTGCGTTTGCGTGCCGGTCAGGCGGCCGATCAAACTGACGACCCCGAGCAACTCGATGTGCTCTCCGCGTATGGCGAAGGAATACACTGCGCGGTCCGCGTCCAGGGTACGAACGATGCCCGAGAATTCCGCGGCATCCGTCAGCGCGTTCGCAATGGCGTCCTTGATGAGACCAGGGTCCTCGGCGAGGTCCCATTCGTCGGATGCCCATACCAAGTTGGAAAACCCGTCGTGCACGACCACTCCGCACAGGCTCGGCATGAGCATTCGCAGCAACCGTCCATAGGGATCGAACGAGGCATCCGCGGCGGGCCTTTCGATGGCGGTCGATTTGATATCCAGCACTGCGGCCGTCCTTGCGGGTTCGGGTTTGGG
>Ga0302326_10034066_pt1 | contig 10099 bp, 9 predicted proteins | sample Palsa_T0_3_FD_202264 | JGI IMG/M metagenome (GOLD analysis project Ga0302326, IMG submission 202264) | Peat permafrost microbial communities from Stordalen Mire near Abisko, Sweden - Palsa_T0_3 | ecosystem: Environmental > Terrestrial > Soil > Palsa > Peat permafrost | place: Sweden: Abisko...
GTCGACCGCAGCAAATCGGACCTCGCCGGACTCACCCAGCACGACGTTGCCAACAGCGTGCTCATCTCGCTCAGCTCCAGCGGCCAGACCGCGCCCAACCAGTGGCTCAACCCAGTCAACGGAGTCAACTACAACGTTGCCGTGCAGACCCCGCAAAACCGGCTCGATTCGGTCGATGCCATCCGCCGCACGCCTATCACCAGCGCCTCCGGCGGCAACACCGAACTGCTTGGCAACTTGCTCAGCGATGTCAAACGCGACGTCACGACCACGCTCATCAGCCACTACAACGTGCAGCCTGTTTTCGACATCTTCGCCAATACCGACCAGCGCGACCTCGGCGGCGTGGCGTCCGACATCGACAAAATCATCTCCGAAGAAAATAAGCACTTGCCCCGCGCCACCAGCATCGTCGTCCGCGGACAGGTCCAGACCATGGAAACCTCCTTCCGCCGTCTTGGCCTCGGCATGATCTTCGCCATCCTGCTGGTCTACTTGCTGATGGTGGTCAACTTCCAGTCCTGGCTCGATCCGTTCATCATCCTCACCGCCCTGCCCGGCGCCTTCGCCGGTATTTTGTGGATGCTCTACGCCACCCAGACCACGGTAAACGTGCCTTCCATGATGGGCGCGATCATGGCAGTCGGCGTAGCCACTGCCAACAGTATTCTGCTCGTCACCTTCGCCAACGATGAACGGGCTGAGGGGAAGAATCAGATCGAAGCCGCCCTGTCCGCCGGCTACACCCGTCTTCGTCCGGTTCTTATGACCGCTCTTGCGATGATCGTCGGTATGCTCCCCATGGCCCTGTCTCTCGGTGAAGGCGGCGAACAGAACGCCCCGCTCGGACGCGCCGTAATCGGAGGCCTGATCTTCGCCACATTCAGTACGTTGTTCTTTGTCCCCATCGTCTACAGCTTCCTCCGCTCGAAGCCTCCGGTCGATCAGGACAGTCAAATCGAAATGGAAGCCAATGCCTGATCAGAGTAGTCCCGATTCACACCACATCCCGCGCGGAAAACTCATTCTCGTCTTTTTGTTGATCGCCGTAGTCGTCGCCGCGGTCGCGCTGTTCGGTTATCTGCCGCGCAAGAGCCGCGCCGAAGCCGCCAACGCCGCTGCCGAAGAAGAGCGCACCGCCATCCCCACGGTCACGGTCGCCATAGTGAAGCGGTCCGCGGCCGATGCGGAACTCTCGCTGCCTGGTAACATCTCGGCGATTGTCGAAGCCTCTATTTATGCCCGTGCAGCAGGTTATGTTCGCAAACGCTATGTCGATATCGGCGATAAGGTCCAGGCCGGCCAGTTGATGGCCGAACTGGAAACGCCGGAGCTCGACCAGCAGGTGGCCCAGGCGCGCGCGGCATTGAGCCAGGCTCGTCAGCAGCTTACCCAGTCCCAGGCTTCGCTCGTGCAGTTCAAAGCCCAGCGTGACCTTGCCAGGATTACAGCCGATCGCTACGATTCGCTGGTCAAGCGCGGCGCCATTGCGAGGCAGGACGCGGACACCCAGGATTCCACCCTGCAATCCGACGAAGCTCTGGTAAATGCCGCCGATGCCAGCGTCGGCGCCGCCACCGACAATGTCACTCAGTCTCAGGCGAATCTCGACCGCATCCTCGCCCTCCAGGGTTATCAAAATGTACGTGCGCCCTTTGCCGGTGTGGTCACAGTTCGCAACATCGACGCCGGTTCGCTCATCTCGGCGACTGGTGCAGGCCAGGGCGCGGCCAATGCCAGTGAGATGTACCGTGTCGCACAGACCAGCACGCTTCGCATTCTCATCGACGTCCCCCAGACGGAAGCGCCCGCTATCATAATCGGGATGCCTGCCGATGTTCTGGTGAATGAATTTCCCGGCCGGATTTTCACCGGAAAAGTGACCCGGACGGCCAATGCGCTCGATCCGAATTCACGCACGTTGCCGGTGCAGATCGAGATTCCGAACGCCGACGGAAAGCTGTACCCTGGAATGTATGCGCAGATCAAATTCCGGAACCATCGTTTAACGCCGCCACTGCTTGTCCCTGGCGATGCCATCATCGCCGGACCCGCGGGACCGCGCGTGGCGATACTCGAAGATGTACCCGGTAAACCTGCCAAGAGGATTCATTTGCAACCAGTTCAGCCGGGGCGCGACTATGGCGCCCAAACCGAAATCGTAGCCGGCCTGTCGGGCGGAGAAACTGTAGTCGTCAATCCCGGCGACGTTGTGCGCGAAGGCAATCTCGTCAAGGCCGAGTCGAAATAATGAAGAACGTTGTCGCTGTATTCCTTGCCAGCCTCCTGGCTATGCCTCTGCCTGCCCAGACAACCGACCGCACGCCTGTGGTCAATCTCCACACGGGCACGCACGCCGAATTTGTTCCTGGAACCGTTTCGCTTACCGATCCGCACGACTCGGCCCGTATCGACGGACTGGTTCGTGCGGGCAACCTTTACCTTTCCCTGCAGGACGCCATCGCGCTTGCGCTTGAAAATAACCTCGATCTCGAACTGGAACGCTACGGTCTGAAGATGGCTTCCGCGGATACCACCCGTGCCGAGGGCGGTGGAGTTCTTCGTGGCGTTCCGCTGACAGTCAACGAAACAGCCGCTGGCATTGGCGGGCCGGCCGGCACACAGCTGCTCACTTCCGCTGCAAACGGCACCATTACCGCCGGTCAGATCTCATCGGTGGTTACCGATACTCAGCTTATTGCCGAAGGCCAGACCAATCTTGGCGTAACCGGGACGTTTCCTTTTGCGAGTGGCCCGGCGCTTCCGTTCTTCGATCCCTTCATCTCGGCGCAGCTGAACCTTCAGCACTCAACTGCCACCGAATCCAGCATCGCCAATACCGGCGCGCCCTTTCTGTATACGAACAGCGGCGGCGGCAACGTGGCTTACAACCAGGGCTTCAGTTCCGGCGCGGAGGTCTCGGCAAGCTTCGCCGCTGCCCGCACCAATCAAAACGTACTTACAAACATCTTCAGCCCGTACGATACCTCGACACTTTCCGTTACCGTCACCCAGCCTCTGTTCCGCGGCTTCGGCAGCGAACTGAACCGCCGCTTTATCCACATCGCGAAGAACAGCGAAAAGATCTCCGATTACGTCTTCCAGCAGCAGATCATCAGCACCGTATCGGGTGTGATCCGTCTTTATGACGACCTTGTGAGCCTGATCGAAGACGCCAAGGTGAAGCAGGAAACGTTAACCACGGCCGAACGCCTTCTCGAAGACAACAACAACAAAGTGGAGCAGGGCACGCTTGCGCCCATCGAAGCCACGCGCGCACAGGCGCAGGTCGCGGCGTCGCGTCAGGACCTGATTAACTCTCAGGGCTATGTCCGCCAGCAGGAGCTGATCCTGAAGAACACGCTCAGCCGTAACTGGGGCGACGATCCGCTCGTTCACGATGCCCGTGTGGTTCCCACCGACACCCTGACTCTTGAGGATCTGCCTGCCCAGACTCCGGCGCAGATCGTGACGCAGGCATTCGCCGCCCGGCCCGAACTGGAGGCGGCAAGGATTCAGCTGACCAATACCGAGATTAATCTGAAAGGCACGAAGAACGAACTTCTGCCCGAGATCGATCTCGTGGGAACCATTGCGGGCAGCGGTATCGCCGGACCGCCCAATTCCTCATATCTGGTACCTGGAGCTCCCGGAGTCAATGGCGGATTCGGCACTACGCTTGACCAGATTCTCAAACGCGACTACCCCACTTACGTGGTGGGCCTGAACGTGACGTTGCCGGTGAGGAACCGGGTAGCGCAGTCGGACGTAGCGCGCGATGAACTGCAGGTACGCCAGACGCAGGTGAGACTCAAGCAGCTGGAAAACCAGATCCGGACGGAAGTGGAAGACTCGCTGATCGCGCTGGAGCGCTCACGCGCGGCATACGACGCCGCGGTGCAAACCGCAAAGCTGCAGGAAGAGTCGCTGACCATCGAGCAGGAGAAGTTCGACGTAGGCCTCTCAACCAACTTCCTGGTCATTCAGTATCAGAGCTACGTAGCCCAGGCGAAGTCGACAGCAGTCGCAGCGCTTGATGCCTATGCGAAGGCGAAAGTGCAGTACGAACGGGCCGCCGGCATCACGCTGACGAAGTACAACATCTCAGTGGATGAAGCCCTCAAAGGCCACGTAAACCGGTAGTCACAGACGGGACATGCGGCCAAAGCCGCGTTGGGTTCTGGCAGTCAGGCCTGGGCTTTAGCGATGGCAGCCCGAACGTCGGCGGGGGTAACCTCGCCGTCGAAGCGCTGGACGGTGTTGCCCTTCTTGTCGAGGACGATGGTGACAGGAAGGGCGTCAAACGATCCCGTTCCGAGGCCAACCGTATACTTAATCGGGTTCTTTGCCAGGAAGGGCTTCACCACATCGGCGCCGCCTTCATCCATGGAGATGCCGACCACTTCGACGCCGGTTTCGTCATGGAGCTTATTGAAGTCGGGGATTTCCGCGCGGCAGGGGACGCACCACGTGGCCCAATAATTGAGCACGACTACTTTCCCGGTCCAGTCGGCAGTGGAGATCGGTGCGCCGTCCAGACTCTTGAACGGAGATCCGGCAAGCACGCTGGCAGAAGGCGTGGCCGGGCCGCCTGGGGTGTTCAGGAACGCCAGGTATTCCTCAGGTTTGCGGGTCAAACTGGGGAAGGTCGCCAGCACCTTCTGATCGCTGTCGTACAGCACATAGAAGGGGATGGAAACGGTCTGGAACTTGTCTTCTTCCAGCTTCTGATTGATCTGCGACGCGGCATCGGTTCCGTCAGTGTAGAGATCCACCAGCACCATGTTCTGCATCACGCCGCCGATTTCCGGTCGCGTGAACATGTTGGCCTTCATCCAGTGGCAGTTCGTGCAGGCATAGCCGGTGAAGTTCACCAGCACCCGTTTGCCTTCGGATTTTGCTTTAGCGAAAGCGCCAGGCAAATCGTTCTCTACCCAAGGCAGCGATCCGCTCACGCCCGCCGCCGGAGGGGGAATGTAGGCTTCGATTTCACCCAGTTTGCCGCCGAACATGCCCGGCAGCAGACTCAATGCGCCGCCGATCAGGGCGACGGCAATCAGGAGCCGCGCAACGCCCAGTTCGTCATCCCGTGAGATTCCGGGCAGGCGCACGAAACCCAGCAAATACAAGCCGGCCGTCATCAGCAGAACGATGGCGATTGAAAGAAACCGTTCCCGCGTCAGGAAGCCGGTTTGCAGCACGGCGTCGAGGCTGTAGAGGTACTTCAGCATGAACGCCAGCACCAGAAAACCCATCACGACCTTCACTCGTGAGAGCCATTCGCCCGAGCGCGGCAGCTTCTTCAAATATTGCGGAAACAGCGCCAGGAAAAAGAAGGGCAGTGAAAGGCCGGCGGCGAAAACCACCATGCCCAGCACCGGACGAAGTTTGTCGGCGCCTACGGAAGCAGCGAGCAATGTCCCCATGAACGGACCCACGCAGGCGAATGACGCCAGCGCAAAAGTCAGCCCCATCAGCAGCGTTCCCGCGAAGCCTCCGCCGCCAGACGCGGCGTTCAGTTTCGTCAGAACCCCGGACGGAATAGTGATTTCAAACGCTCCTAAAAGGCTGAGACCAAAGGCGAAAAACACAAGAGAGATAAACCCGTTCACCCAGACGCTGGAGCCCAGTTCGACAACTCCCGCAGGGCCAAGCGCAACAGTCATGATGAGTCCGAGTCCGCTGAAAAGGACGATGATGCCCAGGCAGAATACGGACGCCTGCGCGAAGCCGCCCTTTTCCTGCCCGACGAAATAGGACATTGTGATCGGGATCATCGGGAACACGCACGGCGTGAAGATCGCGGCCAGTCCAAACGCGAAGGCCAACCCCAGGAAGCTGACCAGTCCCGCATCTTCCGTCTTCGGTGTGGCGGATTTGGACGTTCCCGGCTTCGCTTCGACATATCCGGAAGGAATCGTCAGCGCAGCCGAAGGAGTGCCTGGCGCGATGTTCAGCGTTGCGGTCACCTGACGGGTGCGCGGCGGAATGCACGAGGTCCCGCTGCAGGTCTGATAACGCGGTACAAAGGTCAGAGTAACCGGGCCCGGAGGCAAGTCCTTCTTCAGTTCGATCTTCGCCAGAAATACCTGCGTGCCCTCGTAAGTCTCGGTATCGGCGTTGAAATTCGGGTCGAACTTCCTCACCGGCGGAGGCTGAAAGATGGTGAATTTCTCAATCCCTGAACTGCCAATGTCGGTAATCGTGGTCGGGATCGGACCCGGCGGCGTGGTCAGCGAGTACATGTGCCACTCGGGGTCGATCACCGCTTCGAGATGCCCCAGAACGGTCGCACCGGCGGCCGCGGAAGGCTGATCGAACGTCAGTTTCCACTGGACATGATTGAATTTCTCGCTCTGCCCGAACAACGACGAAACAAAAAGAAAGAGTAATCCGAGTCTACGCATGAGCTTTTGCCTGTAGCCCTTCTTCGATGCGCCGGTTGATACCACTGGTTGCATATTCCGCAGCCATGCGGATTGCATTCCGGATCGAATTGGCGTCCGAGCGCCCATGGCAAATGATGCAAACGCCCTTCACACCCAGCAGCGGCGCCCCGCCCACCTCGGTGTAGTCGATTTTCTTGCGGAAATCCTTGTAGGCCGACCGCGAAAGCGCGTAGCCGATCTTGCGCGTAACCGTGGCCTCAAGCGACTCGCGCAGCAAAGTCCGGAACATATCCACCAGTCCCTCGCTTACTTTGAGAGCGACATTGCCCACGAAGCCGTCGCATACGATCACATCGACCTCGCCCGAGAACAGGTCGCGACCCTCCACATTTCCGATGAAATTGATCCCCAGACTCTTGAGCAGCGGTGTCGCGTCTTTGGTGAGGGTATTGCCTTTGATTTCTTCTTCCCCGATGGAAAGCAAACCCACGCGCGGCTTTTTGATCTTCAGAACAAAGCGCGAATAGATCTCGCCCATCAACCCGAACTGCTGCAGCATTTCCGGTTCGCAGTCGACATTGGCGCCGACGTCCAGCAGGACAACAAGGGATCCTTTATGGGTGGGAAAAATGCCGGAAAGCGCGGGACGATCCACGCCCGGCACCTTGCCGAGCACCATCTTTGCAATGGCCATGCAGGCCCCAGTATTGCCAGCGGAAAGAAAGCCGTCCGCTTTGCCTGTGGCGACGAGGCGCGCACAGACATGCATGGAGCTTTCCTTTTTTCCGCGCGCCGCTTTCGCGGCGTGGTCTTCCATCGTGATCCGCTCGGTGGCGTGGATCACTTCAATTGGCAGATCGCTGGCGGAATGGCTGTCGAGCGCGGCCTGAACGGTGACGCGGTCGCCTACAAGAATGACGCGGCAATCCAGTTCACGGGCTGCCCGGACTGCGCCTTCGACTTCCGGTCCAGGGGCTTTATCGCCCCCCATAGCGTCTACTGCAATGGTGACCATTGCCTATTCGGCAGCGGTTTCGATGACTTCGCGGCCCTTGTACTGGCCGCAATGCGGGCAGACCCGGTGCGGCAGTTTCGGCTCGTGGCAATTGGGGCAATCGGCGAAGGCGGGCTTGCCAAGGGCGTCATGGGCGCGGCGCTTCTGGGTGCGCGCGTTGGAGTGTCTGCGTTTCGGATTCGGCATCGGGTAATTTCCTTACTTCTAATAATTCTAAATGTGAACGTCTTTCAAAGCCATCCATCGGTCGTCGTTACCGGCGGCGGCTTCGCACTGGCAGGCGGTTTCATTGCGGTTTACGCCGCAAATCGGGCAGATGCCTTTACAGGCTTCGCTGCAAACCAGCTGCATGGGGAGCCGCAAAAGAACCTGCTCCCGCACAATCTCTTCCAGCTCAAGGCCGGGCAAATCGTAAAATCCTATCTCTACTTCGCCTTCGTCAAGGGCGATCTCATCTTCCTCCGGCGCCGCGGATTGCGGTTTGTAAAACAAGTCGAACGACGCATCGACCGAAAACGCCGCGCGACCCAGGCAGCGGTGGCAATCCGTTTCCAGACTGGCGCTTACCCGACCCTGAATCCGCACCTGATCGCCACTGTCGGGCAGCAGTTCCGCTACGCCTTCGGTTGCGACCGGCCCGGTCTGAACGATACCCGTATCGGGAAAATCGAACTCGCCAGGTTCCCAAGTCTTCGCAAAGCGAACCTTGCGAACCTCCATCTCCTTAATACTCAGTAACATGACTATGGGCCCGGGAATCTACGATTATAGCATTTATGAGCAACAAACCGTCCGTCGTGCCAAAATAGGTGTATGAGCGCACCGATAGCCAGCGGCCCCCCCGAGATCTTCTCGCGGCTCGACAATGAAACGGTGGAACAGGCGGCTTTGCGCGCCGGTGTGATCACTACCACGCTCGACAGCGTGATCAACTGGGGGCGAAAAAACTCCATCTGGCCGATGGCGTTCGGTTTGGCCTGCTGCGCCATTGAAATGATGTCGATGAGCGCTTCCCGCTTCGATATTTCGCGGTTTGGCGCCGAGGTTTTTCGCGGCTCGCCGCGGCAGAGCGATCTGATGATTATCGCGGGACGGGTTTCAAACAAGATGGCTCCGGTCATCAGGCATCTTTACCAGCAGATGCCGGAACCGAAGTGGGTGATTTCAATGGGCGCCTGCGCTACTTCAACAGGGGTTTTCAATAACTATGCGCTGGTGCCGGTGAATCAGGTGATTCCGGTGGACGTTTATGTGCCGGGCTGCCCGCCGCGCCCGGAACAGCTGATCCACGCGATTATGATGCTGCAAGAGAAGATTGGCGCTTCCTCCGGCGCGTTCAAACAGGCTTTGAATCTGGCGTAGAGTTCGATGCGGATTATTTCGACGCCATGCCAACGCGGCTATCGCCGAATCTCCCTGTTTTTGCTGGCCGGGATCGCTTACGCGGCCGTTTCGGGAAGCGACGCGACTATCGAATTCGAGAATCCGTTTGTTCGCGTGGTCCGGGTTCACTACAACCCGCACGAGAAAACAGACGTTCACGATCACCCGCCCACTCCCACCGTCTACATCTATGTAACCGACGGCGGACGTTTGCTGATTGGCCACGACGGCGAAGATCCGGTTACGCGCCCGCCGGTGAAAGCCGGAGGGATTCGTTTTCAGAAGGGTGTCGCCGAGCGGCACGCCGTTGAGGAACTGGATGGGGTGGAAAGCCAGTACATCCGGGTTGAGTTGAAAACGAAGCCGGTCGATCTACCCGAGGTGGATGTGCGGCGCGCGCCTGCCGACCGGACTCCCTACGAAAGCGGCATGATCCGTATTCTGCGGGTTACCTGCCCGGCGAAGAGTACGTGCCCGGCATCGGCACACCCGGAAAGTCCGGCGGTGGTGGTGACGGGAAAGAACTTCGTTTGGGTTCCGGCGGGTTGGCCCCAGCTCAAAAATCCATCTGACATACCGGCTGAACAGGTGCGGGTCGAGCTTAAGACGCCGCCTTCCTGAGCAGCGGTTGCCAGATGCGCAGGGCATCCGGCGGCGTAACCGTTTCCAGTTTGCGGAGTTCGTTGTAGAGCTCCTGCCGCAGCCCGGGATTGAGGCGGCGAAACACCGCATCGAACTCGGGGATGGGCGGTGGGTCCGCAGCTATGCCCGCCCGAACGAGGATGTCACGGCCTTTCTTCATCGCGTCCGCGAACACCGCATAGGCTTCGCGGGCTTTTTTTACTTCGGCAAATTCCTCCATCGTTTTCAGGATATCTGCCTTCAGGCAGCGTCGTGAAAAATGATGCCCGTGGTGTGACGGTGGCCTGAGCGTACACGGCTGACGCCATGCCTCAGGTTGACGCGGTAAGTTCCGCGCGTGCCCTGGACCGGGCGGTGGTGAACGGCAAACGCGACAGCGTCTCCCTGAGCCAGCGGCACTACTTCAGGCCTCGACTGCATACGCGGGCGCTGTTCGGTGATCACGAATTCGCCGCCGGTGAAATCGCGGCCCGGTTCGGACAGCAGGATTGCTGCCTGAATCGGGAATACGTGCTCGCCATAGAGGTCCTGATGGAGACAGTTGTAGTCGCCTTCGCCGTACTGAAGCAGCAGCGGTGTCGGTTTGTCCTGCCCGGCGTCGTGGCAGCGCTGAAGGAATTCGGAGTGGTGTTCCGGATAGCGGGCCTCAATTCCCATCCGGGTGTTCCAT
>Ga0302326_10034068_pt1 | contig 10098 bp, 9 predicted proteins | sample Palsa_T0_3_FD_202264 | JGI IMG/M metagenome (GOLD analysis project Ga0302326, IMG submission 202264) | Peat permafrost microbial communities from Stordalen Mire near Abisko, Sweden - Palsa_T0_3 | ecosystem: Environmental > Terrestrial > Soil > Palsa > Peat permafrost | place: Sweden: Abisko...
ACTCTGAGCGTGGCGTCCGGGTTGAACGCGCTGGCGCACTGCGTCGATTCGATGTGGGCGCCCCGCACCGACCCGGTCGACCAGGCGCTCGCGCTGGAGGGCATCCGTGCCCTTCGCGACGGCCTTCCCAGGGTGGTGCGCGATCCGCAGGGCATCGATGGCCGCGAGCAGACGCTGTACGGCGCCTGGATGGCCGCGGTGGCGTTCGCCTCGGCCGGCTCCGGGTTGCACCACAAGATCTGCCACGTCCTGGGCGGGATGTACAACCTCCCGCACGCGCAAACCCATGCCGTGGTGCTGCCGTACGTCCTCGCGCTCAACGCGCCGTCGGTCCCGGAAAGCGAGCAGCGGATGGCGGCGGGGTTCGGTGCGGCGTCCGCCCTGGACGGGTTGCAGCGCCTGCGGGAGCAGGTGGGGGCGCCTCGCGCCCTGCGTGATTACGGGCTGCGCGAGACCGACATCCCGGCTGCCGTCGACGTCATCCTGGCGGCCGTGCCCCCGGACAACCCGACGCCGGTCACCGCCGCGAACCTCAAGGAATTGCTACACCGTGCCTGGGAAGGAAGGGAACCACGATGAGCCTCGACGAGCACCCCGGGACAGTGCCTGCCGAGCAGGAAGAACGCGAGTCACAGCTCGTCGAGCGCGTGGTCGCGTCCTTCGACGCCACGCCGGACCCGCGGCTCAAGGACCTGATGCAGGCGCTCACCCGGCACCTGCACGCGTTCCTGCGGGAGGTGCGGCTGACCGAGGAGGAATGGCAGCGTGCTATCGAGTTCCTCACCGCCGCCGGGCACATCACCGACGACCGGCGCCAGGAGTTCATCCTGCTCTCTGACATCCTGGGGGCGTCGATGCAGACCATCGCCATCAACAACGAGGCATACCAGAACGCCACCGAGGCGACTGTGTTCGGCCCGTTCTTCGTCGAGGGCTCACCCGAGATCCAGCCCGGCGGGGACATCGCGGCCGGAGCATCCGGGGAACCGTGCTGGGTCGAGGGCACGGTCACGGACACCTTCGGCAAGCCGGTCCCCCATGCGCTGATCGAGGTCTGGGAGGCCAACCGGGACGGCTTCTACGACGTCCAGTACGACGATGGCCGGGTCGCCGCCCGTGGTCACCTGTTCTCCGACGCGGGCGGGCGCTACCGTTTCTGGGGGATCACCCCAACGCCGTACCCGATTCCGCACGACGGCCCGGTCGGCCTGCTACTGGCCGCGACGGGCCGGTCCCCGATGCGGGCCTCGCACCTGCACTTCATGGTCCAGGCGAAGGGATACCGGACCCTGGTAACGCACATCTTCGTCCGCGGGGACGAGTTCCTTGACCGCGACAGCGTTTTCGGAGTGAAGGACTCGCTCGTGATGGACTTCATGCCCCAGCCGCCGGGCACGCCCACCCCCGACGGCCGGGACCTGGGAGACCGCGCGTGGTCACGCGTGCGCTTCGATATCGTCCTGCCGCCGACCGCGGCTCGTAAGCATCCGCCCCCCGGCTCAGGCAACTGAGGCGCCTGAGCCGTGGTCAGCATCCATGGACGCCGCCCCGACCCGCCCACAAGCACCACGAGGAGCGAAAGCGATGGCACTCACCAGAGAGACGATGACCGACGAGCAGCGCAAGTCGGTTGTCCTGGAATACCTGAAGGGGTTCGACAACGCAGGAGTGATCTCTACCGGCGGCAGCATTCTTGACCTGTTCGCCGACGACGCTCAGGTGTACTTCCCCAAATGGGGCCTGGCGACCGGTAAGGAACAGATCAGCAAGTTGTTCAGCGAGGTGGGCACCACGATCAAGCACATCGAGCACCACTACGCGCACTTCAACTGGGTGTTTTCCGGCGGCGACACCGTCGTGTGCGAAGGTGACAGCCATGGGGAGCACCGCGACGGTACGTGGCGAGCCGGCGTGCCGGAGTGGGGGGCCGGCCGGTGGTGTGACGTGTTCGAGATCCGTGACTGGAAGATCCAGCGAGTCTTCATCTACCTCGATCCCGATTACGCAGGTCGGGACACCGAGCGCTACCCCTGGCTGGGGGACCGCTCCTGAGTCCCTCGAAGATCGCGCATCGTGAGCATGCGTTCGCGGCTAGCGCATAAAAGGTGCAGGCAGGCCGCCGCTTTCCATCGCCGGCGCCGCAGCAGTTCTCTCGATTGCGGCGCACTAAGCCGCCGTTCGGCGCGGCTATGCGGCTGTGGCTCCTGCCGCCCAATCGGACGCAGAATGCCCAGGTGTGCCGTCTCTCCAGCACTATCGGGCATCTCACGCCACTCAGCGGCATGATTCGAATTTATCGCGCGTCATCACCCCCCCGATCAGGAGGGTCCTGACACACGATAACGATTTTCCCAGATTTACAGCCACTTTATCCGGACGGTCCTGCTACATGACCCGTTTTCCGGGCTAGCCTGTCGCTTACTCCCCCCAGCCGACCGCAGGCTAAGCATCATCGGCGCATATCCCGCCGGGATAAGTATGTGTCCACACGACGCTTCATCGGCGAAATAGTGTGTCTGGCTGCTGTCCGGACCCTGTGCGGGTCGTATAGATCATCCATTAGGGCGTGTCATAGGTGTCCGTGCCGATCGTCCTTTCTGACGGACCTAACTTAGGCGGACCTAGGCGGACCTAGGCGGAGCCCGGGACAACGAGGCCGTTCCGCGCAGAACCGATGTTCGCGGCGCTCAATCGCGCCTCCGGGCCCGGCCCGTCAAGGCTGCTCCGGTGCCTGATCGCGTCGTGTGATGCAGTACGCCAATCCGGCGGGATCGCGCATGGTTATCCATCCATCACCGTCATGCGACCGTGTCGCACCTAGCTCCTCGTGCCTGGCCACCTCCGCGTCGAGGACGGAGCACGCCAGGTCCGGATGGGCGCGGACTGTGGTGCCGGGCTGGTCGTCGGTGCGCCGCAGCAGCAGCCGCAACGGCATTCCGGCGGGCCGCGTCAGGCGCCGGAACTTCACCAGCGGGCTGTCACGCGGCTCCCATCCGGTCAGGTCCGCCCAGAATCCGCACTCGGCGTCGTACGCGTCCGCGGCGATGTCCAGGCAGAACCGGTCGACGCGGCTGACCGAACCGCAGGGCCACCGGGCAGCTGGCGGCCTCGTCGGCCCGCCCTCCTCACCGGATACGCAAAACGGCAGCCGGCCCGGGGACCGGAACACGGCAAGTCCCTCCTCCGTGAGCACCCGCCGCGCCCCGAGCCCGTCGGCCCGCGCCGCCAGCCCTGCCCAGTCCGCCGCGTGGAAGTCAAGGTGGCAGCCGGCCGGACCGTCGAAGATCCGCTGCACCCGCAGGTACGCGTCGCCCTCGCCGGGCACCAGCGTTGCGAAGTCGCCCCGCGGCCCTCGCGGCGGCGACAACGCATACCCGGTGACGCCGAGCCAGAAGTCCCGTCCCGCCTCGAATCCCCCGGCCGGGACGTCGAAGAATCCCGTCATCCACCGGATCGTCATACCTCAAGCCTCCCACGCCCACCCCCACAACGAGCGACGGCTAACCCAGCGGCAACCGCATCCCAGGGATGACAATCTCCCCTCTTTCGAATACAGTTACGAGCGTGAGCTATGACATTTACTTTCTCAAGCACGATCCAGGCCAGTCATGGGAAGACGCCATGGAGGCATCGGAAGAGCAGGCCGCTGCCCCCGAGGTCCTGACCCGCCCGTCGGGCTGGGATCAGGTTGTCTCCGGAGTGCGGTACATCCTGGGCGATGTGTCGGTCCTGGAGAATCCCCCAGTATGGGAAATCGACCACGAGCGGACCGGCATTCAGGTGAGCTGCTTCTCGCGTGAATGGTCCATTACGGTTCCGTACTGGAGTGACGGGGATGCGGCTGTCGCAATCACCGGGCACCTCCGCGCCATAGCCGGGATCGTTCAGACCGCCACCGGACTCGAAGCCTACGATCCGCAAGTGGAAATTGCCGTCACCACCGATGAGTGGACAGCGCAACAGGCCGCATCGGTCTTCGACCAGGCGTGATTGGCGGGAAAGTTCCAGTTCGCCCTTCGTCGGCGCGTTACTAGATTCCGGAGGGAAATTTGCCAGTTACCGAATGTGAGCGTAACGTGCAAAACAGGCACCGAAACTCAGCCGCCAACGACGGCTAACTACTCGGGGCTACCGCAGGAGCGCACACCCGTTGGCTGGCTATCGCCGCGGTCATGGCGCTCGCAGTGCCGCGCATCCGGTTGAGGGTGTCGGTGCCCGTTGCAACCGTCGGGCCAGACCCCTGGCCTGGCGGCTGCGGATGGGGGACCGGTGACACGATGAACGTCTTCGCCGCTAATGACCTCGAGGCTGTGGATCTCCTGGCCCTGGCCCGGCTTGACGACGACGGCGACGGCGACGGCGCGCCGCCGGCAGGCGAGGCGGACACGATCGCAGCAGCCTCAGGCCACGCTCGCCAGCAGCTGACGCCCGCCCATAACGGCGTCGCGTAGCGCCGCGCATTCACTCTCGCCTGCACGTCTCTACCCGTGAAGGAAATAGCGTCATGCCCGAGCCAACGGCGACCTGTCCGCGTCCTGCCAGCACTCCCGCCGCGCTAGTACGCATATCCCGACGGCTCCGCCCCGCGCCCGCCGTCCTCCCGGAGCATGTCTGCGGCCCGAGGTGACCGATGGCAGCCGGCTGGCCCAAGCCAGGGAACGGTTCCTGACCGCGGAGCCCATCGAGCCGGGCCAGGTGCGTAACACGATCCTGGCGTCCTGGCGGCGTTCCCGGGAGTGGCATGTCGCGGCCGACCGCGTTGACCTTTCCTACGTCCGCGATCCCGACCTCGATACCCCGCTGACCCGCATTGCTCTGCCGGTGCTGCAGCAGCTGGGCGAGAGCCTTCAGGGCGAGGCGGTCAGCGTCATCCTCGCCGATGCGCATGGGGTGGCGCTGTCCAGGCTGACAGCCGACCACGACCTTGAGCGGCACCTCGACCGGGTTCAGCTAGCACCGGGCTTCAGCTACGCCGAGGAGTTCGTCGGCACCAACGGGATCGGCACCGCGCTGGAGAGCGGCCAGGCGGCGCACGTGTTCGGGCACGAGCACTACGGCGAGCACCTTGAGGATCTCGCCTGCGCCGCCGTGCCGATGGGGCATCCGATCTCCGGCAAGGCCATCGGCGTCGTGAACCTGACCAGCTGGCGCAAGGACGCCGGGCCGCTGCTGATAGCGCTCGCCCGCAGTACCGCCGGCCAGGTCATGCAGGGCCTGCGGAACGACAGCAGCGCCGAGGAGTTCCAGCTGCTGCGGGAGTATCTGCGGGCCTGCCGGTACGCTGGCGGGTCCGTCTTCGCGCTGACCAGCGAAATGGTGCTGATGAACAATCAAGCGCGGGACACGCTCGACCCCGGTGACCAGGCCGCGCTCCTCGGCCATGCCGCCGACGCGCTGGCCGGCGACCACCCCGCCGTGGTGGACGTGGAGCTGCCCACCGGGGCCAGGGCGCGGATGCACTGCCATCCGCTGCGCGGGAAGGGCAGGCGGCGTCTCGTTGGCGGCGTGGTGCATGTGAAGCTGATCGAGCCGGCCAGCCAGGCGGCGGTGGATGTGGGGGCAGGCTCGCAGGCGTGGAGGTTCGGGGCCGCCCTGGTGGGCGCCGGTCCGCTGTGGCTGCGCGGGTGCCGTCAGGTGGAGGCGGCCTGCGCCTCGCGCGAGTGGCTATCGCTGGAGGGCGAGCCCGGAGTCGGCAAGCTGGCGCTGCTGCGGGCTGTCCACCGGCGCCGCAACCCGGCCGGCGCGTTCCATCTGCTTGACGCCGCCGAAGCCGGTGATCACGACTGGATGGTGCAGGTGCTTGGCGAACTGCTTGAGGGCGAGGGGACCCTGGTCATCCGGCACGTCGACCGGCTCAGCACCCTGCGGCTTCAGGCGCTGTGGATAGCGCTTGAGCAGGCGCTGGCCGCGGACAGGCAGCAGGTTCTGTGGGTTGCGGTCACGCTCAGCCAGAGCCCGCCCAGCGGCGACCTGGCCGGGCTGCTGAAGTTCTTCCCCGGCGCTGTGGAGCTTCCCCCGCTCCGCCACCACATCGAGGACCTGCATGAGCTCGTGCCGTTTTTCCTGGCCAGGCTGAACCCCCGAGGCCCGCTGGTCTGCTCGCCCGAGGCGATGCATCTACTGCTGCGGTCGAACTGGCCGGGCAACACCGAGCAGCTCTGGCAGGTCCTGAGACGGGTTGCCAGGCACCGGCGCACCGGGACGATCCAGCCGGGTGACCTTCCGCCGGAATGCTGGAGCGTGAGCCGCCGCCTGCTCAGCCCGCTGGAGTCGATAGAACGCGATGCCATCGTGCAGAGCCTGCTGGACCACCAGGGCAGCAAGGCCAAGGTAGCCGGATCACTGGGCATGTCCCGGGCGACGATCTACCGCAAGATCCACGACTACGGGATCATCACCCCGGCCAGCTGACCGGCGCGCTATGCCGCTTCACGCATCGAGAACCGCGGCCACGGCTTCGATCTCCACAAGCTGATCTTTGTAGCCAAGCACAGTGACGCCGATCAACGTACTGGGGACGTCGTGCTTGCCGAACGAGTCCCGGACTACCTCCCACGCGGCCACCAGATCCTCTTGCCGGCTTGACGCAACGAGGACCCTCGTGCTGAGGACGTCCTCCACGGATGCGCCCGCGTCGGCGAGGGCGATCCGCATATTCTCGAAGGCCTTCGCGGCCTGGCCCGCGTAGTTCCCCGCTGCCGCGGTGGATCCGTCCTCGTTCAGCGGGCACGCGCCGGCCAGGAAGATCAGCCTCGACCCGGCGGGGGCGGTAGCCGCGTAGGCATATTCGGCGACGCCCGACAACGAAACGGAGCGGATTAGCGTAACGGCATGCGGCATGGCCGGCCAGGCTCCCTTCAACACAGCGTGGGCGGACCCCAGGGCAAGGTTAACCGACCGGGCCGATCTCGGCTCCGGCGAGCTCGGCGTAGATGAGGAACCTGAACGGGTCGGTCTGCTGGCTGGCCTCCATAAGGCGGTGCAGCGCGGTGCGGCGCAGCCCGGCCAGGGTGCTGCTGGCCGGGTGGCGCAGCAGGCCCGGCTGGATGATCTCCAGGGCGAGGGCGTAATCGCCCTGGCCGATGAGGGCGGTGGCGGCCGCGGCGAACTGCTCGGCCCTGCCTGCGGCCAGCAGGTCAAGTGCGGTGGCGTGCCCGGCCGCGGTGGCCGGCTCCAGTCCGGTCCCGTCTGGCTGCCAGTAGCCGGTGCGCTGGTGGTAGAGCCGTTCGGTGAAGTGGTCGCGGATCACCAGGTACGGCAGGACCGCCGCAGGGTGCTCGCGGAGCACGGCCGGGAGGCTGGCCGCCGCCAGGATGTCCGGGAGGGTGCGGCCGTCGCGGATGCTGTCGAGCACCTCGCCGCGCAGCTTGGTCAGGGCCGCCTCAAGGCCGGTGACCGCCTCGGCGGTGAACAACTCGGTCAGCGTGCTGTGGCCCTGGATGAGCAGGCGGGGCCGCAGGCGGCCGATGAAGGCGAGGGTCTCCAGGAGCCCGTCGGGGGAGCCTTCGCCGGCGAATGGCTGCCCGAGGTAGGGCATGAGCACGTCGCCGGCGAACAGCACCCCGCTGGCCGGAAGGTGGACCATCAGCGCGTCGCTGGTCTCCCCGCCCGGCGTCGGATACAGGACAAGCTCGGTGCCCCCTACGGTCAGTGCCGTCCGCTGGCTGATCAGCTGGTCGGGGACGACGTCCGGCGGGACGCTGCCTGCGGCTCCGGTGAAGTAGCGGAAGCGTGGCCGGTCACCTTGCGCACGCTCCAGTCCGGCGGGGAAGCCGGCCTGGGCGATCACCCGGGTGCCGGGTCCGCGCAGCGCGCCCGCGCCGCCGATGTGGTCCCAGTGCGCGTGGGTGAGGATCAGGTGGCTGATCGCGTGGCCGGCGGGCAGGTCAAGGTCGCCGAGCGCGGCTTTGACCCGGTCCTGGCTGGTTCCGGCGTCGATCGCGACGACGCCGCCGCTGGTCGTGATGAATGCCAGGTCGCTGAAGTCGTAGCCCTGCGCGACCTGGATACCAGGTTCCGGGCGACCGATCCTGGGCGAGGTGAAGCGGAATCCGTCCTGGGCGGTGGCCCAGAAGCCGCCGAACATCAGCTGCGTATCAGCCGGGGCCGCGCCGAGGCCCGACTTGCGCATCGCCTCGGCGGCCAGGTCATCGTGGCCCAGCGTGGCATGGGCGGCGGCGAGGCCGTGGTGCGCGGCGCGCATCAGCATGGCCGGGAACTGGTCGGCGACGGCCAGGACGAACTCCAGGTCGGCCACGGCTTGTTCGGCCCGCCGCCGGTCCGGCGGCAGGCCGGCCAGCGCCAGCCCGCGGAAGTACTGCGGCGGGCCAAGATCGGTGGCCGCGGCCTGGTCCAGCTTGGCCAGCGCGGCGTCCACATCGTCGCCCAGCCGGGCCTGGAAGAACCCGGCGAGCGTGAGCGGCAGGGCCTCGCCTGGCCGGTCGTCAGCAAGCTCGCAGAAGTAGCGGTACCCCTCGGCGTCCGCGCGGGCAGCCGCGAGCCTGGTGGCGAGGGTGACCGTGGTGGCCCGGTCGGCGCCGGGCCAGCGAGCCGCTGTCTTGAGCGACTCGATGTCGCGGTGGCGGGTAATCGGTCCGGTCATGGCGGTGATCCTTCGGTTTTAGTCAGGCGTGGCGGGACAGGGGCAATATTCAGCGGATGCCGGGGACCGGACTGGGTGCGGATGCCGCCCCGATGCAGGACGTTGCCCAGGATCGCGCGCAGGTGCCCTGGCTGCCGCCGTGGCTGGAGGCCAGTGCGGTCGCGATGAGCGCAACGGTAATCACCAGCCACAGCAGCATCACTGCCTGCTGCGAACCCAGGCGCCGGTGCGGCCGGCGGGTAAGTCGCGGTTCGGGGCGAGAACGCCGGGCCACTCGCCGCGAGCTGGCATGGACCTTCTCGCGCGCCGGCATCTCCTCGCCGGATGCCAGCCGGGTGAAAATGGTCAGCCGGGCGGCCAGTGCCGGGTCACAGCTGGCCAGGTCGTCCTTGATCGCGTCCAGGGCCTGCTGCTCCCACATGCTCAGGCTCGCCGGTGATCCCTCCATCACTTCGCCGTGGCCTGAGCGGTCGCAGCGTCATGGACAGCATCGGGCTGGGCGGGCTGGGCGGGCTGGGCGGGCTGGGCGGGCAGGAACAGGGCTGCCAGCAGAGCCCCTACCGCGGCAACGCCGCCGGCGACGAGGCAGCCGACGGTCAGGCCGCGCAGGAATGCGTTGGCGGCCGCGTGCTGCAGCGCCTGCCCGAGGACCGGCTGGCCGAGGGCCGCGATCTTGCCGGCGGCCACGTACGCGGCGCCGACGGACTGGTGCGCGATCGCTGCGGCCCGGCCTGGCACGGCGGCCGGCAGGGTGGCGGTGAGCCGTGATCCGTAGACCGACGCGTACACGCTGCCGATCACGGCCACGCCCAGCGTGCCGCCGATCAGCCTGGTGGAGTCGTTCACGGCCGAGCCGACGCCGGCCTTGGTCCGCGAGATGGCGCCCATGATGGACTCGGTGGCGGGCGCCGAGGTCAGGCCCATGCCGAGCCCGTACAGCACCATCTGGGCCGCGATGACGCCGTAACTGAGCGTCGCGCTTGTGGCCACCGCCACCCAGCCGTAGAACGCGGCCGTCGCGACAAGCCCGGTCGTGACGATGAGCTTGGTCCCTGCTCGCACGGCGAGCGCGGTCCCGGCTACCGATCCGGCGCCGACCGACAACGCCACCGGGAGCAGATGCACCCCGGTGGACAGCGGGCCGTAGCCGCGGACGAACTGGAAGTACTGGGTGATCAGGAAGATGAAGCCGAACAGGGTGAAGAACGACACGGTGACCGCGCCGCTGGCCGCGCTGAATCGCAGGTTGGCGAACAGCCGGACATCAAGCATCGGGTGCGCGGCATGCCGCTCGCGGACGATGAACGCGGCGAGCAGGACCGCTGAGGCGGCAAAGCCGGCCAGGCTCCGTGCCGCTGCCCACCCGTAGGCCGGCGCCTCGATGATGGTGAAGACAAGCAGGGCCATGGTGGCCGAGGACAGCAGCAGGCCGGGGATGTCGGGAGCTGCCGCGTCCGGGTCCTTCGAGGTGGGAACGATAAGCGCCGCGCCAATCG
>Ga0302326_10034070_pt1 | contig 10098 bp, 12 predicted proteins | sample Palsa_T0_3_FD_202264 | JGI IMG/M metagenome (GOLD analysis project Ga0302326, IMG submission 202264) | Peat permafrost microbial communities from Stordalen Mire near Abisko, Sweden - Palsa_T0_3 | ecosystem: Environmental > Terrestrial > Soil > Palsa > Peat permafrost | place: Sweden: Abisko...
ACCGGCGATGGAGGGTTTTGAGCCATGACGCGAACGCAGTGGATAGTGATTAGTGGACAGTGGTTAGTGCCTACGGCGATGTGGGGGATTGAGCGATGACAACTTTGCAGGGAGAATTGGCCGGAGCCGCGCTGATGATTGCGCTGTTCATTTATACCTTCTGGCCGGAGAACGTGTTCGCCAGCCAGCGCGAAAAGACGCGGCTGGACTTTCTATTGGAGCGCAAGGAGCAACTGTATGAAAATCTGCGCGACCTGAATTTCGAGTACCGCGCCGGCAAATACCCTGAAGAAGATTTTGCAGCCCAGCGCGCCCAACTTGAAAACGAAGCGGCTTTGCTGCTGGCGGAGATTGAGCATTTGCAGCAGGCATGAGCGCGTCGTTGCTTTGAAAGGGCACGGCTTCAGCCGTGCCGCAGCGCAGGAAAGGAAGAAGTTTGGGGCTTCAGCCCCCGAGGGAATATTCATTCCGCAAACTGCGTTCCCTCAGGGGCTAAAGCCCAACCATTATCCGGCTCTTTTTCGGCACGACTGAAGTCGTGCCCTTTCAAAACTACGAGGAGCTTGTCGGACCGAATTGAAACACTGCAAGGCGCTTCACGATAAGAAGGAATTCTTCAAAACCATGAAATTGACTAGGTCTTTGATTCGCGTTTTTGCATTGAGCTTTCTGCTCAATGGTGCTCTTGCGCACGCCACCACAGTCACCGGCACGGTGACCAACAAGACCACCGGCAAGCCCGCAGCGGGCGACCCCGTTGTGCTGGTAGATGTGCAGGCGGGCATGGGCGAAGTGGCTCACGCGACCACGGACGCCGCCGGACATTACTCGCTGGTTGAACCCGGCAGCAGCCCTTATCTCGTCCGCGTAACCCATCAGGGCGCAGGATACTTTGTTGCCGCGCCGGAAGGACCGACGCCGGCCAACATTACCGTCTACGACGTGGCGCAGAAAGTGAAGGGCGTCTTCATTGAAGCCGACGTTCTGGAAATGGAGACGGAGAACGGGCAGCTCAAAGTGAACGAGCGCTTTTTCGTGCACAACACCAGTTCGCCGCCGACGACACAATGGAGCGAGAAGTCGTTTCAAGTGGTAATCCCCGCCGAGGCGATCGTGGACGGCGTAGGCGGGCAGCGGCCCAATGGCCTGCCCACCAGCATCAAGGTCGAGCCGGATGGGGCCAAGGGCCACTTTGCTTTCAACTTCCCCATTCAGCCCGACGACGGCGACAAGGACACGCTGTTTCAGCTCGACTATCACATCCCGTATAGCGGCAACAAATTCTCCTTCCACGCGCAGATCACGCTGCCGGCCGACGACTTTGCCGTGCTCCTGCCGAAAAGCATGAGCTTTACGCCGGCCGTGGACGGGGCCTTCAAACCTGTTGCAGAAGATCCCGCGGTGCAGACCTTTATCCTCAAGAATGCAACGCCGGGCGCGTCGATTGACTTCACTATTTCCGGCACCGGCTCCATTCCACGCGAGCAGCAGGGCACGCCCAGCGCACAGCAGCCTGCTGCCATGGGCGCGCAAGGTGCAGCGGGCACCGCTCCGGATGCAAGCGCAGGCAACGGAGGCCAGCCTGGCGGCGGCATCGGCACGCCGATCGGCACGCCCGATCCGCTGTCGAAATACAAGTGGTGGATTCTTGGCGGCATCGGCCTGTTGCTGGCAGCAGCGGCGGCCTTCCTGCTGCGCAAGCCCGCGGGCGCGACGGTTGCGGGCGTGCCGGGCGCGGTCACTCAGGCGGCGGTGGACACCGGCGCGGTCGCCGCGGCCTATCCGGCGTTCGCTTCGCCAGCCGCGAAGAACTCGCAGCTTCTGAACGTGCTGAAGGAAGAATTGTTCACGATCGAGAGCGAAAAAATTCAAGGCACCATTGCGGTCGACGAATACGCCAAGGTGAAAGATGCGCTGGAGACAGTGTTGAAGCGGGCGTTGAACCGGAAATAGTTCATAGTTCGCAGTTCACAGTTCTCAGTCCGCTGATGGGAGTTCTCAGATTTCACTTTTCGTCTTTCTGGGCTGGATGGGTGCGCCCACTTGCACGAATGCGCTACTCTGAATCTGCAATCCCCTTGCCGTGCGCTGGACAGTTACAACTCGGAACTGAGAACTAAGAACTAAGAACTAGGAACTGAGAACTGAACCTATGAAGACTCTGCTTCGCACGCTGCTTTATCTCGCGCTCATTGTCTGGCTGGGCGCGGAGATCTTCTTTCCTGTCGTGGCCGCTGTCACCTTCACCACGCTCATGCCGGACACCCATGCCGCCGGCACCATCGTGGGCCAGTTGCTGCGCATTCTGCACGGCATGGGACTGGTATCGGGCATGGTTGCGCTGGCATTGCTGGCGCTGGGCCCGGCATGGGGACTCTACAAGCCGCGCAATGTACTGGCGCCCATGGCGCTGGTGGTGCTGATGATCGCGTTGACTCTTTATTCGCAGTTCGGCGTCATGCGCGCCATGGATCGCGATATCGTAGCCGCCGGCGGAGCCATCAATACGATGGACGCGACGAATCCCTACACCATCGACTTCAACAAGCTGCACAACCGCAGCGAGGATGTGGAGATGGCCATCCTGCTGTTCGGGCTGGTGACGGTGGTGTTTGTGGCGCGCGCGGAGTCAGTGCGGGTCTGAACGGAGGTTCGATCCGCACCCTACGGGGCGGGGCATTCGGATTGGACCGCAATCCCAAGGGTGCCCCTTCGCATTGCTCAGGGTTCCCCTGGGCTATTCTCGCTCCCTCCCTCCGGGAGGATTTGCAGATATCGATCGTTCGGAGTTTTTTGGTGGCCTGCCCCGGCAACAGAAGTCGTTCAAGTGATTGTCCTCCCATCCTGTTCCCTCTTCCCTCTTCCCTGCCTTCTGTCCCTGCTCTTGTATCATCGAAGAGGCCCTGTAGCGCGCAATTGATCGTGCAGGGGCTCTTATGGAACGCAAATGAAAACTGGCATCATCGGCCTGCCGCAGGTGGGCAAGACATCGTTATTCAAAATCCTGACCAAGGCCAAGCTCGAAGAGAAGGGCTACTCCAATCCGCGCGAGGAACACATTGGCGTGGCGCGCGTGCCGGACGAGCGGCTGGACAAGTTGTCCGCGCTTTACTCGCCCAAGAAGACGACCTACGCGACAGTTGAATATGTGGACGTTGCGGCCATCGGCCAGGAGGCGCTGAAGGAGACCGCGTTCCTCACCAGCCTGCGCAATGTGGACGCGCTGATTCACGTGCTGCGCGCCTTCGAGAATGACGCCATTCCGCACGTGGGGCCGATCGATCCGCTGCGCGACATCAAGAGCGTTGAGTTCGATTTGATGCTGAGCGACCTGACCCAGGTGGAGAAGCGGTTGGAGCGGCTGGAGAAAGACCTGAAGAAAGGCCGCACCAGCGAACTGGAGCGCGAACAGGCTCTGCTGCTGCGGTCGAAGGAAGCGCTTGAGAAAGAGCAGCCGCTGCGCGAACTGGAGATGACCAACGAAGAGAAGAAGCTCATCAAGGGCTTCATGTTTCTTTCGCAGAAACCGATTCTCTACGTGGTCAACATCGGCGAGAGCACTACGCTGGGCGACGATCTTGAAGCGGCTGTGGGCCGTTACAAACTGGAGGAAGTGGCCGCGCGGCCCAATGCAGGAGCGACGGCGATCTGCGGCAAGGTAGAGGCCGAATTGGCGGAGATGGACGACGAGGAAGCGGCGGAGTTTCTGGAAGGCTACGGCCTGCGCGAGAGCGGGCTGGTGAGGCTGATCCGCAAGAGCTATGAACTGCTGGGCTTGATCAGCTTCTTTACCGCGGGCGACGACGAGTGCCGGGCGTGGACCATTCCGCGAGGGTCGAAAGCGCCGCAAGGGGCGGGCGCGATTCACTCCGACCTGGAGCATCACTTCATTCGCGCGGAGACCATTCGCTGGGACGCGCTGCTCGATGCAGGCTCAGAGGCGGCGGCGCGGTCCCGAGGAACGCTGCGCCTGGAAGGCAAGGAATACGTGGTGCAGGATGGGGACGTGATGCACATCCGGCACAGCGGATAATGAGAGAATTCCCTCGGGGGCTAAAGCCCAGACGCGTTTGGGGACACCTTTCGGCACGACTGAAGTCGTGCCCTTTCAAATCCCGTCATGTTCAGTTCGGGAAGGGTACGAATCATTGCTCAAGCTTTCGCTACTCCTCGGCACCATTGCCGCGCTGGCCGATGTGGCCGGCGGGCTGGTGCTGGTGCGTGCGCGCGGCGTGGAGCGTTACCTGCGCTACTTCGTGGCTCTGGGCGCGGGATTCCTCATGGCTACGGCAGTCATCGAGATGGCGCCGGAGAGCTTGAAGCTTAACCCAACCCTGGCACCGGTTCTAATCATGGCCGGCTACTGCGTAGTACACCTGCTGGAACACACTATCAACGCGCATTTTCATTTTGGCGAGGAGACGCACCACGGCGAGTTTGTCTCGCGCCACACAAGCAACTCCGTAATGGCCGGGCTGAGCGTGCACGCACTGTTCGATGGCGTGGCCATTGGCTCGGGGTTTGTGGTTTCCACCGGGCTGGGCGTGCTGATCTTCCTGGCGATCCTGCTGCACAAGGCGCCGGAGGGGTTCACCATGGCGTCTGTCATGCTGGCAAGCGGACGCAGCCGGGCAACCGCTTTTTACTCCGCGGTTGCGTTGGCCGCGGCCACATTGGCCGGCGTTCTGGTGATTGAGCTGGTGCCGAGCTGGCTGCCGTATGGACTGCCGATCTCGGCCGGCGTGGCGCTCTACGTGGCTGCCACCGACCTGGTGCCGGAGGTCAATCGCGAGCCGGGCATTCGCATGGCGCTGGTGTTTTTCGCGGGTGTGGGCGGGTTTTTGCTGCTGCGGATGCTGCTGCCGGCGATGTAAGTCAATCGCCGATCAGGAACGAACGCCGAGGCCAAGCTTTCCCGCATACAGCCTGGCCAACAGCATCCCGTAGTCCCACGCCACTTTGAAGTTGGCTTTGCTGGCGCCGCGGTAGCGCAGGCCGAAGGCAAAGGGGACTTCGCGGACCGACTGAATCTTGCCGCGCACCAGAATCTCCAGCAGCAGCTTGAATCCGGATTTCTGAAATGCGCCTTGGGGCAGGCAGCGCCGGCGCACCAGAAAGAAGCCGGACATGGGGTCTTTGGCACGCATGTGGGAGCGCTGCAATGGCCATGTAACCCAAACGGCGGCGGCCGACAAGAGCTTTCTGATCGGGTTCCATTTGCCCAGGTCGCCGCCCGCCGTGTAGCGGCTGCCGATGACCAGGTCGCGGCCATCCTTGATGGCGGAAATCAATTCCGGCAACAGCTCCGGCGGGTGCTGCAGGTCTGCGTCCATCACGCCCAGCACCGTGGCGTCTGTGCTCTGCCAGCCGTAAAGGATCGCCCCGGACAGGCCGCGCTCGCCTTTGCGCACCAGCAGGCGCACGCGGGGATCACCCAGCGCAACGCTGGAGACAATTGCGGCGGTGCCGTCGGAACTGTCGTCGTCGACGACCAGAATCTCAAACGGGATTTGCAGGGGTTCGAGCACGGAGCGCACGTGGGCGAGCAGGCCGCCGATGTTTTCCGCTTCGCAGAGGGTGGGAATTACCAGCGCCAGCTTTTCCAGTGCGCGGTCCGGGTGGCCGGCTGCGGGCGGCGGAGCATCCACCGCGGCGATGTCCGGCATGGTTGTCGATCCAAACATTGTTAACGTCATGCTTTCCTAGTGTAAATGGAGTAAACAGGCTGTTACACCCAAATATTTAGACGGAGCTGAGACCGCTGAGGAATGCCAGGCTGACTCAGCGGGGGGCTTTCCGGCTGTCTTCGTTCTCGTATGATAAAAGTCAGAGTTCCTCTGGGACTGTGCAGGGACCACTCGTGCGAGGAATTTCTAGTTGCTGCGTAAAAGGATAATTGACCAGACCCTACCCCTTTTCCTGTTTACTGTGATCGGCTTTCTGGTCATGGGCTACCATCCGGGCTTTGAAGACGACGGCGTTTACCTCACTGCCGTTAAAGCGGACCTTAATCCCGCGCTTTACCCCCACGATTCCGAATTTTTTCAGCTGCAGATGCAGGCCACGGTCTTTGATGGCTGGATGGCCCATTTCATTCGCTGGACAGGTATTCCAGTCGCGTGGGCGGAGCTGCTGTGGCAGTTTGCGGCGCTCTTTCTGATTCTTTGGGCCTGCCGCAGAATCGCGGCGCTAATTTTTCCCGAAGCGATAGGGCAAGGGGCGGCTGTGTGGGCGGCCGTGGCCATGGTGGCCGCCATGTTCACGCTGCCGGTGGCGGGCACGGCTCTGAATATCGCCGACCAGCATCTGCATCCGCGCAACCTGGCCACCGCCTTCATCCTGATTGCAGTCGCATGGATTCTGGAAGGCAAGCGCTGGCGGGCGGTTCCAATGCTTGCGCTGGCCTTGGCGCTGCATCCCATCATGGCAGCGCTGGGCGTGTCGTTTTGTGTTTTCCTCACGCTGGCTCTGCGTGAAACGGTTCCCTTCCGGGTGCGGGCCGCGCAGGGCTCCCTGTCTGCCGCCGCGCCGCTGGGATGGATCTTTGCTCCCACCAGCGCCAGTTGGAAGCTGGCGTTGGCGTCGCGCACTTATTATTCCGTCTACCGCTGGGCTTGGTACGAATGGCTTGGCGCGCTGGCGCCGCTGTTTCTGTTCTGGCTGCTTTGGCGCGTGGCGAAAAAGAAAGGCCAAACCCTTCTGGCCCGATTCGCGCTGGCTGTGTTTGCCTATGGCGTCTTCCAACAGGTTGTGGCCATGGCCTTATTGGCGCCGGAATCGCTGGCGCGGCTCACGCCGTTGCAGCCCATGCGCTATCTGCACCTGGTTTACATCTTCATGGCGCTGACCGCGGGGGGGCTGCTGGGAGAATTCGTGCTCAAGACGAAAATCTGGCGCTGGGCGGTTTACCTTCTCCTGATCAATGGTGGAATGTTCCTGGTGCAGTGGGAACTGATCGACGACGGCGCGCACCTGGAACTTCCCTGGAGGGCTCTGACCGGCCCCTGGCTGCAGGCGTTCGACTGGATTCGCGTGAACACCCCAGTCGATGCTTATTTCGCGCTGGACCCGCGCTACCTGGCCGCATCCGGCGAGGGATTTCACAACTTCCGCGCCCTGGCCGAGCGCAGCCAGTTGGCCGACGGCATCAAGGACACCGCGGTTGTGATGGAGGTGCCCAGCCTCGCACCTGCATGGCATGAGCAGCAGTTGGCCCAAGCTGGCTGGCGAGACCTTCAGCTAGCCGACTTCGAACGCCTCAAGGCGCAATTCGGCGTGAATTGGGTGCTGGTCAACTATCCGCATCCGTCGGGCCTCGATTGCCGCTGGCACAATGGGGCGCTCGCGGTGTGCAAGGTGCCGTAGACGCTCTTTCGCCGGGTGCTTTGGCCGTTCCCCTCGGCCGAAGTTCAAACTTCTGCCTGCTCCATCTCTTAAAGAACCACGGCTTGCTCTTTGTTTGGTGTGGGCATGAGCCATTGGAACAGAACAGTTGCAGCAAAGGCGCCAGCGAGCTGCGCCGCAATGAAACCTGCCACATCGGCAGGGCGAATGCCGGCGAAGGTATTGCTCACGGAGCGGGCCAGTGTAACAGCCGGGTTGGCAAAGGATGTGGATGCAGTGAACCAGTACGCGGCGGTGATGTAGGCTCCAACAGCGTATGGGACCGCGTGAGGCCGCGAGCGCGCGCAGCCCCATATGACGGCCATCAGCCCGAAAGTGGCGATGAACTCGCTGAGGGCCTGAGCGCCTCCACTTCTGGGATGGGCAGAAATCGAGAATAGCGAAAAGCCAAACATGAGGTGCGCGACGGCCACGCCGGAGTAGGCCCCTGCGACCTGCGCGAACAGGTAGGCAGGGACATGGCGCCATGCGATTCCGCCAACGTAGGCATCTGCCAATGTAACGGCCGGATTGAAGTGTGCCCCGGACACGGAACCGAACGCGAGGATGAGCGCAACCAGCGCGGCACCGGTGGCGATGGTGTTGGCGAGCAGCGCCAGTGCGACATCCCCGCCAGCAAGCCGATCTGCCATGATTCCTGAGCCAACCACCGCGGCTAGAAGCAGCAGAGTACCAATGAACTCGGCAGCGAGGCGCCGCGTAAGCGTGGGCTTCATGCATTGCCTATCTTGCTGATCTTTTTCTGAATAGCAAGCTCCTGGAGTGTGGCAAGCGGAAGTGAAAGGAAGAGTCCGATGCGGTGATCGAGGATTTCGAATGCATCGCGAAATGCGCGGGCGATTTCCTCAGGCGTCCCTTTCACGGCGGCGGGGTCTGGGATGCCCCAATGGGCGGTCATGGGCCGGCCGAGCCAATATGGGCAGGTTTCATTGGCGGCGTTGTCGCAGACGGTGAAGACAAAGTCGAGATGGGGCGCGCCGGGGGCTGCGAACTCGTCCCAGGACTTGCTGCGCAGGCCCTCGATTCCGATGCCGGCGGACTCAAGCTGGGCGAGCGCTTCGGGGCGGGGCGTGCCCGATGGATGGCTGCCCGCGCTGTAGGCGGTGAAGTTGGCTTTGCCCTTGTGGTTCAGCAGCGCCTCCGCCATGATGGAGCGCGCGGAGTTGCCAGTACAAAGGAAGAGGACGTTATAGTGTTTGGACATTTGGGCTAACCCTTCAGGATTGCCGCAGCGGGTGAGCAGCATTCGGGCTGGCAGCAGGCAGCCTGGGGCTTGGCAGCGCGGATGAAGGCGCTCAGGAACTTGCCCTGCACCTGGGCGGCGATGGTGTCTACGTCGATGCCGGATGCACTCAGGAAGTTGCGAGCATCCTCGACGTCGTAGACGCGAGTGGGCTCGAAGGAGACGTCCACAAAGCCAGCGGCGAGGAGCCTGGATTGGTAGTCCTTCTCGTCAAGGGCTCCGGCGATGCAGCCGACCCAGAGCATCATGCTTTGGCGGACGGCGTCCGGCACCGTTCCGCGTACCACGACGTCGGAGACGGCGAAGCGGCCGCCGGGCTTCAGCACGCGAAAGGCTTCGCGGAGAACGCGGTCCTTGTCCGCCGAGAGGTTAATGACGCAGTTGGAGATGACGACATCGACAGAGTTGTCCGGGAGAGGAATGTTCTCGATTTCGCCCTTAAGAAAATCGACGTTGGTGACGCCGGCCTGGCGCTGATTCTCGCGGGCAAGGGCGAGCATGTCATCGGTCATGTCAAGGCCATATGCTTTCCCGGTTGGACCAACGCGCCGAGCGGAGAGAAGCACATCGATACCGCCGCCGGACCCGAGATCGAGCACGACCTCGCCAGGCTTGAGCTCGATCAACGCGGTGGGGTTGCCGCAACCAAGGGAAGCAAGAACCGCCTTTTCCGGAATGAGACCCTTTTCGTCGGCACTGTAGAGGTTGGTAGTGATCGGGTCGCAACAGCGAAGCGCCGGGTCGCAGCAAGCCTGCACACTGCCGGATTTGACGACAGCACGCGCGGCGCTGCCGTACTTCTCTTTCACTTGGTCCTGAACCTCGGTGATCGTCTTCATGCGTTCCTCTTTCGTATACGGTAAGGCGAATATATATGGGACTGGACATATATGTCAATGCATATACAATGAATGTATGAGCTCCAAGCCAAAATCAACTGATTTGGTCCCTTTGTTTGCGGCCCTCGCTGATCGAACGCGCCTGCGCCTGTTGAATCTCATTGCGGACCGGGAGGTGTGTGTCTGCTATCTGGTCGAAATACTGCGGCAGGGCCAGCCTAAGATCTCCCGGCATCTGGCATACCTGCGAAGGGCGGGGGTGGTGACAGCAAGAAGAGAAGGAAAGTGGATGCACTACCGTGTCGAGCGGCCTCAAGATGTGGCGGCGGCTTCGATTTTCGACGCTGTGTTCGAATCCCTAAAATCGGATCGTGAAATGCAGTCAGACCTGAGCCGCCTGACGCGCGCCTGCTGCGAACCGGAGCGTTTCGTCTCTCTGCAAGGCGTGCCTATCCCGATCCAATCTGAGTCGGCAGTCGTTTGACTCTTAGAATCTGTTTAAGAACTCGTCCGGGCGGTAGGCCGGGACTTCAGTCCAGGCACAAAGGTAGCCGAGTCAGCGCGGGCTTTAGCCTCTGAGGTTTAGCTTTTGGAGGCAAAAGCATGCCTCAG
>Ga0302326_10034072_pt1 | contig 10098 bp, 2 predicted proteins | sample Palsa_T0_3_FD_202264 | JGI IMG/M metagenome (GOLD analysis project Ga0302326, IMG submission 202264) | Peat permafrost microbial communities from Stordalen Mire near Abisko, Sweden - Palsa_T0_3 | ecosystem: Environmental > Terrestrial > Soil > Palsa > Peat permafrost | place: Sweden: Abisko...
CGGCAGCCCGTCCACGCCGGATGCAGTGCCGCTCTCGGCCACTGCCCCCGTCAATCTCAAAGACGGCAATGGCCTCATCACGCTTGCGGTCTCCGCCAACTCGCCCTCCACCTGGCCAGTGCTCTTTGGCGTCATCGCCAGCGCCGGATCGTCGCCCGGCACTTTCGATCTTGAAGTCGTCTTTAATCCCCCAGGAGGGCCCACCGGCGTAGCCGCCCCCGTGGTGCTCGAAAAATTCTCCGCGATGAATCTGACCAACCCCTCCCCGAGCTACGTCGCCACGGTGCTCGCCAACTCGGAGTTCGTCCAGGTGCCCACAGGATGGATGCCCTTTGAGGCCGTTCCCACTACCTACGCTTCGGGCGTTACGCAGCTCGTCGATAGTGGAACCGTGAATGTGCCCGACGGCGGCAACAATCCATTCCTTACCCTTGAGCCCACGGCTCCCGCCAACTGGCCGCCGCTGTTCGCCGTCGTATCGCAGCAGCAGATTGCCAAGCCGTCGCAATTCAATCTGCTCGTCGAGTACGCTCCGCCCGGAGGGGCGCCCGGAGTGCTTGCGCCCGTCATCGTCGAGCAATTCAACAATGTTTCCCTCTCCACGATTGAAGCCGCCGTGAACACCGCCGCGGACCTGATCTCTGTCGTCAGTTACGAGGGCGAGCCGGGCCTGAGCCTCTCCGCGGCGGAGCTGATGCAAACCAACGCCAATGACGCAATTCCCGCCATTCAAGTCACAAGCCTGTCGCCCACGCCTGGCTCTCAACCCGTCTCATGGGCGCCCCAGCCAGATCTGCTCGGTTCCTCGCCGGAGGACCCGCAGTTCGTCGTTGAGATTGACTCCAACGGCATCGCCTGGCTGCGCTTTGGCGACGGAACCAATGGCAAGCTGCCGGTTGCCGGCGACCAGTTCACCGCCGTCTACCGCGTGGGCAACGGATCGCCCGGCAACGTGGGCGCTAACTGCCTGGTCAATGTTTCCGCCGCCATCGCCGCCCAGCCCAACATCCTCGGCTGTACCAATCCGCTCCAGGCCTCCGGCGGCGTCGATCCTGAAACCGCCGCGCAGATCTGCCGCCGCGCTCCGGTAGCTTTTCTCACCCAGGAGCGCGCCATTACCATGCAGGACTACGCGAACGTGGCGGAGAGCAATTCGCAGATTGAGGACGCCGCCGCACAGACGCGCTGGACCGGCAGTTGGTACACCGTTTTTGTCGCGGCTGAGCCTCAGGGAAACGCCGCCATGAGCAAGTCCCTGCTCAAGAGCGTCACGCGCACCGTAAACGAATATCGGCTTGCGGGCGAAGCCGCTTACGTCGAACCGCCGCAGTACATTCCGCTGCGGATCGCGCTCACCGTGTGCGTCGATCCTGAGAGTTTCTCGCTCGATGTGGAGCAGGCGCTTCTCGCGGTGCTCGGCAGTTGCATGCAGCCCAACGGCCAGCCCGCGTACTTCAATCCAGCGAACTTCGAGCTAGGCCAGCCCATTTATCTGAGCCCCATTTACGCGGCCGCGCGCACCGTCCCCGGCGTCACCCGCGTTACCGCCACCACCTTCGAGCCGCAGGGACAGAACACCAACGTTTATCTACACAAGGGATACATCCCCATGGGCCCGTTCCAAGTCGCCATCCTGGCCAACGATCCAAGCCTGCCCGCTAACGGCCGGCTGACTTTGAAGATGCAGGGAGGGAGGTGAAGCCATGAGCTGCGGATGCGGAGAAAGCGGGACCGGCTGCAAGTGCGGCTGCTGCGTCGGAATCAGCGTTGTCACTCCGGTGGCGGAGTTGAACGCCCCCGGCCTGCCTGCCATTGCCTACCGAACCGGTGTGTGGGCCACTTTTCTTGAGTCGATGAAGGCGCGCCTGTCCAGCGCCGATTATCCCGCGCTTGCCGGCCTCAAGACGCGCTCCACCGATGACTTCAGCATTGCCCTGCTCGACGCCAGCGCCGTCCTCCTCGATATCCTCACCTTCTATCAGGAGCGCCTCGCCAACGAGAGCTATCTCGGCACCGCCACGCAGCTTTACTCGCTCACGCAGCTCAGCCGGCTTATCGGCTACCAGCCATGGCCCGGAGTCTCGGCCTCGGTATATCTCGCTTTCAATCTCTCCTCCGCGCCGGGCCTGCCGCCCAATCCCGGCACCACCGCAATCACCATTCCAACGGGCACCACCGTGCAGAGCGTTCCCGCGCAGAACCAGAAGGCGCAGCTCTTTCAGACCTCCGCGCCCATTCTCGCCAAGCCCGACTGGAATGCCCTGGATGTGCAAACCGGCAATCCATGGGTTCCACAAACAGGTGACAAAAGCGTCTTTCTCGCCGGAACCTCCACATCCCTCAATCCGGGGGACGCGATCCTGATCGTTGGCGACGAACGGCTCAATAACAACGCCAGCTCGCAATGGGACATTCGCATCGCCACCTCCGTCACCCCCGACACCATCAACAACCGCACGCTCGTCCAATGGAAGGAGGGGCTCGGCGGTGATGGTGGCTCCCCCGCGCAATCGAACCCCTGCATCTTTGCCCTGCGCCAGAAGGCTTCCCTCTTCGGCTACAACGCCCTCAATCCTTCCATGCTCGACAGCAAAGTGCGCGACCACCTTCGCAACGAGGGCCTCATCCACAAGGGCTTCTTCGGCCACGCTGACTGGCTCTTCGACTGGGACGCGGTCAATGGCGACTCGCTTTCTTCGGAGAGCCTGGTCGATCTCGACCAGGTATACAGCACCATCGTCCCTGAAGGATGGCTGATCCTCATCAAACCCGGCCAGCATGCGGACCGTACCCCTGCCGGTTACATCACCCTCTACCTCGTCAAGGGAGTCACCTCGCTCACCCGCTCCGACTTTGGAATGAGCGGCAAAATCTCGCGCCTCTCTGTGGACCAGAATTCGATTCTCGAAGACTATTACTCTGAGACGCGAGTCACTTCGGCCCTTACCCAGAGCGCGCTCCTGCCCGCCGCCGAACAGCCGCTCGATTACCCTCTTTACGGCACCGTCATCGATCTCGAATACGAGCGCGACGATTTGTCCGCCATCACCGCCGTCGCCGTCAGCGGCAGCAATCCGCTGCTGGTCGTCAAGAACAAGCGGAAGGTCGCCTTCACTCCCTACGACGGTCCCGATTCCGTGACCTACCAGGCCGGTTCCGCATTCACCCTGATGCAGCCGCCGCCCACCACCTTCAACCAGGACGGCAGCATTCCCGACTGGCGCACCGTCACCGAAGCAGTCGAGATGGTGGTCATGGATCCCGCGGGAAGGCTCGGGACCGTGAAGGCCAAACTCCATCACTTCACGCTTGCTCCCGCTCCGCCCAAGTCGCCCGTCGTGCAGGAGGTGGCGCAGGTCGCCTCGGTGTCCCTTCTGCCCGCCTCGCAGAGCGGCACCAGTATTACGCCCGCGCGCACGCGCATTGTGCTCTCCAGCCAACTGCTCAACTGCTACGACCGCACTACCACGGCCATCAACGCCAATGTGGGAACGGCCACCGGCGGCGGGCCGGTCACGGAGCTGCTGGGCAGCGGCGCGGCCGCTACTGACAACCAGACCTTCACCCTCAAGCAAACCCCGCTCACTTACACCCAGGCGGTCACTCCCTCAGGCGCGGCAAGTTCGCTTTCCGTCTCCGTCAACGGCGCGGCCTGGCAACTGGTTCCCACCCTTTACCAGCAGCCGCCGCAGTCCCAGGTCTTTACCTCCCTCACGCAATCCAACGGCAGCACGCAGGTTACCTTCGGCGATAATGTCGAGGGCTCTACCGTTCCCACAGGGCAGAACAACATCATAGCCACCTACCGCACCGGGCTGGGCGTTGCGGGTAACGTCGCCGCGGGCGCCATCTCCACTTTGGTCGACCGGCCCGTCGGCGTCAGCGGAGTAGTCAATCCCATGCCGGCCACCGGAGGCCAGGATCCGGCCACCGTCGCCGACATCCAGGCAGCCGCTCCCATGTCCGTCCAGACGCTCGGCCGCGCCGTCTCCATCACCGACTATCAGAACTTCGCCGCCACCTTTGCGGGCATCGCCAAGGCCAGTGCGGTCTGGCTCCCCAGCGGCTTCTACCGCGGCGTCTTCCTCACCGTCGCCGCGGCGGGAGGAGCGGAGTTGCCGCCCGGCAACCCAACCCTGGCCAACCTCGTCGCGTCGCTCAAGGCCTACGGAAATCCCGCTGTCCCGTTTACCGTTGCCACCTTTCTTGAGACCCTCTTCGGCTTCGAGGCCGATCTCACCATCGATCCGGCATATAGCACCGACGCCGTCCAGACAGCCGTGATGGCGCAGCTCAATTCCACCTACAGCTTCGCCAACCGCACCTTCGGCCTGGGTGTGTCTGCCGACGAGCTCGATGCGGTCATTCAGTCGGTTCCCGGCGTAATCGCCGTCAATATCAAGCACCTGAAGACCATCGCAACCAGCCAGGCGGGCGACCTGGGCAGCGCGGGCTTCTCGGTGGCTGCCTACCAGAGCTGGATCCAGCAGTATGTGCATGTCAGGCGCCCGCGCTCCGGCGCGCCCAACTCCATCTGCCCGTACATCCCGGTGCCGCACAAACACAAAATGCCTCAGGCGGCCGAAATTCTGGTCATCAGTCCGAACCCGAACGATATCGTGCTGGGGGTCATGCAATGAGCTTCGCGCTCTTCAATCTGGTGCCGGCCATCTATCGTCTCCGCGACGGACAGATCGCCGCCACCATGCAGCTGCTCACACCCGACGAGCAGAGCCGGCTCTATGCGCTGCAAAATCCCACCAGCCCGCTCGACGCCGAGCAGACGGCGCTGATGAACGAGCTGGCGGCCAAAGCGGCCCGTGGACCGCTCGAGTCCTTGCTCATGGTCATCGACGAGCAGTTGGGCTACTTTGCCGCCGATCTCGACCAGCTCTACGACGATCAGTTCATTGAAACCTGCGCGCCGTGGGTTATTCCCTATATCGGCGAGCTGATCGGCTTTCAGCCCATTCGCGGCATTGCGCCCGCGGTCGACAATCCCCGCTCCGAGGTGGCCAACACCATTGCCCTGCGCCGCCGCAAAGGCACCATTGGCGCCATCGAGCAGCTCTCGCGCGACGTTACCGGCTGGGGCGCGCACGCCGTCGAGTTCTTTCAGACCCTGGCCGAAACCCAATACGTCAAATGCGTCCGGCTCAGCAGCCGCTACGCGCCCAACGTGCGTGGATGGAAGCCCCGAGCTTACGCATCCAGCGGATTCACCGCGATGACCCGCAAAGTGGACGTCCATCTGCCCGCCTCGCCCGGTTTGCCGCGCTGGAACATTCCTAACATCGGCGTCTATCTCTGGTCGCTCGGCGCATATTCGCTCACCGGAGTTACCGCCGTGCAAGCCGCCGATTCGGGGGGCCCCGTGCCCGGCTGCTATCGCTTCAGCCAGCTCGGCTGCGACATTCCCCTCTTCCACGCCGCCGTCTATCAAGGCGAGCAGATCATGACCCTGGCCACCGAGGCCAACGTCCCCGAATACCTCACGCGGAATCTGCTCTGCGCCGATCTTCGCAAGGGTGCGCAGTCCAGCTATTACGGCGTTGGCAAAAGCCTTTCCGTTACCCTCAACCAGCAGTTGCTCAATCCTTACCAGATCCAGGTCGCGGATCTCAGCGGTGACGACGGCTCGTGGAACAATCTGCTTCTCCCCGGCAGCCCGTACACGGTGGCCATCGATCCTGACAAAGGCCGCATCGCCGTCTCGCCCGACGTGCCCTCATCGGCAGGTGCGCCGCTAGTCGATTTCTATTACGGCTTCAACGCTGCCATGGGCGGCGGCGAATACGAGCGCGAGTCCACCTTTACCGTCTCCAACCTCGCAAATATCTTCGCCTTCCCTGACCCCACGCAGAGTTACAACAACGATCTCCAAAGTGCGCTGACCTTTGTCGCCGGCCAGGCCGCCACGCTCGGCTCCGTCGCCTTGGAAATTCAGGGCAGCGGCCCCGCCGCCACCATCACCTCGCCCCTCACCATCGATGCGCCCACGGGCGTCACCATCGAAATTCGCGCCCAGGATGGCGCATACCCGTATATTGTCCTCGACGGCGAATTCCAAATCACCGGCGACAAACTTTCCGCGGTCATCCTCAACGGCCTGCTCTTCACCGCCTCGCCAAACATGACCACAAGCGGCAGTGAGGCGCTCGTGGTGCTGCCCGCGTCGCGTCCCTCTGGCGCGGACAATGTCGTTACGCTTCAGGTTGAGCACTGCACGCTCGTGCCCGGCTGGTCGCTCTCGAGCACAGGTGAACCGCGGCACGCCGACGCGCCGGCAATTCTTTCTTTCGCCATCGGCGCCGAAATCTCCGTCGAGTATTCCATCACCGGTCCCATTCGCGCGCCAGAGACCGTCCCCGTCAGCGTCTCCGACAGCATCCTCGATGCCACCGGAAGAAAACGCGTCGCGTACGACAATCTCTCTGGGCAAACCATTGGCGGCGGCCCGCTCACGCTCGTCGGTTGCACTGTCGTGGGTCGCGTGCATGCCCAGGAGCTGGCGCTGGTTTCAGACAGCATCTTCTGGTCGGAGATCATTCCCGGCGCTCCTCCCGCCATTGCGCCCGGTCTGTTCGCTGACCGTGTGCAGGCCGGCTGCGTGCGCTTCAGTTACTTGCCTTATCAGGCCGTCACGCCGAGGCGTTTTGAATGTGTGCAGCAGGCGCTCGCAGGACCCACGCCGCTGTTTCTCTCGTATGAATACGCGCGACCGGATTATCTGAAACTCGCCGCGTCCACTCCTTCCTCTATCCGCGCCGGTGCGGACGACGAGGGCGAAATGGGCGCATTCCACTGGGTGCTCGCTCCCCTGCGTGAGGCGGACCTCGAAATTCGCCTTCAGGAGTTCACACCCGTCGGACTCAACACCGGATTGATCTACCAGACATGAGGTCTATGAAAGTGCTTGAAGGAACACACGCCGGCAGCCAACGCGGCGCGGAAGAAGGAAAGAGGAACAACCCATGAGCTTCGACAACAGCCGTTACAACTACGACCATTGGAAGTTATACGCAGGCGTGGTCATGGAGCAGGGCCGCGTCCAGACTGACTCGGACTGGAATGAGTGGCTCGCCAGCCTCACCCGCCGCATCGAAGCCGGATCGTTCGACACCTTTGGTCATGCCGTCTATCCGCTGACAACGCCCAACGCATTCAAGATCGATGCGTCGTCGTCCTCAAGCTCCGGCAACGACATCGTCATCGGACTCGGCCGGATGTATGTCGATGGAATCCTTGTGGAGAATCTCGGCCTCGAGCGCGGCGGCGGGTGGGATTCGGCGCTGGCCGAGTTATCGAATACTCCGCAGCCGCAGCCCTCCTCGCCCCAGCCCCTTACCGATGCGAACTCGATCGACTACGACTACCAGCCCTTCAACAACGACCAAACTGCTCCGGCCACCTCCGGCGCGTACATGGCGTATCTCGACGTGTGGCGCCGTCCCATCACCTACATCGAGGACTCCGGTCTTATCGACTCCGCCATCGGCGTCGACACTACGGGCCGCCTCCAGACCGTGTGGCGCGTCAATCTGATGCCTCTCCCGGTCGTCACGATTCCGCAGAAATCGCTCACCGGGACATTCAACGACGGCGACCTCGTCACGCAGAATAATTCAAAGGCCACGGGCGTTGTTATCGGTGGCCTCTCCTCCGGTTCGGGACCGCTCCTGCTCAGCCAGCTCACAGGCAATGCGAACCCCACCGACTACTGGAGCAACTCCGACGACGCGCAATTTACCCCCAGCGGACCGCCGGTCATCGAGTACTCCTACATCGCCGGCGCAGTCGCATCCGGTTCGGCCAACTTCACTGACGCCGAGCAGCTCGTGCAAAACAGCACCGGCGCAACAGCAATCCTCGTTTCGGTCGCTGCCGGCGGCCCCATGATCGTCAACACCATCACCGGCACGCCGTCGCCGCTCGCCTCATGGGTCGGCCAATCCAGCACCGCCGTCTTCCAGCCGGCAAGCCTTCCTTCCGCGCTCTTGAACAGCATTCCCGGCTCCACAACCGACACCTTCGTTCCCGGCGAAGAGGTCATTCAGGATATCTCCCTTGCATCGGCAACCGTCATTGGCCCCGTGCCCCAAACCGGCCCCATGACCGTCGGGTTCATCACCGGCACGCCAGACGATACCCACAATTGGGTCGGCAAAGGCAGCGGCGCGGAATTCAAGCCCACCGCGCTCCCCGCGCCCTCTTCGTGGAGTTGCGGCGTCTCCGACTACTCCATCCCCTGGCCTGTCAGCTCCGGTCAGCTCGCCTCCCAGCCAGTCTCCGCGCCCAAAACCGGTCCCTGCTGCATGACCGCCGGCGTCGGCTACACCGGCGCTGAGAATCAGCTCTACCGCATCGAAATCCATACCCCCGGGGGCCCGGGAGGAACAGGCGCAACCTTCAAGTGGTCGCGAGAGAACGCTTCCGTCCAAACCGCCGTCACCGCTATCGGCACGGGTTCAACCAATGCCGGACCAACCGCCGCCGCGCTCACCGTCCAGAGCCTCGGACGCGATCAAGTCCTCGGCTTCCAGAACGGAAACTGGATCGAGATCACCGACGCGTGGCACGACAACGCGGGCCTGCCCGGCGAGCTCTACAAGATCGACCACGTCGACATTCCCACCTCATCCATCATCCTCACCTCGCAGCTCTCCGCCAATTTCTCTTCCACCACTCTCGCAAACGCGAATAACCCATACACCCGCATCATCCGCTGGGATCAGGCCGGCTGGGTCTACAACGTGGAATCCGGCAGCCAGCAGCAATACGTCGATCTCGATGGCACGGATGCCGCCGGAGCGCTCAATGGCACGCTCGGTATTCCCATCCCATCCGATGGCTCGCCTGTGGTGCTTGAGAACGGCGTAGCCGTCACATTCAGTCTCGCGCTAGCCAACGGCAACTTCCTGCCCATGGACTTCTGGAACTTCACCGCGCGCGCCTCGGACGGTACAATCTCCCAGCCCATCTCTCCCGCGCCGCAGGGCATCGCACATCACTTCACCAATCTTGGCATTGTCACCTTCAGCACCTCCAGCAACGGCGCCAAAGACTGCCGGCAACCGTGGCCGCCCACATCCGGCGGCGGCGACTGCGGTTGCTGCTGCACGGTAACCGTGGGCGACGGCAAGACCAGCTTCGGCAAGTTCACCTCCATCCAGAAGGCCATAGAATCTCTCACACACGGCGGCGATGTCTCCATCCTTTGCGGAGACTTCTACGAAAACATCCTCATCAAGGACAAAGCCAACATCACCATTCATGGCTGCGGCCAAAAGACGCGGGTTTTTTCGTCTTCCCTCAAGAAAGGCGGCGGCACAACTTCAGAAAGCGGTTCCACTGCCATCGGCGTCCCCGCTGTCTTTTCCATTGCGCGCAGCGCCAACATCTCCATAAGTTCCCTCACCATTGTGGCGGATGACGATAGCATCGGCGTTCTCCTTGACCACCCCGCCGGCTCCGCCACAGGAAAACACTTCGTTTCCATTTACGGAGTCAGCGATAAGCTGGTCACGCTCTCAGCCCTCGAATTCAAATCGCGGGGAATGCCGGCCATCGCCGCATTTGCCGCGGACTCGCTCTTCATCCGCGAAAACTTCATCCGCATGACAGAATCCAGCAACCTCTATCCGGCCGTCTACTTGTCCGGCGAGCATCTCTGGTTTGAGCGCAACACCGTCGAAATCGAATCCAGCCGCCTGTTTCGCCCGGCTAAGGAATTGAGTCCGGTAACCGGCAAAGCCGGAAGCTCCGCCTCCGCAGCCGGCAAAGATTCCCTCGCAGCAACCTCGGGCAGCGGCGGAGTGCAGATCGGCGGGCCCTCCCGCGATGTCTGGATCGTCGAGAATCAGATCACCGGCGGAAACCGGAACGGCATCACCCTCGGCAATCTCATCGCGCTCGACGCGGACGGCAACGACACCGGAGAGTTCTTCGGCCTGACCCTGAAGGAGGACGAGGCCTGTTCCGCTGGCGGCTCGGGCAGCATCCCTTCCTCCGGCGGCTCCGGCAACCGCCCCATCGCCGCAGGCGGCATCATTCGCTACCTCCACATCCTGCGCAATCGCATCGCCGATTCCGGCATGT
>Ga0302326_10034074_pt1 | contig 10097 bp, 7 predicted proteins | sample Palsa_T0_3_FD_202264 | JGI IMG/M metagenome (GOLD analysis project Ga0302326, IMG submission 202264) | Peat permafrost microbial communities from Stordalen Mire near Abisko, Sweden - Palsa_T0_3 | ecosystem: Environmental > Terrestrial > Soil > Palsa > Peat permafrost | place: Sweden: Abisko...
CGTGGCCAGCTATACCTATGACCCTGTAGGCAACCGCGTGAGCTCGACGGATGGAGACGGAAACACCACGTCTTATGCTTACGACGCGCTGAATCGCCTTACAACCATCACCGATCCTCTGGGCAAGACCACTACGGACTCGCCTTACGACCCAGTTGGCAATCTGCTTAAGGTTACGGACCGCAACGGCAACGCGACGATGTCTACCTACGACGCCATCAATCGCCGCATCGGTATGACGGATGCCTTAGGCAATGTCACGCAATGGAAATACGATCCGGTCGGCAACATGATCAAGCTCACCGACGCCAACTTGCACAGCACCCAGTACAGCTACGATGCCGTCAATCGGCCTCTCTGCGAGACCTACGCCGACGGCACGATGCGCTGCTATACCTATGACCCTGCCGGCAATGTGACCGAACGCCAGGATGCGATTTCGGGCCAGACCGTGACGTACTCATACACCGATCTGTACTTTCTGATGGAGCGTTTGTACGCGCCGAGCGGAGCGAACGACACCTTCACTTACGATCTTTCCGGCCGCATGCTGACCAATCAGCGCGTGAACGGCAGCTTTACGTGGCCAGAGAGCTTCAGCTACGATAGCGCGAACCGGTTACTCACAAGTGTGCAGGATAGCCGCGCCGTCAGCTACACCTACGACATCCCCGCCCGCACCCGCGCGGTAGCCTACCCGGGCGGCCGGACGATCACGGAGACTACGGACTACCGGGCGCGCATGGACCACATCGGCAACGGCTCTTCCCCGCCACCGATTGTGCAGTACACATATGATCTGTCGAACAACATGCTCAGCCGCAACTACGCAAACGGGACGACATCTTCCTATACCTACAACGGGAACAACTGGACCATCAGCATTGCTCATCAGAATCCTGCCACCTTTGCGGGATTCAACTACGCTTATGACAACGAAGGCAACAAGCAGTATGAGCTAAAGTCGCCCAACACCTCGCAGTCTGAATGCTACGGCTACGACGCCACGTACCGGGTGACCAGCTACCTGTCAACGGTTCCGGGCACTTCCACTAATTCCTGCCCAGGGATCTCTGCGGCGCCACTGCACACTCAAACGAGCTACGTCCTGGACCCAGTGGGAAACTGGATCAGCAAGACCACGAACGGCATGACGCAGCCGCGGGTGCACAATTCGGTGAACGAGATCACTGAGATCAATTCGACGTCTCTCAGCTATGACAACGACGGCGACCTGACCAACGACGGAACGTACACCTATTTCTACGACGAAGAGCATCGGCTGGCTTGTGTCACCACCGCTGTCTCCTGCGCCACGTTTGCTGGCCAGTACCAATACGATGCACTTAGCCGCCGTGTGCAGAAGATCGCCAACCCGACGGGCAGCTCGTCCGCCACAACTCTATATTTCTACGATAACGCCCGCATTATCGAGGAGCAAAGCACGGGCGGCGTGACGCAGGCGACCTACGTTTACGGCAACTACGTGGACGAGATCCTGACCATGGACCGTGGTGGGTCGACCTATTACTATCACCAGAACGCGCTGTGGTCCGTGGAAGCCGTAACCAACAGCTCGGGTAGCCCCGTGGAGCGGTATGACTATTGCGGAGGAGGAACATTGCAGTGCGGCGATCCGTACGGCGCCGTGAGCATTACCGACGGCTCCTTCAATCCGATTCCGCCGAATGCCTGGGGCACGCCGCACAGCGCCATCGGCAATCCGTGGATGTTTACGGGGCGAGAATTGGATGAAGAGGCGGGGCTGTATTATTACCGAGCGCGGCACTACGACACGTTCAAAGGGAGGTTCCTGGAGCGGGATCCGTTGGGGTATGTCGAAGGCGCGAATCTGTATGAATTTGTCCGATCAAACCCCGTAAGATTCCTGGATCCAAATGGGACGGCCGCAACGGACCCCAAGGTGGTGGACAAGCTGATACGGGACCTCGATGCTGACAAATTCGCCGTACGTGACAGGGCAACGGGGGAGTTGGAGCTGCTTGCAAAGGACGATCCGAACGTGGAGCAGATGTTGAGGAACCGCCTCGCGCAGAGGCCGTCGCTCGAGGGGTCGACGAGGATCGAGGGGATACTGGCGACAGTGGATGCGGATAAGGTCCAAAACCCTCAGAAGTTAGGTCCGCTCGTCGAAGGGTTGTGTAAGTGCCTGGATGAGGATGCGAAGGACAGGATTATCTCTATTTCGGATGGCATCCTAAAGAATGTTGTCACTGGGAGCGATCTCCTCGTGGCTACCGAACGTCTCAGGGCCATCAATTGTGCGCTCTCAAACTGCGTAAAGGATGCGCAGGACAAGGACGCCCGGAAGTTCCTTAGCGACCTATGGGAGCGCATTGGCGGCTTGGGAGGGGGCATCGACGAATTGCAAAGGGTCTCAAGGGACATACTCCGCGCTCAAGGTGAAAGCGAAAAAACCGTTGATGCTGTAGAGCTTTCGCTCGACAAAAGGGTCAGAGATTGCCGATAAGCGTCGTGTGGAGCGACTGCCCCAGGGAAATCGACAGACAGGATCTTACGGTCCGATACCCATACAGCCTAAACGTTGAAACGCTGGACCGTCCGAATGGACCTGGGCCAGAAGCGCGTGAGAAGTTGTGACGAATACCGGTTACATGAGGTGCAGACCAATGACGTCAACTATATGCATTCGGACGTATCCTCTCGCCCAAGACGTGGCAGCGGGATGCCCCGTTTGTCCTCGGCGGTTCCTACTTCCGGATCGGTTCTCCGTCGACGTTCTCAATGGCAACACAGTGAGCGTCAACTATGAGCTGGCTGACAACTTCGGCACTCTATTAGTTAGAGTCATGGAAGTTTACGCGGGAGAGTAGCTAGTTAGTTAGTTTAGTCAGTTAGAAAAGGCCTTAACGTAACAGGAGAAAAAGCATGTCAACACGGATTTTGCACGTAGTTACTCTGCTCGCGGCGGCCATAGCCCCCGCGTTTGCGGATACCATGAACATTGAGAACCAGTGCCCATCAGGGCAAACGGCGAACGGCCCCTGCTCGGCTCTCTTCAGCACCGTGGGCAATGCCGAAACCCTTACCATCCCGACCTCGATCGGCAACGTGACCATACAAGGCGGCGCCCTCTTCGACGACATCGCCAATTTGCCCGTCGACAAAACGGCCGTCCATGGAACCGCCGGAAACGCGAGCAACATCGGGGTCTCCCCGGGTCTCGGTTTCACCAACCCGCTGACCATCATATTCCCCGAGGCCATCACCGGCTTCTCCCTCGACATTCTGAATGGCAATACCCAGAGCGTTCAATACCAGTTGGCCGACAACCTCGGCAATAGCGCCGACTATACGATCGCGCCTAATTTCTCCAGCGGGCTTCAATCCGTCGGATTCGCGGCGACCGGTTCCACGGTAACGATCGCCGCCATTACCGGGCAGACCACGGCGTCGGGCGTCACGTGGGACTATCTGATCGACAACATCAACTTCAACACCACCGCGCCCGAACCTTCGTCCGTCTTCCTCCTCGGCATCGGATTGGTGGCCCTCGGTCTCGCCGGACGCGGGCGAAGGTTGCGGAAGAAACTTGCCTGTCTGCCAATCCTCACGGCCGTCGTCCTGCCTCTTTCGAGTTCGTCCACTGCGTCGGCCCAGCAACCCATCGCTCTGGCCTGTCCGTACGCTAACGGCGTCGTGGACATCGCCTACTCCTCATCGTTGGCGGCGACCGGCGGCGTGCCGCCCTACACTTACTCCCTCAGCGACGGCGCGCTGCCAGCCGGGTTGATTCTAAATGCGTCCACCGGAGCGATATCCGGAACCACCGTTGCTGCAGGCACGTTCGCCTTCACGAGCAACGTGGTGGATTCGCTCATACCGGGCGCTGGCGGTTCACCCGATTCTGCATCCGCGTATTGCTCCCTGGCGATCAACCTCGGACCGTTCATCGCCAGTCTCAACCCAGCCGCGGCGATAGCCGGCAACGCCGGATTCACGCTCACCGTGAACGGTTCCGGATTTACCGTGAATTCGGTTGTGAAGTGGAATGGCGCACGGCTGGTCCCCACTACCTTCGTGTCTGCTACGCAGTTGACAGCGCCGGTTTCCGCCAACCGTATCGCGGTCGCGGAGCTGGGATCGTCGGCCACGATCACAGTGACCGACAACGAAATGACATCTAATGGCGCATCCTTCGACGTCGTGGAACCCTGGGAGCCGATCACCAATCCCGAGGGCGTGACATTTGGCCAGGTCGTACCGCCCAGTGGCCAGGACGACCCGACGCGGTATAGCATTGCATCCGACTGGAACACCGGAATCGCGCTCATCGATTTCGGCCAGCTTGGGTTCACCGACGGCTACATTCAGGTCGTGCAGCTCGACCCCGACCAGCCCAACACCCCCGTGTGGGCAGTTCAGAATTTCCCCCATCCAGAACTCGCAGTTTCTGAGCGGCAGCAGTGCGCTGTTCCAGTTTTCCCCGCAGCAGACGGGTCCGATCAGCCCGCTGGAAACCTCTCAGATTACTTCGCTTCAACAGGCGGCTCAGGCAAAACAACCTCGGTCGCAGTGGTTCCGTACCCTTCAGCCGCAGCGAGGGGTGCCGGCATATTTGAACGCGCTTTACCAGGCGATCGCTGCGCAACAGTTTAAGTATGTGGTCGGGCCAGGCGTGAAAATTTCGGGCGGCGTGCCGTCGTTGAATCCGGTTACATACAAATTTGCACCCATCATCACGGATAAAAATGCCCCCAATTACAACACCAAGCTAGACGGGCCTTCGCAGAGTGGGGCGTTGATACTACCTTTCAACAGCGTGCCCCAGCAAATAAACGAATGCGCGCCCGCATCCGTTGCCAACAGCCTGCAATTCAAGGGGGTCATGGGCGGGGCCACAAACATCCCCAGCCCGATCCCTCCCGCAACCCTGAATCTCTCCCTCTCCTTGTATATTGGCTCGATGCGCAAATGAGTAACAACCTCGCTGGCTGGCTACCCTATGGTAACGGGTCGATCCCCGTCTACTCGAGTACTCTAGGTTGGAACCTTTTGACCGGCAACAAAACTATATAAATAATATAGTGGGCGGGTACGTGAAAGGGGCCGGCACGAAGGGCGGGAATCCGGCAAACAACGCGAAGTTGGGTGTCACGATGGAGAGCCAGGGCGTTTTCTGTACCAGTCCTACGGTCACCTGCAAAACAGGAACAAATAACATTAATGGCGTACAGGTGACCGGCGTGAACGGCACCTGCACGCCGCCCGGCATGGCTGCGCAAGACTGCCCGGCGCCAACAGCAGAATATATTACCGACGCGCTCCACAAAAACAAGGACGTCGAGATCTGCCTCGCCTGGCCGAGCGGAGCCCACTGTGTCTTTGCGACCGCATACCAGTATGTCGATGGTTATCTCAAACTCACGATCGTTCACGATCGACCAGAAGATTCGCGGAAGCCTCGCCCTGACCAGCGCCGAGCTGACCCCCGTGACCGGCGTAACCGGCGCGCCTTACGGTTTCCACTCCGGGTTGTCCGAACTCGCCAGTCTGTTCTCGAGTAAGGAACTCGCGGTGGTGGCAAACACAGGCACGCTGGTGCAGCCACTGACCCAGACTCAGTATCAGAAACAGCAGGCCGCCATTCCGCTCAACCTCTTTTCTCACTCCGACCAGCAGATCGCCTGGCAGACATCTGTCGCGCAAGGGCACAGCCCCACGGGCTGGGCGGGCCGCGTGGCCGATTATGTCCTCGCCAACAACCTGAATACGTCCGGCTTTCCGGCTTTTTTCTCAGTAGCCGGGAATTCGCTCCAGGGAACCGGCGTCTCGACCCAACCGGTAGCGCTCTCCCCCGGCGAGTCGCTGACGCTGTCGGGTTTCAACACCAGTGCGGCGTCTCAGGCCCGCCTGAAGGCACTCACCAGTTTGCTGACCACCGAAAGCGGTGTGTCTCTGGTGCAGGCAGCCAACGATACCCACTCGCACAGCATGAGCGATGCCACTGCGCTGGCCTCCGCGCTTGCAAAGTCTACGGCGCCGAAGACGGCCTTTCCTACTACTTCGATCGGCGCCCAGCTGGAGCAGGTGGCTCATATCATTCAGGTGCAGTCGTACCTGGGGATGCGCCGCCAGATATTCTTCTGCTCGCTCGGCGGGTTCGACACCCACGGCGGAGAACTCGAAACCCATTCCAAGCTGTATCCCCAGTTAAGCCCCGCCCTGGCCGCTTTCTACGACGCAACTCAGGAACTGGGGATGGCGCAGAACGTGACCACCTTTACCGAATCCGATTTCAGCCGGACCTTCCAGCCCACCACCGAAGATGGCAGCGACCATGCCTGGGGCAGTCACCACCTTGTCATGGGCGGTGCGGTCCAGGGCGGCACGATATATGGCAAGTTCCCGACCTTCGAGCTCGGCGGGCCGGATGATGCCGATACACGCGGACGCTGGATCCCCAGCACTTCGATCGACCAGTACGGAGCGACGCTGTCCTCATGGTTCGGAATACCCTCCAGCGCCATGGCCACAGTCTTTCCCAATCTGGCGAACTTCACCACGACGGATCTCGGCTTTCTAAGCGCCTGAAAATCTCACTTGATTGCGCTGGTTTTGTACGTAGGGCGATCTCGCGCGGCATGATCCTGACGGTCGCCGCGCTCGCTGCTTTGATCAATACTCTGAGGCTGTAATCTGAGATTGCCCTGAGGTTCAGGGAAGGGACAAGACGGGTGTGCAGTCACGTCCCCGTTCCCAAACAACCCAGGGTTCAGACAAACTCACAGGCACGCCAGTCTGTCTGTCGCCGCCACCAGCCCGCGGCTGTTCGGAGGATCGAAGGCGCTGTGGCCGCTATCGGGAGTAATGATGAGATCGGCTTCGGGCCACGCGCGATGCAGCGCCCATGCGCTCTCCATCGGACAGACGACGTCGTACCGTCCTTGCACAATCACCCCGGGAATATGCCGGATTCGCGAGGCGTTGCGCAGCAGCTGGTCGTCGGTTTCGAAGAAGCCCTTGTGAAAGAAATAGTGCGCCTCAATGCGCGCGAAGGCGAGCGCAAATTCATCCTCTTCGTAGTGCCCGGCGAAAGCGGCGTCGGGCAGCAGTTTCGAAGTGGCTCCCTCCCATCCGCTCCAGATCTTCGCGGCGGCCAGCCGCACTGCCGGGTCGTCGGCGGTCAGGCGCCGGTAGTACGCGGAGAGCAGATCGCCCCGCTCGGCCTCGGGGATGGGGGCGAGATAGGGCTCCCACGCATCGGGATAGAGCGCCGACGCGCCACGCTGATAGAACCAGTCGATCTCCTGCTTGCGCAGCAGGAAGATGCCGCGCAGCACGAGTTCCGTCACGCGATCGGGATGAGTCTGCGAATAAGCGAGTGCGAGAGTGGAGCCCCAGGATCCGCCAAACACCTGCCAGCGCCCGATACCGAGGTGCTCGCGGATTTTCTCGATGTCGGCGACCAGGTCCCAGGTCGTGTTGTCCTCAAGCGATGCGTAGGGCGTGCTCTTGCCACAGCCCCGCTGGTCGAAGTTGACGATGCGGTACTTTTCGGGGTGGAAGAAGCGGCGCTGTTTCGGATCTGAGCCGCCGCCGGGGCCGCCGTGCAGAAAGATCATGGGCTTGCCGGAGGGGTTGCCGCTCTCCTCGAAGTAAATGTCGTGGACAGGCGAGACCTGGAGCCGGCCCGTTTTGTAGGGCTCTATCGGAGGGTACAGCCAGGTGACGGGATCCTTCAGGGGAGGTCCGGAAAGGCGGGATGTGGGCACGGTGGGCAGTATACCCCGCTTGGCTCGGCGGGTCCGACGACGGACCATGTAACCGCGGGGTATCCTGTTACAAAGAGCCGGCGACCGCGGCCTGCCATGTGATTCGCACATCAGGGCCGCGTTGTAACAAGTTCGGGCTCGATAACAAGGAATATACGGTCCAGTACCTCTACGGGACTCAGCGTGGGCAGCGGTAACCGGACCTTTTCCAGACCGGGATGAATGTGGCATCGTGGCTCAAATAGAGGCTCCGCGTGCCCTTTATCGTTGAGATCGAAACGATAAAAGGAGGAATTGTGGCCCTCCGGCAAATTGAGCTGAAAACGATACGCGACCAGTGCGCACCGCCCGTTCGCCTCACGCAAAGTTAGACCAAACGAGAGGCGTGCACCGGACTCGAGATAGAAATGCTGGTCCGTTGGCCCGTCGTCGAAGGTTGGCCCGAGTGTTATCGTCACCAGCATCCGGCTTTCCGCTTTCCTGAGAATGCGATAGACGTTGTTGCCTTTGTGGATTTCCGCTTCCTGCCTGAGGAGGTAGGTCCGCACCTGCGCGATCATGTCCCTCGATGAGGGTAAGCTGAGCGATGCGAGCGAGGACTCAATCACGCCATCCAGCATCTTCGCTCGTTCGTGCGCGTGGTCAGGCACTTATACTAAGTCTCCCCGGTCAAGGAGCACTAACCACTCGACAAAATGGGGTTCGGTGGGCAGTATCCCACTTTCAGCGCGCTTGATGACCTCGGCGCTGGAGATGCGAAAATGCGATTCAAGGCTCGAAATTCGCTCCTGGCGTTCGGCGGACGTCAGTGCAGCGCCTGAGGTTCCCACATGGAAAATACTGCCACCCAGAAAACTTCTGATATTGGGTGCATGAGCACATAGTCGCGTCAGGCTATCGACAGAGAGACACAGGATCACCGGTCCTTCGCGAACAAATCCGCTTCGATTGATGTCCAGAGCCGACCATTGATCCGCATCGGCGATATCGAGATTCGATATTAGGACAGGGTCAGAAGCCGGCTTGCGTAAATAGGAGCCCAGAACCTCAGTTGAGCCTGTATACGGAACGCTGCGAACCTGAGCTTCGAGAACTGCTCCAAGTTCTGTCGCGAGATCCTCAACCGCCAACGTATCGTCCGTCGCGGAACCGAGTAAGGCGAACCAGGAGAAAGGGCCTCGTATCTCCATCCGTCGGCCCATATCAAAAGCCGGGCCGCCCATGAAATCAGCCATGCACTCCAGCCTCAGCGATCAAGACGCCGAGCGCGGGATGAACGCCGAAATCGGTGGCGGAGTACTCGATCACCCGGCCGGTAACTAATAACTCCACACCGTCGTTTGACGCCGGATCAAATTGCTGGCTGTTCGAGAGGCGCCGCAGAATATCCAGATGCCCGGGACTGAGGCCGCGGCGATAGGATTCTCCCAACTGTGCGACCGCGGAACTTGCGTGCTCGGCATAAATCCACGGAGTGCCTTCTATGTAAGCCGTCTCGCCTGCATCGCGAGCAAGAGTGATCAGGTCACGCAATACGCCTCCGCAGAAGGCGCAAATGAATTCCGCTTCCTCGTCACGCAGGAGATCTGCTCCTCCCCGCCGGGCTAATACGGCTTTCAGGGAACCGCTCGTGGGGTCCGATCCCAACGCATGTATCTGGTGGATTCGATCGAAATGCTGCGAAACCGAGCGCCCTTCGCCATAAAGTATGGATAGCGGAGCCGCTGCGATCACGGCAACACCCATGCGGCGAAGCGCACGAAAGTCCTGGTCGACCACGGCCCAGAATTTGTCCGGGAAAATCAGGCGGTCTAGGCCATCGAATATAACGACAACATCCAGAGATCGCGACTGAAACGCGCCGATGAACATCTTCAGCGTACCAGCTATGTCCTGAACATCGCGTTGCAGAACAGGGAAACGAGGCTTGAGTTTTCCGGGAACCCGGTTAATAACAAAATGCCCGGGCTCACCATAATCTTCTTCGTCGTAGTCTTGCTCATCCTCAAAATACGCTGGCACCCAAACCTGCTCTGTCTTTCCAAAGGCAAATTCGTGAAGCCTGGACTGTGCGGTCTTCAGTGACTTCTCTTCACCTTCGAGAAAGGAGTCGCCAAATCTGTTTGAGAACGCGCGCGCCAGATGTAGGCCGAAGGTCGCGAGCAGCGCGCCGGAGTTCAGAACCGAAAGGTCAGTTTCGCCGGAAACATCGATGTAGACAGGCACGGTTTGACCCTGCTCCCGGAGCCATTTTTCGGCCATTAGCAGTTCCGTTGTTTTGCCCGAACCCGTACCCCCTACTAAGAGTTGCTGGCTGCCAGGGTCCAGATCAGCGCGCGC
>Ga0302326_10034075_pt1 | contig 10097 bp, 12 predicted proteins | sample Palsa_T0_3_FD_202264 | JGI IMG/M metagenome (GOLD analysis project Ga0302326, IMG submission 202264) | Peat permafrost microbial communities from Stordalen Mire near Abisko, Sweden - Palsa_T0_3 | ecosystem: Environmental > Terrestrial > Soil > Palsa > Peat permafrost | place: Sweden: Abisko...
CGAGCTTTGAGTTCGGCCACGGCCCCAGAGACTCGGTTGGTGAAATCGGCCAGCGCTGCGGAGGGGTGAGAGGGGACGAGTTGAGGGATGTCGTTCACGGCGGAGTATTTTTGATCAGTTTTACTATTTGACTGGGCGTCTATTATTTCTGCAAAAAAAGAGACCAACCAAGCTCAGAGGGCGTGTGCCGAGGGTCCGCTGGCGCGCTGCGCTCGCAGGAAATCCAACGCGACGCTGGCGAACTCGCGAAGCGGTTCCACGCTGTTCTGAATACGCGCTTGGGTCAGCGTGCCTTGGAAACACGCGAAGAGCGCCTGGGCCTTCGCCTTGGCGTCCGGCGCATCGATCAGGCCCTGGGCGTGGGCGTCACGGATCGCGGATTCGAAGTATTTGACCTTCTGGGCCAGGATTTCCTGCACCTTTTCACGCAGCGCCGCGTCCTGAGTGCTGACCTCACTGCCCAGTGTAAACAGGGCGCACCCGAGCACCGAACCACATTTCTTCTGAAGCTCGGTGAGGTCAGCGGAGACGTGGTCGAAGTAGCGCTCAAGACGCTCCAGGGGCGACGTCGCCGGAGAGAAAATGCTGTCCATTTCAGACTTCTTTTTCCGCCAGTGGGCGTCCAGCGCCGCCACCGCAAGTTCGGATTTGGACTTAAAGAAATAGTAGAAGCTGCCCTTTTTGACCTCCGCGCGCTCGCAGATCGCATCGACGGAGGTGGAAGCGTAGCTGTTCTCCCAGATCAGATCCATCGCCGCGTCGGTCAGGCGTTCTTTGGTATTGCTGATCCTTGCCATGAGAACAAGGTTCGGCTTGTTTACTAGTCAGTCAACTAAATATTGAAGGATTTTTGGAAAGGGGGTTCGAACGACAGGGAGCGCCCGCGTTGGGCCATAGGCCGTATAGGACCTATGCGACCTATCTCTGAGCCCCCGGCTCGCGGGTATATTCGAGACTCACGGAACCACTTCCACCGGAGTGCCCAGGGAGACATTGTTAAAGAAGGTCTCCGCCATGAATCCTGGCATCCGGATGCAACCGTGCGATGCCGGATAGCCCGGCAGGAACCCTTCGTGCATTCCCGTGCCGCCGACGATTCGCATGAAATACGGCATCTTCGCCCCGTCAAAATGAGCGCCCGGCGGGATCGGATCTTTTTTCAGCTCGATATCCTTTTTCACGATGGCGCCACTGGCGTCCACGTAATCGCCAAACTGCGAGGATTTGTGGTCCTTGTCCTTCTGAATGATTTTGAAATTCCCGGTGCCCGTGTTGAGCCCTTCGCGCCCGGACGAAATCAGTGACACGCCGACCAACTGATCGCCCTTGTAAAAATAAACCCGCTGCTCTCCCAGGCTGATCCGAAGGGAAGGGGCTCCCTCGACGCCATCCCCATCCCAATAGGAAACATTGTCAAAACTTGCCCGGCGCGGGTCGGCCTTATGGTTTCCACTCAGATAGGCGACTTTTTCATTGAGCCGCGGATCGGGCGCGCAGCCCGCGCACAAGTAGAAGGCACCGGATAAAATGATCGTGATACGCAAACTCCATCGGTTCATGAGGAAATAATTTTCTGATTTGGCGTATTATGCCAACGAATCGGGGTCTTGCATCAAATGAGTGGCGCTTTTCGCTGTCCGGTCATGGAATGATTTCCGTGCCGACCCCCGTATTCGTGAATATTTCGAGCAGCAGGGAATGCGGAGTGCGCCCATCGATGAAATGCACCTTTTTCACTCCCAGCGAGAGGGCATGCATGGCGCTTTGGACCTTCGGAATCATGCCGCCCATGATGATTTCCTCCTCCACCAAGTGCTCAATTTTTTCCCGGTTGACCGAGGGAATCAGTGAATCCTTGTCGGAGGGATCGCGCATGATGCCCGGCACGTCGCTGAGATAAATCATCTTCGCCGCCATGATTCTTCCGGCGATCGTGCCCGCCGCGATGTCGGCATTGATGTTGAGGACTTCGCCCTCCGCATCCCGGGCGAGCGGGGAGATGATGGGGACGGCTTCCCCAGCGATCACTCGCTCGATCGGACCGAGGTCCACGTCGAGCACTTCGCCCACGAACCCAAGGTCGATGTCGGTGAATTTGCCTTCGGTCTGTGGAGGAAGCCGTTTTCCGAGGAGGATGCCCTTCCCCGGAACGCCCACGGCTTTTCCGCCGAGAGCGTTGAGCTGCTTCACAATGCCGGGATTGATCTGCGTATCGAGCACTTCCTCCACGATCCGGATCGATTGTTGATCGGTCACGCGCAACCCATTGACGAATCTGGCTTTCAGTCCGGCGTCGCGCATCCGCTGGGTGATGGCCTTTCCGCCGCCGTGGATCAGGACCGGATTGATGCCCACCGCTTCAAGAAAGACGACATCGCGGAGAAAGCGCTCGACGATTTGCTCGTCTTCCATCGCGCTGCCCCCGTACTTGATGACGAAGAGCTGGCCGCGGAATTTTTGAATGAAGGGGAGCGCTTCGATCAGCGCTTCGGCTCGGGAATTGGGTGATTGGGCCATGACAGGGAAAAGTGGGAGTGAGGATGAGGGAAAATCAACAGCGGCAAGTTTTGCGCCTGAAAGCGCCGGCGGACATTATTTTCGGCAAGTTCCGCTCGGTTCCGGGCGTTTTGGGAGCAAGCGCGCATGAGGCATCGCCGGTTTAACACCCATTTCCCGGCCCGCAACCCTCTGTTTTGAGGAGAGCCGGGCGGCGTCCCTGCGCCGCTGATCCGGCCGATCACTCGCCCATATTCAGTTTGACGTAATTGGTGCTCAGATCCGTGGTGAAAACGGTGTATTCGGCGGAACCGACGTGCAGGTCGATGGTGATGGTGAATTTCTTTTGGGCGACGATTTCCTGAAGCTTGTTGAATGGGGTTTTGCTGGGCATTCCCCCCTTCACGGCAATGATGCCATCGTAGAAGATATCCACCGTTTCCTCCCGCATTTTCGCTCCGGAATAGCCGAGGGCGTCCATGATCCGGCCCCAATTTGGATCGCCGCCAAACCACGCGCATTTGGTGAGGGTGGAGTTGGCCACCGCTTCGGCCGCCTTGCGGGCATCGCTGAGGGTGGTGGCGCCGTTGACGTGCACCTCCACAAATTTCGTCACTCCCTCGCCATCTTCGACGATCATTCGGGCGAGGTGTTTGGTGACGTGATCGAGCGCGCGCTGGAAAAGTTTGAAGGCGGGCGTGCCGTGGTGCAGCGGCTTGTTTCCCGCCAGCCCGTTGGCGAGCATGAGCACGGTGTCGTTGGTGCTCATGTCGCCATCCACGGTGATGCGATTGAACGATTGTTCGACGGACACGCTGAGCGCGTGTTGAAGCTGCTTTTTTTCGATGGCCGCGTCGGTGGTCAGGAAGCAGAGCATCGTGGCCATGTTGGGGTCGATCATGCCGGCCCCTTTCGCGATGCCTCCGAGCCGGACCGCCTTGCCGTCCACCTCGAATTCCACCGCCATCTCCTTGGCGAAGGTATCACTCGTCATGATGGCTTCCGCGGCTCGCTTGCTGCCATCGTCGCTCAGTGCCTGGGGCAGTTTGGCGATGCTCGCCTCGATCTTTTCGATGGGCAGCGGGACGCCGATCCTTCCGGTCGAGCAGACCATGACCTGGCGGGGCTTGAGTTCCAGCGCGGCGGCGGTCGCGGCCGCCATGCGCTTGGCGGTTTCGATGCCCGCGAGGCCGGTGCAGGCGTTCGCATTGCCGGAATTCGCGATGATGCTGCGAACGTCTCCGCCGCCCCGCAGGTGCGCGATCGAAACGCGCACGGGGGCGGCTTTGACGCGGTTCGTGGTAAACGTGCCGGCGGCCACCGTGTGATGCGTGGAATGGATCAGCGCGAGATCGGGGCGGGAGCTATTGGCAGTCTTGATGCCGCAATACACACTGCCGGCGAGATAACCTTGGGCGGCGGTCACTCCGCCGGGAATTTCAGAATAGGACATGGCTGCTGGGAAAGCTCGAAACGCAAAAAACGCGGACGCACAGCAAAGCGCAATTCGATTCGGAGAACGAGTCTCGATTCGGAAAATTTTTCGCCGGCATCGGACAGAGTGGAGCGGCTCTTCGGGTCGAATGAACTGCCCATGGGCGCCCTGTTTCGAAGGAGACACGGCATCCTATTCCCATTTTTGGAAGCCTTGCCGGGCTTCGAAAGGAATAAAGATGCCTCCCACGCTGGACATTGCCTCGTTCCCCCCCATACTTCCGTTTCCCATTTTTTGCAGAACTGACACATGAGCGCCTTATTATTGAAACGATTCCTGCAGAGACCCTTTCAGGTCGCCTACATTGTGCCGAGTTCCCGGAGCTTGATCCGCCGTGTCCTCAAAAAAATGGATCTGACCCAGCCGCGTCTCATCGTGGAATATGGCCCGGGGGAGGGGTGCCATACCCGGGAGATTGTCCGCCGGATGCATCCGGACTCCCAGGTGCTGCTCTTCGAGCTGGATCCGGAGCTGGCCGAGCACTTGCAGAGGCAGTTTCGCCACGAATCCCGCGTCACGATTCTCAATGCGGATGCCGTGACGCTCCAGGCGGAACTGGCGAAGCGGGGCCATTCCCACTGCGATTATGTCGTCTCAGGCATCCCGTTCAGCCTTCTGGGCGTCAGAAAAAAGCGCGATCTGCTGCAAAGAACCTACCACGCGCTCGCCCCGCGCAGCGGCGCGGCGTTCATCACCTACCAGATGACCAGCGAACTGGTGGGCCATTGCAGACATTTTGCCAGGTTTGAATCGGAGTATTGCCTTCCGAATATCCCGCCGATGTTTGTTCTGAAGTTTTATCGCATGGCCAATGGGCATGCCCGGCCCACGAACGGGCATTCGATCGGATTGAACGGAAATGCTCTGAATGGATACGCAAAACACGATTCTGCTGCCACTTGAGAATTCGCTCGCGGTATTGTAGAAGGGGGCGTGTTGAAGCTCCAAGTCCGCATCCTTCTTTGCTCACTGACTCTGGCGCTGGCCGGCTGCGCCACGCAAGACACCCGGCATTTCGTTCGCATCAGCATCCCTGAGCAGAAGATGCTGGTCCTCGATAAAGAGAAGGGCGTGGAGCTCGCCAGATACGACGTCTCCACGTCGAAGTTCGGGACCGGAGACCGCCCCGGAAGTTTCGCGACCCCTTTAGGCACGATGGAGATTGCCAAAAAGATTGGTGATGGCGAGCCCAGCGGGATGAAATTTCACGGACGCCGGCCCACGGGGGAAATCGTGCCGCCCAATACGCCGGGGCGTGATCCCATCGTCTCGCGCATTTTGTGGCTGCGGGGGCTCCAGTTTCAAAATGCCCGGGCGTTCAGTCGCGCGATTTATATTCACGGCACTGCGGAGGAATCGAAAATCGGTATTCCCGCCAGTTACGGGTGCATCCGGATGCGTTCGCGGGACGTGATTCAGCTTTATGATATTGTGGGCGTCGGCGCCCGCGTGGAGGTGACCATGGATGCCCTTCCCAAGCTGCCGGCGGAAAACCGCCCGGTGGAAGTCAACTCAGGGTCCAAACCCACTCCCGCGACTGCACAGCCTGCCGGGACGCCGCCATCTCCGATGGCCGGGGCGCTCCCGCCTCCGCGCCAGGGGTGACATGCCCCGGTCCGCGCACGACCTTCGGCGGCTCGTTCGCGGACTGATGCTGTTTTTTGTCTGCGGGCTCGTCCTGAGCGGCGTCACCGCTTTCCCTCTGCTTAGGGAATTGGATCTCCTCGCCGCGCTGGTGGGGCCGGTGACTGGCAACGGGCGCGGCCTGGCATGGTGGATTCATCACGTGCATCTGGCCTTGAGCGAGCAGCACCGGCTGCACCCTTTCCTAGCTTACGGCACCGATTGGCTGGCCTTTGGACACCTGGTCATCGCGCTGTTTTTTATCGGGCCGTATCGTGATCCCGTTCGGAATGCGTGGGTGATCGATATCGGTCTGATCGCTTGCGCGGGGGTGATTCCGCTGGCGCTGATTTGCGGAGCAATGCGGGAAATCCCGTTTTACTGGAGGTTGATCGATTGCTCCTTCGGCGTCTTCGGATCGCTGCCCCTCTGGTGGGCTCGGTGCTTGGTTGGCGAGTTGGAACGAGCGGAACAATCCGGACGGCCGTGACCTTACTTCGCCTCGTCGGTTGGAGGCGGGAACACCTGTCCCGCGGCGTAGCACTGCTTCGCGGAATCATAGATCGCCCGCAGAGGCTGCCCGCTTTTTTCGCTGATGGCGCGGCATGACTCATATTCGGGCGCGGCTTGGATCACGCGGCCATCCTTCATCCCGAGCTTCATCGTGATGTCGCCGAATGGCGTCTTTACCGTCACGAAAACGCGCGGCAATTTCAGCCGGGCGATCTTCTCCATCCGCAACCCAAACGCGCTCGTTTCGGTGAAGATGATATCCGTCAAGGCCTCGACGCGCTCTTCCTCGCACAGCGCGGTCAGTTGCACGCCGGGGCGATTCTTTTTCATGTGAACGGGGGTGAAAAATACGTCGAGCGCGCCGGCCGCGAAGAGCCGATCCATGACGGCCCCGGCAATCTCGGGCGACAGGTCGTCGAGATTGGTTTCCAGCCGCATGACGAGGTCTGTGGCGTAACCCCCGGACATAAGGCTATTCGGTTGCCAGTTCCCCCAGCACCGCGCGGAGGACATTGGGCCGGGCGGTCAGATCGCGCGTGCCGACGCCGTAGCCGATTTTCTCCGTCTTCAAAGCGGGCATGATTCCGAAGGAAGCGCCAAATTCGGCGGCAATGGCGGCGCCGGTCGGGGTGATGAGTTCGTGCGGTTCGTCGATTTGGCGCAGCGGGATGCCGGCCAGGATTTCAAGGGTTGCCGGCGCGGGGAGGGGGTACGTGCCGTGCGAGCACTCGATGGTCCCGCTCCCGTCCTGCAGACTCGAGACGAAAACCTTCTCCACACCCAGCGCTTCGATTCCCACGCAGGCGCACACGATGTCCGCGATGGAATCCAGGGCGCCCACCTCGTGAAAGGTCACTTCTTCCGGCGGCTGGCCGTGGATTTTGCCTTCGGCTACGGCAATCCGGTGAAAGATGCTCAGCGCGTGTTTTTTGACGAAAGGCGAAAGCTCGCTGGCTTCGATCAAGTCGTGAATTTCCCGGTGGCTTCGTCCGTGGGCGTGCTCGTGGTGATCATGATGCGCATGTTCGTGCGCATGCTCATCCTCGTGCTCGTGCGAGTGTTCGTGCTCATGCTCCTCTCCCTGTGCATGAGCGTGCTCGTGGTGGTGATGCTCGCAGCTCTCCCCGTGCTCGTGCTCATGCTTATGCTCGTGCGCATGCTCGTGTTCGTGCGCATGCTCATGTTCATGCGCATGGGCTTCCTCTTTATCGTGGTGATGATGTTCGTGACCATGCTCGTGACCGCCGCATGTTTCGTGGCTCTCATCCTGGCCATGGGTATGGGTCGATCCCTCGTGGATGCCAAATTTGACGCCCTCGATGCCCTGTCTTTTCTGCCGGTCAAAGTGCATGTGAAAATCGCCGATATCGAGTTTGGAGAGTTCCCACTCCAGGGTCGAAGGTTTCACGCCAAGATCGATGAGGGCGCCGACGGTCATGTCGCCGCTAATGCCGGAGATGCAATCGAGAAAGAGTACGCGCATGGGATGATGAGAGTCTTGAGACGGACGTAGGGAAGATTTGAGAGGGCGAAATGCGGTCAGATCGCGGAGATGAACCGCTCCATCGTAAAGCGCTTTTCCGATGATGCAGCCATAAAGTCCGGGCATTTGCGACAGGCGCTCCACGTCGCCCGCGCTGCTCACGCCGCCGCTGGCGACGAGCTGGCACTTCAGGGCGGCCAGCATTTTTTCCGTTTCCGCAAAGTTCGGGCCGGCGAGCATGCCATCCGTGGCGATGTCCGTGTAGATGATCGTTCCGGCGCCCGCGTCTTCCGCCCGGCGGGCGAGATCGAGAGCCGTCAGCGCGGAGATTTCCGTCCAGCCTTTTACGGAGACGAGTCCGTTCCTGGCATCGATTCCGACGGCGATGCGTTCGCCGCCGAATTCCTTCGCCATGTCGCGCACGAAATCGAGGGATTCCGCCGCGCGGGTGCCGATCACGATCCGTGAGACGCCGGCCTCGAAGGCCCGGCGGATGGCCGCTTCGCTCCTCATGCCGCCGCCCAGTTCGCAGGGAATGGAAATTGCCCCCGTGATGGCTCGAACGGCGTCGAGATTGCGTTGTTCACCAGTGAAGGCGGCATCGAGATCGACGATGTGCAGATAATCTCCGCCCTCCTCTTCCCAGCGCTTGGCAAACGCCGCGGGGTCACGGGAATAGACGGTCTTTTGGTCGGCCTTGCCCTGGCGGAGACGGACGACTTCGCCGGACATGAGATCGATGGCGGGGAGCAGAATCATGGAATTGGTAAACAGGGGATGGGACGAACGGAAGGGGGCGCTCCCGGGGGATGCGCGGGGTATCAATTAAGTGGGCGAATCCTCCGCGCGCAAGCGCGGGCGCGAGGAGCCGGCCGGAGGTCTGGAGTTCTCCCGGCTAAAGCCTTTGCGGGGCGGGGACGGATGCCACGAAATTTCCAAGGATTCCGAGACCCACGGCCTGGCTTTTTTCCGGATGAAATTGGACTCCGGCGACGCGGCCGCTCGCCACGCTCGCCGCAAACGTTTCCCCGTAGGTGGATCTCGAAGTGATGATGGCGGGATCGCTGGGAACGGGAAAATAAGAATGGACAAAATAGACGTGAGGCCGGCCCGGCAAGCCGCGCCAGAAAGGACTCCTGGGGTCCACGATCTCAAGTTGGTTCCACCCGATCTGAGGCACTTTCAGGCCCGGCGCGCTGAAGCGTTTTACCTTTCCCGCAAAGAATCCGAAGCCGCGCGTGCCAGCCGACTCCTCGCTTTCATCGAAGAGCATTTGGTAGCCGACACAAATCCCAAGAAACGGTTTGTCCGCGGAGAGCCACTCGGCCAAAGGCTCCCAGAGATCGCGCGACTTCAGGCCGCGCACGCAATCGCCAAACGCGCCCACGCCTGGAAGGACCACCGCGTCCGCGTCGGCCAGGCGCGCCGGATCGCTGACCAGTTCCACGTCCGCGTTTTGATTGCGCAGCGCATTGGTGACGCTGCGGATGTTTCCGCTGCCATAGTCGATGAGGGCGATCATGAAAAAGATTTGGCAATGAGGATTTTAGGAATCAGGGAGGCGGCCCTCCCCAATGCCCAACCCTAAATCCTTTTTCCTAAATTGTCAGGGTTCCCTTTGTGCTGGGAATCCCTTCGACGCGCGGATCGAGTTGACAGGCTTGATCCACCGCCTTGGCGAGGGCTTTGAAGACTGCTTCGGCCATGTGATGCGCATCGCGGCCATAGAGGATCTCCAGGTGAAGATTGACGGCTGCATGAATCGAGAATGCCCGGAGGAATTCTTCGACGAGAGTGAAGGAAAAAGCGCTGCCGATCGTGGGGACGCCCGACGGAGCGCGGTAATCGAGAAAGGGGCGTCCGCTGAAATCGATGACCGCGCGAGCCAGTGTTTCGTCCATCGGCACATAGGCCCAGCCGTAACGCCTGATCCCGCGCTTGTCTCCCAGGGCCTTCGCCAGCGCCTGGCCGAGCGCGATGCCCGTATCTTCCACGGTGTGGTGCAGGTCCACTTCGATGTCCCCATCCGCTTTCACTTCCAGATTGACGAGGCTGTGCCGCGTGAAAAGCGTGAGCATGTGGTCGAAGAACGGGATCTTCGTCTCAATCTTGCTTCGTCCGGTCCCATCGATCTCAAGAGCGATGTGAATCTTGGTTTCGCCGGTTTGGCGATCGATAACGGATTGGCGGCTCATCGGCGTGCTAGGGCCGGGTGGTCTTCGATGGTGTCGCCACGTTCGAAGGAGGCGCCGCCGCGGCGCGCACCGGAGTGGGCGTCGGCGGGGCGGGCGGGGGAGTCGCCGGGGCGGCTTTGACCAGGGCGAGCTCTGCTTGCAGCCGCTTCGCGGCTTCGTTGGCCGGCCAAAGGATCAGCGCTTCCTTCAACGCATCTTTCGCCTCGGGGTCCTGTCCGGAAGCGACTTGTTGAGCGGCCTGATCGGAAAGTTCCACGGAACGCCGGAGCGTGCCGACTTGCAAGGCGGCGAG
>Ga0302326_10034077_pt1 | contig 10096 bp, 10 predicted proteins | sample Palsa_T0_3_FD_202264 | JGI IMG/M metagenome (GOLD analysis project Ga0302326, IMG submission 202264) | Peat permafrost microbial communities from Stordalen Mire near Abisko, Sweden - Palsa_T0_3 | ecosystem: Environmental > Terrestrial > Soil > Palsa > Peat permafrost | place: Sweden: Abisko...
CGCGCGCCGTCTGCAGGCGCATGGCGTTCGCTTCGTCATCGCGCCTTGCATCCGCTTCAAGGGCACCCCGGGGGAGCAGGCCACCCTATTTCTGCTTGATCCGTCCGGCAACGCGCTCGAATTCAAAGCCTTCAAGGATATTGCACGGCAGCTGTTTGCAACCGCTGCCGCGGGTCAGGAGATGTGACCCGAGGTCTATCGCAAAACACAGACTCGCTCGTCGTCCCTGATCTGCGCGAGGTCGCCGGCCGGCCGCCACGCACCCTGAGGCTTAATGAATCTTCTGGCCCAACGTATGCGCGACGAGCTTTCCTTGCGAGTCGGCGACGATCTGGTAGTTGCTCTTATCCTGACAGGCGACCAGATAGTCGCGCTCAGCCTGCTTACTCACGTTCGTGATCTTGCCGCACGGCAAGTTCTGCGCCGTGAGGACGCCGATCAGCTCCTTGTTGAGCGCCGGGTCGTCGGCGGCGCTCGCCGCCACAGCAAAAAAAGCCAGCATCACGAGGCCCAGGGCTGCAGCCGTCAAATTTCTAGTCATGAATTCCTCCAATCGGCACGGCGGTCACGGCGGCTCAGCGTTTGAAAACCGTGTAAAGCCACTGGCCGAGGTAACCGAGAACAGGTGGCAGCAGCACTCCTGGAATGAAGCGTGCGAGCGTGATGGGCCAGCCCAGGAGCGGCGCCTCATAGGTAAACATGCGTATCGGACTTACGAGCGTCTTCGCGGTCAGCAATGCGATGACCGGACCGGGCTCAGCGCCCGTGCGGATGAGATTCGCCGCGATCGGGAACAGCATGTAGGGGCCGCCCGGTAGAATGAGTCCCGCCGCCCAGCCGACGAGAATGCCGCGCCCCAGGTTCTCACGGCCGAGCCACTGCGCCATCGCCTGCGCCGGAACCAGCACCTCGATCAGTCCCGCCAGCAGAAAGCCGAGCGTGATCTCGATCCACACGCTGCGCAACAGCCGACCGCTCGCCGCGATGCCGCGCAGCGGCAGGTGCACGTCCTGCACAAACGCGGCCACGAGGGCCGCGATGACCAGTCCCAGAAGAATGTAGAGGCTCGCATCCATTTTTCGTCGCCCGGGTTTCAATCGCGGGGCCCGCCCGGTCCCCAGGCCGGATCGACGTATGCCGCGTACGTCGTATCGAGCAAGTGCCAGAGTACCTCGGTTTTGCGGATCAGCGCCGCGACGCATTTGGTCTGCAGCTCGCGCGTGCTCGCATGCTGGATCACGAAATCGAGCGCTTCGCCCGAATCGCGCTTGGCGCGCGTCACCCGCGCCCGGAAATACGCCAGCATCTCAGGCGCGACCCAGGGATAGTGCGCCTCCCAGGCGAGTATCCTCTTTGACATGATGTCCGGTGCGAAGAACTCCGTGAGCGAGGAGGCGACCGCCTCAATGAGGCTTCTCTCGCGCACCAGCTGCACATAGGCGTCGCAGGCGAAAATCACCCCCGGCAGCACCGCGCGGCAGCTCCTCACCTCTTCGCGATCGAGACCCACTCCCTGTGCGAGCCGCAACCACATGTCGAGTCCGCCCTCGCCCTGCGCCGTGCCGTCGTGATCCTGAATGCGGCGGATCCACATGCGGCGAAAGGCCGGATCGTCAGACTTCGAGAGGATGAGCGCGTCTTTGATCGGGATCCGCGTCTGATAGTAATAGCGGTTGAGGACCCACTGCTGCAGCTGCAGCTGGGTGAGCTTCCCTGCGTGCATGAGCACATGGTAGCGATGGTGGTCGTGGTAACGCTCGGCGCCTTCGCGCTTCAACCACGCGGTAAATTCCTCGGCCGGGAGCGCCGCGCTCATACCTCGAACTCCAGGCCGTCGTGCGCCACCTGCCAGCCGGCGGCCTTGACCGCGGCGCGTTCGGCGGAATCCTCGCGCAGGATGGGATTCGTGTTGTTGATGTGGATGTAGTAACGCTGCGGGGCTTTGATATGCGCAAGCTGCGCCAGGCTCCCCGCTGCACCGCCGATCGGCAGATGCGCCATGTCCTCCGCGCGCTTATCGCCGAGCCCAAGGGCGATGAGCTCATCGGCCGCCCAGAACGTGCCGTCAAAGAACACGCAGTCGGCCCCATCGATCGCCGCCAACACCGCCGGCGTCACCGCCGCGACGCCCGACATGTAGACGAGCCGCCGGCCGCTCGCGCGATCGCGGATGCGGTAGGCGACGTTGTCTTCGGGCCCGGGGGCAAAGCGCCCGCGCAAATGCAGCGGCGGCTGTCCGGGGACTGCGAACGCCTCTACTTCAAGGCCGCTGGCGCGCCCGTCAGGAAGCTTAAGATCGGTGTCAAAGCCCAGATTCAACGCATGCCAGGTCACCTGGCCCGCGAATCGCTCGAGCGTCGTGTAGAGCGAGTTCGATTCGGTGAAGCCGCGGCGCACCCGTTCGGTCGCATAGACCTGCAGCGGGTGCGATTCGCGCAGCGACAGAAGGCCCAGACAATGGTCCAGGTCACCGTTGGTGATGAGAATGCCTGCGATCGGCGAGTCGCGCGGACCGCGCGGATGCAGGCCGCGAAAGCCTTCGATCTGCGAGCGGATCTCCGGCGACGCATTGAGCAGAAACCAGCTGCGCCCGTCGGCGCTGACGGCGAGGGATTCCTGCGTACGCGCGCGCGCATCCACGCTGCCATCGCGCACGCCGCTGCAGTTCGGACAGCCGCAGTTCCACTGTGGAAATCCCCCGCCCGCCGCTGATCCCAAAACTCTTATTTTCATGCCCGTCGCAACCCGCCGAAGTCACCGTGGAAGGTGCAATTTCGACCCGCCAGGAATTAAACCACGCGCCTTAAGCCATGCGCGCCCATGCGCGCAAACGCCGCATCGACCGTATTAGACAGCAAAAAGGCGATCGTCATCGGTCCGACTCCGCCCGGCACCGGGGTGATGGCAGATGCCAGGCGCCGCGCCGACTCGAAGTCGACATCGCCCGTCAACTTGCCATCCGCGCCCTTGTTGGTGCCAACGTCGATCACCACGGCGCCCGGCTTGATCCATTCGCCCCTGATCATGTGGGCCCGCCCGACGGCCGCCACGAGGATATCCGCGCCACGCACGGCAGCGGCAAGGTCGGGGGTGCGCGAGTGCGCAATCGTCACGGTGGCATTCGCCTCAAGCAGCAGCAGCGCCATGGGCTTGCCGACCAGGATGCTGCGCCCCACGACAAGCGCGTGCTTGCCCGCCGGATCGCAGCCGGCCTCGGCGAGGAGGCGCATGCAGCCGCTTGGCGTGCAGGCGCGAAGTCCCGGCCGACCCACCATCAGGAGTCCGGCATTGACCGGATGCAGTCCATCGACATCCTTCTCTGGATCGATGGCATCGATGATGCGATTGGAGTCGAGCCCCTTCGGCAGGGGCATCTGCACGAGGATGCCGTCGACGGATGCATCGCCGTTGAGCTTTGTGATGAGCTCAAGGAGCTCAGCCTCGCGCGTCGCGGCCGCAAGATCGTGGGCAAACGACGCAATAGCCACTTCCTCGCAGGAGCGGCGCTTGTTGCGCACGTACACGGTCGAGGCGGGGTCCTCCCCCACTTGCACCACGGCAAGCCCGGGCGCGCGACCAAACTGCTCCTTGAAGATGCGCGCGCGCGCGGCCACCTCGCCGCGCACCCTCGCGGCGACGGCCTTGCCGTCGAGCACCACGGCCGGCGTGCGTACGGCGCTGAGCGTTGACACGGGCGGGCGCTCAGTAACGGTAGTGATCGGGCTTGTAGGGACCTGCGGGATCAACGCCGATGTAGCGCGCCTGCACGTCGGTGAGTTTCGTCAGCTCAACATTCAAGGTCGCAAGCTGCAGCCGCGCGACCTTCTCGTCCAGATGTTTGGGCAGCACGTGCACGCCGATGGGATAGCGTTCCGGATGGGTGAAAAGCTCGATCTGCGCGATCACCTGATTGGCGAACGAGGAGCTCATCACGTAGCTCGGATGTCCCGTGCCGCAGCCTAAATTCACAAGCCGGCCCTCGGCGAGCAGGATCACGCGCTTGCCGTCGGGGAAAATGATGTGATCGACCTGCGGCTTGATGTTCTCCCAGCTGTACTGCTTCAGGCTCGCGACGTCGATCTCGTTGTCAAAGTGTCCGATGTTGCACACGATCGCGTTGTGCTTCATGCGCTTCATGTGCTCATGCGTGATCACGTGGAAATTGCCGGTTGCGCTCACGAAGATGTCCGCCTTATCGGCGGCGTAATCCAATGTCACGACGCGGTAGCCCTCCATCGCCGCCTGCAGCGCGCAGATCGGGTCGACCTCGGTCACCCAGACTTGCGCGGACAGTGCCCGCAGCGCCTGCGCTGAGCCTTTGCCCACATCACCGTAGCCTGCGACGAGCGCAACTTTTCCCGCGATCATGACGTCCGTCGCGCGCTTGATCGCGTCCACTAGTGACTCGCGACAGCCGTACAGGTTGTCGAATTTGCTCTTGGTGACCGAGTCGTTGACGTTGATCGCGGGGAACGCAAGCCTGCCCTCCTTGGCCATCTGGTAGAGGCGCTTGACGCCGGTCGTCGTCTCCTCGGTCACGCCCTTGATGGCTTGCAATCGCACCGAGTACCACTTGGGGTCGACGCGCAGCTTCGCCTTGATCGCGGCGAAGAGCACCTCTTCTTCCTCGGATGCGGGTTTGGCAAGCACGGCCGGATCGCTCTCGGCGCGCATGCCCAGGTGCAGGAGGAGCGTCGCATCGCCGCCGTCATCGAGGATCATGTTTGAATAGCCGCCGTCCGGCCAGTCGAAAATCTGGTGCGTGTACTGCCAGTAATCGCTCAACGACTCGCCCTTCCAGGCGAACACCGGAATGCCGGCGGTCGCGATCGCCGCGGCCGCGTGATCCTGCGTTGAGAAAATGTTGCATGAGGCCCAGCGCAGCTGCGCACCGAGCGCCTGCAGGGTTTCAATCAGCACCGCCGTCTGAATCGTCATGTGCAAGGAGCCGGTCACCCGAGCGCCCTTCAGTGGCTGCGTCTTGGCAAACTCCCTGCGGATCGCCATCAGCCCGGGCATCTCGCCTTCGGCGATCGTCATTTCCTTGCGGCCCCAGGCGGCAAGATTGAGATCAGCCACGCGGTAGTCGCTGAAGCCGCCGGTGGAGGGTTTGAGGTTAGCGTTCATGACTCGTATTCCTTAGTGTCAACTATTCTTCTAAGCGACGCGGACGCGTGCGGGGCTTGCACTCTTGGCATCCGCCGCAAGCTCGGCCGCCTTGTCGGTGCGCTCCCAGGTGAAATCGCTCTCGGTGCGCCCGAAGTGGCCGTAGGAGGCGGTCTGCTGGTAGATCGGGCGCACGAGGTCGAGCATGTGCTTCAATCCGTACGGCGTGAGATCAAAGTGCTTGCGCACGAGCTGCGTCATGCGCTCATTCGACACGGAGCCGGTGCCAAAGGTCTCGACCATGATTGATGTCGGTTCGGCGACGCCGATGGCATAGGAAACCTGCACCTCACAGCGATCGGCAAGCCCCGCTGCGACGATGTTCTTCGCGACATAGCGCGCGCCGTAGGCGGCCGATCGGTCCACTTTGGAGGGATCCTTGCCAGAGAACGCACCGCCGCCGTGGCGGGCAAAGCCGCCGTAGGTGTCGACGATGATCTTGCGGCCCGTAAGACCGCAGTCCCCGACCGGGCCGCCGACGACAAATCGTCCGGTCGGGTTGATGTGGTACTTGGTGCGCTTGTCGATCCACTTGGCGGGCAGCACGGGGATTAAAATCTCCTCCATGACCGCCTCGCGCAGCGTCTTGGTTGAGACATCGTCGCTGTGCTGGGTGGAGAGCACGACCGCCTCGATGCCGACCGGCACGTCGTTCTCGTATCTTAAGGTAACCTGGCTTTTCGCATCCGGCCGCAGCCAGGCAAGCTTGCCTTTCTTCCTGACATCGGCCTGCTTTTTCACGAGGCGATGCGCCAGGGTGATCGCCGCGGGCATCAGCACGTCGGTTTCGTTGGTGGCGTAGCCAAACATGAGTCCCTGGTCTCCGGCGCCCTGCTTCTTCTCGTCCTTGCGGTCGACGCCCTGCGCGATGTCCGGGGACTGCTTGCCGATGATGTTCACCACGCCGCAGCTGGCGCCGTCGAAGCCCATCTCGGAGGAGTCATAGCCGATCGCGAGCACGGTCTTGCGCACCAGAGCCTCGACATCAACCCAGGCGCTGGTCGTCACTTCGCCGGCAACGATGACGACGCCGGTCTTCACCATCGTCTCGCAGGCCACGCGGCCGCGCTTATCCTGCGTCAGGATGGCATCCAGTACCGCATCGGAGATCTGATCGGCCACCTTGTCCGGATGACCTTCGGAGACCGACTCGGAAGTAAATAAATAGCTATGTCCCATGAAATTTTTCCTGCTCTGACATTCGGTTCAGGTCACGACACTGGGCGTTCGCGCCTTAGGCGCCCGGCCCGCTTTATTTGGCAGCGCCACGCCGAAGCTTGTCCGGAAACGCCCGGCAAATTCGTCCTGCGTGAAGCTGTGGTTTTGAGTGCCGCGGACCTCGATCTTGATCGCACCCATGAGGGAGGCGATCCTGCCGGTCGTCTCCCAGTCGAGGCCGTGAATGAGACCATGAATGAGGCCGGCGCGATAGGCGTCCCCGCAACCGGTCGGATCGACGATCGCCCGCGGCGCCGCGCAGGGGATCTCAAGCTCGCCGGCCGGGGAGTAGATCACCGAGCCTGCAGGCCCGCGTGTCACGATAAGCGCCCGCACGCGCTCCAAAACCTGCTGCACCGACCACCCGCTCTTCTGCTGCATGAGCTGCCATTCGTAGTCGTTCACGGCGACCCAGCTCGCCTGCGATAGGAAGAGCGCAAGATCAGCCGCCTCAAACATCGGCAATCCCTGTCCGGGATCAAAGATGAAGGGAATGCCAAGAGCAGCAAACTCGGCCGCGTGCTCGATCATGCCCCGGCGTCCGTCAGGGGCGACGATGCCGATCGTCACAGCAGATGCGTCGGCAACGCGGTTCAGGTGCGAGTGCTGCATCGCACCCGGATGAAAGGCCGTGATCTGATTGTCATCCCGATCGGTTGTGATGAAGGCCTGCGCGGTGTGCTCGCTTGCAACCACCCGCACGTAGTCCTGCGGCACGCCGCTCTTCGACATCCATTGCGCGTACGGCTGAAAGTCATGCCCCACCGTCGCCATCGGGTAGCCCGCGTCTCCGAGGAGTCGCAGGTTGTAGGCAATGTTGCCGGCGCAGCCGCCAAACTCGCGCCGCAGCTCGGGCACGAGGAAGGACACATTCAGCATATGGATCTTGTCGGGCAGGATGTGGTTCGCAAACCGGTCCGGAAACACCATGATGGTGTCGAAGGCCAGTGAGCCGCAGACCAGCGCCCGTCCGGATTCGCTCATGTGAATCGCTTTATTCATCGGATCATGGATTGTACTTAGGCGGAAGGGGCGGGCGAGGATTTAGCTTGCGGCATTTTCTCGGCGAGCAGCGCGACCGCGTCGCGCGCAATATCACATAACCCGCCCGCGCCGTTTCGATAGTAGGCGACGATTTCGCGTCGCATGCGCGGATCCCAATAGCGGCCCAGGTGCGTCGCCACCGCCGCGGCCGCATGCTCGGGACCGGCTTCGCCCTGCCAGAAGGCGCTGATCTCATTGACCATCTTCACCAGGTGATGGGCATTCATGTCAGGCGCTCCGGATGGCTATAAACGACGTGCTGTTCGCGGCGTGCGAATCCGACTAGCGTAACACCGCTCGTTTCGGCGACGCGGATCGCAAGCGCCGTCGGCGCCGAGACCGCGACGACGAAGCCAATTCCGACAGTTGCGGCTTTCTGCACCATTTCGTAGCTCGCGCGGCTCGTGATCAGCATGCAGCCGGTTGCGAAATCCGTGTCGGCCCGCACCAGAGCACCGATCGTCTTGTCGAGCGCATTGTGCCGGCCGACATCCTCGCGCACGCAGGTGATGCCGCGACCCGGATGGATCCACGCCGCCGCGTGCACGCTCCCGGTCAGCGCGTTGATCGGCTGCTGAGCTTGAATATCAACCAGAGCCGCATGCAGCTCGGCGACCGAAAGTTTCGCGCCCGCCGTCACGCGCGCAGGCGGGCGTATCGCCTGCTCGACGGTCTCCGCGCCACACAGGCCGCAGCCGGTGCGACCGGTGAGGTAACGCCGCCGCTCGAGAAGTGATGAGAAGCGCTCGGCCGAGATGCCGATGCGCACATCGATCGCCGTGTCTGAGCGCTCGACCTCGACCGAATGGATTTCCCGCGGGTGGGCCACGAGCCCTTCGCTTAAGGTAAATCCGGTCGCGAAGTCTTCGAGATTTGCCGGCGTTGCCAGCATGACCACATGCGGCACGCCGTGATAGACGAGCGCAACGGGCATCTCTTCGGCGACCCGGTCGGTGGTATGCGTCGTGGTGCCGCGTATCCACCGATCAACGGGAAGCTCGGCACTGCCCGTCTCAGGCATCCTCTGTGTGCTCGTGCTCATGGCGGACTTCTGCGTGCCAGCCCTCGGGGCGCTGCACGCGGACCACCTGCACGGCCGTGACCTTGTATTCAGGACAGTTGGTCGCCCAGTCGGAATTGTCGGTCGTCACGACATTCGCATTGGTTTCGGGGAAATGGAACGTCGTGTAGACCACGCCGGGGGCGATCTTGTCCGTGATGCGCGCCCGCAGGATCGTGTCGCCGGCGCGGCTCGTAAGCCCGATCCAGTCGCCGCCCTCGATGCCGCGCACTTCCGCATCGTGCGGATGAATGTCGAGCACGTCCTCGGTATGCCACTGGGAGTTGTGCGTGCGGCGCGTCTGCGCGCCGACGTTGTACTGGGTGAGCGTGCGTCCGGTCGTCAGGATGAGCGGGAAGCGGCTCGTCGAGCGCTCGCTCGTGGGCACGTACTCGGTGACGAAGAACTTGCCCTTGCCGCGCACGAATTCCCCGACATGCATGGTGGGCGTACCCTCGGGCGCGGCCGCATTGCAGGGCCACTGGATACTGCCCAGGCGCTCGAGCTTCTCGAAGGAGACGCCGGTGAACGTCGGCGTCAGACGGGCGATCTCATCCATGATTTCCGACGGATGCGAGTAGTGCATCGGATAGCCGAGCGCATTCGACAGGAGGCAGGTGATTTCCCAGTCGGCGTAACCGGCGATCGGCTCCATCACCTTGCGCACGCGCGAGATGCGCCGCTCGGCATTGGTGAAGGTGCCGTCCTTCTCGAGGAATGAAGATCCAGGCAGGAACACATGCGCGTATTTGGCCGTCTCGTTCAGGAAGAGATCCTGCACGACCACGCACTCCATCGCCTCCATCGCCGCGGCAACGTGATTGGTGTCGGGGTCCGACTGCACGAAATCCTCGCCCTCGACGTACATCCCCAAAAAGCTGCCATCAAGCGCCGCGTCAAACATATTGGGGATGCGCAGCCCGGGCTCAGGCTCCATCGGCACGTGCCACGCATCCTCGAAGAGCTTGCGCACGGACGCATCGGAGACGTGCCGGTAGCCGGAGTACTCGTGCGGGAACGAGCCCATGTCGCAGGAGCCCTGGACATTATTCTGCCCGCGCAGAGGATTGACGCCCACGCCTTCGCGGCCGAGATTGCCCGTCGCCATGGCGAGATTCGCGATGCCGATGACGGTCGTCGTGCCCTGGCTGTGCTCGGTCACGCCGAGCCCGTAATAAATGGCGCCATTGCCGGCATTGGCATACAGGCGCGCCGCGGCGCGCATATCCGTCGCCGGCACGCCTGTCAAAGCTGCGCTCTCTTCGGGGGAGTTCCTGGGCTCGGCGACGAACTTCTTCCACTTGAGGTAGGAGTCGACCTCGCAGCGCTCGGCGACGTAGTCATCCTTGGTGAGGCCCTCGGTGACGATGACATGCGCGAGCGCATTGACGACGGCGACGTTGGTCCCGGGCTGCAACTTCAGGTGATAGTCGGCATTGATGTGCGGGGAGTGCACGATGCCCGTGGTGCGCGGATCGACCACGATCAGCTTCGCCCCCTGGCGCAGGCGCCGCTTCATCTGCGAGGCAAACACCGGATGCCCGTCGGTGGGACTTGCGCCGATGATGAGGATGCAGTCGGCCTTCATGACCGAATCGAATTCCTGCG
>Ga0302326_10034078_pt1 | contig 10096 bp, 4 predicted proteins | sample Palsa_T0_3_FD_202264 | JGI IMG/M metagenome (GOLD analysis project Ga0302326, IMG submission 202264) | Peat permafrost microbial communities from Stordalen Mire near Abisko, Sweden - Palsa_T0_3 | ecosystem: Environmental > Terrestrial > Soil > Palsa > Peat permafrost | place: Sweden: Abisko...
ACCGCCGAGCAGGCGGTCGTGGACGCTGCGGGCGTCGAAGAGCGGCGGGTCGGCCACCGGCGGGCCGATCGGGGTCGCCGCGAAGAACCGGTCGCGGATCGTCGACATCGCCACCGGTTCGGCTGTGATGTTGATCAGCGAGACGTCGGCCCTTGCGATGAGGTCGAGATCGGCGCCCAGGCGCCGGGTCGGATACCACTGGAAGGCGGCGTTGGGGATGATCTTCTCGGTCTGGTTCAGGTGGATCAGGTCGTAGACGGCGTTCTTCTTCAGGCCGGTTCCGAACAGGGCCGGGAGCCTGACGATCGCGTGGCGCGCGAACCGCTCAGCCACGAACGCCTCGAGCCGCAGGCGATGCAGGCCATAGGGGTGCAGCCCGGCCGGGGAGGGGGCATCGTGTTCTGTCACGCCGATCGGCTGGCGATAGACGTCGATCGTCGAGATCAGCACGAAGGATCGCGCCTCGATGGTCTTCAGGTGATCGATCAGGCCGCCGATGGCCGCCCAGTCGGCGTTTGGGTCCTTGTTGGCCGCCCACTTCACCGCGGGAACCCCGGCGCAGATCACCGTATCGAACGTCCGGCCGAAGATGGCGTCGATGTTGTGGGAATTGAACAGGGCGTCGAAGGGCCGCTGGCGGAGCAGGGCGCCGCCAACGAACCCGCTGTGGCCGATCAGGGCGTCGCCGCTCACGCCGCTACGCCCCTCCGGCGCGCGGGAACGCCGCCGCCACTTCGGCCTTCAGCTGGCCGCCGTCCTGGCGCGCGTCGGCGTCCGGCATCGCCTCCAGCATCGCCAGGATCCGCTCCACCGAGAAGAACACCGTGTCGATCTTGCCCGACATCACCGAGAACACCCGCCCGTCGCGAAACACATGGCAGCTGCGATCGTCGAAATTGCCGGTGGGCTTGGTCTTGATCGCCAGCTGCGGCCCCAGCAGGCGGAACACGTCGTGAAAGGTGGGCACGTAGCGAAGGATCTCGGCCTCCATGCGGGCGGCCTTCTCGGCGATCAGCCCCGGGGTCACGCTCGCCAGCGCCGCGCGGGCCTCGCCGGAGGTGGCGAAGCGGCCGAGCGGCGTGTGGGTGACGCTGGAGAGGGTGTAGAGGCTCGGATCCTCGGTCGGATAGACCGAGCACAGTGGCCCGTCGACCAGGGTCACGGCCGGAAATGGGCCGTTCGCCTCGTAATAGAGCAGCAAGGTCGGTTCGTAGTAGAGATCGATCGGTGGCCGCGTCAGGTGGCCCCAGGTGGCGTCGATGACGAAGTCGAACGGCGCGCCGTCGAGATAGACATGCTCTCCCCGCGGCTCGATCCGGCTGACGGCGTGGCCCAGTTCCACCACGCCCTCCAGGCGTTCGCGGAAGTAGTTTCGCGCCTTGGCCAGCAGCAGCACGCGCTCGGGGGTTCGCAGGCAGCCCTCGACATTGACGATCTCGGGCGGCGGCGCGGCCATTTCGGAAAACTCGATGCCCGACGAGGTCATGATCAGCTTGTAGGTCAAAAAGTCGATCAGCGAGTCGCCGCGCGGCACCGCATAGATGTTGTCCTCAACGGCCCGGCTGAGGCCCGGATAGCGCTCGACGAACCGCGAGAAGCCGTCGCGCGACTGCATGCGCGTCCCGTAGTGGCGCGCATAGTGGAAACCCAGGTGCAGGCGGAATTGGTTGTTGCCCGAGGCGCTGTCCAGCAGCCGGTCGGCGGCGTCGAACACCGTGACCTTGAAGCCCAATGACCGCAACGACGTCGCGATGTGGCAGCCGTACCAGCCGCCGCCGATGATTCCGAAGCTGTGGGTCAAGCGCGCCGCCTCCGCTTTGCGATCGATCCCATGTCAGCCGAGGTTCAGCAACAGCCGGTCCATCATACGGCGATAGGGCGCGCGCGCCGGACCGCACAGCGCCGACATCGCCTCGGCGAACCCCCGCCGTTCGGGGGTCTCTCCATGAACCATCTCGTTCATCATCAGGAATTCCGGTCGGTCCACATCCGATTGCACGGCGCCGAGGTAGCGCTCGACGTTCTCGGTGATCACCACGTTCGGCCGCATCGCGGCCAGGAACTCGTTGTGCATATAGGGTGATCGGAGGAACACCGTTTCCCGAAAAATCTCCGACAGCATCCATGTCAGGTCGCGACCGAACGAGTCTCCGACGAACAGCAAACGCTCGGGGATCGCCGCCTGGGCGAACACCGAGAGCTGGACGGCGCCATTGTTGCCAGTGTTCATCTGGTTGTTGAAGAACCGGATGCGCGGATCGACGTCCATCACCATCCGATCCTCGACGACCGGCGGCGACAGCTTGCGGCCAAGATCGCCCGCCGCCGGCGCGCCAGGGCGCAGGCTCGCCCGCTTGTCGGCCGCCCAGGCGTCGAACCGGGGGCCGAACAGGCGACGCAGGATTTCCCGCACCGTCGTCAATGTGCCCAGGTGAGTCATGTGGGTGTCGGTGTGTTGGAAGATCCCCGCGGAGTTCTCGCGCAGCGTCGCCTTGGGATAGAGCACCCGTGACCAGACCTCGCCGCAGCGCGCTTCGTAATAGTCGCCCAGGCAGGTCACTTCGGGCACGCCCAGCAACTCCGGGAGGACCGACTGCTTGTCGGGGCAAATGACGTGCAGATAGCGGGCGCCGACGGCCGCCGCCGCGGCCGCGCGGTCGTTGATGTTGTCGATGAAGGTGACGATGGAACGTTTCAGCGGCGCCCGGTAGCCCAGCACCTGGTCGAGCACATGATGGCCGCCGCTGCACAGGAACAGTTCGCCGTCCGGCGACACGATCACGTCGTTGCGGATATCGAAGGCCGCGTGCGGTCTCTGCCTGGGCCAGACGCCGGCCGTCGGCAGAGCATCCATGGCCTTGCCGATCTCGCGGGCGGCCGCGTCGATGTCGACTTCGTAGTTCACGTAATAGGGCGCGTGGACGGGGTCCATCGGCACCAGGACCGGCGCCTCCGGCCGGTCGGTGATCACCTCCGGTGTCGCCAAGGTCAGCGGCGACGGCGCCTCGACGAACTCCGGACTGTGATAGATATTCACATCGCCCTTGTGCCGAAGCGAAAACCGGTTGAGCGTGACGTAGCTGGGCAGGTTACAGACCCAGCGATATTTCGACTGGCCCGCGCCCCACGGCGTGACACAGAAGTGCGCCTGCGAAAGCCACGCCACGTTGTCGGTCACGGTCATGCCGACGCAGTCGACGATCGTCACCGCTTCATCGCGCAGGCCCGCCTTGATGGCCTCGGCCACTTCGATCTCGACATCCATCGGCCGTCGATCGGCCCTGTGCTCGAGAAAACTGTCGAAGGTTCCGGCGGTCTCCGCGTTGTGGCGTCGGTTGTGGCCGTCGAGGATCACGGTGATGGCGCCAAATCGCCTCGCGAGCGCCTTGCCGACGCGGATATAGAAGTCCGAAAGGTTGGTCAGTGTGCGGTTTTCGACGCGCAACCCGAACACCACCACGGGTCCCTCGCCGCCCCATAGCGCGGCGCGCGCCGTTTCCATCGCCGGAACCTGGGTGATCAGGTTCACGATCCGCTGACGCAGCTCCGCCGATACATAGACGCCGCTGAAGCGCAACGGCTGGATGCCGGCGGCGTAGGCGTCCCGGCTCATGTCCGCCAGTGTCGGGCATCGATGCAGGATCGATCCCTGCAACTCAGGATAGAGATGCACGAGGGCGCCGTAGAACGATGAGTCACCCGCTCCGCCCAGGTCGTAGACGACCGGGTAGTGTTCAGGCGACAGCCCGTTCACGATCCGCTCCAGGCCCGGCAGTTCGTTCCAGACATAGTGGCCGATATGCGCCGATTCGACCGGCCAAGTGTATTGGGCGAACCGCTTCGCGGGCGCGGCGAGGAAGTCAAGGAGTTCCGGGCCGTGCGCCACGACATGGTCGGTCAGCCATGTCACGAACGGCCCAGGCGGAATGGCGACCTGGGTGAAGCGGGTTCTGGCGAGGCTGACCAGGATGCTCAACGCGGGCGCGTAGACCGCGGCGGTCTCCTGGTCGAAACCGGCGGCGATCACATAGAAGACCAGACCGTGGCGCCGGTCGACGCACCGCCAGGCTTCGATCAGTGGCGAGATCACCAGGCCATGGATGTCGTCGAGCTCCGCGCCGTCCACCGGCGACGGCCAGGACATTCGACCGGCCCGGCAAGCGGCCAGATACCGCTCCTGCAGGTCGGGTTTCAGGCAGGCGCCGAGCATCTTCGTCAACCCGCCGGGGTCGCCCGCTTCCGGCTGTGCGCCGGCCGCGTCGTGGGTCCAGATTCGCTGCGGCGCCGGAGGCGCGACCGATCCGCACAAAGCCTGAAGCTCCGTGCGGAATTCCAGGCTGAGCGCGAAATACTCCGTCGCCACTTCCGATTTGGGATCGACCGCATGGATCATTGCTCCGACGGCGGCGCTGAGGAGGGCGCTGACCTCGGCCACCAATTGTTGGCGCGCAGGTTCGGGCAGTTCGGCCGCCGGGCCGGCGATCCGGGCGTTGGCGTTGTCGAGAATCCAGGTCGCGCGCGCGCCATCCTCCCGGCGCAGCTCCAGCAGGCGAAACGACGGCAACCCCAGATAGGCGTAGAGCGGCAACCATCCGCCACCCATCAGGATCGGCGAACCGCCGATGCGCACCTCCACCGGGCCTTCGGCGCCCATGTCGATGAACACGCCGTCCGAGGTCTGGGCCGCCGGTCGAATATAGCTCATCGCGCTTTCCCGATCGCACCGCTCGCGGCCTGTGGGTCGAGTCCCTCGCCCACGTCCCGATAGGGTGAGCGTCGCTCGGAAGTCAATCGAGCCGCGCCCCGGCCGCCGGAAAGGGCGGGGTGACGCACCCAGGTCGCTCGTCCTAGGAAAGGGCGGGTTCCGTCGGCGACCGCACCGAGGACTTCCCCGGAATCGCCCGCGCGGCGGCGACGATGGCCTCGGCCATTCTATAGTAGACCATGCGATTGTAATGGTTGCCGCCCATGCAGATCTCGTCGTCGTCGCGGACGTGATCCTCGAATGAAGCCACCGAAACAAAGTCGTGTCGCGCGGCGACTTCGCCAACGATCCGCCGATAGAGTTCGGTCCATGTCGCGGGGACGACCCTGTCCCGCTCCAGCCTGACGCGCGAGTGGTCGGTCATCAGGATCACCCTGGACCCCAGGGACAAGCGGTCGAATATCCTCTCGAGACAAGCGGGCAGATCCCGTTCGGTGTCGAAGGCGATCTGTTCGTAGTTCGCTCGCAGGTGCCGCGTGGTCGCTTGAACGCTCATCTCGGCTTCGGGACTGAAATCGCGACTTGCGATCCGCTCGGCAAGGTCCGCTTCGCTCGCGCCCATCCAGTCGAACTCCTCGAGGCCATGCGGGTCGAGGACGATTTCCCAGCCGCGCCGCCTGTGCCGCAGACGGCCCGACCGGGGGTTGTCGAGTTGGGCGCCCAGCACGAACAGCGCCCCGTCCGGCGGCGCGTCGAAGAAGCGATTGGTCATGAGCGAATAGGGCAGGTCCAAAATGGCCACTTCGCGTGCGAACTCGGGCGTCGCGCGATCACAGGCCGACAACAGCAGGGACGAGCCGTTGACCCTCACGAAATTGGTTCCGGCATGAAAGTTTCCCGTGACCACGACCTTTTCGGCGTAGGCCGTCAGGTAGTGGGCGACCGAGTTGGCCTCGCAGCCGCCGTGAATGCGGATCTCTGGCGCCACGGCCGCGACCGGCGTCGCGGCGGCGACGTCCACGGCTTGGACCATCCGGATCCAGTCGATCGGCGAAGGATCGGAGAGGTCGGTGAGCACCTCGCCGACCACCTCGACCTGCGGGCTGCGGATCCTGGGGTACAGCCACCTTTCGACCTGCATGCCCAGGGTGCGACAGGAAAAGCAGTAGTGGAGGAGCCGCTGGCGCAACTGGCCGCGGTCGCGGTCCACGCCGTTGTTTTCGATCATGAAGAATCCGACGAAACCGTAGTCGCCGTATTTGTCCGCCACCTGGACCAGTCCGCATTGGATGAACGGGTCCCCGAGGGCCGCCTCGATGATCGCGCGGGCTTCGTCGGCATTCTCGGGCAGTCGTCGCTTGGTGAAGTTGAGCTGGTTGGTCCGATTGATCAGTTCGACGACGCGGTCGATATGGCGGGCGATGTCATACTCGAGCCGCACCCGTATGTCGCAGCCGCGCAGGAATGCCTCGTTGCCTCCCGGCGCCTGGATTTCGTCCTTCTTGCGGGTTTCGAGCAGTTTGTATTGGGCTAGGCGCGTCAGTTCGCGGTCGTCCTTGCCGACGAACCTGGGATCGTCCAGCAGGCGGCCGATGAAGGTCTCGTCCTCCACCTGCAGACCGGGAACCATGGCCGCCGCCTCCGCCCGGTTTCCCGGATTGTCGTCGATAAACATCACCGTGCCGGGGCGCAGCTGTACGGTCTCGACCAGGGCGGCGAGGCGAGATCCCTTGGGCTCCCAGTTGATGCTCGGAAAGATGAAGTAGTCGGCGATGTTCCGCTCCTCGAGATAGGGCAGGACTTGCGCCGCGTCGTTCTTGGAACAGATCGAACTCAGGATGCCGCGTTGGGCCAGTTCGATGACGATATCATGGTGAGCCTGGACGTACGCCTCGATGCCGCCCTCGCCGATGGTCCCCTTCCAGAAGGTCTCATCGAGGTCCCAGATGACCAGTCTGACCTGCTCGCTCATGACGCGCGTATTCCGATCCGGACCGATCCCGGTGGGGTGTCGTCAGTCGATCCGGCGACCGGCGTTGGCCCGCGTGTTCCCGCGAGGGTATTGAACGCCGACAACAAGCCGCGGGCGCGTTTGGTATATTTCCACCGGTTGCGCAAAGTCCGGGCTAGGGCAGCGCGGCCGCCGCGGTCTGTCGGCGCGATCGACGGGCGATGACGACCGGAAATCACCGATTGGCCGCCGCCACGATGGCGTTATAGTCCGCGGGACGCAGCAGAGCGCGGACCATGCCAGCGTGCGGGATCCACAATGCACGGTATTCCCGTCTGTAACTTAAATCCCATGGTTTGGGCCTGTCAAGAAAATGCAGCAGAATGGCCGACGAGAAGTCACCATTGTCGGGGCGATGCGGCCGAAGGAAAAAATTATACGCCGGTTCAAGGTAGCGAACCTTACCCGCGAACGCTATATTTAATGCGCACTGGTCGTGAAATACTAGTCTATCAGATTCGTGTTCAGATAAGGTAATAGCACGATCAATATACTCCGAGATTTCCTCTTTGGTAAAATCAAAGGCGAGAACTCCGGAATTAAAATAAGTCTTATCAGCGAGGCCGTGTTTCTTGGCCACCGTGCAAACCTCGGGATTGGTTTCCTCAGCTCTCGCCATAAGCAATTCGTCGTGGAATGGCAGATTGACAATTTCCATGAAATCGCCATTTGCGATTATATCGCTATCTACATAGTAAGCTCGTTCAACGCTGCCTTTATTAAATAGATAGCGAGCAGCATAAATTCTCAGAAACGCCGCGCGAGACAACGTACTCCCGCCCGTGAATATGCCATACGTCTCGATATGTATGGCGTCGCTGTCGACAAAATCTTCCTCGGCCACGGGCGTGATGGCGAGTCCGATCCTGGCGCCGAACTGCGCCAGCACCTTTCGCCATTTGGGGGGCACGTCTCTGGCCAGGAAGACATGCCAATCGACGGCTTCGCCGCATCCGCCCTGGGCCACCATCGATGCCAGAAACGTCAACACCGACATAAAGTATGCCTTATCGGCGCACAGATACCCAACCACGCCTCCGCCTTGGACAGGTAGGACCACCTTCCGCAGAATACGATTCCTGCTGGACAAGGCGAGAGGCGGCGATTCGGCTTGGTTGTCTGCCAATGTCTCGGCGTGGATCGCGAGGTCGTCCAGAAGTAGTTCTCGAAGAACAGGGAACTGTGCGGGAGATTCGGCCCCGACATGGTGATCAATAAGCTCTACGACCACTCGGTGTAGCGCGGTTCGCCGGCATATTGTAAGGAGAAAATATTCACCACCTGGAAAAGAGTAACCAGCGCCAATGAATTTCCGCAAGAGATCACCGGCATCCGCCCACATTTTGGATTCCGCCAAAAACCGTAAGACCGCGCAGGCCTCCCACTGACTCAGCTCGGCGCTCGCATAATATGCTAAGTAAATCTCTTTGGCGTCCTGCATGCGTGACATGGCGCAGAAGTTATCGAATCGACGCAATATGACATCGTGGTGATTGAATATGGCGTCACGTCGAATACGATCATCGAGATCCGCTATCTTTTCCCATTGACGTCGCCGATTGTAATGCTGATACAAACTGACCACGACCTCCAGAGAGTATGGCGGCTGTTTCATCAGAAATTCACTGATCAAATCAGTGATCGCCATGTCCAACTCGGTAAGTTGTTCTCCCGGCAAGGCAAACTTTAACAAGGCTTCGACCGCCAGCCAATTTGGCAGCCGTTCAAGAAAGCCTGGCGAGCGACATTGGTCGAGTATCTTGGCGTGCGCGCGACTCGCCACCTGGAGGCGGAATCGCAAAGCGGCGATTTGTCCGTCCAGATCAAGGTTACGGCCCACGACGGACGTCAGGTTAGTCTCGCAAAGACGCTCGGTCTCGGCCATCATACCGAACTCGAGCAACTGATGGCCGGCCTTGACGGTAAGGAGTCCGTCCTCAGGTTGCATCGACGCGGCGTCGAGCACTGTGGCCGCCGCGGCCTTTGTGTCTCCCTTGGCGAACTTCAACCGCGCAAGAGCTAGCTTGCCCCATGGATCGAGCGCCCAATTGGCAACAAGCGTCCGCATTCCCAAGTCGGCTTCGGAAATCCGTTGCTCCTCGAGATATTGTTCAACCACACGAAGTTCAGAAAGATAGTCACGTAGTCCAAGGGTTTTTATTTCGTGGTATAGAGTGGATGCGACCCGCTTATCTATTTCGAAACATTTGTGTGCGACGCGAATGATTATCTCTCTATGCAAATAGTTTAAAGCCGAAAGCGAAGAAGTTCGGCGGATGGCGTCTAGAAAATACACAAATTGTCGAGCCGATTGCGTCAAATTCCCTTCCGTCTCGAAGAGCCGGCCCAATTCATAATAGCTCCAGATGAAGGGGCTTGCGAACGAGCACGATCGTTCTAACCACTCCAGCGCGCTAGATAGATTTGCCCCATAGAGATAATTTCTTCCGACGCAGAAGCTCAAATAGCTGGTATTTTCGGCCAATTCGATCAAACGCAATAGAATGGCGTTGGCTTCATCGTAACGACCTTGTTGGAACAGATTTGTTGCGCTATCAATGACATTAGGAGTGTTAATATTGATTATATTAGTTGTATCAGACATATTGACGCCTCTGAAAACAATATTGGTCGATCAGCAATGAAATTCGTGTAGGTGTGGCGTATTCATTTTACGGCCTCGCGCCGTGATCCGACACGTGAGTGTATCCCACAATGTGGCTAGCTCGTGAAGCGGCCGGATCTGGTGGGCGGCCAAACATCCGGACTTGGCTCTGGCGTGAAGAGGGGGGTGCATGGATGCCGCGTCTCTCAAAGGGGCGCGCCATGGACGTGATCCAAAGATTGGCTTCGGCGGTACGAGCGCGGCGACCCAGGGTCAAGGGGCCTTAGCCGTCGCGTCCGTGATTGAGTGGCTCATCCGGTCGGCCTGGCCAGCTCCGCAGCCGTCTTCAGGCCTACCTCTGGCGCGTGTGAATTGCGCCGGGTTCGGCTGCGCCGCCGACGTCCTGGATGGCCCGCAAACCTCGCCCTGGCGCAGTCTCTTGCCAAAATTCACTTGCTCGGATAAGCACCGCGGCATAGTAACGAGCGTGGCACGGGATTCCATGACAAAAGTCCTTTTTGGCACGCACAAGGCTTTCGTGGCGGAAGTCGAGGATTACATTGATAAAGCTCAATTTGAGCCGAAGTTCAGCTTGTCCAAAGGTTCGGATTTTTCGAAATTTGATTGTGTAGTGCCGTTTCAAATCAGTGACTACGCATTCCTCGATGCGCAAGGACCCATGGCCGGGGAGAAATACTATATCCCCGGGAGAGATGTCGTGGAATTGTGTGACGACAAGCTAAATTTCAATTTGGAAATGTCGGCGGCGGGTTTT
>Ga0302326_10034079_pt1 | contig 10096 bp, 6 predicted proteins | sample Palsa_T0_3_FD_202264 | JGI IMG/M metagenome (GOLD analysis project Ga0302326, IMG submission 202264) | Peat permafrost microbial communities from Stordalen Mire near Abisko, Sweden - Palsa_T0_3 | ecosystem: Environmental > Terrestrial > Soil > Palsa > Peat permafrost | place: Sweden: Abisko...
ACCACTCCCCGGCGGGCCCCTGCACGATCGCCCCGATGAGGCGTGACCCCGGCTGGACGGCGCCCGCGTCGCTCGGACCCGGCATCATCATGGGGTGATAAGAGCCGGCAAGCTCGACGCGGGTGACGGGAATGCCTTCGACGAGGCGCGTCGTGCGCGTCGGCGGGCCGGCGATGGGGCCGAACTGCTGCACCCAGCGGGTCACGTTCGCATCGAGGCTGCCGCCTTGATGGGCGCCGAAGGTGACCACCGTGCACTCCGCGTCGCCGCCGCCGCCAGTCGCGGGGACGTTGTACTCGGCGACGCGCATGCCGTTCGTGGGCGGCCGTCGCACCCATCGGCTCGGATCGCTCCAGTGCAACCCGGGCTCGCCGTGGGGGGCGGCCGAGAGGGGCGCCGGCGACGATGCCGACGCGCCTAGCGGGGGGGGCGAGGCCGTCGAGTGCGACGACGGCGGCTCCTCCGTCCGCGAACACGAGATGGCCGCGCACCCGAGGGCCAGAGCCAAGCCGACGAGGCCGACGAGCTGTACGCGGGCCGCGCCGCGGTCTACCAGGCGCGTTCGTGCGACGATACGTGGCATTGGCCCATCACTTTACCCGAAGAGCGGCGGCGAGATCTCGGCGCGCGGCGACCACGCATCCAGGATCGCCAGGCACCCCTCGAGCGAGTCGCACCCGTTCAGGCGTTGACGCAACGCCGCCGCACCGGACAGCCCTTTCAGGTAGCCGGACAGATGACGCCTCGTGCAGTGGACGCCGAAGGGCTCCCCGCGCTGCGCGACGTTCTCGATCAGATGCTCGCGGCAGAGGGCGATGCGCTCGGCGGCCGTCGGCGGCGCAACTTCGGCGCCGCGCTCGAGCAGGGCACGGGCCTCGCGGAAGATCCACGGATGCTCGATGGCGCGCCGGCCGACCATGACCCCGGCGCAGCCCGTATCGTCGATCGCGCGCTTCGCGTCGGCGGCGCTCCGCACGTCGCCGTTCACGAGGACGGGTACCCCGACGACCTCGCGCGCGCGGGCCGCCCAAGACCAGTCGGCCGCACCCGAGTGGCCCATCTGCGCGGTGCGGCAGTGGATCGTGATCGCCGCAACGCCGGCGTCCTCCAGCCGACGGGCGAGATCGATGATGGGCATGTGCGACTCCGGGCCCAGGCCGATCCGCGTCTTGACCGTTACCGGCAGCGAGACGCTCGACACGACCATCCGGGCCATCGCCACCATGGCGGCCGGATCGCGCAGCCAACCCGCGCCCGCGCCGCGCCCAGCGATCTTGGGCACCCAGCACCCGCAGTTGACGTCGATGAACAGCGGCTCGGCCGCCTCGGCGAAGCGCGCGGCCTCGGCCAGCCGCTCGGGATTCGAGCCGTAGATCTGGATTGCCGTGAGCCCGTCGTCGTCCGAGAGCTGGATCTTCCGGCGCGCGTTGCGGCAACCGCGCAGGAGCCCCTCGACGTTGACGAACTCGGTCATCGCCACGGCGGCGCCGTGCTTCCGGCACAGGCGGCGGAAGACGACATCCGTCACGTCTTCCATCGGCGCGAGCACCACCGGGTGCCGGGCGTAGAGGGCGCGGAGCGCAGAGACGGACGAATGGCTCGACGTCGACAAAGCAGCGTGCCTTTAGCATGCCGCGGGTCAGTCCTCCGGTTCCTCGTCGGTGCCGCCGCCGGCCGGTTGCGCGAGGCTGCCGGCCCCGCAGGTGGCCGCAGCCCGGCCGATCGCCGCGTCGTCCCGCGTCAGGTCGACGTCGCACCGGCCGAGGATCGACAGCAGCGCGCGCTTCGCCCACTCGCGAACGAGCGGGTACTCCCCCGTGAGCTGGCGCGCGATGAGGGGCGCCGCGGCGCGGACGCGGCGCTCCCCGAAGGTGGCGATGGCCACGGCTTGTTCGTGGGGCTTCCCGCGTTCGAGGGTCGCGGTCATCACGTCCGCGTCGAGCGACCCGTACAGCTCCACGAGGCGCTGGCGGGGATAGCGGACGGGCCATAGGCGCTCCATGGCGTCGACGATCCACGCGACGGATCGGTCGGAGTGGCAGAGCGCGCACTCGAGGGGCCGATCGCCGAGGACGCGAGCCGGGTCAGTCGGGGAGCCGATCCGGTGGTAGCGGGTCAGCGTGCCGTCGAGCCCCATGTTCTTGCGCGGCATGTGGCACGCTACGCACGAACCGCCGGCGCCGCTCGGGTCGTGATGCGCGTGGGCCGCGAGGCGCGCCGCATCGCCGAGATCGGCGTGGCACGCCGTGCATGTGGCGTTGCCCGAGGGCGTCGCCAGGGCGGCGAGCCGCGCGGGGTCCTCTCGAGCGTGCGGGTCGTGGCACGCGGTGCACGCCATCTGCTGCGCGCACCCACCGAGCAGAAAGTCGCGGGCCTCGCCCGAGTTGATGTGGCTTCCGCCCGCAGCGGAGTCGCGGCGACCTCCCTCCCACGTGAACGGGTAGCGGGAGAAGAGGACCTGGTGGCACCGAGCGCACGCGTGGTTGATGGCCTGCGGCGTGCTGGGGCGCGGCGAGACTTCGAGCCACGGCGCGGTCGGGACGAACGAAGGATGCACCCGTGGATCGGCCGCGTGCTCGCGGCCGCCGCCGTGGCAGGCCTCGCACCCGATGCCCTCCTCGACGAGGGCCTCGCCGTCGAAGCCGGACCTCACGACGTCGATCGTTCGCCGCGCGACCCCCACGGCGTCGTCGTCGCGTGGCTTCGTTCCGCCCAACCGCGCGACCTCCTCGCGAGCCACGTCGGCAAAGGCCGAGACGTCGGCGACGCGGGCGCGCGAGCGGCGCTCTGGAGCCAGCCATGGATCGACCTGCTCGCCCTGGTACGCCGGCGACCTCGGGCCAGCCAGTGCGCCGACGAGCCGGTCGAACTCCGGCACCGTGTTGTGGCAGAAGATGCACGTGCGGCTCCAGACCGGCCCGGCGCGCAGGCTGGCGCGCTCGTGCACCATGACGGAGTACCCCTTGTATCGGAGGGTGCGAGGGCCAAGCAGGAAGGAGACGGGCAGGACGACCTCTTCCCCACCCCCTTGCGCGTCGACGCCGGCGAAATCCTCGCGCACGCGGCCGCCGATGACGCGGGTCACCCGGTACGTCCTGGGGGGCGCCCCGGCCAGCTCGACGCGCATGAACCGCTCGACGCCGCGCTGCTCGAGGTGCACGTGATCGTCCTTGAAGCGCCAGTCCGTACCGTCGAACGGCGCTTTCACGTCGGCGCCGCGGGCGTCGCGCGTCATGCGGTGCATGGGCGACGCGGTCCATCGCGCCGTCACGTCGGCATGGCACGGCACGCACCCCGCCGAACCCACGTAGTCGGCCCGCACCACGTTGCTCTTCAAGGCGTGCGAGCCGTCGTTCGGCGCGAGCGTGCTCGAACCTCGCTTTACGGCGTCGCGCGAGCCGCCGCACGCGGCCGAGAGGCTCAGGGCGACAACCCCCGCGACGGCGCGTCGAAGCGCGGCGGGGGCGATCACATCCCCCACTCTACGACACGCCCTGTCGCGCCCACAATTTCGCTGCCCGCTTGGCCCGACGCCTCGAGTTACCGTTGACTGCGACAGCAACGTGCCGAGACCGCCACCGAAGCTTCATCGACGGCCCGAACCGAGTCGTGCGCCGGAGTCGCCGAAGCCAGGCGGCGAGCTGGACGAGGTCGAGCGGGCGATCTCGCTCCTCGGGGGCCGCCATCCGGAGCACGAGAGGTCCCAACGGGAGCTTCGGGCGGCGAGCGAGAAGCGGCGGGTGGCCCTCTCGCGTGAGCTCGCCGAGCGCGATGGGCAGCGCCAAGCCCGCACCAAAAGGATGGCGGCCGGCGTCGCCGTATTCCTCGTGGTCGCCTTCGTCGTCTGGCGGTATGTCGAGCGTACGCGGTCGCTCCACGACGCCCTCGAGCGCACCGAGACGCGCTGGACGACCCTCGGGTTCACCCCGCTTGCGTCGAACGCGCTCAGTGGAAGCCGCACGCTCGAGGCGGATCTTCCGGGGGCAAGCTGCTTCGTGGCGTTGACGAGCCGGGACGAGCCGCTACGGCTACGCGGCGGATCCGCGACCGCCGCCATCGAAGGCGCCAAGTCCGTCGCGTGGTGCATGTGCGCGCCGGCCCACGCGGCCATCGAGGTGGACGCGCCCGGGCCGGTCGGCCTCGCGATCCTGCGAGTGGATGCCCGAGAGCTCGGGGGACGCCTTGCACGAGCCTGGACGCCTTTCGTCCCGGGAGCCTGGGGCGAGGGGGGAGAGCAGTGCGAGGACGCGGCGCTCGACGGGTGGGTGGCAGACCACCGGTCGCCGCAGGCTTCCGTCGACACGTCGTGGATGGAGACGTCCCCAGCCCGGCCGCCCCTCCGGCGCGCGGGATTCCGGGTCGTGTCCGGTGTCGAGACGGCCCGTCCGTTCGGCGTCGTCGACGCCAAGGGCGGCGATTGCATGATCGCGATCGCACGCGATGACGTGCCGCTCTCGCTGCGCGCGCCGGGCGCCCGATGGTGGATCGATCACGCCCGCAGGACAATCGCGTGGTGCACGTCGTCCGATACGACCACCACCGTGTGGCGGGAAGGTACATCGCCGGTCGTCGTGGTGGCCGCCCCGGCCTCGCGCATCGGTGGGCTGCTGGGCCTGCGGGAATGCGCGGAGGCGGGTGGTCTGCACCTGGATGCTGGGGCGACGTGGCTGGATCCGGGCGACCTGGCCTGGGACGCGGCCTCCTTGTTGCGCGCGAGCACTTCGCTCGCTGCCGCTCCGGACCCGCTGCCTCCGGAGCCGGGGCCCCTCGACGGGCGCATCATCGCGCTCACGCTCTCGCCGGGCGCGAAGGCAGTCTCGGACCCGCCGACCGTGGTCGTCGCCTGCGACCCGCCGCTCGGTGAGTCGGCGGGCTTGCACGGTTCCATCTGTGCCCCTCGCGCTCCCGTCTCGTGGTGGCACCGCGGCGACCCGGCCATCGGCGCCGCGCGGGCAGCCTTGCCCGCGTGGCTCGCGCCGTTCGAGGCGCACCGCGAGGTGGACGCCGTCGCAAGGATCCCGGAGCTTCTATCGCTCTCGCGGCGACTCGGACGCGAGCGCTTCGAGCCCACCCTGCTCGAGGGCGTGACAGAGCTGGCCGACGGCGTCCGCGTGATCGGGCGGGCCGGCGAGGACGCGATCGTCGCGGTCGGGCTCACTTCGGCGCCTCCCTGGGTGCTGCCCTATTTTGCCCCCGGAGCCGGGGTTGCGCCGTGGGACTTGGGAGACGAGCCGCGCGTCGTCCCTCTCGCACCCGGCCAAACCGTGAAGCTCATCGCGACCACGTCGCAGACGACTCCGCTCGAGAAGCGTCGAACAGTCGTGTTCCGGCGCGCGGTTCAGCTCGACGCCCCGCAGTGACCGGGCCCGGGCTGTGCAGTCGACCTGGCGTGGTCCAGCCGATCGCCGAACCGGAAACCGACGCCGAGCATCGTCGCGCCCGCGAGGCCCAGAGCCAATATGCCCCTGCCGAGGCGCGCGCGCTCGGCACGATCGCGATCCTCGGCGTCATCGCCATCCTCTGGATCGTGGCCCCGGTCGGAACGGGGGTGATGCTCGGAACTCTGCTGGCGTTTGCGATGTATCCGACGTGCTCCGCACTCTCGCGGCGGACGCAGAGGCCGCGCCTCGTCGCCGTGGCGGTGACGGTACTCATGACCCTGGCCGTGGCGGGAACGGTGGGGTTTCTGATGTTTCTGGTCGTCCAGCAAGGGGTCGTCGCGTTTTCGAAGTGGCCCCGCTCGCTGGCGCCGGGAGGGCCGGCCGACACGATCATGGTCCGGTTGGCCGGCCCTCTGCGCGTGCTCCACATCGAGCCCTCCACGATCGCGGGGCGGCTGAGCGGCGCGCTCGGCAACGCCGCCGCGTTCCTGGCTGGGTGGGCGACGCAGATCGCGGGAACAGTCGCCGACGCGGGGGTCGCGCTGCTCTTCATGGCGACCACGATGTACTACGTGCTGCGGCGATGGTCGTCGCTCGGCCGCCTGGCCGAGCGCATGATGCCCATCAATCCACGCCACACGCGCCGCCTGATGCGCGAAATTCGACGCCTCGGCCAGGCGGTCCTCATCGGAAACTTCGGGACGGCCGCGGTGCAAGGGATCGTCGCATGGATCGGCTATGCGATCGCGCGGGTCCCGCAGGCGATGCTGCTCGCCGCGCTGACGGCGGTGGCCTCCCTCGTGCCGGCGGTCGGGACGATGCTTGTCTGGGTCCCCGTGGGGATCATCCTCTTGGCGACGGGGCACGGCGTCGCGGGAGCCTTCCTGCTGATCTGGGGCACCGTGGGTATCACGGGCTTCTGCGACTACGTCGTGCGCCCGCGCCTCGTCGGGGGGGGCGAGACCATGTCGTCATGGATCACGCTCGTGGCCCTCTTTGGGGGCATCAAGGCGTTCGGCTTCGTCGGCATCGTGCTCGGCCCCTTGCTGGTCGGCATCGCCCTGGAGGCCCTCTGCATCTACGAACGAACGCGCCGATTCCGCCTCGGGCTGCACTGAGCCACAGTCCTAAAGAGGGCGAGGAAGCGACGAGAGGCGCGGCGCGATCGGGCGCACGATGCGGCTGCCGAGGTGCAGGCTGTTTTCGAACAGAAAGTCTCGCCGGGGGCGTTCGAGGCAGCGGACCAGCAAGCCGGCCTCCTCGGCGATGTCGACCCCGATGGTCTGCGGCGAGACCGGCGCGCCGGGGGTCTCGCGCGACCATCGCAGGACGCGCGGGTCGTCCTGCCGCTCGATGTCGAACCGTGCACCATCGCACTCGATGGAGACGCGCAGGATGCTGCCCGGCGGTACGTCCGTGCGCGGGTGGTGGACGAACCGCGCGACCACCTTGCCGAGCGTCGCCTCCCCCCACGTCGGGCCGCGCTTCCATTGGACGCCTTCGGCGCGCATCGACAGCGCGTTCGCCATCCAACCGAAGAGCAAGCCAGCCTGGGTGCTCGCCACGTCCTTCTCGCCGCCCCTCGGCGAGAACTCGATGGTGACACGCTCGAGCGAGCGAACGCACTCGCGCCCAGCCGCGTCGTCGAAGAACCTCGCGACGAGCTCCTGCATGGTACGGAGGCGGATCCACGCCAGGTCGCTGAACGCGCACGTGTGACGGACCCGGGCAGACACCGTCGAGAGCTTCTCCAGGTCGCGCAGGTCCATCTCCTCGGAGTTCACGACGACGAGGTCCGCGGCCCTCGCCATCCGGTCGAAGAGGCGGTCGTAGTCCGGCAGGTCGCCGACCCACCAGACGCACATGGGAAGGTCCGGCAGGGCCAGACGCTCGGCGTTTTCGGGCAGCCATTCACGCGCCGAGCCGGTCGCTTCGACCGAGATCGCGTCGCCGCACGCGGCGCCCTCCGGCGATGGCCGGTGAAGCGCCACCTCCGCCGTGATTGCGGGGCGGTCAGAGTCGGTCCACGAGGCAAGGACGGTCCGAAGCGGATACGCGCGCGCCACCCGCTGGACCACGTCGCGGGCGCGGTCGAGGAGATGCGACTCGCTGACCAGCGCGACGAGCGTCATGAGCTCCACGCGTGTTGCGCGCGACCGTCGCGCTTCCTCCTCCCACAGCCGCGCGATCTCCAACTCGACTTTATCGAGCGACAGTCTCATAGCCGCCTCCATGCTCTGCCGTCGCGCTCGATGAGCTCGAACGCGGCGGGTGGTCCCCACGTGCCGGCCGGGTAAATGGGGAGATCGGCCAGGTGCTCTCGCTCCCACTCCTGCAGGATGGGTGTCATGAGCCGCCACGCCGCGGTCACCTCGTCGGCGCGCGCGAAGAGGGTCGGATCGCCCAGAAGCGCGTCCAGGATGAGGCGCTCGTACGCCTCGGGGCCGCTGCCGCCGAAGGCCGAGCCATAGCGAAAGTCCATCGTGACGGGCCGGAGCACCATCGAGGGCCCCGGCACCTTGGCCGCGAAGCGCAGCGTGATGCCTTCGTCCGGCTGAATCCGGATGGCGAGCACGTCCGGCTCGATCCGCGATCCGTCGGCCCCCGGGCCCGGCGCGCCCTGCGTGAGCAGCGCGTGCGGCACGTTCTTGAAGTGCACGCTGATCTCGGTGCAGCGCTTCGCGAGGCGCTTGCCCGCGCGCACGTAGATGGGCACGCCGGCGAAGCGCCAGTTGTCCATCTCGAGCCGCATGGCGACGAACGTCTCGACCGTGGACCGCTCGCTGACGTTCGGCTCTTGCCGGTACCCGGGCACCGGCTGACCGGCGAAGTTGCCCGGCCCGTACTGGCCCCGGACCGTCAGGCGCTTGACGTCGTCGCCGCGGATCGGCTTGAGCGCCCGAAGGACCTTCACCTTCTCGTCGCGCACCTCGTCGGCCGTGAAGGCGACGGGCGGCTCCATCGCCGTCACCATCAGCAGCTGCAGGAGGTGGTTCTGCACGATGTCGCGCGAGGCGCCCGCTTCCTCGTAGAACTTTCCCCGGCCCTCGACGCCGATGTCCTCGGCGGCGGTGATCTGGACGTGGTCGATATGGTTTCTGTTCCACAGCGGCTCGAAGATCGCGTTGCCGAAGCGCAGCGCCACGATGTTCTGCACCGTCTCCTTGCCGAGATAGTGGTCGATGCGAAAGATCTGCTTCTCTTGCAGGACCTTGTGCAGGTCGGTGTTGAGGGCCTCGGCGCTTGCGAGATCCCTGCCGAAGGGTTTCTCGATGACGACGCGCGCGTAGCGCCCTCCCTCCTCGGCGACCATGCCGGCCGCGGCGAGGTTGTCGTTGACGGTGCGGAAGACGCTCGGCGGGATCGCGAGATAATAGATGCGGTTTCCTCGCGTCCCGTTCGTCTTGTCGAGGAACTCGAGCTTCTCGCGCAGGCGCGTGTAGCTCGCAGGCTCTTCGAACCGACCCGACACGTAGTGCAGGCGGCTGACGAAGTCGCCCCACACCGCTTCGTCGATCGGCTTACGGCGGGAGAACTGCCCGACCGCGTCGCGCATGGATTGACGGAACTGCTCCTCCGTGGTCTCGGTGAGCGCGAAGCCGACGATCGACATGCCCGGGGGCAGCAGTCGCGACGCGGCGAGGTTGTAGAGCGCCGGCACCAACTTGCGCCGCGTGAGATCCCCGGAGGCGCCGAAGATGACGAAGACGCACGCATCGGGGATGCGCTCGGTCTCGAGGCCGACGCGAAACGGGTTGTCCGTCGTCATGGTTCGACTCCGCCGGGCGAAGGGCCGCCCGCGCAACGAGCGCAGAGTATACCCCCCTCGACGTCTGCCCGCGCCGCGTGCTCACGCGCGTCGGCTCCACGAGTGCCCCGCGGATGGCGAAAGGCCGAGATCAGGCCTTCTTGACCGCGTGGCCGCCGAACTGATTGCGGAGCGCCGACAGGATCTTCGCGCCGTAGGACTCGGTTTGCCGCGAACGGAAGCGCGCCTGCAGGGAGAGCGTGATGATCGGCGCCGGCACGTCCTGATCGATGGCAGCCTGGACGGTCCATCGCCCTTCACCCGAGTCTTCGACGTAGCCCTTGATGCTCTTGAGGTCGGTGTCGTCCTTCAGCGCGGATTCGAGCAGCTCGAGGAGCCAAGACCGCACGACCGACCCGTGCCCCCAGATGCTGGCGATCTTGTGAAGATCGAGGCTGAAGGGCGACGTCTTCATGATCTCGAAGCCCTCGGCGTAGGCCTGCATGAGGCCGTACTCGATGCCGTTGTGCACCATCTTCACGTAGTGACCGGCCCCCGCGGGGCCGACGTGCGCGTACCCGTCCGGCGGCGCGAGCGTCGTGAAGATCGGTTCGCAAACCTTCACGGCCTCGGGCGCGCCGCCCACCATCAGGCAGTAGCCGTTCTTGAGGCCCCAGACGCCGCCGCTCGTCCCGGCGTCGCAGAAGAGGATGCCCTTTTTGGCGAGCGCCTCGGCGCGCGTGCGCGAGTTCTGCCAGTTCGAGTTGCCGCCGTCGATGACGATGTCGCCCTTGGAGAGATGCTGGCTCAGTTGCTCGATAACCGAATCGGTCACCTGCGCTGGAACCATCACCCACGCGACGCGGGGCGCGGTGAGCTTCGAGACCGCGTCCGCGACGCTCTCGCCGAAGACGGCGCCCTTGCCCGCGAGCTCTCGCGCAACGGTAGCGTTGTTGTCGACGGCGAC
>Ga0302326_10034080_pt1 | contig 10096 bp, 11 predicted proteins | sample Palsa_T0_3_FD_202264 | JGI IMG/M metagenome (GOLD analysis project Ga0302326, IMG submission 202264) | Peat permafrost microbial communities from Stordalen Mire near Abisko, Sweden - Palsa_T0_3 | ecosystem: Environmental > Terrestrial > Soil > Palsa > Peat permafrost | place: Sweden: Abisko...
ATGCTTTTTGGTCTGATCTTTCGCGGCATTGCCTTCGAGTTTCGGCAACGCACTGACCACATGCGCTGGCTATGGGACCAGGGGTTTTCCATCGGGTCCACCGTGGTCGCGTTCGTCCAAGGAGCCGCAATTGGCGCCATGATGAGGGGAATTCCCGTCGTCGACGGTCATTTCGCGGGGCACACGTTCGATTGGGTTCATCCGTTTCCGATTCTCACGGGCATTGGCCTGGTATTCGGCTACGCGCTGCTTGGCGCCACCTGGATCGTGTACAAGAGCGAAGGCGCGCTTCGGGATTGGGCGTACGCGCGAATACTGCCGCTCGTCATTGCAGTTTTCATTGTCTTGGGGCTCGCCTTCACGGCTTCCGTGACACTCGATCCCGGCGCTATCGCGCAAAGCAATCTGCTTGCGCGCGGCTGGGGTCTCGTGTTCCCGATTCTTGGTGTCGCCGCGCTCGTCGGGGTGCTTGTGGGGGCGCGTGCGCGACGCGACGGCATGCCGTACCTGTTCACCGCCTTGTTCTTTGTCGCTTCTTATCTGACGCTCGGTGTGATGTTCTGGCCGTACATGGTCCCTTATTCGGTCACGGTGGCCAATGCCGCCGCGCCGGATGCGTCCCTGAGCTTCTTCTTCGTCGGCGGTGTGATTGTGCTGCCCTTGATCCTGATTTATACGTTGGGCGTTTATCGGGTGTTCCGCGGCAAACGTCACCGTGGTTACAATTAAAGCTCATCTCTGAACCTTCGCAATACTCGTTGGGATGCTGGCAGCCTCGTCCAGTGCGAACTGCTTTGTCTCAACGATAGCAGATAGAAATACCATCGATGACTCCAGAAACAAAACCGGCGGACACTTTGACTTCTCGGTCGCTGAGGTTGTTCTCAGCGAACGAGCCGTCTCGAGCATGAGCTGAAAACATGCCAGCTTCGCAGACGCCCGATGTATCGGCAGACACCAAAAAACTGCCGAGCCCAACCTCGCTTAACCTGCCGGTGATGAATACGTTGATGGCCGCAGACCGCACGTTGATGTCATGGACCCGGACATCGCTTTCGCTGCTGAGTTTTGGTTTCACTATCTACAAGGTTCTCCAAGGATTCCAGGACATCGAAGGAAAGTTCGTTGTCAGGACGGACACGCCGCGCAATGCAGGGCTTTTCCTCGTCGGGATGGGAACGTTTGCGATGGTGATGGGCACCCTCGAGTATTGGCAGACGCTGCGGGTGCTCGATCAGCAACGGATATTCTCGCGCCCGCGATCGCCTCTTATCATGGCCCTGATCATGTCGGCCTCTGGCGTAATACTTTTCTTTAGCATCCTGGTGAAAGTCCTTTGAAATGACTGATGGGCAAGCCTAAAGAGGGCGCGATGGGTTAGACGCTGGTGCCTTGATGAAGTGCGATGGGAGCAAACGCAATGGATGACATTTGGACGCGGGTTGGCGAGCAACTGATGGCTCGGGTTTCCGGGCCGATGCATTTCAGATTGGTTCTCCAACCCGGCATGGCTGCGGTTCTCGCCGTTATTGGCGGAATCAGGGATGCGAAGATGGGCAACCCACCGTACCTATGGGCCCTGATGACCGACCATGCCCACTACAAGGAGATGCTCAAAGACGGCTGGAAAAGCATCGGGAGGGTATTCATATTGGCGCTGATCCTCGATGCGATCTATCAGGCCTACGAGCTGCACTTTTTCTATGTGGGGGAAGCAATCATCGTGGCAATCGTTCTGGCGCTCGTGCCCTACATTCTTCTCCGCGGAATTGTCAGGCGTATAGCCAGCAAATGGTTGGGGCCGACCGATGCGCCGTCGCCGCCCCCACCGGGCTCGTCCCGACACTGAAACGCTTCATCGCAAACAACGCGTTGATGCGACACGCGTTGCGAATCGACTTGACGCGACACTACGTGACCAATTAATACGAGGTGAACTGTGAAGTTTTGAACGGCGTTGTTTCAAATACGTGCACCGAGCTTTTCCATCCATACCACGGATGCACGGCAAAGAGGTGGAATGGTTTTGCGGCCTGCGTCCCTCGGGGGCACATGGCCATTATCCAAAGCGAAAGGAATACATCATGGCAGCAAAGAAACCCAATATCCTGATCCTCTGGGGTGACGACATCGGCATCTGGAACATCAGCCATTTCAGTCGTGGCATGATGGGTTATCGCACGCCCAACATCGACCGCATCGCGAAAGAAGGCGTGATGTTTACCGATTATTATTCGCAACAGAGCTGTACCGCTGGGCGCGCGTGCTTCATCTGTGGCCAGAACCCGATCCGCACCGGCCTCACCAAGGTCGGCATGCCGGGTGCGACGGTAGGCTTGCAGAAGGAAGACCCGACCATCGCTGAATTGCTCAAGCCGCAGGGCTATGCCACCGGACAGTTCGGCAAGAACCACCTCGGCGACCGCGACGAATTCCTGCCGACCATGCACGGCTTCGATGAGTTCTTCGGCAATCTCTATCACTTGAATGCCGAGGAAGAGCCTGAACTGCCGGACTACCCTAAGGATCCTGCTTTCAAGAAGCAGTTCGGCCCGCGCGGCGTGCTGCACTGCAAGGCCGATGGCAAGGGCGGGCAGACGATTGAAGATACCGGTCCGCTCACCAAGAAGCGCATGGAGACCATCGACGAGGAGATCACCGAAAAGGCTCTAGCCTGGATGGAGACGCAGGCCAAGGCGGATAAGCCATTCTTCCTCTGGTACAACTCGACGGCCATGCACTTCCGCACGCACGTCGCGGCCAAGAACATCGGCAAGAGCGGTCAGGACCCGTACAGCGATCGCATGGTTGTCCATGATGAGCAGATCGGCATGATGCTGGACAAACTCGATGAACTGGGCATTGCCGACAACACGATCGTCATGTACTCCACCGACAACGGACCGGAGAACGACACCTGGCCCGACGGTGCCACGACCCCGTTCCGCGGTCAGAAGGACAGCAACTGGGAAGGTGGCTGGCGCGTCCCATGCTTCATGCGCTGGCCGGGTAAGATCAAGCCGGACACGGTATTGAACGGTATCGTTTCCCACATCGACATGTTTCCGACCCTGCTGGCCGCTGCCGGCAATCCCGACGTGACCAAGCAACTGCTCGATGGGTGCACGGTGGACGGGAAGAAATTCAATGTCCATCTCGACGGCTACAACATGATTCCTTACCTGACCGGTCAGGTGAAGGAAAGTCCGAGGCCGGCGATCGTCTACTTCAGCGACGATGGAGAGATCATCGCGGTGCGTGTAGGTGACTGGAAATTCAATTTGGCAGTGCAGCGTGCCAACACGATGCGGCTATGGGCCGAGCCGTTCGTCAAATTGCGCATTCCGTACATCATGAGTATGCGTCGCGACCCGTTCGAGCGAGCCGAATATAACTCGAACACCTATTTTGACTGGATGGTTGATCATGTGCCCCAGCTCTACCAGATGCAGGCGGTGATCGCAGGGCAGATCGCGGCTTTCGCCAAATTCCCGCCGAGGCAGAAGCCGGCATCATTTAACCTCGACGCAGTTTTGGAGCAGGTGACGCATCACGGCTAGGCGGCCAAGCCGTGCTCGACGGAAAGCGAGGGGGCGGGGCCAGAGGGCCGCCCCTTCGCCGTTTCGTGTAGCCGGCCCACACGTGGGCCAATCAGTGCACGGCCTCTTTCCGGCGACACAGAGACCATGAGGGAGCGCGAAGCGCCAATTCGGGATGCGGCAAGTGTTGCGGACGAGGTGCGCGCCTTTTACGAAGACTATCCCTATCCGCCGCCTATCGATAGCCTCGAAAAATATCGCCTCTGGCGAGACCCGAAAAAACGCCGCGCGGAATTTCATTTGCTTTGGCCTTCCATAGCCTACCGCGAAGACCAAACGATTTTGGTTGCCGGTTGCGGGACATCGCAGGCGGCTAAGCACGCGATGCGTTGGCCGGGAGCGCGAGTTGTCGGTATAGACTTCAGCGAAACGAGCGTTCGCTGTACCGAGGAGCTCAAACGAAAATACCAACTGGACAATCTTCAGGTGCGCCGGCTTCCCGTCGAGCGCGCACACGAATTGGAGACCTGCTTCGACCAGATCGTCTGCACCGGAGTGCTTCATCACCTGCCAGATCCTGACGCCGGGCTAGCCACCTTGCGCGGATTGCTTGAGCCGGATGGAGCCATCAATATCATGTTGTACGCGCCGTACGGTCGGACGGGCGTATACATGCTCCAGGAATTCTGCAAACGAATCGGTATCAGCGCCACCGAGGTCGAGATCCTGGATCTCATCGAAGCGCTCAAAGCGTTGCCGCCCGGGCACCCATTGCAAAACCTGCTGCGCGAGACCCCGGATTTTCGGAACGAAGCCGCACTCGCCGACGCGCTTCTGCACCCCTGCGATCGGGCGTACTCGGTTCCGCAGGTATTCGGCTTTCTCGACAGAGGCGGACTGAGATTCAGTCGCTGGGTAAGGCAGGCAGCCTACAGTCCTCGCTGTGGAGTGATGGCGCAACTTCCGCAGGCTTCGCGAATAGGGCGGCTGCCTCTAGAAGATCAATACGCTGCCACGGAGCTTTTTCGGGGCACGATGGTGCGCCATAGCGTGATTGCCCATCGTGACGATGCCCCTGACCGTCCTAGACGAATTAGTTTTGCGGACGACGCTTGGTTAACCTATGTGCCGATTCGAATGCCGGACACTTTGTGTGTTCGTGAGCGGTTGCCTCACGGAGCGGCTGCCGTTCTGATCAATCAGTCACATACGTCCCGCGATATTTTTATGCCGATTGATGCGACGGAATTGCGGTTATTGAATTCGATCGATGGCGATAGCAGCGTTGGCGACATCGTCGACCAAACGGTGACATCATCACACGGAGCCCACACGCTGGACACGGTGCGCGCCTTCTTTGAGCGGCTATGGTGGCATGACCAGGTCGTCTTCGACATATCAGGAGCATGATCAACGATGTCGAGAATACGCGGTTGCTGCCGCAGCGCGCGAGTGCATAGAGCTAGACCCTGCGCTATCATCCCACGCAAGACGCGCTGCTCGTCTCGATTTCATGTGTCGCGCGGCGCAGACCACATGCAGCCGCGGCGCGTACATTGGATACAAGTGCCAGGAGGATTTCGAAGTGAATGATATCGTGCGCACGGTACCCGCGCAGGTGCGCGCTTCCGGCAACATGGCATGGATTCCCGGCGGGCTGTTCCTGATGGGATCGGACGACCACTACCCGGAAGAGGCGCCGGCGCACCGCGTGACCGTGGGTGGATTCTGGATGGATCAATACGCCGTAACTAACAAGGAATTTCGCCGCTTCGTCGACGCCACCGGTCATATCACGCTTGCCGAACGACCGGCCAATGCCGCTGACTACCCGGGAGCGAAGCCGGAAATGCTCTTGCCAGCGTCGGTCATGTTCAAGAAGGCCACGCATCCGGTCGATCTCACTAACCACTACAACTGGTGGGAATATGTCCAGGGAGCGAATTGGCGTCACCCGCGCGGCCCGGGAAGCTCCCTTCAGGGGTTGTGGGACCATCCGGTCGTGCACGTCGCGTTCGAGGACGCCGAAGCCTACGCGAAATGGGCGGACAAGCAGTTGCCGACCGAGGCTGAATGGGAATTCGCCGCCCGCGGTGGCCTCGAGGGTGCCGAATATGCCTGGGGTGTCGAATTCACGCCGGGCGGTCGCCATATGGCCAACACCTGGCAGGGCGAGTTTCCCTGGCAGAACATGCTGGAAGATGGCTACGAATGGACGGCCCCAGTGGGTTCGTTCCCGCCGAACGGGTTCGGACTCTACGAGATGGCCGGGAATGTCTGGGAGTGGACCACCGACTGGTACCAGGATCACGGCAAGATCACGAAAGCCTGCTGCACGCTCGACAATCCGCGCGGTGGTGATCCGGAGCAGAGTCACGATCCACGCACACCGAACGTACCCATTCCGCGCAAGGTCATGAAAGGTGGCTCGTACCTCTGCGCGCCGAACTATTGTCGCCGTTACCGGCCCGCCGCGCGTATGGCGCAGCCGGTGGATACCTCCATCGGCCACCTTGGCTTCCGCTGCATCGTCAGGGCGGTATGACGCTCCAGGCTAGGCGTTGTGTGTCGGGACAGCGATGGAAGATGCGCTGAAGAGCATCGCGGCCTATGTTTCGCTTGGCTTGCAGGCCGTTGCCATACTCGTAATTGCGATTGGCGCAATCGAAGCGGTGATTCATATCTGCCGCGTCATGCTCGAGCGTCACTCGGCCAATGCCGACAAACGTGCCGTCTGGCTGGAATTTGCACGCTGGATGGTCGCAGGACTCACGTTCCAGCTTGCCGCTGACATCGTGCAGACGACCGTTGCGCCGAGCTGGAACGAAATCGGACGTCTTGCCGCGATCGCCGCGATCCGCACGTTCCTTACTTTCTTCCTGGATCGCGACATCGACACAATACGCGAATTCCAGCGCCGTCGGGCAGCCCAAGATGACCAAGCCAAACGCACCTGAAACGGGCAATCCCCTGGGACGAAGCGCGGACCGAGTCACACGGGTGTCGGACCCGGAGCAGATATCTGTCGAGTTGTCATCCCGTCGCACCGGGATGTCGTTTCAGCGGACTCGCATGAGCGCGGACCGCACGCTCATGTCAGTAATCCGTACCTCATTGTCGCTAATCGGCTTCGGCTTCACGATCTTTCAGGTCTTCCAGAAGCTCAACGAAAGTGGTGTCCTGAAGAACAGCATGGCTGCGCGTCACTTTGGCGTTGCGCTGGTGCTCCTTGGCATCGCGATGCTCTTCGTTGGCATCGGCTATCACCTGGTCTTTATGTACGGATTGCGGGTCGAGCGCGCGCAGCTTAGGGCGGACCAACTGGTGCATGGCGAGAGCCAGTTTCCACCTTCGCTGACGCTCATCGTCGCGCTCCTTCTGTTGTTGATTGGCTTTTTCGCCATTGCCAGCATGCTCTACGGCGTGGGCCCGTTCTAAACGACCCGACGCAAGGCCGCACTGCTATCGCAAACGCCAGACAATAGAGTCGAATGAAAAGCATCCCATCGCGACTGGCGGGCTTTGAGCCAAAGGAGCGCGGGTGGTACAGCAAGCAACGGCTCCCCAAAGCGCGAACGGTAGCTAGCGTAGCTTGCCCCAATTAGTATCCAAGGCACGCTGTAGGGCGTCACGCTATGCCTCTACTCGCGTTGGATGTCGCGCTCAACCTTGCTATGTTTCCCAATCCCGGCCGAGGGGTGCGCTGTCTGACTGCGACGCTTGCCCAGCTGGGTCCCGTCAGCGGCGCAGCGCACGTTGACGAGCGCGCGCAACATCTATCGTTTAACCCAGTATCAGGTATGAACGTCGGTTTCTGCGATCACCAATAGGTTTCTTAATCCAGCCCTCATGTCGACGATAACGGGCAAGACCAGGCCATGCCACTTCGTGGGATATCGAAGCGGGAATGGAGGTGCCCAAGCCTGGTTTAGATGCTTTACCCAATCGGGAGTTTGTTCTGGAACGCGGCCGGTTTTTGCCGACGCAGCGCGCCACAACGCGTCGAGGTTGTGACCAAACGATGGCTTTGCTAAGGCGGTCTCCGTCATGCCGGCGTGCGAAAGCATGGCTTTAAGAAGGCATTCGGTTGCGTGCCCAGCGAGTATTGAGAGGGCCATCACGTTCGGGCCGGCCGCGAGCGTTTCTACAGCCGGAACAAGATCGCGCCCAATCGCGAGAAAGCCCTCGCTGGGACGCCTGGCCTGCAACACTAGACGAGATGGCGACATTGCGTGTCTGCGTTCGGGGTGTTAAATCGCAGCGCTGAGGTCAAGCCCGCACGTCACCGATTGCACCTACTGCGCACTAGCGACGCTGCGTTAAGTCGCGAATTGCGTCGCAAGCAATTGATTTATTGGTCGGGGTGAGAGGATTTGAACCTCCGACCTCTACGTCCCGAACGTAGCGCTCTACCAGGCTAAGCTACACCCCGACGGCCGCAACGAAAAGAACCAGGCACCGGGGCTTGCCTCAGTACATTCTTTTCACTGCGAAACCCGACAAGTCTAGCAGAGTTTCGCGATCCGGAGAATCGGAGAGGACGGCGAGACACGCCGCCGCCTGCGCACTTTCTTCCTCGGCGCAGTGCCGCGCATATTCGAGCGCGCAGGTGCGCGAGAGGACCGCGAGCACCGGCTTGAAATCGTCGAGGCGACCGCTGGCGAGCGCGTCACGGATCAGCGCCGCATCCGCTGCAGACCCGACGCGCATCGCGCGGATCAGCGGCAAAGTCGGCTTGCCCTCGGCGAGGTCATCGCCCAGGTTCTTGCCGATCGCGTCGTGGTCGCCCGAGTAGTCGAGCACATCGTCAATCAACTGGAACGCGGTCCCCAGATGCATGCCGTAGTGCGCCAGCGCGTCTTCGATCGCCGGTTCGGCGGCGCCGAGCACGGCACCCAATTGCGCGGCTGCCTCGAACAGCTTGGCGGTCTTCCTTCGGATCACATCGAGATAGACCTCCTCCGCGATGTCGGGATTGCCGGCGTTGAGCAGCTGTAGCACCTCGCCCTCGGCGATCACGTTGGTTGCGTCGGAAAGAATGCGCAGCGCGGGCATGCTGTCGACCGCGACCAGCAGCTGAAAGGCGCGTGAGTAGAGAAAATCGCCGACCAGGACACTGGCGGCGTCGCCGAAAAGCGCGTTCGCTGTCGCATGACCACGACGCAGCGACGACTCGTCAACGACGTCGTCGTGCAGCAAGGTCGCGGTATGGATCATCTCGATGACCGCTGCGAGCGTGTGGTGATGCGATCCACGATAGCCGCAAGCCCGGGCAGTGAGGACAAGCAGCGCCGGCCTGAGCCGCTTGCCACCGCCGCCGATGATGTGCTCGGCGACCTGGCGCACTAGGGCAACATTCGACGACAGGCTGTCGCGCAAGACGCGATCGACCGCCTGCATGTCGTCGTGCAGGACGCGCTGGAGCAGCGGGATGGTCACGAAATGGGGATCAGCAGCGATGGCCGGCCGGCGACCGTGGCGGGCGCCGCCGCAAACAGCGAATTCGCCCTCGCGCCGTGTTTGCCGCGGCCGCGTATTCTACAACGAGGCCTGCGCGGGAGCGGGTCAACGCGGCGGCGGCGAATCCTTTGACACGGCAGGCCTAACAGCTTAAAATACTTCACTTTTTTTGCGTCACCCCACAGGGAGTTTTCCTATGTATGCGGTCATCAAAGCCGGCGGCAAGCAGTACAAGGTTGCCCCTGGCGAAAAACTCCGAGTGGAGCTGATCCCGGCCGACGTCGGTGCACAGGTCGATTTGGGCCCGGTACTCTTGGTCGGCGACGGCGAGTCGGTTCGTCTCGGCCAACCGACCGTCGCCGGGGCGACGGTCAAAGCGACCGTGCTCGCCCACGGCCGCGGCGAACGGCTGGAAATCTTCAAGATGCGCCGGCGCAAGCACTACCAGAAGCATCAGGGTCACCGCCAGGGTTTTACCGAACTCAAGATAGACGACATCGTCGGCTAAACCAGCCGGCGGCAACGCTAAGCAACCGGGTAACGACACATGGCACACAAAAAAGCAGGCGGCAGTTCCCGTAACGGCCGCGATTCGCAGGCAAAACGTCTGGGCGTGAAGGCCTACGGCGGCGAGCCGATCAGCGCCGGCTCGATCATCATCCGCCAACGCGGGACGAAGGTGCATCCGGGCGTCAACGTGGGCATCGGCAAGGATCACACCCTGTTTGCGCTGGTCGCGGGCACGGTTGAATTCAAGGTCAAGGGCGCCGGCCAGAAGACCGTGGTCAGCGTCGTGCCGGCTGCTTGACGCGCCGCGCCGTTTCGCTGCGATCAAGGTCCCCGCCCCGGCGGGGATTTTTCTTGGTGCCGTCGGGCGCGAGGTCTAGCGTCGCTCCAGCCACCACAGCATCGTCACCGCCACGATGACGAAGGCAAAGACCGGGAATGCCGCCGAAAACAGCGGCGGCCAGTCGTTGATGACACCGAGGTATGAGAACAACCTGCCCAGCAGGAAGAACGACAGACCGATAATCGTTCCCGCGAAGATGCGAAAGCCCGCACCCCCGGCGCGGCGCTGGAAATAGGCGAACGGCAGT
>Ga0302326_10034087_pt1 | contig 10095 bp, 9 predicted proteins | sample Palsa_T0_3_FD_202264 | JGI IMG/M metagenome (GOLD analysis project Ga0302326, IMG submission 202264) | Peat permafrost microbial communities from Stordalen Mire near Abisko, Sweden - Palsa_T0_3 | ecosystem: Environmental > Terrestrial > Soil > Palsa > Peat permafrost | place: Sweden: Abisko...
CGATGCCGCCCTGGCAGGACGGTCTGGCAGGCTATCTTGCGGCCAGGAATGGAATGATGCGCCCATGAAACTGCTCGTGTGTGGTGGCGCCGGGTTCATCGGCTCGACCTTTGTACGTCTGCACGTGAAAGAGCAGGGCGACGAGGTGACGGTGCTCGACAAGCTCACGTACGCCGGGCGCGAGGAGAACCTGCGCGAGGTCGCCGAGGCACCCGGGTTTCGCTTCATCCGCGGCGCGATCGAGGATCCGGAGGCGGTCGCGGGCGCGATCGAGGCCGGGCGGCCCGAGGCGATCGTGAACTTCGCCGCGGAGACGCACGTCGATCGCTCGATCGCCGAGCCCGACGCGTTCGTAAAGACGCACGCGCTCGGCACGCATGTGCTGCTGGAGGCCGCGCGCGCGGCGGAGTTGCGCTACCTGCAGGTCTCGACCGATGAGGTGTACGGCTCGATCGAGCAGGGCTCGTTCACGGAGGAGTCGCCGTTGAGGCCGTCCTCGCCCTACTCGGCGACTAAGACGGGCGCGGACCTGCTCGTGCAGAGCTACTTCCACACCTACGAGCTAGGAGCGGTGATCTGCCGCGGCTCGAACAACTATGGCCCGTACCAATACCCGGAGAAGTTGATCCCGTTAATGATTCTCAATGCGCTGCACGGCGACGCGCTGCCGGTGTACGGCGACGGGATGCAGGTGCGCAACTGGATTCACGCCACCGACTTCGCGCGCGCGATCGGCCACGTGCTCGAGCACGGCGTTCCCGGCGAGGTCTACAACGCGGGCGGCCCCGACGAGTGCGCGAACGTGGATGTCGTGAAGAGGATCATCGAGCTGACGGGGGCCGATGAGTCGCAGATCGAGTACGTGACGGACCGGCCGGGCCACGACCGCCGCTACTCGCTCTCCTCGGGGAAGGTCCGCGCGCTCGGCTGGGAGCCGCGAGTGCGTTTCGACGAGGGTCTGGAGGAAACCGTCGCGTGGTACCGCGATAACGCGTGGTGGTGGGAGCCGATCCGCTCCGGCGACTATCGCGAGTACTACGAGCGCCAGTACGGCAAGGCCCTGAGCTGAGTCAGCCCAGCTTTGAGATCTTCCAGACGCCGTTTTCCTTTACAAGCGTGAGCGTGGTGATCTTGGTCTTGCCGGCGTAGGTGCTCTTCACTTCGGCGCTCGCGCTCGTGCTGCCGTGCGGATGGACCTTCTCAACGGTCAGTTCCTGGGTATCGACTTGGGAGAGCTGGCTTTTCAGCGCCTGCTTGCAGCCGCCGGGCACCGAGTTCAGGCGCACGGTCACCGTCCTTGCGAGCTCTTCTGAGCAGATCTTCTGCGCTTCGCCCGCGGTCGCCTCGGTCTGCAGGTTGGCAATCGTCTGCGCGACTGCGTGGCTTTCGCCCTTGAAGGAGTTCGAGGTCGTGCTTGCGCATGCTGACACCACGACCGCTAGCAGCGGAATGCAGAGCAGCACGAGGGCACGCTTGAGCGAGACCGGCATCACGGCCGCAGAGAGTACGGTATTCCTGATTACGAGACCGTATGACGACAGCTGTCCGTAGACTTGTCGTCTGCGTCGTGACAGGGTTGAGGCATGCGATTCGACAAAGCGGCCCGCGCCCAGTTCGCTATGAACCTGCGCACTCGTCGTGAGGAGCTCGGCTTCTCCCAGGAGGTCCTGGCGCAGATGTGCGACCTGGATCGCACCACGATCAGCCTGCTCGAGCGCTCTAAACGCTCGCCGATGTTGGACACGATCGTCGCAGTGGCACGCGCCCTAGAGCTCGATTCGCCCGCCGAGCTGCTCGACGGAATCAACTGACGCACGCCGCTGGCCTGGGCGGCTCCCCGCTAGCCTCATCAGGTGCCTCTTTCCAGCTTCACGCCGCGTGTCCGCGCCTGGTTCGAGCAGGCCTTTGCCGAGCCGACTCCGGCCCAGGCGCGAGCGTGGCCGGCGATCGCGCGCGGAGAGCACGTCCTGCTCTCCGCTCCCACCGGCTCGGGCAAGACGCTGGCGGCCTTTCTCTGGGCGCTCGATCGTCTGAGCACGGCCTCCACCACTCCAGAGGACATCCCTGCCAACGCTGCCCCTCCCGCTGCCGCCACGCCTGAGGACGCCCCCGGGTATGTGCGCGTCCTCTACGTCAGCCCTCTGAAGGCGCTCGCCTATGACATCGAGCGCAACCTCCGCACGCCCTTGCGCGGGATCGGCTCCGAGGACGTGCGGGTAGGCATTCGCACGGGCGACACGTCTCAGCGCGAGCGCGCGGCGATGCTGCGCAATCCGCCGGACATCCTGATCACGACGCCGGAGTCGCTCTACCTGCTGCTCACTTCCCGCGCGAAGGAGATGCTCAGCGGTGTGGAGGCGGTGATCATCGACGAGATCCACGCGGTCGCCCACTCCAAGCGCGGCTCGCACCTGGCGCTCACGCTCGAGCGCCTCGAGGCCCACGTTCGTGCCAACGCACCCTCGCCGAACAACGCTTCCGCACCTTCCGCACTGCACAGACATGCCCGCGAGATCCAGCGCATCGGCCTCAGCGCCACCCAGAACCCGCTCGAGGAGATCGGCCGTTACCTCGTCGGGCCGCACCGGAAAGTCACGATCATCGACGCCGGCGCCCGCAAGCAACTCGACCTACGGATTGAGGTGCCCGTCGAGTCGATGGCCGAACCTGGCGCACCGACCGCACCCTCGCCGAACGGCGGGCCCGCAGTCGATCCTCTGGGCCCCGATCCCCTGGACCCCCTCACAGGCGGTGAGTCCACGCGAAACTCAATCTGGCCGGCGATCTATCCAGAGTTGCTGAAGCTGGTGAGAGAACACAACTCGACGATCATCTTTGTCAACAACCGCCGCTCCGCTGAGCGTGTCGCGCTGCGCCTCAACGAGCTCGCCGCCCGCGTGCAGGACGCCGCGCACAATGACCGCGCGGCGGATGGGAAGCCCGCCCATCCGCCGCCCGCCGACATTGCCCGTGCCCATCACGGCTCACTCGCCCGCGAGGAGCGCACTAAGGTCGAGGAGCTGCTCAAGGCGGGTGAGCTCCCCTGCCTCGTCGCCACCAGCTCGCTCGAGCTCGGGATCGATATGGGCGCCGTCGACCTCGTCCTGCAGATCGAGTCGCCGAAGTCCGTCGCCCGCGGCCTGCAGCGCATCGGCCGCGCCGGACACGGAGTGGGAGAGGTCAGCAGGGGGCGGATCTTCCCCAAGTTCCGCGGCGATCTACTCGAGTGCGCTGTCGTCGCTCGCCGTATGCACGAAGGCCTGATCGAGCCGACGGTGGTGCCGCGCAACGCGCTGGACGTTTTGGCCCAGCAGATCGTTGCGATCACCGTCTCCGCCGAGCCCACCGCCGGTACCGCCGCCGCCTCAGATCCGCCAGACGGTGCGCCCGAGGACGCCGGGGTCTCTGTCGAGGACCTGTACGCCCTCGTCAGAAGCACCCACTCCTACGCTGAGCTCTCGCGTGAGCTGCTGGAGAACGTGCTCGACATGCTCGACGGGCGCTATCCCTCGCAGGAGTTCGGCGAGCTGCGCGCGCGAATTGTGTGGGACCGCGTAGCCGGCACGATCCGCGCGCGCAAGGGCTCGCGCCAACTCGCGATCGCCAACGCCGGCACTATCCCTGACCGTGGCCTCTACGCCGTGGCTCTTCCCGACGGCCGCCGCGTGGGGGAGCTCGACGAGGAGATGGTCTACGAGGCTCGCCCGGGGCAGGCGTTCCTGCTGGGCGCCTCGACCTGGCGGATCGAGGAAATCGGCCGCGACCGTGTGATCGTCACCCCGGCGCCGGGAGCGCCCGGGGCGGTGCCGTTTTGGAAGGGCGACTCGGTCGGCCGCCCGAAGGAGCTGGGCGAAGCGATCGGCGCGTTCTCGCGCTGGGCCGTCGAGCAGGAGCCGCAGACGTTGGAGCGTGACTACGATCTCGACCCGCGTGCCGCACGCAATTTGATCGCCTATTTGCGCGAGCAGCAGGCGGCGACGCGCGTGCTGCCGAGTGAGCGCACGATCGTGGTCGAGCGCTTTCGCGACGAGATCGGCGACTGGCGGCTGTGCATCCTCTCTCCCTACGGGGGGCGCGTCCACTCGGCCTGGGCGCTCGCGCTGACCGCGCGCATCCGCGAGCGCTTCGATCTGGAGGCCGACGCGATCTCCTCAGACGACGGCATCGTCCTGCACCTACCCGACCTCGATGCCGACGATATCGAGTCACTCCCATCCGCAGCCGAGCTGGTGCTGATCGAGCCCGACGAGGTCGAGCAGGCCGTCACCGCCGAGCTGGGCGGCTCGGCGCTGTTCGGCGCGCGCTTCCGCGAGAACGCCGGCAGGGCCCTGCTGATCCCCCGCGCGTATCCCGGCAGACGCACGCCGCTGTGGCAGCAGCGCTTGAAGTCCCAGAACCTGCTCGAGGTCGCCAAGCGCTACGAGGACTTTCCGATCATCCTCGAGACCTATCGCGAGTGTCTGCGCGACGTGCTCGACGTGCCGGGACTGCAGGAGCTGCTGCGCGCTCTACACACGCGCGAGATCTCGCTTGTCGAAGTCGAGACTCCCACCGCCTCGCCGTTTGCCTGCACGCTGCTGTTCGACTACGTCGCGACCTACATGTACGAGGGCGACACGCCGAATGCCGAGCGCCGCGCGGCGGCGCTGTCGCTCGACCGCGATCTGCTGCGCGAACTGCTGGGGCAGGAGGAGCTGCGCGAGCTGATCGACCCTGGCGCGCTGGAGCGCGTCGAGCAGGACTTGCAGTGCCGCTCGGAGATCACCAGGGCGACGAGCCGCGATGGACTGCACGACGTGCTGCGCCGCGTCGGGGACCTGACCGCGGAGGAGGTGGCCGAGCGCGTGTTCGACGGCGTCGATCACGTGGGAATGCTGGGAGAGCTGGAGCGCGAACGGCGCGCGATCCGCTTGCGCGTGGGCGGGGAGGAGCGCTACGTGGCGGCGGATGAGGCGGGGCTGTACCGCGACGCGCTCGGGGCGGTGCCGCCTGGAGGCCTGCCAGATGCCTTCCTGGAGGAGGTGCCCGACGCCCTGCGCGTGCTGCTCGCGCGTTTCGCCCGCACGCATGGGCCATTCAGGACCGATGAGCTCCACGCCCGCTATCGCCTGGATGTGAGCGCCGTCCTGCGTGAGCTCGAGCGCGCCGACCAGCTGGTCCGGGGAGAGCTGCGTCCTGGTGGCAGCGAGCGGGAGTGGTGCGATGTGGAGGTCCTGCGTCGCCTCAGACGAGCATCGCTGGCGGCGCTTCGCAAAGAGATCGAGCCGGCCGATCAGCGGGCGTTGGCGGCCTTCCTGCCCTCGTGGCAGGGCGTGGATCGCCACTCCGGCGCGGGGGCGGGAGTCGACCGTCTGCGCGAGATCCTCGTGCCGCTACAGGGCTTGGCGCTCCCTGTGGAGATCTGGGAGCGCGATGTGCTGCCGCGGCGGATCGGCGCTTACTCCCAGACGTGGCTCGACAATCTCTGCGCGAGCGGTGAGGTCGTGTGGGTCGGCGCTGGCTCGATCGGCCGGAGCTCGGGGCGGGTGGCGCTGTACTTCCGCGAGGATGCGCCGCTGATCGGGGCGCCTCCCTTGCCCCGCTCGGGCGCTGCGAGGACATCTCCTCCGAGCGCTGGTGAGCACGACCAACTGCGCGAGCGGCTTGCGCGCGGGCCCGCCTTCTTCACCGACCTGCTCGCGGAGCTCGACATCGCCGGGGAGACGCTTCGCGAGGCCTTGTGGGATCTGGTTTGGGCGGGCGAGGCGACGAACGATGCCTGGGCGCCGCTGCGCGCCCCGCATTTGACACTCGCTCGCGGCGGACGCGCCGCCCGTGGTGGCGAATCGCCGCTGGCCGGCTCCGGGGCCGTCACAGGGTCCACCGCAGGACGCTCGATGACTGCTCGCTCCCGTTTTGGCACCCGCAGAAGAGGCGCGCAGGCGCAGGTCCAAGGCCGCTGGTCGCTGACCGCGTCGCTGTTTAGCGAGCAGGCGACCTCCTTGCAGGCCACCCCCTTGCCCTCACCCGAGCACCGTCGCGCGCTCGCCGAGCTGCTGCTCGAGCGCTACGGGATCGTCACCCGCGAACAGGTCCTCGCCGAGGGGATTCGCGGTGGCTTCGCGTTGTTATACGACTCGTTTGTGCAACTGGAGACTCTGGGTGTATGCCGCAGGGGCTACTTCATCGAGGGGATGGGCGGCGCGCAGTTCGCATTGCCAGGCGCGGTTGAGCGTTTGCGCGCTGGCCGATCTGCCGGCCGATCTTTGATCGATGACCAGACCGCCGATAATCCCGGCCGCGCTGATGATCGTGGCGGCGCTCGCGCACGTACCCTGGTGCTCGCCGCTGCCGACCCGGCGCAGCCTTACGGCGCCGCACTACCGTGGCCGCGACGGGAGGGCCGGGAGCCTGGCAGCCGGCCGGCAGGCCGTCCAGCGCGCGTCGCCGGAGCTTATGTGGTGATGGTGGAGGATGAGCCGCTGCTGTACGTCGAGCGCGGCGGCCGTGGGTTGCTGACGCTCGCCGAATCCCCTACCGGCTCTATAGCGCCCGGTTCTTCGGCACCCGCCACTCGCCGGGGCGAGCCGCTGCTGGCGGCGCTCGCGGCCCTGGCGGAGGCGGTGCGCGCCGGGCGTGTTGGCAAGCTTGCCCTGGAGCGGATCGATAGCGAGCCGGCGCTCGCCTCTGCGCTCGCCCAGGAGCTGATTGAGCTGGGCTTCCATTCAGGCCCGCGCAAGTTCACGCTGAGCGCCTGAGCTGCTCTCAGACACCCGGCCGCTCCGTCTGGCATCGTGGCGGCGATGACAGAGTCTCCGCGCACGCGCCCGTTACGCGTCGGTCACAAGGGCGCCGACCTGCTGGCTCCCGGCAATACGCTCGCGAGCTTTCACGCGGCGCTGGATGCGGGTGTGGACATGATCGAGTTCGACGTACTCTCAGAGCACACCGACGGCAGCGGGCGGCTGCTGCTCGCTCACGACTACGACGCGCTGCGTGAGGACTCGCCGCTCACGCTCGAGCAAGGGCTCGCGCACCTGGCCGGCAACGAGTTCGCGGGCGTGGAGTTCGATGTCGATGTGAAGATCCCCGGCTACGGCCGGCGTGTGGTGGCGGCGCTGCGCGAGGCCGGCCTGATCGAGCGGTCGCTGGTGAGCGGGATGTACGTGCAGGAGCTCGACGCGATGCGCGCGCTTGAGCCCACACTGCGCGTGGGCTGGTCGGTGCCACGCCTGCGGCGCGACTACACGACAGATCTGCTCACGGCGATTCCCGCCCTGGTGATACTCAGCGGCTATCGCGCGCTGCTGCCCCGACGCGCTCGCGAGGCTCTGCAAGCCGGTCGCTTCGATGCGATCATGGCACACTGGCGCCTGGTCACCGGAGCGCTGGTGCGAGCGGTCGCAGAGGGTGGCGGCGAGCTGTACGTCTGGACCGTGGACGACGCCGCTCAGATCGCGCGGCTTAGCGCGATGGGCGTGGACGGGATCATCACGAACGACCCGCGCCTGTTTGAGCTCAGCTAAGCGAGCATTCCGCCGCGCTGAAGCCCTTCGGGTCGGCACCGGCGAGGCTCACGTGACCGGCGGTGGTGGGCCGTGAGACGGTGTACTCGACGCTCGTGCCGTGGCGCCACTGGAAGCTCACGACGCCGCGCAGCGTGACGGCAGGCTTGCCCGCGACGGGCACTAGCTGGAAGCTACGCCCGGTCTGGCGCGCGGACTTGGCCGCGCCGACCGCCACGTAGCCCGAGTCCGCGCCGTCGGCCAGATCGACCCACAGTTTGGTCGAGCTGTCGAGATACTGCAGGCGAAAGCGCATGTACATCTCGTCCTTTGACTGTTCATCGCCGGGCATCGAGCCGCGCACGCCGACGGTGTTCGGCTGATCGGAGGGGTTGCAGACGTCGATCGTGGCCCACAGCTGCGCCGACTGCAGGAGCTTGCGCTCGGCGGCGGTCGTTGGCTTCGTGGCGGCCTTCTCACCTTTCGCGGCGGTATTCAAACCCTTCGCGTCGGTGCGGGCCAGGGAGGAAGCGGGAACGGACAGAAGCGCCCCGATCACGAGCAGCGAGAGGAATGGCCTGGGGGCGGACATGTACTTGGAAGATAGCGCCGGAGCTCGCGCACTGAGCCGGTCGGCGGGTGTGATATCCCCTGCTGCCATGGCGGGCATGCGTTCAGCGGACGTGGTGGAGCTGCTCGCGCGTGTGCCGGTGTTCTCGACACTTGAGCGCGAGGACCTGGAGCGGATCGCCGAGCTCGCGGTGCCGCGCGCGTTCGAGCCGGGCCAAGTGGTGTTCCGCGAGGGCGACGCGAGCGACACCTGCTACGTCGTTCGCTCCGGGCACGCCCGGGCGGTGCGCGAGCACTCCGGCGGGCGCACGATCACGCTCGCGACGTTTGGCACCGGCGACATCTTCGGCGAGCTGGCGCTGTTCGAGGACGAGCGCCGCTCGGCCACCGTTGAAGCGATCGAGCAGTGCAATGTGGTTGCGGTGCTCGGCCCGGACATGCGCCGGCTGATGGTCGAGCACCCCGGGATCTCCGCGCGTCTGGTGATCGCGCTCGGTCGACGGCTGCGCGAGACCAACGAGCGCCTCTCGCGGCAGTCCTTCCAAACCGTTCAGAGTCGGGTGGCGGTCGTGCTGAGCGAGCTGGTGGCCCAGGAACGCGCTGCTGCTGAGGAGGGCGACGACGCGGACGTGACGGTCACCGCCACCCAGGCCGATCTGGCGCAGCTGGCGGGCTCCTCGCGCGAGTCGGCCAGCCGCTTTCTGGCAGTGCTGGAGCGCGCCGGGGTGATCTCGCAGGGGAGGGGACGTCTGATCGTGCACGACCCGGAGGCGCTGAAGCAATATGTCTTCTAGGAACGGCAAGAAGAAGCCCAGCAAGATGCCGCCGGCGCAGGAGATCTCAGCCGGTGGCGTCGTGCTGCACGGCGAGCAGGTGGTCGTGATCGTCCCCACTCGCCGTGCGCCCGACGGCTCGCGGGTGCTGGCGCTGCCAAAGGGGCACGTCGATCCCGGCGAGACCACGCTGCAGGCCGCCGAGCGCGAGGTGCGCGAGGAGACGGGAGTCTCCGCGGAGCTCGTGCGCGAGCTGGGGGAGGTGCGCTACTGGTACCGGCGCGACGGGCGCACGATCGGAAAGGCGGTCACCTTCTACCTCTTCAACTACCTCTCCGGCGATACCGACGACCACGACGACGAGGTCGAGGAGGCCCGCTGGATCGATCTGGAGGAGGCCCGTAGCGCGCTCACCCATGCGGCCGAGCGCGAAATGGTGGTGCGCGCGCTGGCCTATTTGCAAGAAGACCGATAGCCTGCCTGCACATGCAGGTGCTCAACTTCTATTCGACGATCTTCGCCGACGAGCTGATGCGGGGTCGCAAGACAGCGACGATTCGCCTCGGTGACAAGTCGGGCAAGTACCGCAAGAATCAGGCGGTGCTCGTCACGATCGGCTACCAATACTCGCCGAGGGAACGGATCTTCGAAGCGGTGATCGATCAGGTTGAGGTGACGAAGATCGCCGATCTGTCGCCGCGCGACATCAAGCATGACAATCCCGAGTTCCGTCGTCACGAGGAGTTGATCAGCTTCCTCGAACAGATCTACGGGCGATCGGTCTCCCCGGAAGACACCGTGACGGTGGTGCGCTTTTCCCAGATCATGGACAAGCCATCGGGCATGACCGAGGCGATGAAAGGCTTCGGCGGCGCCCAAAACTAGCGCGGGATCGGGACGTTTTCATTCGACCGGCCCGCTTGCGCGGGCTTTTCAGTCGAATGAAAAGTCCGACCCGCTTGGCCAAGGTTCAGCTACCGAGGCACGTAAATACCCGCTTGATCACCGGGGCCGGTCGGCACTCAAGGCTGGGAACTGCCAATCTGGCCTTGAAATACGCTGGCGCTTGGGTATATTGGGGGGTGTTGTTGGCACTCTCACCCCGAGAGTGCCAGTTGGTGGCCTGACCTCGACAAAGAGCGTCACCGGCCGCCGGTCGTATTCCTAAAGCGGAGGTTTTCAACATGAAGCTCAAGCCCCTGGGCGATCGTCTGATCGTGCAGGCAATCGAGGAGGAGCAGACCACTGCAAGTGGCCTAGTGCTCCCC
>Ga0302326_10034088_pt1 | contig 10095 bp, 7 predicted proteins | sample Palsa_T0_3_FD_202264 | JGI IMG/M metagenome (GOLD analysis project Ga0302326, IMG submission 202264) | Peat permafrost microbial communities from Stordalen Mire near Abisko, Sweden - Palsa_T0_3 | ecosystem: Environmental > Terrestrial > Soil > Palsa > Peat permafrost | place: Sweden: Abisko...
CGGGCGGCATGTTGAACTCGTCGGTCACGGCGAAGACCAGAAGAACCAGCAAGGCCGTGCCGATCAACTGGTCGAGGAAGCCGGCCTGGATGACCGCGGGAAATGCGGGGAAGGTCGTGAAGATGCCGGCGGTGTGGTCGAGTTGCGGATCGACCTGGCGGAATGCGGGGAGATAGTTCCAGTAGACCAGGGCGGCGGCGGCGAGGGCTCCGGCGGTTTGCGCGACGCAATAAGGGACGACCTTGCGCCAGGGGAAACCGCGGAACACGGCAAGTGCGAGCGTGATCGCAGGATTAAGATGTGCGCCGGAAATTTTACCCGCAATATAAATTCCCATCGTGACTGCCAGGCCCCAGCCCAGAGTGATGTTGGTGTAACCGCCGTGAATGGTCTCGCCCGGATTGCTTGTGGGGAACAACGCCACCATAGCGACGACGCCGATGCCGAACAGCATCAGCACGAATGTGCCGAGGAATTCCGCCAGCAATTCAGCCGTTAATGTGGGCTTTGGGTTCATGGTTATCGGTCGCTCCGTGCTGGGACCGCGCAGTAGTCTAACAAGGGTGGCGCGTCCGCGGCGGACTTTCTCTCCTCTCTCCGGGGGACGGTGGTCCTGCGGCCGGGGCTTCGCCCGGGCCGGACGGACGACGCGTCCGTCGCTCCACCAGTTCGCCGAAAACAAGCGCTCGTAACCTGGCTTGTACACGACTCGGGACACGTTTTCATTTGACATTTGGGCCAGAGTCTTTAAGATAGGAACATATTTATTCACTGGAGTGAATTTTTATTCATCATGAATAAAACCTTACGACAACGGGCGGTTCTGGCGACGCTGCGGCACGGGCCCGTGACCAGCCAGGAACACCTGCAGCGCGTTCTGCGGAAGCAGGGATTCAAGGTGGGGCAGGCGACGCTGTCGCGGGACATCCGCGATTTGAACCTGAGCAAGACTGCCCACGGCTATTCCCTGCCTAACGGCGAGAGTTCTGCCGCGCTGGCGCTGCCGCCGGTTTCGCGGCTGGTACGCGAGTTCGTGCTGGGTATTCGCTCGGCGCAGAACCTGCTGGTAGTGAAAACGATTGTGGGTAGCGCGCAGCCGGTGGCCGCCGCGATGGACGAAACGGACTGGAGTGAACTGGTCGGGACCATCGCCGGCGACGACACCATCCTTATTGTGTGCCCCGACAAAGATGATGCGAAGAAACTTTCCAGCCGCATCGAGGGCATGCTGACGTAATGTCCGCGAAACTCAAAACCGCGGTGCTGGGCGCGACTGGCTATTCGGGTCTGGAGCTGACGCGCATTCTCCATCGTCATCCGAAGCTGGAGAAGCCGGTGCTGCTGCGGCGCAACGGAAGCAATGGCGCGGGGAACGTGTCTGACGGGAATCAGATTGACGCAAATCAGGCTGACGTGAATCTGGCTGACGTATTTCCAGCGCTCTCCGGCAATGGGGGCTATCCTCTGCAGAAACTGTCGTGGCCGGAGTTGCAGCGGCTCGGAGTGAAGCTGCTTTTTCTGGCGACTCCGCATGAAGCATCGCGGTCGCTGGTGCCGGAGGCGATGGCGAACGGGCTGCGGGTGATCGACCTGAGCGGAGCGTGGCGGCTGAAAGAGGCGCGGCATCGCGCGATTTATAACTTTCAGGATTCGGATGCGGCTACGGCGGCTGAACTCACGGACAAAGCGGTTTACGGACTGCCCGAGTTGCACAGCGATTGCATCGCGGGCGCAGATCTGGTTGCGAATCCAGGGTGCTATGCGACTTCGGTGATTCTGGCGTTGGCGCCGCTGTTGCAAGCGGGCGTCGTGGATCGGGAGCATGGAATTATTTCGGATTCGAAGTCGGGAGTGTCGGGCGCGGGGAAAGAACCTACGGCGCGCACGCATTTTGTCTCGGTGGCGGAAAATTTTTCCGCGTATTCGGTTTTCGGACACAGGCATGTGGGCGAGATCGTGGAGCAACTGCAGCTGACGGCGCAGGAATTGATTTTTACGCCGCATCTGCTGCCGATTCCGCGGGGGATTCTTTCGACGATCTATGTGCGTTTGAATCGCGCTATGCAAGCCGCGGAAGTGGAGGCGTGCTTGCGCGAGTTTTATGCGCAGAAACGCTGGGTGCGGATCTTTGCGACGCCGAAGCTTCCGCAAGTGCAGTTTTCTTTGCACACGAATTATTGCGATCTGGGTTTTTGTCTGGCGGAAGACGGACGGCGACTGGTGCTGGTCTCCTGCATTGACAACCTGTTGAAAGGCGCGGCCGGACAGGCCGTGCAAAATATGAACCTGATGTATGGATGGACAGAGGAAGAAGGTTTGCTGTGATCATCGTCGTCAAAATCGGAGGAGTGGCGCTCGAGGATGCGGGCACGCTACGGAAGTGCGCGCGGGCCGTAGCGGAACTGGCGCAGGACGGGCATCGCGTGGCCGTGGTGCATGGCGGAGGCAGCACGCTCACCCGGACGTTGCTGCAACTTGGGAAGAAAAGCGAATTCGTGAACGGGCTGCGCGTGACCGATGCGGAGACGCGCGACGTGGCGTTGATGGTGCTGGCCGGGATGGTGAATAAGAAAGTCGTGGCGGCGATCCAGGCCACGGGCATGCCCGCGGTTGGGTTCTGCGGCGGCGATGGCATGACGTTTCGGGCGCGCAAGAAATATGTTGACGGGCACGATCTGGGATTCGTCGGCGAAATTTGTTTCGCTGAGCCGTGTTGGATTGAGGCTCTGTGGCAGCAGGGCGGCATTCCGGTGATGGCATCGCTGGCGCTGGGAGCGGATGGCGAATACTACAACGTCAATGCCGACGAGATGGCGGCGGCTTGCGCCGCGGCGACTCACGCCAACGCGCTTATTTTCTTGACCGATGTGGCGGGAGTGAAAGACGCGCAGGGTTCGGTGATTCCGTGGCTGAGCACGAAACAGGCCGAGGATATGGCGGCTGGTTCGATCGTCAGCGGCGGAATGCTGCCCAAGCTGCAAGCCTGCCGGCAAGCGTTGAAACAAGGCGTGGGACGCGTGCGGATTTTGCCTGCCGCCGAAGCGGACCTGCTGCCGCAGTTTTATCTCACCAAGCTGTCGTGTGGCACGGAGGTGACGTGCGCATGAGCGAAGCGGCATTGGCGAAATCTAGAATGACAAATTTGCGAATTGAACATAAGGAGTCAAAGTTGAACAGTCCTGTAACGAAAAATGCGCCGGCGGTGCCTGAAGTTTTTCCGGGCATCTTCTGGTGCCCCGATTTGATCTCGACGCGCGATCTGGGTCCGCAAGGCGTGGAAGCGGTTCTCCATCTTGCAGAACTCATGAAGACGCGGCCCTCGGTTTTTCAGCGGGCGCTGGCTGGGAAACAGATGGTGATGTTTTTCGAGAAGCCGTCGCTGCGAACGCGGCTCACGTTCGAGGTGGGGATGACGAGCCTGGGCGGCGTGGCGCACTTTGTGGATCAGACCGGCGGGCGCATCGACGCGCGCGAACAATTGAGCGACGTCGCGCACAATTTGGAGCGCTGGGTGGATGTGATCGTGCTGCGCACCTTCGCGCAGGAGACGATCGCGGGCATGGCTGAGCACGCTTCGATTCCGGTGATCAATGCGCTCAGCGATCTCGAGCATCCCTGCCAGGCGCTGGCAGATTATTTCTCGTTGCAGGAGCGCTATGGCGATCTCACGAAGGTTTGTCTGGCCTACGTGGGCGACGGAAATAATGTGGCGCATTCTTTGCTGCTGACCTGCGCGTGCCTGGGATCGTCGATCAAGATCGCCACGCCGCAGGGCTACGAACCGAATGCGCAGATTGTGGCGGACGCACGGAAGATTGCGAAGCAGACTGGCGCGAAGATTGAACTGCTTAGTGATCCTTATGCGGCGGTGACCGGGGCCGATGCTGTCTACACCGACGCTTGGGCCAGCATGGGACAGGAACACGAGGCGGATCAGCGGGCCAAGATTTTCGCGCCTTACCAGGTGAACCGCGAGTTGATGGCTGCGGCTGGTCCTGACGCGGCGTTTATGCACTGTCTGCCGGCGCATCGCGGCGAGGAAGTTACCGACGAAGTGATGGATTCGGAATGCTCGATTATTTTCGAGCAAGCCGAAAACCGGCTGCACGTGCAAAAGGCCATCCTATATCTGTTGCTGGGCGGCGCGGTGCGGCTGCCAGTGAGGAGCGCTCATGCCTGAAAAAATTGTGCTTGCGTATTCCGGTGGACTTGATACTTCGATCATTATTCCGTGGCTGAAGGAAAACTATTCCTACGACGTGATCGCGATGGTCGCCGATGTCGGTCAGGGAGAAGATTTGCAGGCCGTGGTCGAGAAGGCTTACGCCACCGGAGCAAGCAAGGTGGTTGTCGAAGACTTGCGCGAGGAATTTCTTGCGGGCTATGTTTTTCCGGCGCTGAAAGCGGGTGCGGTCTATGAGCATAAGTACCTGCTCGGAACTTCGCTGGCGCGTCCTGTGATCGCGAAGCATCAGGTGGAAGTGGCGCTGCGCGAGGGCGCGACCGCGGTGGCTCACGGTTGCACGGGAAAAGGCAATGATCAGGTGCGGTTTGAATTGACGTATCAGGCGCTGGGGCCGGAACTGAAAATTATTGCGCCGTGGCGGGAGTGGTCGCTGAAGTCGCGCGAGGATTGCATCGATTACGCCGAGCAGCATGGCATTCCGGTGGCGGCGAGCCGCGAGAAAATCCACAGCCGCGACCGCAATCTTTGGCACATCAGCCACGAAGGTGGAGAACTGGAAGACGCGGGGAATGCTCCGCTGCCGACCACATGGCAGATTACGCGCTCGCCGCAGGATGCGCCGGATAAGGAAGAAAAAGTTTCCATCGGTTTTGAACGCGGGATTCCTGTGTCGGTGAACGGGATGAAGCTTGATCCCGTGGCGCTGGTGGAATTGCTGAACGAGATTGGCGCGCGCAACGCGATTGGCCGCGTTGACCTGGTGGAGAACCGGTTTGTCGGAATCAAGTCGCGGGGGTGCTATGAGACTCCCGGCGGAACGCTGCTGATCGCGGCGCATCGCGAACTGGAAGCGCTTTGCCTGGAACGCGAAGTGGCTCACTTCAAGCAGCACATCGGCCTGAAATATGCGGAACTGGTTTACTTCGGTTTGTGGTTTACGCCGCTGCGCGAGGCGCTGGACGCATTCGTCGAGAACACGCAGCAGCAGATGACCGGCAGCATTTCTCTTTCTTTGTATAAGGGGAATGTTTCCATCGTGAGCCGCGAGTCGGAACACTCTCTCTACCGGACGGATCTTTCGTCGTTCACCATGGGAGCGGAATACGACCAGAAAGATGCGGCCGGATTCATCCGCATCCTGGGACTGCCCTCCCGCTCGCGCGCGCGTTCGCGCGTGGAGGTGGGTTGATGAAGATGTGGTCGGGCCGGTTCCGGCAACCGCTGGACCCTGACTTCGAGCGCTGGCAGAGGTCGTTCGGCTTTGACCGGCGGCTGCTGGAGTACGAGCTCGCGGCCAGCAGCGCCCACGCCCGCGCGTTGAAAGATGCCGGCGTGCTTTCGGCGAGCGAGTTGATCAGCATTTTGCAGGGGTTGCAGCAGATCGGAGCGCTGGCTGCGGCTTCGCCAGCATTTCTTGACGACAACGAAGCCGAGGATGTGCATCACTTCGTAGAGAAGAAACTGGCCGCGTTGATCGGCGAAGTTGGATACAAGCTGCACAGTGGCCGCAGCCGCAATGAGCAGATCGCCACGGATCTGCGCCTTTACGTGCGAGCTGCGATTGATCAGCTGCAGCTTGAAATAGCCGAGTGGTGCGGCGGGGCGGCTGATCGCGCGGATCAGGCTGGCGATTCTGCCATGCCTGCTTACACGCATTTGCAGCGCGCCGAGCCGGTTCTGGTTGGACATTGGTTGATGGCTTACGTCGCGATGTTTCTGCGGGATGCAGGGCGGCTTGCGGATTGCCGCAAGCGGCTGAATATTTGTCCGCTGGGATCGGGCGCGGTTGCCGGAGCCACTCTGCCGCTTGATCGCAAGTTCATGGCGGAGACTCTGGGTTTCGACGATCCTACTTCGAATAGCATCGATGCCACCAGTGACCGCGATTTCGCGTTGGAGTTCGTGAATACGCTTTCGTTGCTCGCGCTGCACTTGAGCCGCTGGGCGGAAGAGATGATTTTGTTTTCTTCGCAGGAATATGGCTTCATCGTCTTGCCGGAGGCGTATTCCACGGGCAGCAGCGCGATGCCGCAGAAGAAGAATCCAGATTTGCTGGAGTTGGTGCGCGGCAAAGCTGGACGTTTGGTTGGTCACGCAACGGCGCTCATGATCACGCTGAAGGGGCTGCCGCTGGCTTACAACAAAGACCTGCAGGAAACGCAGGAAGCGCTTTTCGATTCCACGGGCACGATGCTTTCGATGCTGCCGCTGGTGACTGGGTTTATGAAAGCGGTGGAATGGAATCATCCGCGGATGGAGCAGGCGGCGCAATCGGGATTCACCAACGCCTGGGCCGCCGCGACCTATCTGGTGAAGCGCGGCGTTCCGTCCCGGACGGCGCACGAGCGGGTCGGCAAAGCCGTGCAGCTTTGTCTGGAGAAAAATTGCGAGCTTCAGGATTTGGCGCTTGAGGAATTGCAGGCGTTCGATCCGGCGTTTGAATCCGATTTCTATGGGTGCCTGAGCCTGGCCGCGGTGCTGGCTGTGCACGATGTTGCGGGAGGCACGGCACCGGGCCGGGTACGGCAGGCGATCAAGAGCGCCAGGACAAAAATCGAATCGCTACGGGAGGAAATTCATGCGCACGCGCAAAGCGATCTTACCTGACGCTACGCAGATTCACGATTTGATCTCGGGATATTCCGGCGACGGCACGCTGCTGCCGCGCACGCTGGCGGAAATCTGCGAGAACGTCCGAGACTTCGTTGTGCTCGAAGAGGATGGCCGTGTGCTCGGCTGCGGCGCTCTGCATTTGTATGGCACCCACCTGGCGGAAGTTCGTTCCATCACGGTCGCACCCTGGGCACAGGGCAAGGGCGGCGGAGGCCGGCTGATGAAGGCGTTGATGGCCGAAGCGAAGAAACACCGCGTCGGCTGCATATGTCTGTTCACGCGCAGTCCGCAGTTTTTTGCGCGGCAGGGTTTCGCAGTGGCGCAGCGCGAGGATCTGCCGGACAAGATTTACAAAGACTGCCACGTTTGCCCGCGATTCCACTCTTGCGATGAAGTCGCGATGGTGCGCGGCGAACTTCCAAAGTTCGCGATTCTGCCGGAACCGCCGAACTGGCTGGTCAAGCTGCAAGTGTGAATTCTCTTATCAATATCTCTTATCAATTCTCTTGCCATCTCTTGCCAATTCTCTTATCTAGCGCATAAACAATATGAATTGGACGAGGCGCGTGACTGGGACGCTACAATAGCTCATCCGCGGCGCAAGGGTGCGAGTGGAGGCAGTAAAAGTTTGGACCGACCGAACGAAGTGATTGAAAAGTCAGGCGGCGTGATGGCTTCGCCCGACGGCGCCAGCGTTCTGACTCTCGAGGAGATTGCCAACCTCGCGCACGAGGGCGGCAAGCCGGCCGAGACTCTGATGAACGTGGTCGCGCTGATCGCGAAGCGATTTGGGACGGACGTGTGTTCGGCGTATTTGCTGGAACCGGATCGCGCCAACCTGGTGCTGGCGGCCACTCTCGGGCTGCGCAGCCAGGCCATCGGGGTCCTGCGCATGGGTGTGCACGAGGGGCTCGCGGGCCTGGTCGCGGAGCAGGTTCGGCCGGTGGCGGTGGATCAGGTAAACAATCATCCGCGCTTCAAATATTTCATTGAAGCCGGAGAAGAATCTTACCAGTCATTCCTTGGCGTTCCTCTGATCGATCGCGGGGTGCTGCAGGGAGTGCTGGTGGTGCAGACCGTGGAAGCCCGCGTGTTCCGCGAGGACGAGATTCGAATGCTCACCGAAGCCGCGACTCAAGTCGCTTCGGTAGTAAGCGAAGCACGGACGCTCGACCGCTTTATTGCGCCTGTGCAGGAACGGCTTTGGGCGCTGGCGCGAAATCTCTGGTGGAGCTGGGATCACGATTCGGGCAGTTTATTTCTCGATCTCGATCCGGTGAGGTGGAACCAGCTCAATCATAATCCGGTGGCGCTGCTCGCGGAATTTCCGCTGGCGAAACTGGAAGCGCGCGCGGCCGAGCTGGTGTTGCACAGCCGCATCAATTACGCGTACCGGCGCTTGCGCGAGTATCTGGAATCCGACAAAACGTGGGGAACGCGCCATGCCGGCGTGCTGCGGCCGCGGCCAGTCGCGTATTTTTCCGCCGAGTTTGGCGTGCATGAATCGCTTCCGGTTTATTCCGGAGGGCTCGGCGTGCTCGCCGGCGATCACATCAAGAGCGCGTCTGATCTTGATATCCCGCTGGTGGGCGTGGGCTTGTTTTATGGCCAGGGATATTTCCGGCAGTGGCTCGATCGCACCGGCTGGCAGCACGAGGAATATCTCAAGACGGATGTGAATCACCTGCCGATGCAAGCGGCAATCGGGAGAAACGGGCGTCCGATTGTGGTGCAGATCGACACGCGCCACGGCGCGATCAGCGCAAAAGTCTGGCGGGTCGCGGTAGGACGCTGCGACTTGCTGCTGCTCGATTCGGACGTCGAGGGTAACGCTCCGGAAGACCGCGAGTTGACTTCGCGACTTTATGGTGGGGACAAGCGCATCCGCATTCGGCAGGAATTGCTGCTCGGCGTGGGAGGGTTACGTGCGCTGCGCGCACTCGGCATCACGCCCGGAGTTCTTCACTTGAACGAAGGGCACAGCGGCTTCGCCGTGCTGGAAGCGATTCGCATGCGCATGGAAGACGAAGGCATCACCTTCGACACCGCCGTGCCACGCGTTTCGCGCGAGGTCGTCTTCACCACGCACACTCCGGTGCCCGCAGGGCATGATCGCTTCGACGCCGATCTGGTGGAGGAGCATCTCGGCCCGCTTCGCGATGCGCTGGGTCTCTCCCACGAAAGCCTGATGGGGCTGGGCCGCGAAAAACCGACCACGCTGGACGAAACTTTTTGCATGACGGTGCTGGGCTTGCGATTGTCGCGGCGCGCCAATGCCGTTTCCGCGCTGCATGGAGAAGTTTCCCGCGCCATGTGGACAGGCTTGGCCCCGGCGAAGCAGGAAGACTTCGTTCCCATCGGACACATCACCAACGGCGTGCATGTTCCCTCGTGGCTGGCGCCGCAGATGTTTCGCCTCTACGACCGGCACCTCGGAACTGGCTGGAACGAGCGCAGCAGCGAAGCGCGCATCTGGGAAGGGATCGCGAATGTGGATGACGGCGAACTCTGGGAAACGCATCTCAGCCTGAAATCGAGTCTGATCGAGTTTGTGCGGGATCGCGCCGTGGAACAAGCGGAGCGCCGCAGCGAATCCAAGGAAGTTCTGCGGCGACTGGTGCGCGTGCTCAGCCCGGACGCGCTGACCATCGGTTTTGCCCGCCGTTTCGCCACCTACAAGCGCGCCGACCTGATCCTGACGGACATCGAAAAATTAACCTTGATGGTGAACGATCCGAAACGCCCGGTGCAGTTTGTTTTTGCCGGCAAAGCCCACCCCAACGATGAGCCGGGCAAACGCATGCTGCAGAAGATTGCGGAATTGATGCGCGATCCTAAGTTCGGCGACAAGTTTGTGTTCATCGAAGACTACGACATTAATGTGGGACGGCATTTTGTACAGGGCGTCGACGTCTGGCTGAACAATCCGCGACGTCCGCTCGAAGCCTCCGGCACCAGCGGCCAGAAAGTTGTTCTCAACGGCGGCCTGAATCTTTCCGTGCTTGACGGGTGGTGGGCGGAGGCTTATGACGGCCGAAACGGCTTTGCCATTGGAACCGGCAGGACGCATTCCAACATGAGCGTTCACGACACGCGCGACGGCGAAGACCTGATGCGCACCTTGCGCGAAGAAGTGATTCCGCTTTATTACCAGCGCGACCACGACGGCTTGCCGCGCGGCTGGATCAAGCGCATGAAGCGCACCATTCGTACTCTCGGCTGGCGCTTCAATGCCGACCGCATGGTGATGGATTACACCACAAAATGTTACGTGCCCGCGGCCGGTGGCACTTCCA
>Ga0302326_10034089_pt1 | contig 10095 bp, 6 predicted proteins | sample Palsa_T0_3_FD_202264 | JGI IMG/M metagenome (GOLD analysis project Ga0302326, IMG submission 202264) | Peat permafrost microbial communities from Stordalen Mire near Abisko, Sweden - Palsa_T0_3 | ecosystem: Environmental > Terrestrial > Soil > Palsa > Peat permafrost | place: Sweden: Abisko...
TCGCCCGACGCCGGCGCGCAATCATCGCGCGCCGCATCTGGTCTATGCCAGCGACGACACCGGCGATGTGGTGCTGACCTATTTCCGCGCCCAGCCAGGCTATGTCGAAAAACTGCTGCCGGTCGGGGCCAAGCGTTACGTCTCCGGTACGGCGCAGATGTATGACGGCACCCTACAAATTACCCATCCCGACCGCGTGGTCGATGAAGCCGGCTTCGCCAAGCTGTCGGGCATCGATCCGGTCTATCCGCTGACGGAGGGACTGGCGCTGGGCTCGCTGCGGCGGGCGATGGCGCAGGCGCTGCAAAAGTTGCCGGCGCTGCCGGAATGGATCAGCCCCGAAGTGATCCGCCGGTGCAAGTTTCCCGACATCACGGAGGCGCTGAACCGCGTCCATGTGCCGGTCGAGCTGACCGATATCCTGCCCGACGGCCCCTATTGGTCCCGGCTCGCCTTCGACGAGTTGTTGGCCGGTCAACTGGCGCTGGCGCTGGTGCGCGCGCAATTGCGCCGGCCGGCGGGCGACCGCCATGCCGGCGACGGCCATCTGCGCAACCGGATCATCGATGCGCTGCCCTACGCGCTGACGACGTCGCAGCGGCAGGCCGCGGCCGCGATCGCGGACGATCTGCGCCAGCCGGTCCGGATGCTGCGGCTGCTGCAGGGCGATGTCGGGTCGGGCAAGACCGTGGTGGCGCTGCTCGCGGCCGCCGCCGTCACCGAAGTCGGCAAACAGGCCGCGCTGATGGCGCCGACCGAAATCCTGGCGCGCCAGCACATCAAGACCATCACGCCGCTGGCCGAACATGCCGGCTTGCGGGTCGCGATCCTCACCGGCCGTGAAAAGGGCAAGGAACGGCGCGAACTCTTGGCGCGGCTCGCGGCCGGCGAGATCGATTTCCTGATCGGCACCCATGCGCTGATCCAGGACGACGTCGTGTTCAAGTCGCTGGCGCTGGCCGTGGTTGATGAGCAGCATCGCTTCGGCGTGCGTGAACGGCTGGCGCTGACCGCCAAGGGCGATGCGGTCGACGTGCTGGTGCTGAGCGCGACGCCGATCCCGCGCACGCTGGTGCTGACGTATTTCGGCGATATGGACGTCTCGGAATTGCGCGAGAAGCCGGCGGGCCGCCAGCCGATCGATACCCGCACGGTGCCGAACAGCCGTCTCAATGAGGTAATCGAGGCCGTCGGCCGCGCGCTTGATGCCGGCAAACGCGTGTACTGGATCTGCCCGCTGGTCGAGGAATCCGAAGCCGAGGGAATTGAGCATCTCACCAATGCGACGCAGCGGTTCGAGAGTCTTCAAAAACGTTTCGGCGACCGCGTCGGCCTGGTGCATGGCCAGATGAAGGGCACCGAGAAGGACCGCGTGATGGGCGAGTTCGCCGCCGGCGAGATCGGCCTGCTGGTGGCGACCACCGTGGTCGAGGTCGGCGTCGATGTCCCCGCCGCCACCATCATGGTGATCGAGAACGCCGAGCGGTTTGGCCTGGCGCAACTGCATCAATTGCGCGGCCGGATCGGCCGCGGCTCCGAGGCCTCGACCTGCCTGTTGCTCTACAGGGAACCACTGAATGAGATGTCGACGGCGCGACTTAAAGTGATCCGGGAAACCACCGACGGCTTCCGGATCGCCGAGGAAGATTTAAAACTGCGCGGCGAAGGCGACGTGCTGGGGGTGCGGCAGAGCGGCCTGCCCGGCTACCGGATCGCGCGCTCCGACGTGCACGCCCAGCTTATCACCCAGGCGCGCGACGAAGCGCTGCGCATCATGAAGGACAATCAGAAGCTACACGGCGCACGCGGCGAAGCGCTGCGCTGCCTGCTCTATCTGTTCGAACGGGATGAGGCGATTCCGCTGCTGGGGGCGGGGTAACGGCAAAGCGTCGCGTCTTGCATTTTGGATCAAGGCATGAAAACAGCGTGAACAGCAGCATTTGAACAGGCCGACATTTGCCATGACCGTGCAGGACTCACGATTGCTACGCGTGATCGATCTCACCGGCACCTTCGTGCTGGCGATCCAGGGCGCGACGATCGGCGCCGAAAAGGATCTCGATCTCCTCGGCGTGATGGTGATTTCGCTGGTGACCGCGATGGGCGGTGGAATCGCCCGCGACCTTCTGGTCGGCGAGCACCCGCCGGAAGCGTTGCGCGGCTGGCCCGTTCCGGCCGTCGCACTCGCCGGAGGTCTCTTTACGATATTCTCGTTCCACGTCATCGAGCAGGTTCCGGAGATCGTTTTGCTCACGGTCGACGCGCTGGGCCTGTCGTTGCTCGCGGTCTCCGGTGTCGAAAAGGCGCTGGAGTACAAATTGACGCCGATCGCCGCCGTCATCATGGGCGCGATCGCCGGCACCGGCGGCCTGACGATCGGTGAGGTTTTGCTGGCGCAAATCCCGACGATCCTGCGGACCGATTTTCTGGCATCCGCCGCCATTATCGGTGCCATCGTGATGGTGATCGCGCGCAAGCTCGGTCTCGGCGCCAATTGGGCAGCCCTGCTCGGCGGCGCCACCTGCTTCGTCTCGCGGACGATCGCGATCTGGCAACATTGGCAATTGCCGACGCCGCATCTGCATTAGCTGCCGACAACGTGTCGACGGGCGCTGCGTTCGCGGTCATTCCGGGATGCGCGAAGCGCAGGCCCGGAATCTCGAGATTCCCCGATGCGCAATTGCGCATTTGAGGTCTGGTCCTTCGGACCATCCCGGAATGACGAAAGAAAATCACTCCACCTTTTCCGACGCGGGCTGCAGCGAGGCTGCACTGGCGACCCGGGCGGCGTTTGCCATTCCGGCCAAAGCGGCAATTTTCTTCTGCGGGTCGGAGCCCGGCTGCACCACGCCGGCGGACATGATCAGGGTCGCGGCGTCTTCGGCGCTCATCTCGACTTCGATGATCTTGCTCTTGGGGACATAGAAGAAGAAACCCGTGGTCGGGTTCGGCGCGCAGGGCAGGAACACCGAAATATGCTCTTCCTGACCGGGAAGGCTGTTGGCGATCTCGACGCTCGGCGACTGCGAGATCAGCACGATCGACCACATGCCCGGCGAGGGAAATTCGACCAGCCCGACCCGGCGAAAGCTCGATCCGGAGCCCGAGAACAGCGTCTCGAATACCTGCTTCAGGCCGCGGTAGATCGCGCGCACCACCGGCATCCGCCCCAGCAGCCTTTCGCCGAGATCGACCAGCGTGCGTCCGATCAGATTGGCGGTGAGGAAGCCGAGCAGCGTCAGCGCGATCACGGCGACGATCAGCCCGGAGCCCGGCAAACCGAACGGCAGATAGGTTTCCGGCCGGTAGGCGATGGGAACGAACGGCCGCACCAGACCGTCGACCCAGGTCACGAACCACCAGGTCAGGTAAAAGGTGATCGCGATCGGACCGGCCACGATCAGCCCGGTGAGAAAATAATTGCGGAATCGGGCCATGAAGCCGCGCGGCGCGTCCGGCGGCAGTTCGGTGGCAGGCAAATCGTCGCGGTTCATCAGGGTTCCAGGTCGGTCGGAGCGGCTGTCGTACTTTGCCAGCTAAGCCATCCTAGCAGACTTTTGAAGACCCTACCCCGGCCAAGGCCGGGGTGCGGCTATTCCACCGTGACCGATTTTGCGAGGTTTCGGGGCTGATCGACGTCGGTCCCCATCACCACGGCGGTATGATAGGCCAGCAATTGCACCGGAATGGCATAGACCATCGGGGTAAAGGTGGCGGCCATGTCGGGCAGCACGATCGTCACCAGCGACTCGATGGTGGCTTCCGCGGCCCCCTTGGCGTCGGTCATCAGGATGATCTTGCCGCCGCGCGCGGCCACTTCCTGCATGTTGGAGACGGTCTTCTCGAACACCCGGTCGAACGGCGCGATCACCACCACCGGCATGTTCTCGTCGATCAGCGCGATCGGCCCGTGCTTGAGTTCGCCGGCGGCATAGCCTTCGGCGTGGATGTAGGAAATTTCCTTCAGCTTCAGCGCGCCTTCCAGCGCCAGCGGATAACTGGTGCCGCGGCCGAGATAGAGCACGTCCTGGCATTTGGCGATATCGCGGGCGAGCTTTTCGATCTGCGGTTCGGTGGCAAGTGCTGCCGCCATCAGCCGCGGGATTTCAACGAGGCCATGCACCAGCCGTGCTTCGTCGGCATCGGACAATTCGCCGCGCGCCTTGCCGGCGGCCACTGCAAGGGCGGCCAGCACCATCAGCTGGCAGGTGAAGGCCTTGGTGGACGCGACGCCGATTTCCGGGCCGGCCAGGGTCGGCAGCACGGTCTCGCTTTCGCGCGCGATGGTCGAGGTCGGCACGTTGACAACCGAGAGCGTGTGCAACCCCTGCGACTTCGCATAGCGCAGCGCGGCCAGGGTGTCGGCGGTCTCGCCGGATTGCGAAATGAAGATCGCAAGATCGCCCTTGCGCAGCGGCGCCTCGCGATAGCGGAATTCCGAGGCGACATCGAGCTCGACCGGCACCCGGCTCAACCGCTCGAACCAGTATTTGGCGATATACCCGGCGTAGCTCGCGGTGCCGCAGGCGGTGATCGAAATCCGCTTGATGTCGTTGAAGTCGAACGGCAGCTTCAACGGCAGCGCCACGCGCTCGGTCGCCAGGTCGACGTAACGCGCCAGCGTGTGGCCGACGACTTCCGGCTGCTCGTGAATTTCCTTGGCCATGAAGTGGCGATAATTGGCCTTGTCGACCAGCGATGTCGCCGCGCTGTGCTTGATCGCGTCGCGATGAACGATCGCGTTGCTCTTGTCGTAGATGACAGCGCCGGCGCGCGTCAGGACCACCCAGTCGCCGTCTTCCAGATAGGCGATGGTGTCGGTGAACGGGCCGAGCGCGATGGCGTCCGAACCCAGATACATCTCGCCCTCGCCAAATCCGATCGCGAGCGGCGGCCCGTTGCGGGCGCCGATCATCAGATTGTCGTCGCCGGCGAAAATAAATCCAAGCGCGAACGCGCCGCGAAGCTGCGACAGCGAGGCCTTGACCGCCTCGACCGGATTGATGCCCCGGGCCAGATAGCTATCGACCAGGTGCAACACGATCTCGGTGTCGGTTTCGGTCTTGAACACCGCGCCCTTTTTCTCAAGCGCTTCGCGCAATTCGCGGAAATTCTCGATGATACCGTTATGGACGACGGCCACGCGGGCGGTCGCATGCGGATGCGCGTTGTTCTCGGTCGGCCGGCCGTGGGTGGCCCAGCGGGTATGACCGATCCCGGTGTGGCCCGCCAGCGGCTCGGCCCGCAGCCGCGCTTCCAGATTCCTGAGTTTGCCTTCGGCGCGGCGGCGCGCGAGATGATCGCCTTCCAGCGTGGCGACGCCTGCGGAATCATAGCCGCGATATTCAAGCCGCTTGAGCGAATCGACGAGTTGCTCCGCGACCGGCCCGCGCCCGAGAATGCCGACAATGCCGCACATGCGGGTCAATATCTCCAAATCGACGAAAAACCGTCAAATCAGCTTAAGGCCCCTCTTAACGAGAAACGCCGATCACCTGATACTCAATAATTATTGCGGATTGAGACAGCGTTAAATTGAGACAGCATTAAGCCGAAAGCTTAACGACGTCGGCCACTAGCCGCCTTTCGGCGTTTTGCCGCGCGTTTTCATCTCGCGGTATCGCGCCGCCCCGCCCTCGCGGGTGGTCTGCTGGCTGCGCTCCACGGCCATCGCGTCGTCGGGCACGTTTTTCGTGATCACCGACCCCGAGCCGATATAGGCGCCGTTGCCGATTTTCACCGGCGCCACCAGCGAGGAATTGGTGCCGACAAACGCGCCCTTGCCGATCTCGGTCCGGTGTTTCGAGAAGCCGTCATAGTTGCAGGTGATGGTGCCGGCGCCGATGTTGGCGCCCTCGCCGACATGGGCATCGCCGATATAGGAGAGATGGTTGACCTTGGCGCCGGCGTCCAGCGTCGCAGCCTTGGTTTCCACGAAATTGCCGATCCGCACGCCCTCGCCCAGCGACGTCCCCGGTCGCAACCGCGCATAGGGACCGACGGAGGCGTGTTTGCCGATCGAGGCCTGCACGATGTGGGAGAACGAATGGATCACCGCGCCGTCGGCGATCGACACCCCGGGACCGATCACCACGAACGGCTCGATCGTGACGTCATTGCCGAAAGAGGTGTCGGCGGCGAGATAGACGGTCTCGGGCGCGATCATGGTGACGCCGGCATCGAGCGCGGCCTTGCGCAGCCGCGCCTGCATGACCTGCTCGGCCTCGGCGAGCTGGGCCTTGGTGTTGATGCCGCGCACTTCATCCTCGCTGGTTTCGATCACGACAGCCTCCAGTCCCAGGTCTCGAACGATCGAAACCGCATCGGTCAGATAATATTCGCCCTTGCTGTTGGCATGGCCGATCCGCTCGATGATCGCCAGCGCCTTGCGGCCGTCGAACGCCATCACCCCGGCATTGCACAGCCTGATCTCGCGCTCCTGCGGGCTGGCGTCGGCCTGTTCGCGGATCGCGACCAGCCGGTCGCCCTCGACCAGGAGCCGGCCATAGCCGGTCGGATCGGCGGCGCGAAAGCCCAGCACGGCGAGTGCGGCGCCCTGCTTCAGCGGCGCGCGCAGGCGCTCGAAGGTCGCGGCCGAGATCAGCGGGGTATCGCCGAACACGACCAGCAGATCGTCGGCGCCGCCGATGATGGCGTCGCGCGCCGACAGCACCGCATGGGCGGTGCCGAGGCGCTCGTGCTGGGTAAAGGTCGCCGCATCCGGACGCAGGCGTCTGACCTCGCTGGCCACCGCGTCGTGACCGGGGCCGATGACGACCGCCAGCGAGGCACCGGTTCCCTTCGGGGCGGCGCGGAGCACATGAGCCAGCAGCGATTGGCCGGCCACGGGATGCAGGACCTTCGGCAATGAAGACCGCATCCGCGTACCCTCGCCTGCCGCGAGCACGAGGGTCAGGCTGGTCCTGCCAATCTTGTCGGTACCAGCCTTGTCGGTACCAGTCTTGCCGGTACCAGTCTTGTCGGCACCAGTCTTGCCGGTCATCCGAATCCCTTGCCGTTGCGGCTGATATGACGCCGCCGCCGTCATAAAGCGTTTTCACCCTTCATGGAAACCCGATTCGGGGTCCGGTGGCGTGGATTCAGGAACGGGGCGCATTTCCTGTTAATGTTTGCCGTGTGATTCGGATGGGCCTCAGGGGGGCCGAAAATTTCTGATGGCCAAGGATGCCGACAAACTGAAGGGCAGTTTCGAGACCGAGAATACCGGCGGCGTGTTGTCGGGCTTCCTGGCCGAGGAGGATGAATTCGACCGCCGTGCGCTGTGGCGGCTCGGATCGTGGGCGATTGGCGCCGTCGGCGCTGTGATCATCGCGCTGGTCGCCAACCAGTCGTCGATCGGATCGCGGCACGAACAGGTCGCCGCCGCCGATCTGTTGCGACAATCGCAGCAAATTCAGACCCTCGCCAAGGAAGGCCAGAGCGAGGCGCGGCGGCTGGCCTCCGCCATCGACACCCTCAATGGCGATCGCGACCGGCTGTACTCCCGCGTCAGTGTTCTGGAACAGGGGCTGGATTCGGTAACCGGCGCGATCGCGCGGCAGAATGTGGCGACGGGTTCGCCGCAGGCCGCTGCGGCTCCCGCGCCCCCTGTCGCTGCGGTCGCGGCAGCGCCGGCCGAGGTGCAAAAGCCGGCCGAAGCGCAAAAGCCGCCGCCCGCTCCGGCCCTGTCTCCCGTGGCGACCACGACCCCCGCCGCGGCAACGCCTGCGGCGGCAGCGGCCACCGCGGAAAAGCCGCCGGCGGTTGCCGCGATCACGGAGCCCGCCCCGGCCACGGTGTCGTCGGTGGCGCAGGGCGCTTCGAACAAGCCCGCGGAAACCATGCCACCGCCGCTGATGGCATCGAAATCGATGATGGGACCGCCCGATCCCGCGGCCGGAAAACTGTTCGAGCCCAGCGCGCCGCCCAAGACCGTAACAGCGCCCGTTACAGCGCCTGTTGCAGCGACCGTCACCGCGCCGCCGCCGGAGGTGGTTGCCTCAGTCCCGCCCGCGGCCGAGGAAGCGCCGGAAGCCACGGAAGCACTGCCCAAAGTCCAGCGGACCGAATTCGGCGTCGATGTCGGCGGCGCCAATTCGGTCGCCGGATTGCGCGCGCTGTGGCGCGGGCTGTTGAAAACCAGAGCCAATGCGCCGCTGGCGGCGTTGCGCCCGATCATCATGATCAAGGAGAGCAACACCGGACTTGGGATGCAGCTGCGGCTGGTGGCCGGACCGCTCACCGATGCGGCCGCGGCGGCGAAAATCTGCGCCGGCATGCTTGCCAGCGAGCGGCCCTGCGAGACCACGGTGTTCGACGGCCAGCGCCTGGCCATGAACGGCAATGATCAGCCTGCCCCGACAACGCCAGCCAAACCGGCCACGCACACCAGGCACTACACCTCCAAGCACGCCGCGGCTCCCAAAGACGAGCCGCCCAAGAAACCTGAACCCTCGACGCTGTCGCTGATTTTCGGCCGGAGCCCTCAATAGTTCCTGTGGTTGCAATGGCTTGGGGTCGAATGCCAAGGCGATTTCGCTACCGTGCGAGGTGAGCCCGGCGGCGACCGGGTTGTCCCGCCCTCAATTCCCCCGCATATTCGGCGGAATGCGAATGACGGGTGGGCGCATCTTGCCGCGGCCAGCCGGTTTCGACTTGATTGCACGCGATCCCACTTGCATCCATTCCACTTGGTTCCATTTGGCCGGAAACTGCGCCCGTGAAAAAAACTCCGTTTCGGCTGACGCCCTATCAGGTGCAATGGCTGATGGTCGTCGGCTTCCTCAGCGTCGGCTATGCGCTCTATCTGCGCTATCTCGCGATCGAGTTCTCGACCGTGGCGCTGGCCTGCGACGCCGGGCTGCAGACCATGCTGTGCCAGGCCCGGGCATTGGCGACCGTGCTCTACAAGAATTCGGTGTTCGGCATCACCGCACTGGTGATTGCAGTGCTGCACCTGATCCGGCCGTCGATCGTATTGATGACCGGCGGCGTGATCGCCGCGGGACTGGGCATCGTGCTCTATAATATCGAGCTGTCGGGTCTGGCGATCGGGCTGCTTATTTTGGGGTTTGCACGCCCCGCGCCTGCCACAGCGTAACGCCGAGCAGAAAATACAGCGCGCTGGTCCACAGCGATTGCCAGTTGTTCGGCCCTTCGTTGAAAAACGTAAACAGCGCGGCGATCACGAACAGGCCGGCGAATACCGCCTCGCTGACCGGACGCGCGCCCTGCTGCGGACGGTTGAGCAGCGTCAGCAGCGACAATGGCAGCACCGCCATTGAGAGTGCGGCGAACGGAAAATCCTTGTAACGGGGGTCGAACACAAAACCCAGCGCGGTCTCGGCTGCGATCAGCGCCGTCACGATCAGCGTCGTTCCCAGCAGCACCGTCGGCACCGATCGGGTTCTGTCCTCGCGCGGACCCAGCAGTTCCAGAAATGTCGGCAGCGCCCGGCCCGACATCAGGGCATGGGCTCCCAACAACGGCGCGGCCACGCCGGCGGCCAGCAAGGCCCCCCAGCGCAGCCAGCCGGCGAAACCGTAGCTTTCGTAGAACATCTTGTCGGCGGCGACGCCCAGCAGAATCCCCGATGTGGTAGCGAACAGACCGACCGCGATCCAGGCTGTGAGGCGCGGCGTCCAGGGCCGGCGGCGCAGCGTCAACCCGGCGGCGCCGAAGATCAAAACGCTCAAGGCCATGCCGCAGCCCATCTGCAGCTTCCAGAGCGGATAATTGCTGATCGCCACATTGGGCGGGTATTTCAGCGCCCGCTGCACGGAATCGAACAGGCCCCAATAGCCGCCGACGGTTCCCTCGAGTTCGCGTTTCCAGGGCTGGTCATAGGCTTCGATCAGATTGACGCGGAAGTTCTCCCGCTTGGCCAGATCGAGGATTTCCGAGACCACCCGGGCCTGATTGGTCCGCGACGGCAGCGCCCCGTCGCGCATCCGTCCCGCACTCGGCCAGCCGGTCTCGCCGATCAGGATTTCCTTGGCCGGAAACGCCACGGCCATCCGCTTGCGGATGGCGTCGACATGGGCGACGGCATATTTGGCGCGGATCGGAAAGTCTTCCCAATAGGGCAGAATGTGG
>Ga0302326_10034093_pt1 | contig 10094 bp, 7 predicted proteins | sample Palsa_T0_3_FD_202264 | JGI IMG/M metagenome (GOLD analysis project Ga0302326, IMG submission 202264) | Peat permafrost microbial communities from Stordalen Mire near Abisko, Sweden - Palsa_T0_3 | ecosystem: Environmental > Terrestrial > Soil > Palsa > Peat permafrost | place: Sweden: Abisko...
GATCCGTCGTGTGATTCCATATTCCTCGTCATTCGCTATGACATATTTGTGGGCACGAAGAATTTTCAGAACGGCGTCGTCTTTGCCTTCCTTAAGGGCAAGAAGGCCTTGGGCAAATCGTTCTCGCTCGGCGCTGGATACACCCTTGCGAGCCACCCACACGTAATCGATATAGGGTTTAGAAGTGTAGAAAACGCGGACTTTGCTGCTGTCCAGCTTTCCGCCACTAATTAGGAAGTCGAAAACAGTTTTATCGATAGCTCCGGCATCGACTGCTCCGTCTGCCACCAGCGCTGCGGTCGCTAGATGGCTCCCCGTATAACGATACTTGAGATCGGTTTCGGGATTGATTCCCGCCTCATTGAGTTCGTGATAGGCCATCAGATGACCGCTGGTGGAGGCGATATCGCCGAACGCGAACTGCTTTCCTTTCAGGTCTCTGAGCGAATATACCGACGAGTCGGTTCCGGTGATGAAGATCGTGTGATACTTCAAGTCAGTGGCGCGCTGGACGAGCGGAACGACTTCGTACTTGGCGCGAGCCCGGATATATACCAGCGCACCCAGGCACGCGAAATCGAGAGACCCGTCTGCAAGGGCGTCAACGGTTGCGCCGTAGTTGTCGGGAGATGCGATAACGACCGGTCGCCCCATTACCGTCGTGAGATAAGCCTGCAGAGGCGCTCTGTCTTCCTGATTAGACCCGTCTATGACCACGCCAATGGTGATCGGCCCCTCGGCCCCATAAAGTGATGCGCCCAGAAAACAAATCACGACCAACATTGTTGCGGTTCTAATTCGCAAGAGCATCGCTTTGGAACACCTGTGCATAAGTAACCCCATAACTCCAACTTAGCCTAACCCCATCATAAAAAGCTGAGCGATAGTGACCATCAAGGCCGAGAGAATTTTGTGCTAATTTGTGCTAGCAGCCCATTATGTGAGCAACTGCTGCACCAATAACATGCAATATAATCAACTAACTAGCTTGTTATCAATATGGCTAAGTGTTCGAATCTCACTCTCTCCGCCATATTTTCAATCACTTGCGGTTGAGTGAAACCCGGTTGAAACCGGTCAGTGCGAAAACGCCATCTTAGCCACTTCCGAGTTGGCTTGTTTCAGTTGATCGGTGACCACCTCGCCGTAGGTGTTCATCGTTGTTCTGATATCCGCATGGCGTATGAGCTTCTGTTGCACCGCTATCGGTGTTCCGTTGGCGTCGAGCCAAGATCGGTAGCTGTGCCGCATCGTGTGTGTGCCGAACTTCTCGATACCGGCCTTCCCCGACGATGCCTGGAACGACAGCCAGCAAATGCGTCGCTAAGGCGACGCACTAGCCAATGTCCACCGGTGGAGACCACTCAACTTCAAGGGAGTCTCTTTTCGTGAGATCCGTGAAGACGAAATCCAAAAACAAGAACACAACGATTCCACCGAAGACACTGACAAGTCAATTCGGTGCGTGGACGGTTCATTCACGAGGATTGAAGGCACGCAACGTCGCCAGCAACGATTGGAGGGAGTTCTCTTCTGTAATCTGCGTGACGCCCTATCTAGACGGCGGAGCCAATGTGAGCGAAATGTATTCGCCTGCATCCGGCAGTTCCGGTTTGACGCTGCGAATGTGGGACGCGAGCGTGAAGAGAGAAAACCTGCTGCCCATCCCTTATGAACAGATTGTCGCCTTGGCTATGGAGACTTCGCCTTGCGTCAGGACTTCGATAACAGTTCATGTGGCCGATGCCTGAAGCGTGCATAGCAAGGAGACCGTTTGGCAGGGATCCAGCCTCAGAGTTCGGTCTTCGGGCAAGGTTCGAGGAACGCCATTCAACACTAAGCTGGAGACGCTGCTGGGTTCGAATGGTAGTCCAATCTCCACCGGATTCTGCGAAGGCAGGGTCGCATCGAGTGAGAACTGATTGCCGGCAAGCGACCATGCGAGGTGATGACCCGACCAAACCACACTCATCTCGGATACCAGGGCGCTCGGAGCCAAGCGGACGGCGCCGTCAACTCCGAGACGCATTTGGAGTCCGGCCACGCGCCGCAACAGGAACGCTGGCGGCCAAGCCCCGGCACCGTGTGCGGAGGCCCGACTGGGCCCGGTCGTCCACAGCCCTCGGGGCGAGGAAGCATCTGACAGACGCGCGGCCATCCCGGTCAAGAGCTCACCAAATTGCTCGCGCCCGCCGCGCAACCCTCGATTCAACCTTTTTCTCAGCAACTCCACGGCGAAGGCTGTGTATCCGTACTTTGTCAGACCTTCAACCACGTAATATAGGAAGCCAATCTCTGCCCATGCAAGCTGTTCCGGTCTCTGCTGCCATGCGCTGACCATGCGCTTGGCCTGTTCGCGGCTGGCCAACTCCGCATACAACATGATTCCCTGACTGTGCTCACTGGTCAGCGCGCTTCTCTGACCTTCAACGACGGTATCGCAAAACAAACCTGACTTTTCATCCCAATATGACTTCGTCAATACCTGACCAATCGTTTGGGCTTGCTCGTTGAGTCTCTCCGCAGGCTTGCCCAGGACTTTGGCCATGGCGGCCACCGCACGAAGATTCAAGCAATAGAATGCATTAAGGACTAAGTTCGTCCCCCGCAGGTCCAGGGCGGCATCGTCGAAATACAGGTAGAGGGGCTGCCCTAAATAGCGAGCCCTTTCGCCGACGAGGAGGCCTTGCGAGTTGGTGAACTTCTTCCAAAAGTCGAGATGCCGCAGGCAGTGAGGGAAATGCTCTTCGAGGAGCTCTCGTTCGCCAAAATGTTCCCAATGGTTCAAAATCTGCAAGACGTGATAGAAGCCAGCGTCTGCCGCAGTCTGCCCCCGGTCTGCCTTCCCGGGACAACTGTCCATAATAAAACCGTCGTCGAGTTGGCCGGTGGAGATTTGGCGAAGGTAGTGGTGGATGATCGGCTCGTCGCCATGCAGGGATTCCACCGCTGAAGCTGAATAGCCGGCATACTGGCGGCGTTCGCGCGATGCGCAGTCCATCAAAATATCGGTTATCACTAAATCTTCGGTGCGCGCCGCCGCTTTCCAGAATTTTTCCAGATCTCCATCCGGGCACGAAAAGACCGTTTCGTTGCGGAAGGAGTGCCGCACCGCTTCGGCTCGCGCGACGTGAATCTTGACCGGCGATAAGGAGCGGCGCAGGGTGAGTTGGACATAACGGAATTGCCGCCATTGCGTGCTGCGCCACGTGAAGCGCCCGGCGGTCAGCACTAGACGATCCGCCCAGCGGGTGCGGGTCGATCGATAGGGCATCACCCGGCCCTCAATCAGGTCAGGTCCGTACCCGATATCCAGCCACACTACCTCCGAGGCTTCCAGATCGATTGCGAAGTAGGCATTCCTGAGCTTGCCAAAATCGAGAATGATGGTGGGATCATGAATGCCGTCAAAGCTGTCCAGACTCTCGCGCAAGTCTGATCCCAGCAAGGTGCAAGGCTGCTCGGTGTTTTCCGACACCAGGCTCTCCACATTGTTGACGCTGGCTTTGCCCAATGGTCGGACGGGCTCCATCGACATACGAACTGCCGGTTCCTCATCCCCCTCCCCACCGCCGCCTCGCCATTCCACAATTTCCCCCGCGGTCGCGGCGACGGGTTTGATCTCCTCCCTGGTTAGAAACGGAATTTGACGAGGAACCGGCCGAGACCAGGGAAGGGCAGTATCTCCCACACTTCCTAGAACCTTGGCTGGGATCCACGAGTGGTCATCGAAATCCGGGTCCTTCCAGTTGGTTGGATCAACCCCAAAGAAATAGTGTTCCTGGAACACCAGGTCGGCAAAGGGCACCAGCGCCCGAGACCATGCTCGGGGTTGAAGTGTTTTCCAGGTGCCATCGGTGCAGATGGTTGAATCTGCCACCAGCAGTTCACAGAGCAGTCCGGGAGGGGTAATGGGGTTGGTGATGTCATGTCCGTCAAAGTAGCCATGGATGGCCACGACGTTCATTCCCGGCCTGAGGTGTTTTCCTATCGAGTGCTCATCGTAAGACTTGAGCCGGGGATGCACCAGGGCCGGCCCTTCACCAATAAACATTCCATTGACCCACAATTGGTAGAGCCGCTCCGCCGTGATCTTGATAGTGGCTTCACCGGGAACATTCGTGAGGGCAAAGGTCTTGCGAAAGTAGACATGTTGGTCCCTCCACTCCGGGGGAGCGGTGTCGGATGCTGTACCAGCGGCAAGGGACTGTAAGGACCCTTCACTCCCCGGCGTTGAGGTGTGCGGCAATTGAGCTCGCCGCTGGGCATCATCCCCGGCCCACACCCAGAAAGCGTGCTTCCACTCTGTTGTTTGGGGATTTTGGTCGGATTGGCCTCTCTCAGCTGCCTGCCCCGGCAGGTTTGACGAGCCCAAGCGCGAAGCCGCCAGTGTTGCGGCCAGACCTGAAACCATAAAGTGACGACGATTCATAGGTTTTCTTCTTCCTGGTGCGTGCGCAAGCTCGAGGGTGGTCCCTTCGGGATAGGATCACGAGCAACAGCCAAGTATTAGTCTTCGACGACATTCAGCTGAGGAGTTGCATACTTCAAGGCCTGCATGACGCCGCGCAATTCGGCGAGGCCTTTCAATCTGCCTATAAACGAATAGCCGGGATTTACTTTCTTGCCGATGTCGTCGGCCAGCAAGTGTCCGTGGTCGGGGCGCATGGCAATTTCATGATCGGACCGCCCTACGCCTCGCCGATGCGTCTCTTCTTCCATCACCGCGCGTATCACGCCCACCATGTCGGAACTGCCGGCCAGATGAGACGCTTCGTAGAAGGATCCGTCCGGCTCGCGAGTCACCTGGCGCAAGTGCACAAAATGAATGCGCGTCCCGAATTCACGAGCCATGGTTACCAGATCGTTGTCGGCTCTTGCTCCGAACGAGCCGACACAAAACGTCAGACCGTTGGCCACCGTGTCGCAAGCCGCGAGAATCGCTCTTACATCGTCAGCTGTCGAGACAACTCGCGGCAAGCCAAACAAAGACCAGGGTGGATCGTCCGGGTGTATGGCAAGGCGAACGCCTGTCTCCTGTGCTACGGGAAGAACTTCCCGCAGGAACGCACCAAGGTTGTCTTGCAATTCCGCAGCGGTCACGCCCTCATATTCCGTAATCAAGTGGCGAATCGTCTCACGGTTGTACGAGGCTTCTGCACCGGGGAGTCCGGCGATAATGGTTTGTTCCAGGTCGTTTCGACGGGTCTCGGACATGGAAGCGAAACGGCTGTGCGCGGTCCGAATCCGTTCTTCAGAATAGTCGGCCTCAGCCCCTTTGCGCTCGAGGATGCGGAGGTCGTAGGCGGCGAAATCCGCCGCATCAAAACGCAGGGCATAACCTGTAGTGGGCAGACGCCATTGCAAATCGGTCCTCGTCCAGTCCACAACCGGCATGAAGTTGTAACAAACGACCTCGACACCCGCCTTGGCGACGGCTGACAGAGTGTCCTTCCATGCGCTTATGAAGCGCTTGTAAGGACCAGACCTTAGCTTGATCGAATTGTGGACGGGAATACTCTCCACTACCGACCAGACGAAGCCCGCTGCGAGAATCTCATCTTTTCGCCTAAGAACCTCGTCCAACGGCCATGCTTCGCCATGGTAGAGATGATGCAGGGCGGAGACGATTCCGGTAGCGCCCGCTTGCTTGATATGATCGAGAGGAACCGGATCACCCGGTCCAAACCAACGCCACGTCTGCATCATGGTTTTTCTCCGTCTCACGCCGTCCGGTTTCGCCGCGCAAAGGATGGACGGGCGCCACTTAAAATCCGCACTCTCACGGAAGAACTTTGTCCGACAAGCGTGTTGCTCTCGCTAGCTAGTCATAGTTTCGATCACATTTTGCCGCGATTCTCTGATTGACTCCTTGTTGAAATTCAATTATAAAATATCACTTTTAGATTTCTGTAAAAATTAGGCCATTTATGCACTAAATTGAAATAATGCCTGCAATTCGGCCCTCAGGCGTCATGGCCGGGCTGGATTCGCACGGCGTTGCGAAAATCTGATACCGGCTGCCTGCCATCACAAGGGATGCGACGGAGCAAACAGAAATGCGCCTCAAGGACAAAGTCGCACTCGTAACAGGCGGGGGATCAGGTATCGGGCGAGCGATATGCGAGCGGTTCGCGGCTGAATACGCCTGCGTCATAGTGGCCGAAATTAACGGTGAGTCCGGGCTGGAGACAGTCTCCCGGATCCGGCGACTGGGTGGAAAGGCGGAATTTGTGCGGACGGATATTCGTGACGAGCAATCGATCCAAGATGCAGTCGCGAAAACGGCCTCGACTTTCGGCAAGTTAAACGTGCTCGTCAACAATGCTGCCGCATTCGTCATACGAGACGTGAGTGCCAGTGCGGAAGACTGGGACGCGATGCTCAACACGAACATCCGGGGTACGGCATTCTGCGTCAAGCATGCTGTGCCGGAAATCAGAAAGGCCGGTGGAGGCGCTATTGTGAACATCGGTTCCATTTCGTCCGTGCTCGGCCAGCCTTCGATGGTTACTTACAATGCGACAAAAGGCGCCATTCTTACAATGACAAAGTGTTTGGCCCTGGACTTGGGACCAGACAATATCCGAGTGAATTGCCTCTGTCCAGGCAATATCAAGACGCCCGCGCTCGTAAACCACATAACATCTCAAGGGAAAACTTACGAAGAAGCTGTCAAACAAATGGCGCCGTTGAACTTTCTGGGGCGAATTGGAACTCCCGAAGAAGTCGCCAATTGTGCTGCCTTCCTCGTTTCGGACGATGCTTCGTTCGTCACCGGGGCGGCCCTTTTTGTGGACGGTGGGTACAGCGCTCAGTGAGAGTAACTATGGTCTGTAATTCACATGCAAATACCGGCGCACCTCGTGCGCGGGCCGATGATGTCTCCCCAACGAACCCTCTAAAGAGCGCCCTCCAGACAAAATACTGAAGGTAATCCAGATGGCTAACCCGGACGTCATCGTTATCGGAGCTGGACACAATGGGCTGGTCGCTGCCAGCTATCTCGCGCAAGCCGGCCTCCGGGTGTTGGTGCTTGAGCGACGCAAAATGGTGGGGGGCGCGTGTGTGACCGAGGAGTTGATACCTGGGGCACGTTTCTCTACGTGCGCCTACGTGCCCTCCTGTCTTCGTCCGCAGATTATCCGGGAGTTGGAGCTAGAGCGCTTCGGGTTGGAACTTTATGCCGCCGACGTTTTAGATTTTGCCATGGGTTTTTCCGGCGAGCATTTCTTCCTTTGGCCGGAACTGGACCGCTCGGTGCGCGAGCTAGAACGCTTGAACAAACGTGATTCCGAGAACTTTATTGATTTCGGATTGCGTTTACAGCGCTTTGCCAAACTGATTGAACCACACCTGCTCGGCGAACCTCCCTTGCTGTCGTCTTTGTTAGCGCAGTTTGAGCAAGCGGGCGCGATTGACCTGTGGCACGAGTTCGTCACCATCAGCATCGGCGACTTGCTGGACCGCTACTTCGAGCACGAGCTGCTCAAGGGTCTGTTTATGTTCTTTGCACTAGTGGGAGTCCATGCAGGCCCCACGTCTCCTGGCACAGCTTATGAGTTCAGTCATCACTCCTGGGGCGAATACAAAGGCGAGTTTGGCCGATATGGCTTCGCTCGCGGCGGTATGGGCTCTATCACGAAAGCGTTGGCGTCTGTGGCTCGGCACCACGGGGCGGAGATCCACACTGGCGTCGGCGTGGAGCGAATTATTGTCAGGAGCGGTGTAGTAAGTGGCGTTCGACTGGAAGACGGCACTGTGCTCGAATGTGGGACTGTTGTTTCGAATGCGGATCCTCACCACACCTACTTGAAACTGCTTGATCCAAGCGATCTACCTTCGGGTTTCCTCGCTAAAGCTCGTCAAATCGATATGCGTGGCTCGATGGGACGCGTTCATCTCCTGGTCGACCGCCTTCCGCAATACTTGGGCATGTCATCCGATGAGGGGCCGCAGCATCGGGGCTTTACCCTCCTTGGCGCTACCCCGGCTGCCTTTGAGCGAGGTTGGGAAGCGCAACAGCGCGCGGACTTGATGGATAACTATCCGGTCGAATTGATCATTCAATCGGTCACCGATCCAACCTTAGCGCCGGCCGGTCTGCACACAATTACGACGGGCATTCAACAATTGCCGTTCAATCTATCCGAGGGCACGTGGGATAGTCGCAAAGAGGAATTTACGGAGCGCGTCTTGAGATCGCTGTTTCACTTCGCACCCAATTTGGAGGGAGCCATCCGGGGCCACTTCACGCTTACGCCGCTGGATCTTCAGCGGGAATACGGATTGACCGGAGGAAATATCTTCCATGGAGCGATGTTCACGAACCAATTGTTCGCCTCCCGCCCCATGCCGGGGCGTGGGGGATACCGTGCTCCTATAAAGAATCTATATCTTTGCGGTGCAGGAACTCATCCCGGTGGGGCCGTGATGGGAGCGTGCGGGCACAATGGTGCCCAAGCGCTACTGTCGGACCTGAGTATCGGTAGACCACGCCGGTCCACAAGCTTTAAGACCGATCGCGCCTTGGACATGCTGGCGACCCCTGGGCCATTGCGCAAGCTTCGCTCTTGGGCGGTTCGTCAACCCTGGATCAGACCGGTGGTGCGTATTCTCACGAGGAAGAACTGATGAACCGTCAGAGACGGGGAAATAGCAGACCGGCGGGGCATCTGTGATGAAACCCGGACAGAAAAGACCTTTTTTCGCGGAGCGACAATTCAACCAATGAAAATCGAATCAGTTGACCTCTTCTATCTGGCTATGCCGGAGATCACTACCGCCGCCGACGGGAGCCAGGACGCTCTGTTGGTACGAGTGCGTTCCAACCATGACGAGGGTTGGGGAGAGTGCGAAGCGGCCCCTCTCGCATCGATCGCCGCATATGTTGGACCTATGTCACACGGCATTTGCCGGCCTGTGTGCGATTCCGTGCTGGGACGCGAGGTGAACGGACCCGAAGACATTACGCGGATCGCGCTCGACGTCGAGTACAACAGCATGGACTTGCTGCAGGCGCCGCATGTTTTCTCAGGCATTGAAATGGCGTTGTGGGACCTTCTGGGCAAACGACGCGGTCAGCCAGTATGGCAACTGATCGGCTACAGCCGCGCCTATCCCAAACTGCCTTATGCGTCCATGCTGTTCGGCGATACAGCGGACGAGACATTGGAAAGGAGCAAAGGGGCGCGCGCGCGAGGATTCCGCGCCGTCAAGTTTGGGTGGGGACCGTTTGGGCGGAGTTCCATCAAGGCAGATGCGGATCAATTGCATGCTGCACGCGAGGGGATTGGTGAAGAAGGATTGGTGTGCATCGATGCCGGCCGGATATGGGGTGACGATGTGGAGGCCGCCGCCACCCGAATTCCTGCGCTGGAAGCAATCCGCGCTCATTGGCTGGAAGAACCGTTTCAGGCCGCCGCCTTGGAGTCCTACGGTGCGTTATCGGCGCGCAGTTCTAAAGTCAGGCTGGCCGGAGGGGAAGCCGCACACGATTTTCACATGGCACGGCACCTGATCGACTATGGCAAGGTCGGATTCATCCAAATCGACTGCGGCCGCATCGGAGGCATTGGCCCAGCAAAGCGAATAGCGGACTATGCGGCGCCGCGCGGCGTTACCTATGTGAACCACACTTTCACTTCGCATCTGCAGCTCAGTGCATCTCTGCAACCCTTTGCCGGACTCGCGAAGCACAAGATTTGCGAGTATCCGGCGGCACCGAAACAGCTCGCGGTGGACATCACGAGTAATCACCTGCTACCTGACCAGAACGGTGAGATCAAGGTCCCGGATGCGCCAGGACTTGGAATCGCAGTCAACGTCGCGGGCCTCTCTCGATACCTTGTGGATGCAGAGATCGTCGTCCAGGGAATCACAATCTATAAAACGCCAAGACTGGAATAATCGATGGCTTTGCAATGAAGAAACTTGCTTCGGGTTTTTCAAGGTCTGGGTTCTCGTCAGGACGTACGTCGGAATGGACTCTCGAGCGAGCGAAGAGACTCTGGAAGCCGATGACGAGGGCTGTCCAGCATGTTGGGGTTCCTGGTTATCAATGGCAGGCTTCAGTCTTGTGGGACGGTTCAGTA
>Ga0302326_10034094_pt1 | contig 10094 bp, 6 predicted proteins | sample Palsa_T0_3_FD_202264 | JGI IMG/M metagenome (GOLD analysis project Ga0302326, IMG submission 202264) | Peat permafrost microbial communities from Stordalen Mire near Abisko, Sweden - Palsa_T0_3 | ecosystem: Environmental > Terrestrial > Soil > Palsa > Peat permafrost | place: Sweden: Abisko...
GCGAAGTCATCTCTTTCCGCGCAGAGTTCGCCACAAACGATGGGGAAAGACGTACCTCAGGGGCTAAAGCCGTGCCCATCGTTCATCGGCGCAACCCAAAAACTTAGAAATCACCCGATCAACAGAAGCAGCCTGATTTTGCTCGGCCAAGCTCTCTTCAAAGCAATCAACGAAGCCGCGACATAATAAAAGGCAAGAGGATAGAATCTTCTTTGCGCGGTAGTTTCAGTCGTTATCAAGACCCTTTACCCAACTGGACCTTGGCTATGCCTTCCGATCAAAAACTCGACACCCACCACAAAGCGCTCACCGTGAATCTTGATACATCCACCTTCGGTTCTTTCGCCGAAATCGGCGCCGGACAGGAAGTCGCGCGTTGGTTCCTTTTCGTGGGAGGGGCTTCCGGCACCGTGGCTAAAACCATTTCCGCTTACGACAAGGAAGTCAGCGATGATCTCTACGGCTCCGGGTCGCGCTACGTATCCAAACAGCGGCTCGAGGCGATGCTGGACAACGAATGGACCCAGCTTCTCACGCAATTAAGCAAAACCCGTGGGCCGCAGACTCGGTTCTTCTGCTTTGTGGATACCGTCTCCGCTCGTAACTTCGCCGGAACCAACGACGCACACGGCTGGGTCGGTCTCCGCTTCCAGTCTCAGCCCGGTGGTCCTCCCAACGATGTCCTGCTGCACATCAATATGCGCGATCCTTCGAATGTCCTCCAGCAGCAGGCCATCGGCATTCTGGGGGTCAACCTCATCTATGCCGCGTTCTATGAAGGGCAAACCAGGGAATCGTTTCTGGAAGGCCTGGCAGAAGACGTCGTCGCCGAGCGAATCGAGATCGACCACGTAGATCTTCGCGGGCCCGCATTCGAGAGTTGGGATCGTCCTGCCCTCCTGGTCCACTTGGTTCGTGCTGGACTCGCTGAGGCGGTATTTTTCCCCGCCAAGGGCTCCACGGTTCCCCCTACCGAGGTCCTCTACAAGCGACCCGTCGTGCTTGCACCGGGACACTTCGGCCACTCCGATCCGGATCGCGCTCACGTTCATCTGCGATTATTGACTTCGGCAATGCAAGAGCTTCAGCGGGACCTTGGCGAAACAAAATCCCCGCCCGTTGGTTTTTTTTGCCTATCCCTTGCTCCGCTCACGCCGGACGAACCAGCCCCGGAAATTCCCGACTTGCTTCGTCGCATCGATGCGCTTCTCGCCGCTGGCGGCGACGTGCTGCTCTTTCGTAAACCGGAGCTCTACAGCATGACAGCTCTCGTAAACCGCCATACCCAGGCGCCAGTACGCTTCGTCGCAGGTCTTTCCCTGGTGATTCGAGCGTTTGAAGACATTTACGGCAATCTCGAAGGCAGACTTCTGGAGGCTCTCGCCCGTCTCTTCGTCGAAAACGTTCGCATCTACGTTTACCCGATGACCGTCGCGGATCTGCGGGAATGGCTGAAGAGTGCTTCCCATACCGGTTGGGAGTGGAGTGAGACGAATGGATGGGTTACGGCAACCCAGGTGCGTCGCGCGCCACCCCTCGGACATCTATTCGCCTATCTTCTCGCCAGCAACTTTCTTGTCCCTATGCCACTCCCTGTGGAGGCATGAGGTCGGTCATCCGATGTCGGTCTTGCAGCCGCCGGCGAGCCTGGTGCATCTCAACACTGGGGCCGGTTACCGACCATGCATTTTGAACAAACAGAATTGTTGAACATCGCGTTTGAGATGGAAGGCTCGCCATCGGGGCCGCCGGTATTCCTGCTCCACGGTTGGCCAGATGCTCCAGCAGGGTGGAAGCATGTTGCTTCGAGGTTGCAAGAGCATGGATTCAGGACTCTCGCGCCCTACCTACGGGGATCATATCCGACCGAGTTCTTATCGGGAGCAACGCCTAGGTTTGCAGGAGCTGTCGCAATGGCTCAGGACACAATCGACCTGGCGAACAAGCTGGGCATCGAGCGGTTCGCTATTGTTGGACACGACTGGGGCGCCCGTATCGCATATACGCTCGCAGCGCTCTTTCCGGAGCGTGTTAAGTCTATCGCCGCACTTGCATTGGCGTACCAGCCACGCGGTGAGTTCCATTTGGGAAGCTTCGTTCAATCGAAACAGTTCTGGTATCAGTTCTTTCAATGCACAGATGCGGGGGCTGAGGCGGTACGTCATGATCCGGTTGGGTTCGCGCGGATTCAATGGGAGACTTGGAGTCCCGGCGGATGGTTCAACGAGGAAGACTTTGAGGTTGCGAGCAGGCATTTCGACAAGCCAGATTGGGCAGCGATCACATTGAATGCATACCGATCCCGGTACCTTGCCGGAGAGGTACTTGACTCTCGGTACGATGAACTGCAAGCACGGTTGAAGAGCACAGTGCTCATCGAAGTCCCGGCCCTCATGATGCAAGGAGCTTCAGACTTCTGCGACCTTCCGTCGGCTTCAGAGGTGCAGGAAAGGTATTTCCTAAGCCGCTATGAACGAATTCTCTTAGAGGGCGTCGGCCATTTTCCGCATCGGGAAGCCCCGGCAGTAGTCGCTGACGCCGCCCTGCGACTCTTCAGTTCACTTCAGACTTAGGCTTTCGCGAAGCGACTTTTTTAGCGTGCGTGGTCACGGTCCTGTGCATTGATCATTCCGACGATTTGATGTTTGTAGCTGTCGTAGTTGTTTGCAGGCGTTACGGCCGGTCTGTCACCGGATTGTAGTTTAGTTTTACCGTTTCTCCCCCCGGTTCCACACGCCTATCTCTGGCGCGAATCCATGCCCTCGCTGGGGTTTCGAACCAGTAATAGCTGACATAGCTCACCAGGACCAGCACGCTAATGTACACCAAAAGCAGGCCAATGTTCCCATAGTCTCCCTTCACTGGGATATGGGCTATTTTGAGCAGAGCCAGCTTCACGTAGTTGGATATCGGCTGCTGTAGGATGTACATCCCATACGATATCTCACCCAACACGACCAGCAGGGAGAATCCCCGCGATCTGGCAACCAGGCCCGAAGACGCAAGCGTGTAGACCAGAAGACACCACAACGGAAGAAATCCGCCATTGTGCAGAAGCGGGTACGGAGCCAGATTCGGAACAGCCATGATGCCAATTGTTAGACAGATAGTACCACCGGCTAACCATCTGGCTTTTGACTGACTGGCGGTGGCGCTGTTTTGCAGGAACAGCAGCCCGAGAATGACTCCACAAACGAACTCAGGCAAGCGCACTATCGGGTTAAAGTTGAGCACGCCCAGGATACCAAGTTGAGGTACGGCCCATATGTCCGTACTGGGGCTGGATAGCTGAGCGAAGGTCTGATGGAACGTCAATAGGTAGACGATCGACGGGATCAGCGAAGCCAACCACATCAGCCACAGCGTGACATAGAGACGCTTTTTGCTGGCGTACAAAAGGGACTGGAGTATAAACGGGAATAGGAGATAAAACACCGCCTCAACAGATAGCGACCACCCAGGACCATTCCATTCCAACGCAGCCTTTGGGAACCAGGCCTGGAGCAGCAACGGGGTAGATACCGCTGCCGTGATAGCTGTTGACACTCCAATGTCGTCGTGGCGCAGATGAACGAAGAACTTGGGTAGCGCAAGCAAAAGAGCCAAGGCGAAAACAGGGTAAATGCGGGCGAATCGCGCCCGCAGGAAACCTTGGTAGCTCGTCGCTTTTCGAGGGGCGTAATTGTATGCCAGAACAAACCCTGATAGGACGTAGAACAGCCCAACGGCCGAAAAGCCTTTGGCCGCGACCTGTCCTACGGGTGTCCAAAGGTGTGAGAGTGGCGTTATACCTACGTGGTAGCAAACCACCAGTAACGCTGCGAACCCGCGAATTGCGGTGAGCGAGTCGAGCTTCGCTCCTCTGTTGTCCGTGCTTGTCATAGTTCTGCCACTCTCCTAATGTGCATGTGCGTACTCTGTACTACTTACTGATCCAGCTCCCGTTCGTATATGTTCCACCGCGTCCCTCCCCCCTCGACAGCACACCTATTTCCTCATGAAATCCAGGAGAATATCGCTTAGGGCCATTCCCGTCCCGTTAACGCGATCGGGATGTAATACACCCCAAAAAGTGAGACACGCCGGTCGAGGCATCCCCTCAATGCCCCTGGTCTCGGGACCTTTTGGGCGATTCTTCCTGATTCCCTTCTTGGGAGGGGGACCTAACCTTAACACGGGGGTGACAACACGGCGGTAACACGGGGGCGACAGGGTAACACGGGGTGGCAGGTAACACGGGGGTAACACGGGGTGAGGTAACACGTGGGTGACAGACAAACACGTGGGTGACAAACGGGATGCTCACGAGTCAAAAGCTAGCTCTATTGACTCTACGCCCCAAAGCACCGTGAAAGTTACGTCACCTCTATCGCAGTCTTTGATCCTTGTGTCCTGGGGTTACATACTCTCGGCAAGAGAAGCTAAATGGGCATCAGTAACTATCAACAGAGGTGACTATAGATTGCAAAAAAACTTTGTTCCCGCTCTGGCCGCTAAAACGGAACCGTGCGAGCGTCAATAAGCTTAACACCTTCCCGTCCCCGGGTTTCCCCTGGTTTTACGAGACCGACGTTCGGAATGCGGCATAGTATTTCGTCTTGTTTCTTTGGGTGAAGATGAAGACTGCGGTTATTCTGTCATCGTGTCTCAGCTGGTCAACCAGTCGGTGACAATCTGCACACAGCGTCGCCATCAGTCCCATGGGTTTGTCAGTTTGCCGATCAGGGTGGGCGTCCAATGGTGCCTCGTCTCTTCTTCCGCCGCAACCCCGACAGTGGCGGTCGACGCGACGAGAGGAGAAATATCCGCGCTTAGGGAACGGCGTTAAACCCATGAGAAAATCTCCTACTCCAGATGGTTCACTCTCATGGAGAGACTTGCCCGCTGAATCTACCCCGCAGCTGGCAAAATATTTGAAGGGCTGGGTGAGGTACGAGCCGGTGCCCGGACTTTCTCTGCTCAAGTTCTGCGCTAACACGAGATACTGGTCGTCACCAAAAACAGCACGAAGGTACCTCGGACCGGGGAAGACTTCCGCAAGTCGCCTTGGTTAACAGTTAAATAATTTCGCGGAACCGGGGTGGATTGGGACAGGAATTTACTCTTTAGAGGTGAATGGAGCACCGCAACCCAAATTGGCGTCCGCAGCCCGAGACGGTCGAGACTGACCAGCTTCTGGCTACCCACTACGCGCGCCTGCTGCAGTGGGCAATCGGACTGGTCCGTGGGGATAGAGGCAAAGCCGAAGAGATAGTGCAGGAGTTCTGCCTCTACGTCACCACCGCGAAACCGGATCTGAGCGGGGTCGGCAACCTGGACGGGTACCTCTATACCTGCCTTCGCCACATCTATCTTTCGAGCCTCGCACGTGCGTCACGCGAAGCGCTCCGTGTGGTCAGCGTTGAGGATTTCGATTCGTTTGCTTTGGCAGTGTCCAGCCAACCAGCGGGGGACCCGGTGCAAAGACAGAACGATCTTCGCCGCATCTGCACCTACGCAGTGTGGCGGAAGGAATCGTCAAAGAGCGCCAGCTATTTTATCCTTCACTTTTTTCATGGGTACGGCAGGCAGGAAATAGCTAACCTGGCGCGGCTGCCGATTTCTGCAATCTACAACAAGCTGAAAGTTGCGCGCAGCGAGGTAGTCTCTTATCTCGGGGACACTGGAAAGCTACGAGTAGTGGACCGCAACGCTCCTCCCGTGCCTGTTCTGTCATGGGCGCTGCTGCCTACAGCGGAGCTTTTCAGGGAACTACGGCAGACGATTCTGCAGGCGCGTCATTCCGAGTGCCTCCCTCTCGATGAGCTCCTCGCACATTACCGTTCCTCGACCCCAACCCCGATTTCCTGCCCCTTGCTGGCACACATTGTGAGCTGCGAGCGCTGTCTGTTGGTGATCGATCGCGATTCAAAGCGGCCAACCCTACAGGACCGTGAGCCCCTGGACGTGTTTGGGTTTTCTTCCGAGACCGGCGGCGAAGCCCCGAGTGTGGCTGCTGGGAGCTTCGAGGGCATGATGCAATCGGTGCATAGAAAGTGGGCTCGGCTCCACGAACACCGGCCGCGGAACTTATCGATCGCTCTGAATGGAGTGGTAATCGCGAACCATGATGTCCGATCGGAGCACAATAGGCTGTCGGCGCGGATCGAGCACCCGGAGAAGGTTCAGTTCGTTGAAGTGTTCAGCGAACAACACTTGCGCCTGGCTCTTCTCGCCGTTGGCGAGCCTCCGCCACAGGGTTTGGCAGTGCGCACCCAACGGGTGGCGCTCAGCGACGGGCGATGGCTGGAATTGAGCATCAGCTTCGACGGCCTTGGACTATTCAGCGAAGTCACGTACCTCGATCCAGCCTTGGCGAATGTAAGCCTGGAGGAAGATGCACAAGAGCTTCCATTGGTCTCTGCGAGACAGACGCGAGAGCGGAGACGCTGGTTTGATTTCCTCAGTGCCCCCCGGGCGAACCATGCACGATTCGTTCGCCCTCTGCGTGGGATGATTCCTCAGCCTTCTTTTGGTTGGGGACTGGCCATTATTATCCTGATCGGCGGTGCAGGCTACCTGGCTTATCATCGAGCGTCCGCGCCAATGGATGCGGCAGAGATATTGAATAAGGCCATCACAACGCAAAGTACGATGCTGCGGGGAGAAACAGAGCACCAGGTAGTACACATTGAGGAGAGTGCTACCGATGGAGTGGCTCTTCAGCAGGGAACGGTGGATCTGTGGAAGGACGGTGACGGTAGCAGATACGTCCGGCGGCTCTATGACGCGCAACACCATTTGATCGCAGCGGAGTGGAAGAATGGAGAAGGCAAAGCCAGTTCCCGCAGGGAGGGCCAGAACCGCAGGGGGCCTGATACAGAGCATTCTTCGATCGATCTTCTCTGGGATCAGGATCTTTCTGCGAAGTCGTTTGCAGCTTTGGAAGATAGCGCACCGCGGGTTAGCGTCATCGACGGCGGGTATGAGCTGACCAGGATCGGCCCAAGTGCCGCGTACCCGCAATTGATTTCTGCAACACTGATGCTCGATCGCCGTTTCCAACCAGTCCGCCAGGTCATGCGGGTGCGAAGTGGCGAGGAGATCCACGAGGTTCGTTTTGTTCAGGCAACGTATGAACGTACACCTGCGAGGTCGGTACCGGATTCGGTCTTCAACCCGGAGAGCGAACTGCTGCCGCTGCATGGGAGAGATCGGCGATCGTTCTCAGGCCGATCGCACAACCTTATCGGTGAGAGCGACGCTCGGCTAGCCGAGCTTGAGATTTCGGTCTTGTACCAGCTGCATTCCTTAGGCGCCGATACCGGTATACCGATTGAGGTGCTCAGGACCCCGGATGGCCATATCCGCGTTTCAGGTACGGTTGCAGCCGAGGGGCTCAAGCAGGCAATCGATCATCGCCTGCGCGATCTCGCAGGCCACCAACTGCTTGATTTGAGACTTGTATCCTCGCGCGAGATCAAGGTTCCTTCTTCAGGATCGAACCGGTCCACCCCGGTGGATGCGTATGAGGTGACCCAGCCAGGATTTGCGGGAGACCTGCGGATCCGGAGCTACTTTCAGGCGAGAGGCCTCTCCGGTCAACCATTGGACGCGGCAGTTGCTCAATTTTCAAAAGACGCGCTGCAGCATGCTCAGCTTGCGCTGCAACATGCATATGCCGTGGACAGATTGGGAAGTTCGCTCTCTGCCGAGGAGATGCGCGCGATCAGCTCGAACACCCGGAAAGAATGGGCGGAGATGGTGAACCGCCATGCGACGGAACTGGCTGCCGAACTGCGCACGCTGCATGATCAACTGGCTGAGATATCGTCCATGGCCGCCGGACCCAGCGCTCCGAAAATGGAAGAAATGGGTATAGATGACCCTACACAATTTGCCAAAAGATCGGGCCCGCTTCTGCGCCAGGTTCGCGAACTGAATGGGCAGGTGGGGGAGTTCTTTACGTCGAGCGGAAGAGCCGCGAGCCAGGAAAACCTGAATGCATCGTTAAAGACAATCATGGATACTATTCCTTTGCGGCAGGCCGAGGAAGTCGCGGAGTTCGCCGCACGATTGGGCGCCTCGGCAGGTGGCAAAAAGATCGCGACTCAAACCCGGTGAACATTAGAAACATGGTTATTTCTCGCCGTATCTATAGGGTCAAGGTTTTCGTGCTGCTTGTTTTATGTATGGCCTTCCGTGCTCGGGGCCAGTTCAGTGCAGCCACGGTCGTGGGCGTCGTTCAGGACTCCTCGAAGGCCGGAATCACCGACGCGAAGCTGAAGCTCATCAACACGCAAACCGGAACAGAAAATGACTCGACAACCAACCAGGCGGGTGGGTTCCTGGTGCCTGGCGTCATCCCCGGTGCTTATACCCTGCAGATAGAGCGCGACGGCTTTGCCACCACGCAGGTGAATGGAATCAAGCTAGACGCCGGCGACACCAAGAATCTGCTGATTCGTATGAAGGTTGGCGCGGTAACAGAAACCGTGAATGTCGACGCCAGCGAGCTTACGCTAAATAGGACTGATGCGTCGGTCAGTACTCTCATAAATCGCAGGTTAATTTCTACCATCCCCTTGAACGGAAGAACACTTCAGGACCTTGTCCTGGCAACGCCCGGTATTGTCACACAGAGCCCTCAGGCTGCGACCCAAGGCGGCTCGCAAACGCAAGGAGATTTCAGCGTCAACGGAGAGCGTCCAGAATCCAACTCGTTGTTCGTCGATGGTGTCTCCGCGAACATTCAGCCGGGATTTACCTCCGGCGCGCCGCACACCGGGTCAAGTGGATCGATCGCGGGTTCGACAGCGCTGGGGACGACGCAAAGCCTGATATCCGTAGACGCCCTGCAGGAGTTCCGCGTTCTCAGTTCAACCTACTCGGCCGAGTATGGCCGAACACCCGGGGGCCAATTTACTTTTTTGACACGCTCGGGAGAGAACCAGGTCCATGGCAGCCTCTACGACTACTTTCGCAGCAATCTTCTCGATGCTTCTGATTGGTTTTCGACTACCAGGGTTAACGTCAACGGGGGTAAAGTGTATAGCGAATATACCCCGGCGTTGTACAAACAGGACGATGTCGGAGCGACGCTGGGAGCGCCGATCGTCCTACCCAAGATATATGACGGCCGCGACCGAAGTTTTCTCTTCCTCTCGTTTGAAGGTCTGTACGTGGATCAACAAACACCACAAACCTATCCATTTGGCCCTACGTTTTGTTACGGCTACAATGCTTCGCTTTGTCCTGACGTTCCGGCCGAGATTGCGGCTGTACTTGTCACCTTTCCGTTGGGCAACCCCGGGGCAACCGCCAATCCGCCAGGGCTGGGCTATGCGACCGTCAGTGGCGTTGCGTTCCCAGCGCATGTGAATTCATCGAGTATTCGCCTGGACCACACATTCTCTCCAAGGTTCTCCACATTCCTTCGTTATGGAAATACACCGAGCAATAGCCGGGTCAACCAACTTAATTCGGTGACAACTCAAAGCGCCGGTACCCAGACATTCACCTACGGAACAACCAACCAGTTCGCCGCGAATCGCAGTAATGAATTCAGGATGGGCTATGCCAGAAATGACACAAACGCAAGCACGACCCCGGCATATGTTTTCTCAAATAACGGGGGCCACACTTACCTCGAGCCCTTAGGCGACTTAAATACCGCGCTCGGTATCCCTGCCTCCTATGGCTCGGCCAGCGCGGACGCCTACATCCACATCACCGGCATCGGCGATAGTGATAGCAACAGTAATCAAGTCACCAGCTTGCTCAACCAGTGGAATTTCCGGGATGCATACAGCGTTCAGATGGGGAACCATCTGGCTAAATTCGGCATCGATGAGCAACATATAGCCGCTCATATAACCCCTCCGGCGCTGTCGGTTCTGGCAGACTTCTTTACGCGGGATTCGATGGTTCAGAATTCGGCGTCTGACCTTGTGATTACCAAAAGTACTCCTGCAAACCCGGTGCTCAATGAGTTTTCAGCTTTCGCAGAAGACGAATGGAAGATCTCGCAAACGCTGAGTTTATCCGCGGGCCTACGATGGGATGTGAACCCCGCCCCGAGAGGGCAGCGTGGACAGGATGCGTATACGGTTCTA
>Ga0302326_10034095_pt1 | contig 10094 bp, 6 predicted proteins | sample Palsa_T0_3_FD_202264 | JGI IMG/M metagenome (GOLD analysis project Ga0302326, IMG submission 202264) | Peat permafrost microbial communities from Stordalen Mire near Abisko, Sweden - Palsa_T0_3 | ecosystem: Environmental > Terrestrial > Soil > Palsa > Peat permafrost | place: Sweden: Abisko...
TGCCTGCAACCGGGGATGTGTACGCCAGCGAATTTGTCGTGTCAACGATGCTGGGAGTAACGGAAAGCGCTCCGTTGGTCCCGGAATTGAGAGCCAGGCTCGACGATCCATCGCTGTTGGTCACGACTGAGGCTGTGACACCGATATTGGCCGCGTTGATGGCGCCTTCCAGGCCGGCCAGCGTGTTGTTTCCGGATGTGGTAGGGACGCTGATGACCTGCGCTGCACCGCCCGCCACCGTGATGGAGATCGATCCCGACAGCGCATCGCTGCCGGCGTTGGCAATGGGCGTCAGAATCCCGCTCGACGATGAGCTGCTGGTGTAACTCGGAGAGATGGCAGTTGTACTGGTGCTGTCAACGATGGAATTCGCGCTGACCTTGATGTCTCCACCCACTCCTGACGTGCCGGAGACAAGGCTCAATCGCGACCCCGCAGCGTCTGTCAAAACGCTTGCCGTGATGCCTACCGAAGAGGAGTTGATGGCCGCGGCCAGGCCGGCCAGCGTGTTGTCATTGGGCCCAAGCGTGACGGTCTGCGCCGTTCCGCTGCCCACCTGAAGAGTGATGGAACCGGCCAGCGTATCGCCGGCGCTGGCAATGGGCGCCAGATAACCGCTCGAGGTCTGGGCCAGATTGGCCACCTCCACCGTGTAGGTTCCAGCCAGTGCCGCGTTATTCGCCGCCGTGAGCGAGAGCACATTGGTGTCGGAGCTTGAGCCTGTCTTCTCGGAAAGAATTCCCTCCAGGTCGGTAAGCGAGCTCATATCGTTGGAGAGATTCGAAAACAGCGTTCCCAGGCTCGATATCGCCGTGTCCTGGCTTTCGAGCGAAGCCAGTTGCGTCTTCCACGGCGTCTCTACATTCTGCAGGTTCGCCACAATCGCCGAGACCGTCGAGCTCACATCGAACCCGGTCCCGCTGGTCGGCGACCCGAAACTCAGGCCTACTGTTCCCATTGATCGCTCCCTCTGAGACTCATGCAGCCTTGTTTCCAACGTCCGATGAGCGGGGTTGGAAGGAATTAATCAAGCCACGCTAATCTGGCCACGCTGATCTGTTTGCCATGCAAAGAAGAAGGGCGCCCGATGGACGCCCTTCCCGTTTATCGGCGCGTTGCCGGTTAACTCTACCCCGGCGACGAAGACCTGTCGCCGGGGACCCTGGATTACTGCAGCAGCTTGGTTACCTCCTGCGACATGCTGTTGGCCTGCGCCAGCGCCGAGATGCCGGTCTGGCTCAGAATTTCGTACTTGGACATGTTCGAGGTTGCCGAAGCGTAATCGGTAGCCTGCACCGCGTTTTGCGCAGAGGTCACATTCTCCTGCTGCGTGCTGAGCACGGAACTAACCGCATTCAGCGTGTTGATCTGCGCGCCCACGTAGCCGTCCTGGGCCGCAACGTCGGTGATGGCCGCGCCGAGGCTGGTGAGGGTTGCCTGCGCATCCGCCTGGTTGGACAGGTCGGTGCTGCTGAGCGACGCACCCGCCGAATCCGAGTAGCTGATGGTTGCGGTTCCGCCGCTTCCGTTCAGATCGCTCGAGTTTCCCTTGGACAGTGCGGTTGTGGTGTTGGCCAGTGTGCTGGTGTCCTGAATGGAGCCGCTGATTCCGATGCTGTAGTACGCGGAAGAAGTGGCGCCCAGGTTGGCGGTGCTCCAGACGAGAGCCGCGCTGCTGTCCGTTGAGTCAAGAGCGGCAGACACGGTGGGCGTGACGCTGAGGTTGTTGGAGTTCGAAGAAGTAAACGTCATGGCCGTTCCCGCAGAGTTGATCGCCGCCGAAATCCCATAATTGCCGGCGTTGATTGTTTGTGCAAGCTCAGACATGGTTGCGGTTCCCGGCGTTGCGTTGGTTGACGCAGTGCCGAGCGTGAGGACCTCTGTGCCGATGGTGAGCGTGCCGGTCAAAGCGTCACCGGAAGCACCACCGATCGGCAAGGCCAGTGTTCCCATGGTGGTGGCATTGGCGGTTTTGCCCGTGGTGGGCGTGCCCGTTAATGAGAATGAAGTGGTAACGCCCGTGCCATAGAGCGTGGGCGCGACGGCAGTGGCGGCGGCGGTCGTAACGATCGTCATCACCGTGCCGGCGGTATTCACGCTCGCGCTCACCTTGTCTGTGGTGGTATTGGCGTTGATTGCCTTGGCCAGGTCTGCCAGGTTGTCGGTTGAGCCTGCAGTCCCCAGGGCGTAGGAAGTCTGGGTGCCGGCGGCGCCAGTCAGTTTGATCGTCCCGCCGGTCAGGGAATCGTTCGCGTTGTCGACCGTTACCGTGCCCACTGTTGTGGCAGTCGCGGTGGTGATTGAGAAAGCAGCCGCTTGCGTCACAACAGCGGTACCGGTCCCAGCGGCGGTGTCCTGGATTTGGCTATTAGTTTGAAGAAGCACAGTGGCGCCAGCCACCTGAGCAGCGGTCTGTGTAAATGTCAGCACCGTGCCAGCGGTGTTCGCAGCGACCGTGAGGCCGGCGGCGGTTACCGCAGCCGTATCCGTGGTGTTGGCCAAAAACTGGGTAATCGTTTGGCCGCCCAGGTTGAGCAGCGCCGATGCGCCTGCAGTGCCCGCCGTGAGACTGATGACGCCGGTGAGCGTATCGGTAGCCGAGCCAGCTGTCAAGGTGGCAGCTACCGCGCCAGCGGTAGTCTGTGCGCCTGAGGCAGCAGTGAGGGTAAGGACGCTGGTATTCTGCGCGTCGGTAACGTTGTTGCCTGCAACCGTAACCGCCGCGCTGGAAGAGGTCAGCGTCATCAGAGTGCCGATTGCATGGGTCCCGCTAGCGTTGGTAACGGCTGCGGTGTTGAGTGACGCAGTAACGCCATAACCGGAAGAGTTGATGTTCGACTCTAGGTTGACCAGCGTGTCGGTGGAGTTTGCAACGCCCAGTGTAATGGCGTGGCTCGCTCCGTCGGCGCCCACAATAGTCAGGCTGCCTCCCAAAGTATCGGTGGAGTTGGAAACAGTAAGCGTGCCCACTTCGCCCGCGCCTTGGGAGTATCCAGCGCTTGAGGAGTTGTTATTCACCCCGACGCCAGCGCCGGAGATGATGATGCCCGTGTCGGTCGAGCCGGTCAATAGTGCGTTGTTAGTGTCATTGGCGCTTGTCGCGGTGCCGGTTGCTGCGCTTCCCGCCTGTGCTGCTGTGCCAAAGCTCGCGGTCAAGCCCAGGCCGGACGCATTGATCGCGCTGATCAAGCCTTGCGCCGTGTTGGCATAGTTGCTGCCCGCGCCAACGGAGATATTCGCTGTTGCTGTGACAGCCGAGCCGTTCGCGCCTTTGCTCAGATAGCTGACCGCAACGGAAGTGGTGGCAGTGCTGGCGCCCAGCGTATCGCTGATCGCTGCATTCTTTCCGGTGGTTGATAGATCGACAAACACGTTGTTGGTGCCGCTGCTGTAGCCCATCAGGCCGCCTGTGTCGCCTATGTTGGACGAAGACAGCGTGCGGATGTTCAAAGCATCGACAGAGGAGCCTTGCGTCGAAGAGTCGCCGGTGTAAATGTTGGTATTCGAATTGAAGACCGCGTTGCCGTTGTAGGTGGTCGTTGAACCGATGTTTGAAACTTCCGACAGGATCGACTGGTATTCCTGATTGGCGGCCGCGTCCTGGCTGGAGTTGAGGGTGCCGTTCGAGGCTTCGGTAGCCAGCGTAACGGCCCGGTTGAGCAGGCTTGTGACTTGCGAGAGAGCGCCATCGGCGACTTGTAGAAGACCTACGCCTTCCTGGGCATTGGTTTGCGACTGGGCCAGGGCTTGTGAGTTAGCCTGCAACCCATCCACCAGAGAAAGCCCGGCTGCGTCATCCGCGCCCGAGTTGATCTTCGAACCGGAAGACAACTGCTGCAGCACTGTATTCAGGCTGTTGGTTGTGTTGTTAAGGTTGTTCTCCGCATACATAGCGGAGATATTGTTTAAGACGCCCAGGGACATGGGGTGCTCCTTGTGGATGCGTTGAATTACGGACCGTTCCCTCGGGTGCGCCCATATTCTGTGAAGCTCTGGGCTGCTGCTCTTGGTTTGGTTGCCGTCGCATCTGACCCTTTCTTCGGCACTGGCCCTGCGGACTTTATCTGCGCCCCGTAACTGTCCCGCAGGCGGACATTTCTTCTGCCGCGCTCTAGTGTCCTGAGTCCGAAGCTCCCATCACAAACTTACCTGTCATGCTGAGCAAAGCGTACTTCAGCGGAGTCGAAGGACCTGCATTTGCACTTCGGAACTTATGCAATGAACTTTCGGGTCACTACTTTTTATCCCTTTCCCGCTCTCCGCCGATAACTCCCGCAGAGGAGTTTCAACGCCCCCAGAGGAGTTTCAACAAAATGATCCAACTCACGCGCCTCAACGGCCTTCCCATTGTTTTGAACAGCGACCTTATCAAGACCGCCGAATCGTCTCCTGACACGATGCTCACCCTTATCAACGGAGAAAAGATCATCGTGCGCGAATCCTGTGAAGATGTCACCGAGCGGATTCTCACCTATCGCGCGCGTCTGCTTGCTGCGGTCGCGCGGCATCATCCCTCTTACGACGAATTGCAGCGGGTTGTGTCCATCACCAGTCTGGATGTCGCGGGCAAATCCGCCTTCCCCGCTGCCAAGGTGCACGGCACTGAACCGCGCCGCTGACCTTGCCATTGAACGGGCCACTCGCTGCATTGCACATGGTCCCGCAGGAGCTGTTCATAGGAGCCGTTCGTAGGAGCTATTCATGGATAAGTCGAGCATTGCGGGAGTTCTTCTGGCGGTGGCGGGGATTGTTGCAGGACTGCTGATGGAAGGCGGCAACCTCGCCCAGATTTTGCAACCCACTGCCGCGCTCATCGTCTTCGGCGGCACCATGGGCGCAGTGCTGCTGCAGTTTCCATTTCCCACCGTCCTGGCTGCCTTTGGCAGCCTCAGACATCTCTTTGCCGCCCCAAGGAAAGAGAACGATCATGTGGTCCACCTGCTTGTCGGCTTAGCCAACAAGGCGCGCCGCAGCGGAGTCGTTTCGCTCGACAGCGAGTTGAAGACCATCGAAAGCCCATTCCTGCGCCAATCGCTCATGCTGGCCGTCGACGGCACCGAGCCGAATGAATTGCGAAGGATCATGCGCGTCAGCCTGGACTCGACCACAGAAAGCGAGGAGCGCCTTCCAGCCGTGTTCGAGTCGGCGGGAGGTTTCTCTCCAACCATCGGCATTCTTGGAGCGGTGCTGGGGCTCATCCAGGTGATGCAACATCTGGACAACATCACCGAAGTGGGCCGCGGCATCGCGGTAGCGTTCGTAGCAACCATTTACGGCGTGGGAATCGCCAACCTGTTCTTTCTTCCCTTCGCCGGAAAGATGCGTATCCGCATTCGTGATGAACATCAATGCCGCGAAATGATGCTCGAGGGCGTGGCCTCCATCCTCGAAGGAATCAATCCGCGCATGCTTGAATTCAAGCTGTCCGGCTTTCTCGACGATCCATTCCAGAATAAGAAAGCGGATGCCGCATGAGAAGCCGCATCCCACGCAGCCGCGTCACTCACGACCGCTGGCTGATCTCCTACGCGGACTTCATCACCTTGCTCTTCGGCCTGTTTGTCGTCTTGTTTGCATTTGCCAAAGCCGACCAGAAGAAGCAGGTGCAGGTCACCGAGTCTATCGACTCCGCCTTTCGCTCGCTCGGCCTGTTTCCCAGCGCGGCTCGCAATCCATCGGACGGCCCAATCTCAGCATCCGGCCAAGTCTCCGGGTCCGGCGCGGACAAGGCAGTCATTCCCGTGAATATCGTAATGGGCGAGGACGTCATGTCACCGGCCAGGGTCAAGAGCGACTTGGATCGAATTCATCGCGAGCTTCTGCAAACGCTGTCGAATCAGGTGGCAACCCATACCGTCTCCATCCATATGGGCCGGGATGGCCTGGTCATCAGCCTGCGCGAGGCCGGGTTCTTTGCCTCCGGGTCAGCAACTCCCAAGCCGGAGACCGTAGCCACGCTGCGACGGATTGCCGCCTCGCTCGCCCGAACCCCTTATGACCTCCGCATCGAAGGCCACACGGACAATATCCAGATTCATACCGCCGAATTCGACTCCAACTGGGAGCTCTCCACGGCGCGAGCCACGCGCATAGCCCGCACTCTTCTGGATCTGAAATCCATCGCACCGGAACGCATCTCGGCGGCAGGATACGCGGAGTTCCACCCGGTCGCCGGCAACGATTCCGCGCAAGGCCGTGCGGAAAACCGCCGCGTAGACTTGGTTGTGCTGCCACGCACGAAGATCGATCTCTCCTCGCCCACTGTTCCACTCGCATCAGGCCCCTGGCGCAAAATCACCGACGATCATTAATCGCTGCCGTTCTCATTTCGCCCCACCCGGCCGTCTTCCGCCCTTCGTCCCGGAGGGACGGTTCGATAATAGCCCAGGGTGGAGTCCGCTCAGGCGGACGGAACCCTGGGAACCAGCCCACCAGAAATGTCCAGTCCCGTAGGGACGGCGCGAAACCCAAACGGCCCTCTCAACCCGTTCAGCCGCGGCCAACCACGTCCGCAATTTTTCTTTCCGGCGTTTGCATATAATTAAACCCCTTCGGCGCACAATCATCTTATGAATCCCGCAGCGACAATTCAAACCGTTCCTAGCAACGCCGCAAAGTTCAGGCTCCGTCCCATCCCCTCCGAAATAAAAAGCACGCGCAAAAAGCAGCTGTGTAACCGTGCAGAGCCGCGCCAACCGACTCATAATCAAACAACTCCGCCGGCCTTCGTCACCGAAACAAAACGTGCTTCGCCTGTGCAACTGTGCAACGCTCTTCGCAAAGCGCTCCCCGTCACGATCCGCCTTGGCAACAAGAATTGCTCATGTGCTCAATTTTCATGAACGTTTCGGATCAATTCAATCACTGTATACTGATCGCAATCGAAACTGATCAGCGCCGGCACCAGAAAAGGTAAATCCAAACCTTATGAACGCATCCAACCCAGCAATCCTGTCCGCTGCCACTTCAGACAAGGTTCGTTATGGCCGCTTTCTGCTCATGGTTGCCGGACTCGGCGGCCTGCTCTACGGCATCGACGTGGGCATCATTGCAGGCGCGTATCCCTACCTCGAAGCAACATCGCATCTCACCGCCGCGCAGCTCTCCTACATTGTCGCGGCGGTACTGCTGGGCACGGTATTCTCCACACTGTTTGCCGGCCTGCTTGCCGACTGGATGGGCCGCAAGCCGCTGATGATTCTCTCGGGAGCTACCTTCGTCCTCAGCATCCCCGTCATCGCCCTCTCGCACGGATACGGACCGTTATTTTCTGGTCGTCTTCTGCAAGGCATGAGCGGCGGACTCATCGGCGTCGTCGTCCCGCTCTATCTGGCCGAGTGCTTGTCAGCATCCAGCCGAGGTAAAGGCACCGCCATCTTTCAATGGCTGCTCACCTTCGGCATCGTGGCCGCGGCGCTGGTCGGCATGTACTACAGCTATCGCGTGCAGGCCGTCTCGCTGACCGCGAATGCCGACACGCTTTTCGACTTCAAGAATCACGCATGGCGCAGCATCTTCTGGGTATCGCTGCCACCAGGAGTGCTCTTCGTGATCGGTAGCTTCATGGTCAGCGAATCGCCGCGCTGGCTTTTCCGTCGCGGCAAGAAAGACCAGGCCTACGCAGCGCTGCTGCGCTCTCGCAGCCCAGAGCAAGCGAGTCTCGAATTGCGCGAGATGGAAGAAACCGCCCGCGTGGCCGAGGAAAAACTCCCTACGGGTAAGCGCGTGCGCGAGACGCTGCTGCAGCGCAAATTCGTCATTCCGTTTATGCTCGCCCTCGTGATTCTGGCGTGCAACACGGCCACGGGCATCAACTCCATCATCGGATACAACGTGGGAATCCTGTTGCAGAGCGGCCTTTCCGATCTGCAGGCTCACTGGGGCTACGTGCTGTTCACCGTGGTCAATTTCTCCATGACCATGGTCGGCATGATGCTGGTCGATCGCAAGGGGCGCAGGTTCCTCTTCATCGTGGGAACCAGCGGCATCATCGTTTCGCTGGTTGGCGTTGGCATCCTTTTTCTGCGTACGGAAACATTCAGCATCGATGCCGGCTCGCAGGTGCAAGCTATGGTCGCGCCTAATCAGGAGCTCACTCTGCATTTCGATCCGACGGTAGCAAGCAGCTTGCTTTCCACCCAGGGTGCAGCCAACGGCAAGATCGACAGCAACCGCGCGTCGCTGGCTATTATTTACTCCTACGGCGATTACACTGCTGCCACCAGCTTCGTCCGGTCCGACGATGCTGCCGCCGCGCCCATTCAGATCACGCGCGATAGCGCAGTACCCGCCAACAAAGTGGAATCCTTTTTTAAAAATCCCTTCGCCGACCTTGACGCCGCCCAAACCGCACCCCTCGTAATCCGCAAGGCGGTCATCGGCCAGGTGCCCGATGCGGCCCACGGCTGGCTTGTTGCTATCGGCCTTTATTGCTTCATGGCCTTCTATGCGATGGGCCCCGGTGTCTGCGTATGGCTTGCCTTGTCAGAACTGATGCCCACGCGCATCCGCTCCAACGGCATGAGCATCACGCTGCTGATCAATCAGCTGGTTTCCACCGTGCTGGCCGGAATCTTTCTGCCATTCGTCTCAAAGTACGGTTACTCTTCGATGTTCTTCCTCTTCTCCTCGTTCACCGTCGTCTACTTCATCACCATCACCTTCTTCCTGCCGGAGACCAAAGGCAAAACGCTGGAAGAGATCGAGGCACACTTTGAAGGCAAAGCCACAGCTTGAACCGCAACTTACTCGCACCGAAATGATGAGATGATCAAGTAGTTGTCACCCCGAGCAAAGCGCAATTCAGCGGAGTCATCCGTGGCGCCTCTGAAAGGAGAATCCAAATGAGCCGCTACCAAAGGTTGGTGTCATTTGTGTTGGCGTGCGCTTCGAGTGTAACCGTGGCTGGCGCTCAGTCTCAGACCACGCCTGGCCCGGAAGTGAAGAAGCTGGCAGTGATGGTGGGCAGGTTCACAGTCGAAGACGAAGTGAAAGCCGGGGCCATGGGGCCGAACTCGCCAGCGATGAAATTCAGTGGCACTGACGATTGCAGATGGACGGCAGGCGGCTTCGCCGTGATCTGCGACGCGGCACTCCATAGACCTGGAAGGAAATACTCTGAGACTTCCCTCGTCTACTACGATCCGGCTTCCAAGACATATCAATACCACGCCGTTGACAGTTCAGGAGCAATCGAAAACAAGACTGGTTCGGTGAACGGCGACGTATGGACCTGGCTTGGGGAGAGCACTCTTGCCGGGAAACTGTATCACACTCGTTACGTCATGAAGTTTGTTTCAGCGGACTCCTACGAATACACCGACGAGTCGGGCGAAAGTGAGAGCTCCATGAAGGTATTCGTGAGCGGCAAAGAGACTCGCGTCGCGCCAATCAAGCCCACGAAATCGCAATCAACGCAATGACGGGCGTTCAGCCCCGATATTCAACAGGAGCACGATGAATCGCTTCCTTCTTCCTCTCGCGTTCGTTCTCGCCGCAGCGCCATGCCTCGCCTCCGACCCAGTCGCGCTCTTTTACCTGACCAGCAATCCTGACTCGATCCGCTCGTTCCTCGCACACGCTTCGCAGGTTGATATGCTGGTGCCTACCTGGTACCAGGTGGATGAAAACGGCCTGGTCACGGGCGCTCCCGACCCCACTGTGCTCAAACGCGCCGACGAAGACAAAGTGCCGCTGATGCCCATCCTCGCCATGTTCAACAAGAAGGGCTTTCATACCCTTGCCATGAATGCCGACGCCCAGGCCATCATGAACAAGGCGATGATTCGCGAATGCAAAGCACACGGCTATATCGGCTTTCAATTCGATTTTGAAAACATCGACTGGTTGGACCGCGACCGCCTCACGGCACTCGTCAAAGTGTCGGCCAGTGCCTTGCATGCGGCAGGCCTGCAACTTTCCATCGCCACCGTGCCCAATGCGCCTGGCTATCCCGGCGAAGGCGGCTTTGCAAAGTGGATCTACACTGACTGGCGCGGCGCTTATGACATCGAACATCTGGCCATTTACGTTGATCTGCTCTGCCTGATGACTTATGACCAGAACACGCGCTGGACCATGCCTGGGCCAGTTGC
>Ga0302326_10034096_pt1 | contig 10094 bp, 11 predicted proteins | sample Palsa_T0_3_FD_202264 | JGI IMG/M metagenome (GOLD analysis project Ga0302326, IMG submission 202264) | Peat permafrost microbial communities from Stordalen Mire near Abisko, Sweden - Palsa_T0_3 | ecosystem: Environmental > Terrestrial > Soil > Palsa > Peat permafrost | place: Sweden: Abisko...
TAAAAACATTCCTGTAGGCGTGCTGGCATCCGTTGATTATCCCAAAATTTTCAGCGCCGAAATACTGCGAGGCGGTCACGGTGAGGAAATGGCGCGTGAGAATATTATGCGTGAGGTGCTAGGTGCAGGCTTGAACGGCTGGCGCGAAGAAACACGGGATAGGTTCACGATCATCCATAGCATTGCGGAGCACCGCAGACGAAACCCCAAAATATTCAAGCGGAAGACTGATTAGCGTTCCCTCCGAGCGGGTTCCGTCAGGTTGACGAACTCAGTCCGAATCTCTTGTTGAACGATTATCGGTAGTTCGCATCACTGCTGTGACTCTGCCAGCAGTTCGAAGAGATCCGATTGGAATGACCGCGTGGGCCATTCCCATCCTGTTGGTGGCCTAACCGAATCGGCCAGTGCTCCCCAGGTTATCTTGGTGTTTGGCCTTTTGGCGAGGCCAAGGTTGAATCCATTTTCTCGTTCTCCAGCTTTTCAACGCGCGCTTCCAATTCTCTGAGCCTGTCGGCCGCATCTGAACGTCTATCGCGTACGGCGAGGTCGTTTCGCAGCTTCGCAATGCTAACTACGAGAGCCTTCAGCTCGGCCGACGAAATTGTTACTGGTCCGACTATCTTCGTCTTCGCCGGCAGCTCGGTGGAGTCTAAGTAGCTGATACTTGCCGGAAGAGTAGCAACGACCAACGATATGACTGCGGCGATGGTAAGTATGTGTGCCCCTTTTACAAACTGGGCAAGATGGTCGTTCATGGCCGTATTCACCGACGCACAGTACAGCAGCCCGCGCGCCAGAAATGATCCATCATACTTCAATATCTGACCGCCACTTAGGTCAGCGACAGAACCAAGATACAACGACTCTCTTGCTTGAATGGACACGGCCCGCATGATCGAGACGAACCCCATGAGCATAAGAACCATAGAGATAATCAGGAACGTGAGTGCAATCGTCTTGCTAAGAGAACTTGTAGAATCTTCACGCATCATAAAGACGAGAACGGAGGCGACGAGCGGCGTCAGAAATAGAATAAGTGCAAACGTCCATTGCGCCTTCTGCTCAAGTTGATTACGCCTCTCTTCGGCTTGATCGAATATCCACTGACACCGCTTCACCTGATCGCCGTCGGGCTCCCCCGACTGCGTCGGAAATGGATCAGGAGGCTCCGGCTGCGGATTGAATGGCACGAACGTCTGCCAAACGATCCGCAATAGGCTACTAAGAATGCGCCGGACCTGCCTTTTCCAACCGCCGCCCGAGCCCTGTCCCAGGATGAGTGGTGGCCGCGCGATGTAGCTATTTGTCACCGTTGTCGCCCGAAAAAAAGTTGAACGAATGCCTCTCGCATAGGAAATCCTAGCTCATTCTCAAGCCAAGCCCATTCGCCGGTGGGATTGATCTCTAGGAACACGAGGTCGCCGCTGGGCGTCCTGATAAAGTCGAATGCCCCATAGACGAGACCAAGCTCGTGCAGCATCGCCCGGCACCGGCCCTCGGTTGCTTCATCCAAGTGGGACTCCGAAAAGCCGACCGATATCTCAGGGTCGCGCCAGTCAATCAGCGGAACCTCCCCCTTGATATCGGCAACAAAGCATCGTGAACCAATGAATGTCGCGCGCACGTCTGCTGTCCTCGGGACTTCCTCTTGAAGGAGAATGGGACAAGCTACACCACTGTCGGTATCAAGAGTGCAGGGATCAATTCGCCTCGTGTAAATTGAGTAACGAGCGAGCCCTTCAGCAAGCATCCCATGAAAGATAGGCTTACAAATCGTTCCCATGGGATTTGAGACGGAGAATTTTCGCAGCTCATTGGCGTCGCGGGAAATCAATGTACGCGGAATATGGAAGCCCAGCCGACGCGCGAGTTGCAGTTGGTACAGCTTTTGTTCGGCTATCGAGACACGATCAATCGGGTTGACCCAACAGACATTCGGATTCCATACAAGGCCCATCGTCAGATGGCGCAATTCGCCTGAAATGAAAAATCTTTCTCCTGGTGTTGAGCCGCCTACCCCAGTCGGATGAATTGCTCGCCGATACCAGACAGCCGTTACCGCGTCCAAATCTAGCGACCTCGGTCCCACTGAGATTATTCGCCGTGTCGTGCGCTGATCGATGGAAAAAGTGAATGCCGCCGAAGTCAAGTCTTCGGCGTTCAAACGGAAATATGGAAGTTGTCGCTCGATCAGGTCGACAATGAGAAAATCTGCCGTTAAATCCTTGTTAGAAGTGAGAATGAGCAGCATCGAACGGCACAGGTTTAGAATCTCGATCAGCTACGTCATGCAGATCAGCGACATCTGAGAGTCCGTTAACATCCAATGTGATAGAAATTTCGCGTTGGTCTGCGCCCTCATGCGTTCTTGTAATGGTAGTTTCGCCAAAGGTTGATGCCTCAAGAGATATCACCTCGCCCTGATCGGCACCTTCTAACGTCTTAGTCATACTGGTCTCGCCAAATTGTGTCCCTTGCAGAGCCGACACCTCCGATTGGTCCGCGCCTTCTCTGGTCGCAGTCAGCAATGTCTCTCCAAATTTCGTCGGATCAACTATTGTCCTCAGCATGCTGACGACGGGAACTCGAGTCTCGATATCAAGCCAAAGCTGTTGGTTGGGATCGTAAATCTCATTGGTTTGGGACGCATCTTCGGTGGGCAACTCTTTGCGACCCCGTAGAATGAATGCTGTCATATTGGACTCCGCCGTGCCGTAAAGGGCGAAGGTACATTATTCGCACGAATTATCAAAGATTGATTCACGCGTCGCCCCATACGCCGGTAGTTGGGACGTAAAGCAGACGGCACTGTTGAATTTTCGATCTCTGGACGGCCCATACAAGAATGTTGCCGTGGGCGTGCTGGTATCCGTCGACCATCCGAAGTCAATCAGCGCCGAAATTCTGCGAGGTGGAAACGGGGAGAATATGGCGCGGGGGAACATTATGAGTGAGGTGCTCCGCGTCGGTCTGAACGGTTGGCGCCGGGGACGCGAGAAAGATTTACAATCATCCATGGCATTGCCGAGGAGTGCAAACGCAATCCTGAAGGATTTCGGTCCAAGAGCGATTAGTGTAGGATGCAGGCGCAACGCAAAGCGGCTGTTGGCGCAAGCCCGAATCCGGCCACACGCACGAATCTGCGTTCATCCGAGTCAATTCATTTTGCAGGATAGCCCCCGTGCCACTTTTTCATCACGACCAAGCTCAAGCCGATCTCTTCCTTTCGGAAATAGAACCAATGCAAGCTGCCTATTGCTTTCCGAACTTTCGATTTATCGCGTTACAATGCAAGAATGAGTGGATCGTTTTCCACGGCATACTGTCACTCGATACGGCTCCGGCGCTTTCTGTCCCACCCTTTCAGACGCGGACGATTTTTGCAGGTGAGGTTCGGCTTGCGGACGTTGCCAATTCCGCCCAGGATTTCATCCGGCGGATAACCAGTTCTGGCATCACGATTGGAGACCGCCGATTCACATTTCCGGCCGAGCAATCAGGCAATCACAGGGCACATTGCCGGTCATTCGACGGCGCGATCAATCCGCTTGAGAGAGCTGGAAGCCTCGTAATCGTCGGCTCAAGCAACCATTATCCGTTTGCACAGGATCAGGCGATAACGCGAGAACTCAAAACAGCAGCGACGGCCTTCAATTCCATCGCCGAACTCGCTTCCCACTACCGAATGAATTTCCAGCCCTCCATGAATTTGCACGTTGAGGTGTGGGCTCCAGCCGTTTGCGAGATAACCGAAGATTCTTGCGTTAAGCTCGATAGTGGTTGCGTGGCAGTCCGGCTCGCAAGTGAGTTGCAGAACGACAAGGTCCGCGTGAGTTTACGGGGGCTACAGCGCGATGGATCGGTCGTTCGCCTTCCTGACCTTATATTGAATTGGAGGCGATCCGCCGATGGCGAATGGATTAGCTCCACGACGTTCCCGTTTGCCCAAGGCAAGAAGCTGACATGCACGCTGATTTACGACGGACTTGTGCAGCAGGAATGCACGGTCGGGGAACCCGTCGCGCTGCGGAACACGATGCGCTTTGCGCTGAACGTGTTTGGCGACGCTGAGAGTGCATTCACAAAGGTCATCGACGATCCAAAGGCCACGAATCGCGACGGCCGCGAATTTGAGGCAACGGCCAATGCCATCTTTTCGTTGGCAGGATTTAAGACCGCTGCAGTTGACCGTATCCCTGGTCTTCAGGAAATGCCTGATATAATAGCGTCCGACCCCTCCGGTAATCTTTTGATTGTCGAATGCACGCTCAATCTGCCAAAGGCGGCTGACAAGCTTGCTATACTGTTCAACCGTGCCGAAGCGATCCGCAGCGCACTAGATGACGCTGGTCTCACGCACGTGAAGGTGGTTTCTCTGCTTGCAACCTTGATACCACAAGAGAAACTCAATCCGTATCTCAAGGACGCGCGAGAGGCTGGCGTACTTCTGTGGGGACGCGAGCAAATGCACGCATTGCAGCAAAGAGCGAATACCCAAACGGCGAACGAGATTTTCGACAGTCTAGCAACCGAACATGAACTGCTGAAATTGCTGAATTCCTATTCGGCCGACGATCCGTAGCATGATCGAGACAACTCGCAATTTACGTGACGGGCGCTCCATACCCGCCGACCTCGTACATTCGCTTGACGAAAGAGGAATCCGCAGTCGCCGCAATCGCAGCGACTTTGTGCTATGGCGATCCGGCCAGACGATTGCCTGATCGGAAGTCGGGCGGCACCGTGGTCATGCAGAACTCGGCTTGCGTCCACTCTTCAGCGCTCGCGGTCGCTTCTCCCCGGTCGCGGGCTCTCGCAACAATTCTGCAATCGGAACCTTGAGAGATTTTGCAAGCCGGTCGAGAAAATCAACGGTAGCGTTGCCAACTTCCCTCTCCAATTCACCCACATACACATGGTCGACGTTCGCCTCTGCGGCGAGTTCAACCTGAGTGAGACCGCGCTCGGTGCGCAGTCGCCGGAGATTCCAAGCCACGAGAGATCGCCCCTTCAAGGGGCGGAGGCGACCACTTAACACCTCGGTAACAAACAGCCTATAGGCTGTATATTAGAGAGCAGCAACTCGAAACACGATGCGTCTTCCGCTTAGCCGAGACGGAGAACTAAATGATGTCCAGCCAATTTACTCGCGCCAAACGCACTTTCATGAAGAGACTGTACGGACAAACGTGCGGTGGCCGAATGATCGCGGCGGGGCTCATATGTTCGGTGTTCTGCGTCTGGCCTCTTACCGCCTCGGCGAACTGGCAATACACGAGGTGGGGCATGACGGTGGGACAGGTCGGGGCCGCTTCGAAGCATCTAGCCGTTGAAGCCAGTCCTGATGAATCGGCCGCCCACAGCGCGAGCGACGGAAGTCAGATCACCAAACTAGTCGCGCCCTACAGCTCCGGAAAATTTCAATTCACCGCGTATCTTGGCTTTGATCAGAATGGCAAATTATCTGGAGTGAGCCTTCAGCTAGTCAGTGGCGACCCGCACCAACTAATTGGCGCATTGCGCGGCAAATATGGAAAGCCAGCAAGCGAAGACCCGGCAGCCGATATGAGTGCATGGTTGTGGTATGCGGGCGGCGATAGGATTCAGGTGCTGATGATCGGTGATCTGGTGACATTGAGTTACGGACCGAGACATGAGGCAAACGAAAAGGGATTATAGGCTGCGGTTCTTCTATTCATCTGTGCCCACGTTCGTAAGGCCGATCACCATACCAATACCGGGCTGAGATGCCAGGAAATCGAACCAGTCGTGATCGGTTTTGGCTACCCAGAGCCGGACCAAGTCATCCTCCCCGATGATTGCCTTGATGGTTATTAGAGAATCAACTTGGAGAGGCGCGACGGCAAGAGAAATCGCCTACTTCCTGCTGAATTGTGCGCTGCGCTGCCGTTTACGCCAGCACGCGGCGTACTAGCCGCGCTTCCCAACCTCCCATTTAGCGAGATCACGGCTTAGCAGACGGTTACGATTCTCGATCCTTAACGCGAGATCGAGCATGTCGGAAATTTCCAACACCGAGCCGAATGCGACATCGCCACGCCGTCCGGGGAGGAAAAGGACTCTCTCCGCAGCACCCTTGATCGAGTATCCGGAACCCCGATTCACAGAATGGGACGAGCCGGACCCCTTTCACTTAGCCCTCCGTCTCCACATGGCGCGTCACGGCGACAGTTGCACGCGGCTTTTGAAGGCGGTGCTGAAGCCGGGCGAAAATCTGAACCACAAAACGCTCTCCGACTGGCGATGCGGCACCACATCGCCTCGCGCCGTCGGAAGCTTGGAAATCCTTGGCCGAATTGAAATGCGGTATCGGCTCCCGGCGGGCTATTTCAAAGCCAAGTTACCCCATCCGGCCCGATCTGGCATTGGTCATAAATTGTCCGGCATCGGTACCGCAGAGCGACGCCGTATCTCGTGGCACTTGCCTGATGATTACGACTCGCGATCACCCGCTGAAAGAGCAGAGATTCTGGAGTGGGTGCGCAGGGTGATCGTGACCGGTTCGACCGAATATCGCCGGTATCAAGCCAAGGCCATAAAGCACCACTTCGCTGTCCAATTTTCCAATCTGGCCGCAAGGGGCGAAGGGTCCGATGAACCTGACGTTCACGCCGATGTCGATGCGTTCGATTCTATAGATGGCAATCAAGACTGCTCGCCTAGAGTAATTGAAGCTCCGTCGCGTCTCACTGCTGAGATGGCTGACCTCATCAAATTCAAGACATCAACTCTAACGGCCGTTGGACTTCAGCGCATGGGCGCCTGGGGCGATGAAACCACGGAGCAGAAGATCGAACATCTAGGCCTCATGTTCGGTGCGCTTGTGGCCTCCCCGAAGTCTGCCGTGCGAGGCCTCGGCATGCCATTACAGAGTCTGACGTTCGGCCTCTTGGTTCTGCCATCGGTTTGGGACTGGTATCTGAACTGGCGTGAACGGCGGCGTGGCTTCTACACAGCCTGGGAAGCGGACATGCTGCGTCTTGGGCTCGCGCTGACGAGACACGAGACCGGTTGGTTGCGCCAGAACCCTCACTTGGCGGCTCGATTGGTGTCAGTGAGAGGCCTGATAGCGGTGCGGGACATTGCGGCCGCGCGCGCCGACTGGAATGCGGCTTGCGATGCTTTGCACAGGCATGCGACGAGCCGCGTAAAGGAGATAGAGCGCGTAGCACGCGTTCATCGTGATCCATTCGAACCGATCTTGCCGATTTTGGAGGCGGCGAGTCCGTTGGCCGAGTATCGAAAGATCGCCGATGAAATCCTGAGACTGATGCCTGACGAACGGCGATATCCATTGTCCGCAGCGGAGGCTGCACGCTCCTACCTCATGTTACGGCTTGGAATGCATACAGGACTTCGGCAGAGAAATCTTCGGCAACTCTTGCTTTGTCCGCGTGGAGAGCCGAGCAGGTCCGAGCGCGCTTTGGCGGACCTCAGACGTGGAGAGCTTCGATGGAGCGACCGCGACAATGGATGGTAGGTCTTCATTCCGTCAATCGCATTCAAAAATGCCAACTCGTCATTCTTCGGCGATAGGCCATTTCGTCTGCACCTGTCTGATCTAGGGGGCCTCTATCCGATTGTCGGGGCTTACGTCGAGCGTCACCGCGAAGTGCTTCTTCGAAATGCACGCGATCCGGAGACCTTCTTCGTAAAGACGATGAAATCGAGCAGCAGAGATGCCGCTTACAATTCGACGACATTTTACGAAGCATGGAGACTGACCATACAGCGATATGGCATATTCAATCCCTACACCGGCAGGGGCGCGATCAAGGGTCTGCTCCCTCATGGTCCGCACAACATCAGAGATGTTCTTGCCACGCATATTCTGAAGCGGACGGGCTCTTATGAGCAGGCCAGCTACGCGATCCAGGATACGCCCGACATGGTGGCAAAACATTACGGTCGGTTCCTGCCGCAAGATAAAGCGGCGTTGGCAGCGCAGATATTGAACAAGGTTTGGGAGGTATGAGCCCGATGCGGCCATAGGATGGTCCGCTCTGGCTTGGTCTAGCCGCAGCTTGAACTCAGAGGGCTGCGTTCGGCTACGAGCAATCCTTTCGCGATACAACCAGCAGATGCTCGACAGGCAGCCGCCATTGTCCCGATGGTCGCGAGTTGCGAATAGTTCCAATTCACCCTCAATTGGCCCAATACTGGAGCGTCAGTATGTCAGCGAACACCGTCGAAATGCCTCTGCCCAATCCAAAGCTGATCGAATGCACGGCAACTATCGTGCAGGCCTATGTCAGCAATAATCGCGCGTCGGCGAATGAAGTGGCCGGTTTGGTCAAGGAAGTACATTCGACGCTTGCGAGCCTCGGACAGTCCGGAGCCGAGCCACCTGCGACAGCGCAGAAGCCCGCTATCCCCGTGAAGAAGTCAATCACACCGGAATACGTGATCTGTCTCGAAGACGGCAAGAGGCTCAAAATGCTGAAACGCTACTTGCGCTCCCGATACGGCCTGTCGCCCGAGCAATACCGCGCCAAATGGAATCTTCCGTATGACTATCCGATGACCGCTCCGAACTACGCGACCCTGCGCTCCAACTTTGCGAAGAAGATCGGCCTTGGCCGTAAGCAGCGCACGCCGAAGAAACGCAAACGCGGCTGAGCCCGCAACCACCCTGGTTCCGATGTCGCGAGCGATCAATCAAGCGCGAGCTTCCGTTGGACCATCAGAATTCTTGACAAATCCGTCTGATATGAGACACTAAAACTTGCCGGAAGAGACCTCGCGCCTGCGCGAAATCGATCCCGGTCCCCCCGCTTCAATTGAGCCATTTGCCGCTGCTGAAGCGTGATGCACCTCCTTGCAGCACCCCCCGCTCGATCCCCGTCACGACAACGGTCCGAGATAGCGCGTTAGCGCGCCAACCAAAGGCATTCCCATGTTTAGTTATGATCTCTCTCGCGACCAACATCGCCTTCGTGCACGAATTGGCATCGAAGCGCCCATGAGCGAGTTTACGAAGAACTTCTTTATTCCCGGGCAGGCCCACCTCAAGCATCCCACAATTTCGATTGCGCCTGAATACAAAGCACTCCCCGTGCCGTATATCGCCACACTTGGTTCTACGGTTCCTGTCATCTGTATGCGCAACGGTTCTGCCCAGTTTGGGGTCGCCAAATGGGGCGCGGAAAATCAATCCCTTGGAACCACCGATTATTTTAAGGAGTGCGAGAGGGGCGCTGTCGGACTGCCGGGTCTGATTCCGGCGTCTTTCATCGACTACGATGTCGATGCCGAAAAGTCGGATACGAATTACTCAGGCGTAAGGCTTCGCGCCGCGTCCGGCGGTAACCTCTTCATCGCGTGCACCTACCGGTACGGCGAGTTTGGAAACGCGGGTTTTGTAATGCCATTGGTCTGTGAACCCGGCGAAGATATTGCACCGTATATCGATTGGCAGATCGTGTTGATCTCGATGTGCCCGACTCCGACGGCGAGCAATTTCGACTTCATCACCCGCGTTAATCACAAACACCTCCAAACGCCATCGTCGCATAGATCGTTGAAGGTCGAGCCACTGATCAAGAGTGCACGGTTGGACGAGCGTCGCGGCAAGCAGGCTCTCGCGCTGACCTGAGATACGATGCAACTCGGCTTGCCGCGCTAGTTTGACTATATTGTAACGTGCTGGATCGGAAATCTTTCGCGTGGGAATTCTTGCGCGGGTCGGTAGGTCGGAGACAGCGAATTATTCGGCCTATCGCTCAGCTATCCTGCGACGTACTGAAGAGAGACAAGACATCGGAGGGGGAAGCGCCAACCCAGTGCGCGCCACCTGCGCCGACCTCAAGGACATTTGTAAACAGGTCTTGAAGCTCCCGCGAGTGCGTGACGAACATGAAAGTCCTGTCCGATAGGAAGCGGCGGATCATGGTGACAATCCGCCGGGCATCATCTGCGGCCACCTGGCTGGTGGCCTCATCAAAGATATAGATGGGTGCGTCTCGCAACAGCGCCCTTGCAATTGCGACGAGTTGCCGTTCGCCACCGCTCAATTGTTGTCCAGTTTCACCCACGAGCGTTTCTGTCCCGCTCGGCAAGGCGCTAACAAG